>Ga0181536_10000691_pt1 | contig 40321 bp, 32 predicted proteins | sample PEATcosm2014_Bin_41_FD_121105 | JGI IMG/M metagenome (GOLD analysis project Ga0181536, IMG submission 121105) | Peatland microbial communities from MTU Mesocosm Facility, Houghton, MI, USA - PEATcosm2014_Bin17_60_metaG | ecosystem: Environmental > Terrestrial > Soil > Wetlands > Peat | place...
CGGGCCCACTGGCCAGCGGAACATCCCGGACCCGTAGTGCTGGACCCAAGGGAAACGCTATGGCTCCTGCACCCCAGGAATTCGTTGGTTGCGGCTTGGATTTCGCGGCAGAATGCTGAGGGAAAGGCCCGAAGAATCGAGTTTGCGGCGGATGCTCAGCCCACTGCCCTCTGCCCGGCCCCCAAAGACCGCCTGTTGGTTGCGGACAACGGGCCGAGCCAGCAGGTCCTGATTTTCGAGAATGTGGCCGAATCCCCCCGCCTGGCGGTCAGCGTGTCCACGCCGACGATTTTGGGCCAGCTCTGGGCCGGTGCGGCGCAGCCTTTCAGGACCGTTGCCGGTGCAACTCGCTGAGTTACGGTCATATCCAGGTCTTCGAAATATCGCGGCCACAGGCGCACGGAGTGGATGTCCGCCCGCGGCAGAAAAAAGGAGGGCGGTTTGATGTTGCCGATAAACAGGACCCCTTCCAGTTGCGGCCGCGCGGCGTGCCAGCTTTGCAGCGCGCCGCGCACCGCCTCGGGGCGCTGGTCGTCCAGTGCCAGAATTGGCATTAGTGCGATGCCAAAATGCCGCCGCCGCGCGGCGGCATCCAAATAATCCTCCAGCGCGGGAGCAATCAACTCGTGCAGACGGGCATCCACGACAGCGGCCGCGCGTGTGCTGTCGGAAATGAGGTCAATCGCAGACGCGAGCGAACAGGCCCCTGTCGGCCGGGCGGAGAACGCGCTTCCGGCTCGGGATTGCTGGGTGGGCCGGATGGTCTTTTCCTTTGGAGGGAGATGCGCTGTGCCAACGCTGCCACCCACACCTCCCGAGGCCGGAACGAGCAAGAGCAATCATCCTGCACGCAAGGCCAGCCAAAAGAGCGCGGCCGTTCCGCATTGCTTAAGCGTCCACACTGGCGCGCCGGCGGCAAAAACCCCCGCCGTCCCGAGCAACTGTCTGCGGTTCATGCTTGCCGCATGGCGTAGCGCGTTTCGTCGAAGAAGGCAACAGGGATCGCAATCCCCTGGCTCTCCAGGACTATCGGCGATACCCTCGGCGCATGAGACCTTTCAATGGAGTGATCGGGATCCTGGGGGCCAGTCTGCTGGCCGTTGCGGGACCGGCAGTCAAGGCTGCGGAGATGGAAGTTTATAGCGACCCGGAGCACGCCGACGCGGACTTCAAGTTCCAGGGTGAATATGCCGACGCCGGCGCCAAGCTTGGCGCACAGGTGCGCGCGCTGGGCCAGGGCGCATTTCGCACGATGTTCTTTGCCGGCGGTCTGCCCGGAGACGGCTGGGACGGCAAGACCATCCTCCAGAAAGCCCGCAGCACGGATAACACCACGCCCGCCGACGCCCGGTTGGAAGGCGATAAGGTCGTCATTGACCAGGTGTACCATGCCGTTTGCGACGGCCAAGCCATCACCGGCCAGACGGACACCGGCCGAAGGTTCGAGTTGAAGCGCATCCACCGGCGCAGCCCGACCCTCGGTGCTCTCCCTCCAGCGGGCGCCATCGTGCTGTTCGATGGCTCGAACACCGATGAGTGGGAACCGGGTGCCCGCATGACGCCCCAGAAATGGATCACCTCGGCCGGCGGCGCGACCACCAAGCGGAAGTTCCAGGACTTCACGCTCCACGTCGAGTTCATGATCTCGTACATGCCCGAGACCCAAACCATTTATCAGCGTCCCAACAGCGGCGTCTATTTGCAGCAGCGCTACGAAATCCAGATTCTGGATTCCTTCGGCGTGGTGGAGGGCCAGCACGATTGCGGCGTCCTCTACGCCCAGGTCACGCCGGACATCAACATGTGCTACCCGCCGCTGACGTGGCAGACCTACGACATTGATTTTAGAGCCGCCCGTTACGACGCGGCCGGGCGGAAGACAAGGCTCGGCCACTGCACGGTGAAGTTTAACGGCGTCACCATCCTGGACGATGTCGAGATCAAAGGTTCGACGCCCGGCGGGATTGCGGAAAGCCCGGACCCAGCCGGCATCTACCTCCAAGCCCACGGCCACCCGATCTTCTTCAAGAACATCTGGATCGTGGAGAAGAAATAGCGCCTCGGGAATTCGTGATGCTCCGGTCGCTGCCTGCGGCCATTGAGGGCTGGGATTTCTGCATCCCACGCACCGCCCAGTGAGCTGATGAATCTCCTTTGTGGGCCTGCGGCTGGTGAGTAGAATCGCGGGCATGAACAGCCATCTTCGGCTGCCGGTCTGGGCGTTGCTCTTCGTCACTCAAGCGGGCTTGGGCGCCGGGGCGGGGACGGAATCTCCAGAAGCGACTCGGGGCGTATACTTTTCCGAGAAGAGCTACCAACCAGTGCCCTTACCCCGGTTTGCCGAAATCCGCGACCGGCTGCCGTCGCCCCTTTTCGAGGAAAGGCCTGAGTGGGTTTCCATGTACTGGAAAAGCTGGGAACTGGCGTTCAAGAACTTCCATGAACCGGCCTCGGGCAGCGGTTACGTCTCCCAGTTCATCGATGCCGCATTCAATGAGAACATCTTCCTGTGGGACACCTGTTTCATGACGATGTTCTGCAATTGCGCGCATTCGCTGGTTCCGGGCATCGCTTCGCTGGACAATTTCTACGCCAAACAGCACGAAGACGGGGAGATCTGCCGTGAGATCAACCGCTCCACTGGCAGGGACTACGCCCCTTGGGCGAACCGGGAGGGGCGACAGCTTTTTAGCCGGTGGGGATGGACGGGCGTGGGCAACGAACCCGTGGTTTATCAGGGCCGTCCGACGCCGCAGCCGCCTCCCGAACTCACGCTCGACGCCTTGAACCATCCCGTCCTGGCCTGGGCCGAACTGGAGAGCTATCGCGTCACAGGCGACCGCGAACGGCTTGGCAGGGTTTATGAGCCGCTGGTGCGCTACTATCGCGCGCTCCAGAAGTATCTGCGCCAAGGGAACGGGCTTTATATGACCGACTGGGCCAGCATGGACAACTCGCCTCGGAACGCGTTCCTCAAGGGCGGCGGCTGCGCCATCGACACCTCCAGCCAGATGGCGCTCTTTGGCCGCAACCTCGCCACGATTGCCGAGTTGCTGGGCAAGGCGCCCGAGGCAGCAGGATTTGCGGGCGAAGCCGGCGAACTGAGCCGGGCGATCAATGCCCTGATGTGGGACCCGGCGCGGCAGTTCTACTTTGACCTCACGCTCGAGGGCAAACGCGCGCCTGTAAAGACGATTGCGGGGTTCTGGCCGCTGGTGGCCGGCGTGGCCTCCGCCGATCAGGCCGACGACCTGGTGAAGGAACTGGAGAATCCGGCGACATTCAATCGCTTGCACCGGGTGCCTACGCTGGCCGCCGACCAAGCCGGTTATGACCCGGCGGGCGGCTACTGGCGTGGGGCCGTCTGGGCGCCGACAACGACGATGGTCATCCGCGGGCTTGAACGTTACGGGCGCGGCGCTTTGGGACGCGAGATTGTCTTGAATCACCTCGCCATCATGGGTCAGGTCTTTCAGAAAACCGACACGGTCTGGGAGAACTACGCCCCGGATGCTCCGGCCCCGGGCCGCCCGGCAAAATCGGACTTCGTGGGCTGGAGCGGCATCGGGCCGATCCTCTATCTGCTGGAATTTGCCGTTGGTCTCAAGCCGGACGCGGCTTCCAACACCCTGGTGTGGGAGGTGGCTTCGGCCAAACCGCTGGGTGTCGAGCGGTACCGATTCAACAGGCACGTTGTTTCGCTCAAGGCCGAACCGAGCGGGGGCGATGGGCGGTCGCTCAAGTTGTCGGTCGCCTCGGACGGACCGTTCAAGCTTGTAGTCCGGCACAGTGGACGGGAGGAAACCTACCCTATCGCCAAGGGACAAAACGCGCTCTCGTTCCCTCGGCTGGATCGGACGTAGGATGATGGGCCGACGGAGGAGACAGGTCCAATTTGCGTTGAAAAGCGGCGGCGACCCCGGCAGGCTGAGGTCGATGCAAACGCCTCCAGTAACCCGCCGCATCTTTCTCAAAGAGTCGCTCGTCATTGCCGGCCCGGTCGTGGCCGCGACTACCAGTCCACTTGCTGCCGCCGCTGCCGAAGCGGCGCCAGCCCGAGCCCTCAAGGTTTGCTGCATTGGGGCGCACCCGGATGATCCCGAGTCGGGTTGCGCCGGCACGCTGGCGCGTTACGCCCAGCTCGGACATTCGGTCACGGTGGTCTATTTGACGCGGGGCGAGCGCGGGATTCGGGGCAAATCCTACGAGGAAGCGGCGAGCATCCGTTCGCAGGAGTGCATAGCGGCCTGCGACGTCATTGGGGCCAAACCGGTCTTCTTTGGCCAGATTAACGGTGACACGGAGGTCAACAACACCCAGGTGGACGCCATGAGCCGGCTCCTTGCCGGCCAAGCCCCGGATGTCGTCTTCGCCCATTGGCCCATCGATACGCACATGGACCACCAGGTGGCGAGCATCCTGGCGATTCGCGCCTGCATGGCGCTGCCGCAGCCGCCTCGCCTCTTTTTCTTCGAAGTCAACACCGGCAGCCAGTCTCGAGGATTTCTGCCGAACACTTACGTGGACGTCTCGCCGGTGCTCGAGAAGAAAAAGGCCGCCTTGCTGGCGCACGTGAGTCAGGATGGGGTGGGGATATGGCGACAACATCATGAGCCCATCGGCATTTGGCGCGGACGGGAGGCTGGCGTATCCATGGCCGAGGCTTTCGTGCATCTGACGCGCGACAACTCGGTGAGCAATCTGCCGGGGATATGAGGCCCAAGAAGGCCGGTTCTTTGTGCCGCCATGAAACGCCTGCTTTCTCGTCTCCCTCTGCTCAGCATTCTCGTGTTGGCCGGGAACGCAGGGGTGAGCGGCGCCGACGGCGTCTTCGTCCGGTTCAAGATTATCGAGCCGCCCCAGACAACGTGGTACGTGAAACTGGGCGGCTATATTCATAATGAGCCGTGGTATTTGCCAGAGGCGGTTTGGCCCGCTGGTGCAGACAGCAGCGAAGCCAGGCGCCTGCAAGCGGGAGAGTTCAGCCCGTGGTTCGACCTGGGCGCTCATGCCGGATGGCGGCTTCATGGCCGGCTGCATCGCGCCGGCGGAGTGGCGGAATTCCCGAACGTGACGGCCCGGTTTGTTTGCACTGAGACCAATCCTGCGCGGCGGGTCATTATTGAGCTGGCCACTGCGCCGGGCGACGCCGCCGTAGTCAAGCGTTTCCAGGAGTCGTTCGCGGGTGACCTGACCAGCTTTTTGGTGTCGCCTACCTTGCGCGCGGACGCGGACTCGCTTGAGACGGCCAGCCAGATGACGGCGCGGCGGCTGGGTTGGGCGCAAGCCGCGAGCAGCGGCCGGCGCGTGGCGCCAACCAACCTTTGGGTCGAGACGAGCCTTTGGGCACCTCAACGGCCGGAGTTGGGCGTGCAGGAAGCCCAGGTGCTTTGGTTGTTGGGCTTCAATGTGGTGGGCGGGCTTGAGAAAGAGATAGCTGCCAAGTTCCCCTTCGTTGAGCCGGGCGGGAATTATTCCGTTGAGTTCGGCCCAGAACTGCAGCGGGAGAACATTGAGCAACAGATCCCGGGCCCGGCGCAGCAGGCGCGGTCCGGGACCCGCCGGACGCCTTTTGGCTTTTCGGATGAAGTCATTTGCCGGCCGCCGATTGGGACCAACGCGGTGGCGCTGGCCCATTTTCAAGCCTGGCTCAAGGAAAGGGGCGTGGCCCCGGCCGATCTGGGCGTGCTCTCGCTGGACGACATTGTGCCCATCGAATCGCCCGCCATGCTACGCGAGCGGCAGAAGCTGAACCGTTCCGCGGCCAACCGCGTGTTTGTCTGGACGACTCGGTTCCGGCAGGATTCGGCCACGCAGCGGCTCAAATGGCTCACCCAGAGCTTTCATCGGCACGCGCCGATCAACGTCCTGACCACTACGCTGGTTGCCGACCACCCCTACTTCGGCGGTTCGGGGTTGGGGATGGGCATAGACCGCGAGAACACGACCTGGGGCGGCTTTCCCCTCTCCCTGGACTGGTTCGCGCTGGCCCGCGAACAAGCGGTGGATGTGATCGGGATCGAGGACTGGCTTGGACTCAACTTCATGTACGGGCCCGCGTCCACCTGGGAGGGCTTTCAACTGCTGGGCTTCCAGGCGGCCATTTTCCGCAGCGGCAGCCAGGGCCGGGTGCCGATCATCACCTGGATTACGCCCAGCGACGAGACCAACCTGCGCCTCAAGAGCGCTTCGGCCTTGTGCCAGGGGGCCAAGCATTTTTTCTACTGGACCTACGGCCCGACGGCCACCAGCACCGAGAACTACTGGAGCGACTTGCGCAGCGCCTATGACGGCATCGTGGCCATTACCCGGCAGCTTGCGGGGGTGGAGCATGTCCTTGCGCCGGGCCGTACGCGCCCGACTCGCGTGGCGCTGCTCTATAGCCTGTCGAGCGACCTGTGGCAGCCGTTTGGCTATATCGCCATGGCCGAGCGGCGGTTGACCTATTTTTCGCTCGTCCACGACCAGTATCTGGTGGACTTCCTCACGGAAGGGGACGTGGAGCAGGGGAGACTGGGCAATTACAAGGTGCTCTATGTGACGGACCCGTGCGTGTCCGCCTCAGCCTGCGCTGCGATTCGGCGCTGGGTCAGCAACGGCGGCTGGCTCTATGGCTCGTGCGCCGCAGCCAGTCGGGACGAGTATGGTGAAGAACAGGCCGGGCTGGCAGACGTGTTTGGCTTCTCGCCACGAGTCGCAGTGGAGGTGCAGTCTGGCCGGTTTGATCTGCGGGGAGCGCTGAATGCTCTGCCGTGGCTGGATCAGGTCACGTTGGCCTCGGACCGGGAGGGCTTCGGCGCCCTTGGGCTCAAGGTGAAAGTCAGCCAGACGATGGCGAAGGTGACGGGCACGTTCAAGGATGACACACCGGCGGTGCTGACGAACCGATTTGGGAAAGGCGCGGCAGTGTATGCCGCGACCTGCCCGGCGCTGTCTTACGCGAAGGATGCGCGTTTCGTGCCCGGCGGCTTGGAGGAGAAATGGCCGGTCCGCCAGCGCCGGTTCATCAACGCCGCGGCCAGCGCCAGCGGGGCGCCGCGTCTGGTGGAATTGTCGCATCCCGTGGTGGAGTCCGGCGTGTTCGAATCGCCGCAGGGAGCGGCCCTGGTCCTGGCCAATTTCACTTACCAGAGGATTTCGCGCCTGGGCATCGGGCTGCCTGTTAAAAAGGCACCGCAAAGGGTGCGGTCCCTGGAGAAGGGACCGCTGGAGTTCACGATCGAGGCGGCGCCGTCGAATGTTGCGGCCGAAGGTTACGAAAGCGTTGTCCGGTGCGCGGTCGAGCTTGGATTGAATGACGTGCTGTTGTTCGAGTAAACGAATACCTGCGCCAGGGACTACATCTGGCAATTGCTCCTGGTGTTTGAAAATGCCAGTTGGTAAAAGAGGAAGGAGATTCCGTGACGAACGAGAAAACGAGGAACAGCGATGAAACGCTTACTGCCCTCCTTTCCCCGAAATCGCGGTCGTGTGGTCCGCGGCGCCTTGCTCCCGCATCGTCGCCGAGGCGCGCGCCGCTATTCCGCTGGCAGCCAGACTTGTCTCTCCTGCCTGCTGTTGGCCCTGGCCACAAGCTTGGAACTGTCGTTGGCCTCCGAAGTTACCCCGAAGACCGCCGTTCCAACGGCGGCTTTCCTCAACAGCATCGGCATCGACTCCACTTTTCCCGACCGCGGCCAACCCCTGGACAAGACCATCGAGATGATCAAATACACGGGCTTTCGTTGGGTGAGGGGGGGCATCGAGGGCCTGACGACCGCAGGCCCGACGACCGTGCAGACCTACCTGGACTTGCACCAGGCAACTGGCGTGCGGTTTAGCTGGGGCCTGGTCAGCGGCGGCGCGGACCTCAAGCGACTCCTCGAAACCGCAAAGGTGTTGGCGACGAATGACGCCCTGCTGGCATTCGAGGGCAATAACGAACCGAACAACTGGGGCGTTACCTACCAAGGTGAAAGAGGCGGCGGACGGGCGCCTTCGTGGCTGGCCGTCGCCAGGCTCCAACGGGATTTGTACCGCGCTGTCAAGAGCGACCCTGTGCTGGGGAACTACCCGGTCTGGTCCATCAGCGAAAATGGCGCCGAGGCGGACAACGTCGGGCTCCAATTCCTGACCATCCCTGAAGGCGCGGGCACGTTGATGCCCGACGGCACCAAATACGCCGATTGCGCCAACGTCCACAATTACATCTATCATCCGAATTCACCTGGCCCGGCGGACAACAAGACCTGGAATGCCGCCGAGCCCGGCCCCGCCTGCAAGGTTGACGGACTTGACGGCAACTACGGTTTGACCTGGGCGCGCCATTATCGCGGGTATTCGCAAGCCGAGCTGTTGACGCTGCCGCGGGTGACTACGGAGACCGGTTGCCAGATCGGAGGAGCCATAACGGAGGGCATCCATGCCTTGAACCTCCTGAGCCTGTATCTGGACCAGTTCAGGCGCGGCTGGAGCCACACGGCGGTCTATCTCCTGCGGGACCGCACCGACGAAGCGGGCAACCAGCAATTCGGGTTTTACAGGCCCGACTACACGCCGCGCGAAGCCGCCCGCTATCTCCATAATCTGACCACGCTTCTGGCTGACCAGGGGACCGTTCCGCAAACGGGCAAAGGCGAATACGCGATCCCTGGTGAACCGGCCACCGTTCATGATCTGCTCTTGCAGAACAGCGACGGCACGTTCCAGTTGGTTATATGGGGCGAGCGGGTCGCGGGCGCGGATTCGGTGACCGTCCGCCTGGGCGCCACCCAGGCACTGGTGAAGGTTTACGATCCGACGGTCGGCACGGCCCCGGTGCAAACCCAAACCAACATCAACTCGCTCTCGTTGACGTTGGCCGACCACCCCCTGATCGTCAACTGGCGGGTGAGCAGCCGCAACAGCGCCGTTGGAGGTTCATGACGCACAAAGTTTTTGTTGCTTTACTTTCGGTGGGTTTCCTGCGAGCCGTCGCGGCCGCCCTCGCCGCTCCGGCGCCGTTCACGCTCTACGTCGCCACAAACGGCAACGATGGTTGGTCGGGGCTCTTGGCCGCGCCCAACCAGGCGGGCACGGACGGGCCGTTGGCGTCGTTGACCGGCGCGCGCGAACGGATTCGGAGCCACAGGGCCGAGGTCAAGGACCAACCGGTGCAGGTGCTGGTGCGCGGGGGCACGTATTGGCTGGCCGCGCCCTTGGTGCTCGAGCCGCAGGATTCCGGAACGGCCGAGGCGCCGGTGGTCTATGGGGCGTTTCAGAACGAGAAGCCCATCCTCAGCGGTGGACGGCCCATCGGTGGCTTCCGCAGGAGCGGAAGCCTCTGGGAGACGACCATCCCCGAGGTGAAGGCCGGCGCGTGGTACTTTCGCCAGTTGTTCGTGGACGGCCACCGGCGCCCGCGAACGCGTTCCCCGAATTCGGGCTACTTCCGCATCGCGAAGCTCATTCCCGGACCGCCGGTCCCGAACGCCAAACCGTTCGCTCGCGACAGGTTCGGATTTGCGCCCGGCGACCTTCAATCCTGGGAGGGGCTCAGCGATGTGAGCCTGGTGCTCATGCACTCCTGGGAGACCTCCATCCATCCGCTCAAGTCGGTGGATATGGTCTCCAACATTGTCGAGTTGGCCGCGCCGATGAAGGAGTGGTGGGGCCTCGGCTATTGGGAGGACCATCAGCGTTACTTCGTCGAAAACGCGCGTGAGCTGCTCGATACCCCGGGGGAATGGTACCTCAACCGCCAGACCGGTGTGCTGACTTACTGGCCGATGCCCGGGGAGCGGCTGGGCGAGACGCAGATCGTGGCGCCGCTGCTGACCAACTTCGTCCAGTTCGCCGGGAATCCGGACCAAGGCCGGTTCGTGCGGCACGTCACGTTGCGGGGGTTGACCTTCCATCATGCGGATTGGGTAATCGACCCAAAGGGCAACAGCAGCACCCAGGCGGCGGTGGAAGTCCCGGCGACCATCACGGCCGACGGAGCGTTGAATTGCGCCATCGAGGGCTGCGAAGTGGCCCACGTTGGGACTTACGGAGTCTGGTTTCGGCGTGGCTGCAAGGATTGCCGCGTCCAGCACTGTCGCTCGTTCGACTTGGGCGCCGGCGGGATCCGGGTGGGCGAAGACCACCCCGCGAAGGAGGAGGTGGCCGAGACCAGCCGGACGCTCGTGGACAACGACCACATTTTTGGTGGCGGGCGGATTTACCCCGGCTGTGTGGGCATCTGGGTCGCCCAAAGTAGTGGCAACCGCATTTCGCACAACGACATTCACGACCTTTACTACACCGGGATCAGCATCGGCTGGAATTGGGGCCTGGAGCCGAACCGGACCTCGAATAACGTCATCGAGTTCAACCACGTCCACGATCTCGGCCAGGGCGTGCTGAGCGATGCGGGCCTGATCTATTGCCTGGGCGTTTCGCCCGGCAGCGTCATCCGGAACAATGTCTTCCACGACCTGTGGCCCTACTCGGCGCCAGCCCTGGGTTGGGGCATCTACCTGGATGCGCATTGCGGGAACTACTTGGTCGAGAGCAACCTCGTCTATAACACGCTCAGCGGCGGCCTGATGTTCAACAACGGCGGCCACGAGCACATCATCCGCAACAACATCTTCGCCCTGTCCGCCAACCAGGCGCTCTGGCCCTATTCGGAAAGGCGCCCATGCACTTTCCGCAGGAACATCGTCTATCTCACCCAGGGCCAACTCCTGATCCCGTACGGCGAAAGCTCGCTCCAGCAGCGTCTGGCCGCCAGAGAATCGCCGGGAGATTGGGATGAGAACCTTTACTGGCACACCGCCGGGCCGGACGCGCTCCGGTTCTATCGCCGGACTTTCGCGGAATGGCAGGCCATTGGCCTGGACCGGCACTCGCGCATGGCGGACCCGCAGTTTGAGAATGCCGCCCGACACGATTTCCGGCTCAAGCCCGGTTCGCCGGTCTTTGACCTCGGATTTCGTGAGTTCGACATCAACCAGGCCGGCCTGTATGGCGATGAGGCGTGGGTAAAGGAAGCCAGCCATGCCCGCTGCCCTCACATCGCATTGTCCTCCCCACCCTCACCACCCAGATAGGGGTTTGAAGCTGGTCTTGTGATCCAGACATGAAACGCAAGTTCTTGACCATGTTGTTGCTGGCGCCGGCCATCGTTGCCGCCCAGACCTCCGAACCGGGACTGGAGATGCTGCCCAACGGAGAGATGGAGGGACCGTTTGTGAACGGCCTGGCCCGAGGCTGGGTGGCCAATTGCTACGGCTCGAACGAGGTGGTCTTTGCCCAGGAATCGACCGATGTTCACGGGGGAAAATCGGCTCAGCGTGCGACCTGCACGCGCTTCGACGGCGGCGGTGTGCAGTTTCACTCTGCAGATATCGCGATCCAGAAGGGCAAGCCCTACACTCTGCGCCTGTGGATGAAAGGCGATGTGATCGGCCCGGTTTATGTCGGCATCCGCAAACACGGAGCGCCCTACACGCCCTACCTCAAGCGCGACGTCCGGGTGAGAAAGGATTGGACTCCCTGCCTGATCATGGGCCAGGCCAGCGAGTCCGATCCCCGCTGCGGCCTCTACATCATGTTCGCCGGGACGGGCACCTTGCTGGTGGATCATGTCTCTTTGAAATCGGGCCTTCTGGAGGATGCCAGCCTTGAGGTGAGCGGCCCCGTGCAGAAAGGCAACCGCATTTACAACAGCGGCTTCGAGGAAGGGCCGGAAGGCTGGACCCCGGTGAACGGGTTGGCCTTGGACGACCAAGTAGTGCATTCGGGCCGGTTCAGCGCCCGGCTGGAGGCGGCTCCATCCCAACGGGTCCCTGTGGGTATCGAGTGCCGGCCTTTCCGGGTCCGCACCGGACGACGCTACACCCTCAGCGCCTGGATCAAGGCTGCCGAGCCAAATACGAGGGTCCGGCTTCGGCTCTTCGAGTGGGCCGACCGTGGCGGCGACTTCCCACAAGACCGCCATGAACACCAGGCGACCATTACGGCAACGACCCAATGGGCGCGCTATCAATTGAGCGGCGTCGTCCTGCCCAATTTGCACGAAGGCTATGTGGCGCGCATTGTCCCCTCCGCCACAATCTGGCTCGATGACGTGCAGGTTGAAGAAGGCAGCCAGACCGATTATCAGCCCGCGCAACCGCTCGAAGTGGGTGCCGAAACGTCCACGCGCTGGTGCCGTGTTGGCGAGGTTGTGCAGGTCACTGCCCGGGCAATTGCGCGCTCGCAGCCCGACGCGGTTGCCCTAAGCTACACCCTTGAGGACCTGTGGTCTCGGCCGCTGACCAACCTGGTACACCAGGTCAAACCTGGCCAACTGGACCGCGCCCAGTTTCTGCTCCGACAACCCGGCATGTACCGGGTGCGGGTCCGGGCCAACAAGTCGCCCGCGACCGGCGAGGTCTGGTTCGGTGTCTTTCCGGAACGGGATCGCCGGCTGCGGCCCGATTCGCCCTTCGGCACACACGTGACCTCGATGGTGCCCGAGCCGGGCAACGCACTGCTCGCCTCGGAGGCGATGGGGGCGCGTTGGGTGCGGCTGCACGATTTCGGCGACTTTTGCCACTGGTGGCGGGTGGAACCGGAGAAGGGCCGGTTCGTGTGGCATGACCGAGAGATCGACGCGCTCCGCGATCGTGGGTTCCTGGTTTTCGCCAACCTTGGCCATCCCCCGCCCTGGGCAGGCCGCGACCATGAAGAACACCAAGGCGGACGCTCCTGGACCCCCGCGCCCCCGCGCGACCTTGGCGAGTGGGAGAATTACGTCTTTCGCACGGTGGAACACTATCGCGGGCGCATCCAACACTGGGAAGTGTGGAACGAGCCCTACTGGAAGGGGTTCTTCACCGGCACGCCTGAGGAATATGCCGAACTGCTCAAGGTGGCTTGCCGCGCGATCAAACGCGCGGACCCCCAGGCCGTGGTTGTGGGCGGATGCTTTACGCCCACCGCCGAGGCCTGGACCCAGCGCGTGCTCGCGGCCGGCGGTCTCCAGTTCATGAACGCGCTCTCCTATCATGTGTATTGGAGCCCGCCTATGACCGAGTCCACTCCTGACGGCGCAGCCCCGCTGGTCGCCCAGCAGGTGCAACGCTATGTAGAACTCATGCGCCAACACGGTCAGCCCAAGCCCATTTACATGTCCGAAGGCGGCATCCGGTGCCCGCCCTTTGCGTCCTGGCTGCCGCCGGACGGCTTCGACTGCAGCGCCCCCTTCGGACCGGACACCGGCACGGGCATTCCCTTGACGGGCCTTGAGGCGGCCGCCGGGCTGGTGCGCGGCATGGTCGAGATGCTTTCCGCCGGAGTGGAGAAAGTCTTCTTCTACTACAGCGGCCACGAGACCGGCGCCATGCCATGGTTTTCGGCGATGGCCAACGGCTACTACGTGCTTCTGGACTACGACGGCCGGCCCAAGCCGACCATGATGGCTTACAGCGCACTGGAATCGATGCTGATGGGCGCCAAGCCCGCCGGGGTGATGCGCCGGGACGGCCTCACGGTCCATGCGTTTGAGCGCCATAACGGCGCCGTCGCAGTCGTCTGGAGCGCCCGAACGCGGCCGGTGTCAGTGCCTCCAGACGTGCCCGTGTTCGATCTCATGGGCAACGAGATGAAGGTGCCCGCGCTCAGATGGGGCGAACCCGCGTATGTCGTCGCACCCGGATTGAAACCAGCGCAGCTCCAGGAATCGCTCCGGTGAACGCCGCGAGGCCGTTGCCTTAAAGGTGAACAAGCTGAAACCGGCGAGGAACGCGAATGCTCCCCCTTTGGGGCGAGCCTTCATCCGTATATTTGATGCTCAAGGCCCTTGCGGGTTGCCGGTGCTGCCGGAGACAGGTTTGGCTTCCCCGTCAGCCCGGGCGAAAAGCAACTCCAAGGACCACCAACCGCCTCCAACGATCAGCAGAAAGACCAACCCAAGCCACATCGAAAAGTCCGTGCGGGCCTCGTGAACCATGCTCAGGAAACCGTAGCGTGGCAGCTTGGGAAGAGCAAAGCCCCAAAAGCCATGTCCCAGCAGGACAGGGATCTTGGTCGAGAGGATAGCGACGGAGATGTTGAGGAGGAGCGGGACAGCGGCCAACCGGGTAAAGAGGCCCAGCAGGACAAGCGCTCCGCAAATGGTCTCGACGCCGGCGACGAAGGGGCCCATCAGTCCCGGGGCGGGAATGCCGATCTTGGCAAACCGCCCTGCGGCCAACTCCTCGGGGTGCAGGAACTTCAGCAGGCCTTCCACGAGAAAAACGCCCCCAACCATTAGCCGGACCAGGATGGCTGCCTGGGCCGTGACTTGTGGTCCAGCCGGTTTGATGAGCTTGTTCATTCTCTGACGCGCGGACGGGAATTCAGTCCTTCGTTCGAGGGACAATCACGGTGAGCTGGTTCATGATGGTCCGAACATATCGCATTGGCGCATTCCCGACAACCGATCAGAAGCGAACCCGGTGAGCCGGCTCGGCACATCCGCTAGCCTACTCAACACCTGTCAGCTCCCTTGACATGCACCTGTGCGTCAGCCAGCCTGCGCTCCCGCATGAGCAAGGTCCAAAATCAACTGGAAGGTGTTGAGGCAAATCACACAAACTGGCGGCCGTTGTTCGTTGCCGCCAGCATTCTCGGGGTCCTCGGGGCTTTCGGGCCAACGGCATCCGCGGCGTCAACATGGTATGCCGCGGCAGCAGGCCAAGCCGCAGAGGCAAATCCAGGAACGGCGCAGCAGCCGGTCCGCAGCGTCGCCAAGGCCGTGACGCTGGCCAAGCCGGGCGACGTGATTGTCTTCGCTCCGGGGATCTACCCCTGTTCGGGCGTGACCGTGCCGGAAGGCGGCCAGGATCTCCCAATCACGCTGCGTTCTGACGGCAAGGGGAAGGTCATCTTCACCAACGACGGAGCCGGGTCCCTCCTAAGGGCGGGGTCTTACAACACCTTCGACGGGATCGAGTTCCGAATGAGTGGCGAACGTCCCCGGGGCGCCGGGATCAGCCTCGAGCGAAAGGAGCACGTGATCATTCGGAACAGCCGCTTCTTTGCCTGCCAGGTCGGTGTTAGCGCCACCAGCGCGCACTATCTCACCATCCAAAACTGCGAGATGGCCTATTCCGGGGCCTACGGCGTCCATCTGAACGGATCCGGGCAGGACACGCGAGGACACTGGAATCCGGCCGATGAATGCCGTTACGTCGAGGTGCGCAACTGCTACCTGCACGACGCGGGATGGAACGTGAATGGTACCGAAGGCTACGGCGTCACTGCCAACGGAGCCACTGAGTACCTCGTCATCGAGAACTGCCAGATCGACAACAACAGCGGCGATGGCATCCTATATGAGGATTGGACCATGCACTCCACCGCCCGCTATAATCTCATCCGTGGAACGGGTATCGCCGCCATCTGGATCGACAACGCCAGCATGAGCATCTTTGACAACAACTACCTGGAGGCGAACAACGTGGCGGTCTGGCTCTCCGGCGAGGAGAGCAGCAACCGCTACCTGGACGATTTCATCTCGATCCGCAACAACATCATCGTTCACAACGACTGGTCGGCCATTGACCCTTCGGTCTATGGCAAGGCTATCTTCCTCATCACCTCCAGCACCCGGGACACCTATTTTGACAACAATACGGTAGCCTTCAACAAATGCGACCAAGTGGTCCGCATCGAGAACCGTCCGCCGCAGAACGAGTATCGGAACATCTGGTTCCGCAATAACATTTTCTGGCAGAACACCGGCCCTGTGAAGGTGGACGCGGCGTTGGACCCCAAGGAGTTTCATTTCGTGAACAACCTATGGGACAAGCCTTACGCGCCTGACGCGCAAGCCAAGACGGGCGATCCCCTTTTCGCCGATCCCAATGCGGACAGCCCGGAAGGGTATCGACTCCAGGGCGCGTCCGCCGCCAGGGGCCGGGGCATGCTACTGTATGAGAACCCGGTGGACTTCTGGAACGGCCAGCGCCCGCACTTGTCCAAGACCGAGACGTACAGCTTGGGCGCCCATCAATTCGGCACCATCGGTGCTGCCCACATCGGTCTGGACAAGGCGGCGATCCCATTCGAGGTTCCGCCCTTCAAGCTGCGATTTAAAGCCAGGCCCAATTTGTGATGGTTATGCGACCACTCTATTTGGCGATTTGGCTTGCGCTCCCGGTGTTTGAGCGAGCCCACGCTGCAGATACTCCCGCATCCAGGCCAAACATCCTTTACATCCTCGCGGATGACCTCGGCTACGGAGACGTCGGCTGCTACAACCGCGACTCAAGAATCCCCACTCCCAGGCTCGACCAGCTTGCCGCCGAGGGCATGCGCTTCACCGATGCCCATGCGCCGGACGCGGTTTGCACACCCTCGCGTTACGGTTTACTCACAGGCCGTTATTGTTTCCGCTCGAGGCTCAAATTCGGCGTCCTCGGGCCCTGGGGCGGGCCGCTTATCGAGCGAGGCCGGCTCACCGTCCCGGAGTTGCTGCGTCAGCACGGCTACGTGACCGCCTGCTTCGGCAAGTGGCACCTCGGCTGGCAATGGCCCACCAAGGACGGCCAGGCGCCGTCCAGCCGGGACGGCCTGGGCAACGTGGACTTCACCAGGCCTATCGCGGGCGGCCCGACAGCTTATGGCTTCGACAGCTACTTCGGCGTGGACCTGCCGAACTATCCGCCCTACTGCTTCATCGAGGGCGACCGCACCGTGGGCGTGCCGTCGGTGGCAGCGCCGATGACCAGGGGCACCTTCAACCGCCCCGGCCCGACGTTACCCGGCTGGAACCTGACCAACATCCTGCCGGAGATCACCGCCCGCGCCGTTCGGTATATCGAGAACGCGGCGAAGTCAACAGAACCGTTTTTCCTCTACTTCCCGTTGACGGCACCGCATTACCCCATCGTGCCAGCCGTGGAATTCAAGGGGCGCAGCCAGGCCGGCGACTATGGTGATTTCGTGGCGCAGGTCGATGCCACGGTCGGCGCCGTGCTCGACGCCCTGAACCGCACTGGTCTGGCGGCCAACACGCTGGTCATTTTCAGCAGCGACAACGGGCCGGAATGCGTCGAGGTCGAGCCAGGCGCGTATCAGCGCATCCGCGAGTTTGGCCATCGCAGCATGGATGGCCTGCGCGGGGTCAAACGCGACACCTGGGAGGGCGGCCATCGTGTGCCCTTCCTGGCGCGTTGGCCGGGTCGCATCCCGGCGGGCGCAGTGAGCAAGGAGACGATCTGCCACGTGGATCTTATGGCCACGTGCGCCGCGCTGTTGGCCGCCCGGCTGCCGCCTAACGCCGGTGAGGACAGTTACAATCTCCTGCCGGTCTTGCTCGGCGAAAAACGCGGCACACCCATCCGCGAAGCCACGGTGCTGCACGGCGGGGATGGCAAGTTCGGGCTCCGCCAGGGTGAATGGGTGTTCATCGATGCGCCCACGGGGGACGGTAACGGCCAACACGGCGAACCGGAGTGGTTCAAGCAAGCGCGCGGCTACGGGAGCAACTCCTCCCCCGGCCTGCTCTACAACCTCCACGACGACCTGCCCCAGCGGCAGAACCGTTACGACGAGAGACCGGAAATGGTCGCGCGCCTGAAAGCCTTGCTTGAGAGATACAAAGCGGATGGCCGCAGCACGCCCGGCCCGCCCCAGAGAAACAGCCGCGCCTCCGGCCTGAGGGAAAAAGGCGGCGGTGCCGTTGAGAAATCGGAATGAAGCCTTCTAACCACCAGGCCGGGCGGAAAGCTCGCTCATGAGCCACATGGTGTAGCAGACCATTGGGGTCCAATACTCGCACGTCTGCCAACTGCCAGGTTTGAGATCAGGCGCGTCGTCCGGCGAGCCGCCGATGCCATTCATGACGGCGCCATCAATGAGCGGCGTCACGGGCTTGAACTCGCCCGTCACGAACTGCTTGGGCTGATTGCGCCCCACGCCGGTCATGGTGCTGGCATCGAAGGGGTTCACGCCCAGTATCCAGTCGAGCTGCCGCTGCGCCAGCGCGGCCAGGCGCGGTTCTTTCAGGAGCCTAGCGGCTTTAGCTAGACCAACCCCTGTGGACGCGAGGTTGGCGTTGATTCCCACCCACCACCGTCGGCCGGGTTCCATGAAATAGCGATACCAATAGTCGCCGATGCGCCGGTTGCCGCCAGGGTCTTTGGAGTAAAGGCCGAACGGAGCGATGGCGAACGCGTTTCGGGCCATCATTGGCGCCAAGCAATCACCGACATAGAGGCGAATGGCCTCCCGCCACTTGGGCGCGTCGGCGTCGTTTGGAAAACGCTCCAGGGCCATGCATAAACCAATGAGATGCCAGCACCCATGAGAGATGTCGCGGCTGGGCTCCTCATCCGTAGGCGAAGTGCGGAAAAAGCCCCGGACGGCGCCGGCTCCCTCCGTCCGGTGTGGCACCTGCAGAGCCACAAGACGCCGGGCATACTCAATGGCCAGCATGCGGTATTGATCATCGCCAAGGGTGCGGTGAAGTTCCACGCACGCCGCCACCGCGGCGCCCGGATCGGTCGCTGTGCGCCCGACGTTGGTTTTCCGGCACCAGGCCAGGCAGCGCAGCGCAGCCTCCCGGCACTTCGCGGCGTAATCGGGGTCGGCCTCCTGCGTGAGGCGGGCGGTGGCGGCCTGCGCGATAATGAAGCAGAACTGCGCCGTGGCATTGCAGGGCTCGGTGTGGATGGGGCGATCATCCTGGTCGCCGACGGTGTTATCGGTCCAGCGGTTCCCGTCGTTGCCACCGCAGTAATTCATCACAAAGCCGTCGGGCTCCTGCATGGCCAGGAAATAGCGGTTGCCCCAGCGCAACTCGGCGGGGATGGACGCTCGGCCCCATTCCGGACGGTGCAGTTCCGCCACCCGGGCCAGGCCGATCATGCCGAAGATCGTGGCATCCACCCATTTGCGCAGATCACACGCATCGTGCCAGCCGCCCGTCACGTCCTGGTGCTGGCCGTTGTCACGCCGGCGGCCGTCATCGAGGTGGCAGGGGGCATGGTACCCGGTTTCGCTGGGGCCGCACCGCTGCTTGGAGAAATAGGCCACGGTTGTGTGCAGCGCGTCTTCGTAAGCGCCAGGCGCGACGACGAACGTGCCTGAACGCTCGCTCCCGGCGCGCACCTGGAAGGAGCCGGCGCGGTTCAACGCGCTGAAATCCCCGACTTGCCAGGGGCCAAGATCAGCCCCCCCGAGATGGGTCCGCCCTATGAAAGCCGCATGTCCCGTCGCCGTATCAAGGACCTCAAAATCGACAGGCACAGAGCTCCGGATGAGGCAGTACTTGGCCGCACCGGGCGCGAAGCCAACGTGGTTGACAAGAACGGCTCCCTTTTCAGCGGTATTGGGGCTCGGAGCCGACTCCGCTCCCGCGGGCATTGGCGAATCAGCGGCAAGCGCCAAAGCCAAGGGCCAAGCGATGATCAGGACCGGAGCCGTTGCCCCTGCGAGCGCGCGAGTGAATGCGTTCATACCGGAGGTTACTGCAATGAGGTATCCGTGCAAAGCAGGCTTATCAGATTCCTGAGTCCCCGTTTGTGCGGGCAGTGTTAAAATGGCGACCCTCTTTCCTTCCCGCACTGCTTCGTGCATGCTCTGAAATCATGAAAACGCACATGCCCGCTTGGATGGGAGTGTTTCACGCCACGTTGCTCCTCGCGGCGAGTGGTTCCGGGCAGAATCTCAGGAGCCTGGACCCGCCGGTGCTCCTGCCCGATGGCAGCGAATTCAAGAGCTGGGAGGCGCCGCTCAAGTTCACCCGGACTTACTATGTGGACTGTTCAAATCCGGGGGCCTCGGACGACAATCCAGGCACCCAAGAACGGCCCTTTGCCAGGATCAACCGGGCCGCGCAAGTGCTGGCCCCAGGCGAACGTGTCATCGTCGCCGCAGGCACCTACCGGGAACGGATCTGCCCGGCCCGAGGCGGGACGGGCTCGGACCAGATGATCAGCTACGAAACGGCGCCCGGGGCCCAAGTGGTCCTGAAAGGCTCGCGCGTGTTTCGCGAGCTATGGACCCCGGCCGATTCGGCCTCTTCAACCCAGGTTTGGCGGGCCTGCCTCGATCCGAAATACTTCGCCGGCTACAACCCTTTCGACATCGACAACGTCACCGCGCGCCAGTTCGAGATCATGGATTTTGCCAGGCCCCTGCGGGGTAAGGCCCCCTGCAGTTTGCCGCGAGGGCTGATGTTCCAGGACGGCCGGCGGCTGATGCAGGCCGCCAACCGCTCCGACCTGGACGGACACGAGGGCTGCTATTGGGTGGACCGCACAAATCAATTGCTCTTCGCCAGCTTCTTCGGCCATGCCCGGCCGGACCAAGCTGCCATCGAAATCACCACCCAGGAGACCGTTTTTGCGCCGGAGCAAATCGGCCTTGGTTTCATCCGGGTTAAAGGCTTCGTGGTCGAGCAGGCCGCCGGCCCATTTCCCTGGGAACAAGTCGGCGCCATCTCCACGACGCGGGGACATCACTGGATTATCGAGGCCAACGCCGTGCGCCAGGTGAACGGGGTCGGCATAGATGTAGGGATCCAACTGCACCAATGGCCGCAGCCGCCGCTGGCCGGGTTCCACATTGTGCGCCGTAATACCGTCACCGATTGCGGGATCTGCGGGATCTGCGGCCTAGGGCCGGGCGGCGACCGCGAATTCGGCCTCTTGATCGAGGACAACCTGCTCCTGCGCAATGCTTTTCATGACACGGAACGGCTCTATGAGACGGCCGGCATCAAAACGCACGACAACGTCCACTGCCTGATTCGCCGCAACCTGATCCTGGACACCTGGCATGGCGCAGGCATCTGGATGGACTGGGACAACCGCAATTCCCGCTGCTGCCAGAATATCATCGTCAACGCCCAAACGATCCACGGGGGCATCTTCGTCGAGGCATCTTACGTGCCCAACGTGATCGACCAGAACTTCGTCTGGGGCATAAAAGGTCACGGCATTTACGAGCACGATTGCAGCCACCAGGTCTTCGCTCACAACTTCATTGGCCAGAGCACCGGTTCAGGGCTGCACCTCCACGGCAGGATTACCGACCGCCGGATCGACGGGCATCCACCCGAATATGGCCTGCACCAAGTCCGGAACAATCTGCTATATCAGAACACCAAGACCAATGTGTTCGGGGGCCAACCTTCCACGATCGCCGGTAATTTGTCCGAAAGCATCAGCGCGGCCTTCGACCGCGCGACGCTCACGTTAACCTTGTCGGCCACTAATCGCCTGCCCGGGTGTGAACCTGTGCCGGAGGTCAACCGGGATTTTTTCGGCAGGCTGCGCACAACCCCGGACACTGTCGCCGGACCCTTCGATCCATTCCCGGCGGAATCGTCCAGGCTCGGGCTCTGGCGTGGACTTCTTCCCTGATCCACGACCGCACGCCAGGCGGTCCGCACCAAGGGCACGCGGAGCTTCCCGCAGGCGCGCGCAAGGCCGTGGAAACGAGAATGGAGCGCTGGTTTCTTACGACCGGGAAGCTCAAATCGGGACGGCCCTGACCGAGATACGTGATGGCGCCAGCCCGGCGGCAACGCCTGGACCTTGACAGAGCTCTGTACGAAGAATTCGCCAAAGGTCTGCTGGGGCCGGTGCGTGAGTTCTTGGCGGCGCAAGCCTGAAGAGCCGTTGGGCATGCTTGGCCAAGTTGCGCAGGATCGCTCCAGAGTGCGTCTGGTTCCCCCCAGTGCCCATCTCACCATTTACGATTTGGAGATTGTCTCTGGTAATACTTGTTCCCAGTTGTGGAAACGCATTTGGTGCAGCCAGTCGTCGCTCACTATCTCCAGGCATGGCTCGACGCCGTCCCATCCGATAATCCCGAAGGAACCGTGCAGGCTGTCTCTCCCCTCCTTGCCAAAGGACACATCCTTGAGCACAACCGAGCTAGTGAGGCAATCTGGGACTCGAACCTCGAACCGATCATCAACTGGCGGCACATGGCCAAAGAGGTGGAGGCTCGGGCTACATGCTCGGAGCACGCTCGTGATAAGGGGAGATCCCCCAAGGGGGTGCCCTCCCGCAGGAGAATCGTGGGTGAGGAGCATATCGAACGCCCCGGACCCGAGATCTCGTAGCCGCTGAATGGACTTCTGGTTCATCTTGTATGGTGCATGGGCACGCGCATTCTCAATGCCCCAGATGCCTGCAATTCGTAGCTGCATGCCGTCCTCTCCCCCGATGGTCACGACCTTGCCGTCGTTGATGCAGTGGAATCTCTGGTAGCAGTCGACGGGGAAGGTGTCCTTCGGGGAACGGCCGGCCGGCGCAGACTTGCTGGCGGCTGTGATGTGGTCGAAGTCCTCGTGGTTCCCGGGCACGAAGAGAACGGGGCACCGGACAGCAGAGTATTCCCCGAACTCCGGCTGGAATATCCTCTTCACTTCTTGGGTGGGCGTCACGAAGTATCGTGAAAAGCCGGCCTCTTCGGGATCGCGCTCGATCCATCGCCGTGTCGCTTTGTCGAACTTTGCCGGGTCAGGGAAACAGCCGAGGTCGCCCCCGACCAGCGCAACATCGAGGAACTGCATGTGCGCCATCTGCCAGTTTCGAAGCAGGTGGAGCACTATTCGCAAGCGACCATGCACGTCCGAGAAGATGCCTATTCTCATGGCTCGCTCTATGAAAGGGATTCTACCGACCGGAAGCTCTCCCGGACTTCCCAGAGGTGGAATTCGTAAGCTAAAACCCCCAAAGCCTCCGCCAGAGACTCGGCGAAAACCGAGATCTGGCGGCCCGGATGGTGGCGCAACTGAATGACTTCTTCCCAGGACGTGCGCCGGGCTTCCCGGCTGGGTCTAATGGAGATCCAGGTTTCCTGCCCCGAGGTCGCGATTAAATACCCTGCGTGTGTAAGCATGTCGATCGTGGGCACCGGTTTCCCGATCAACGGTAATGTCGTGTTCAAGATCATAGGCAGAATTACCCCATGTCCATGTCGCTTTGAAGTTGCTTTAGCGTAGCTTTTGCTTTTTATCGAAGGGCGGCGGCTTCCTTGTAGTTATTATTGGTGTGTTTCTGCCCGCTGAATCGGGCAATCCGTGCTACAGCTTTCCCTTGTAGCTTGACGACCAGCCAAAGAGCGCCCGCAGGCGTTGCGCCGGGTTGAATCTGAAGGCGGAAGTGGAACGTCCCGGTCTCAGGTAGAAACCACCCAGGCCGGGCAAGGTGACCTTTTGGCCTTTTTTGAAACATTGGTAAAGGCTTTCGATCATGGCGTCGAGCCAGGCAGAAGCGGTTTGCTCGTCGCTCTTCATTCGTCTGGCCAACAGTTTGGCCAGATCGGCTTTCTCGATGCGGTCTTTCATTGTCAGATACAAGAGTAAGGAGCCTGGCGGTACACTCGGGCTCGCGATGCACGTCATGACCTCGCCGTCCCCCGCATCGTGCCCAGTACACAAGCACGCCCCGGCCCTCGCTATGTCCTGCTAGCTAATCGAGTGGCAACTTGCCGGGTCTGGCGAGGCCCTGGATGGACGAATTTGGCGCCTTCCAGGTCAAATCCTGAAAGGTCAAAAGGGGCGGTCTCCCGGAGCCACCTGATACTGAATTCTCTTACGCCGATGATTTCAAGGCCGATCACCCGATTGCTGGCGTCCAAGTCAACTGCCACCACCGGCCCGGGTTTATCCTCGGAGATGGTCTTGGCGACCCTCGCCGTTCGGAACCGGACATACCAGGCGTCGATGCTCGGGTCGAATTCGATAGTCGGAGGCTTACCTGTGCTACGCGGGCCAACGAACCTGTTTTTATTCACGTGTTCCATGCGCTCATTAACCAGCATTCATGCTTTTTCACTTCTGCAACAACGACCAGGGCACGTCCGCCGGAGGCCCTCGAGAACCGATAAACAAAACCCCCATGGCTTCCGCGGTATTGTTGGGTCTTCGCATCGTGACAATTTACCACATCTTTCATGCACTGCGCGGAGACCCCGCGCTCGGTTCTGCGCCTGTCGGCGTGCGTCGTATCGTAAAATGTCGTGATTCTTTGCAAACGTGACCGTCGTCAGAGGATGCAGGGCAAGGCGGGTGGGTGCAAACGGAATCGGCGGGAACTCGGTCTTTCCCTCGCGGCCAAGGTTGGGGCGGTGCCCATCAGGAAGGCCTTCATTCCCTTGCCGATCAGCCGCTCCACCCTGGCCCTTGATCTCGCTGGTCCGAGAGGCGAGATGGTTCGTTCAAGGAAATGGATTTCACAGGAGCGCGATTTGGACTTTCATCCATTCGGGTTTCTCGCGGGCGGGAGAAACGCTAATCAGGTGGACCGGGGGCGGGAACCCCTTGCCGATGTCGCGTCGGGTGAATTCAAACTCATCGGCGACGATGACATGGGCCTGGCGGGCGCAACTCGCGATCTCCTCCCGCAGCTCCAGCGCTCGGTTCCACACGCCGTTGAACAGGAAAAGGCGGGCCGCCTTGCCCCGGATGGAGGGCCAGATACATTCGAGCCGCTTTGCGGTTTCGGACGCACTGAGCAGATTCGCGAGATAATTTACCCCTATCACCGGCGCCAGGGCCTCCGCAGCATGAATGTCCAGCCCCGCGACGGCATCGCCGCCGGGATGAGCTTGGTCGAAGGAGTTGCCCAGGGCCGCAATGAGGAAGGTGCGGATATGAGCCGGGTTGCCTTGGATGAGCGAGGTTCCAGAAGGCTTCCCGAGGATTTCCCTCAGGCGGCTGGCCGCCAGAGAATCGTGGCTGAGCCGGCGATGCTTGAGAGTGGGATGCAGGCGGCAGGCTTCGTCGAGGAGTTGCTGGCGAGCCTGCTCAGGTAGGCGCTCCAGCGAGGCCAACAGACAGGGCCTGGATTTGGTGGGCCTCGCCGGATTCGCACCACGACGCCAGTGAGTGGGCGGGACGGCCCGCAATGGGGCTCCGGTCCTCAAAGCTCAAGGGCCGGCCTTCTGCCCAGCCGAGGCGGGATTTGAGGTTGAGCAGTAGCCTCCTGACCCGCTCTGGCGGAAACGGCTGCAGTAGTCCGCAGTGCCCTCGGTCCTTTGATTTCGTAGCGTCCATGTCGCTTTTTCGTTTGGCGCGGTTTGGAGAGGTCGCCTCGGACCGTGTCTCCAAGGCGGCCGGCGGGGGCGAAGTCCTGGGCTACTGCGTCGGCCAGGTTGAACGCCCGGAAGTCGGCAACCCTGTCGGCCAGCCTGGGCAACTGCTCCAGAATCTGAAAACTGGCCCGGATGATCTCGGGCAGCTCGTGCGCGGTGTGGCGGACATGCACGCTCGGAATGAGGCTGTCGGCGAACATTAGGCCATTCCTGCAAACCCAGCGAAACAGACCGGCGTGAATCTGATAGCCAGAGCTTCGGTCGTGGCTGTTGAGGAGGATAACCTCGGACGCGTAGTCGCCCACTTCGGCAGCCAGGTCCCGGCGCTGGAACCGGACCATGTGCCTCTGAAACCCGCTGTGGTCCAGGCGGCGGACGCCCATTTGCCGGGCTTCAACCGGCTTCCATCCTTCCTGCCGCATGGCGGACAGGATCTGCCCCGTGGGCAAAAATGTGTAGCGGTTCGACGCTCCCGGCATTGGTGCCTCGGCGAATACGGACGGCGCGGTGCCCCGGATTTCGCTGTCGGTGATTTCGATTGTGTTGCTTGTGCTTCGGTCACTGAACATAACTTGAACCTTTCGTTTTGTGGTTTTCTGTCTCTGGCAGGTGCTTTCAACCGCACCCACCACACCACTCGCCAGCACGTCTTTTCAGAAGCATGACAGCGGCTGGGTCCCGCGAGCCTGCGAGTGGGGTGCCAGCGAGCTTGCGAGCGCCGCTACCGCTGGCGTGTTTCTGACCACGGGGCGGAGCGCACTCAGCTGGCGGTGCGCGTAGGGGGAAAGTGGCCGGAAGGCTACCACCCGGCCACAGCGGAGCCTAATCGAGCGTTTCGAGGATTTACAGGAATCGGAACGCGTTGCCTGTGGTGGGTGCTCCTGTCCTCGGGTACTAGTCCCAGGGGTGAAAGGGGGCACCGGTCCCTGCCCTCCTCGGCGCCGCCAGACCACCAAAGAAAAAGGGCGGCCCCGCCGGGGTCCGGCCCCTTGGTGGATCACCCTTGATCCGGCGCGAGGACCGCCCGGAAGGGCTTCCCGACGGCGGCCACGCGGTCCAGCGCCTCCTGCTCGCTGGCCGCATGCACGAAGCCGTAGGGCTCATCGCCTACGAACAGGCCCCACTTCTGCTGTCTGAGTTCCGGGTTTTCAGTATTCCGGCTCGGTCGCGTTGAACGGTTTGACCAATGGCGTCATCCCGCTCGGCAGGACCGTGATAGTGGATACGAGCACGCCGGGCTATGTCTTGTTCGATGTCTTGAACGGCAAACTGAACCCCGCGGAGGGCCAGGAAGTGCCGATGGACTTGACCTCGCCGCTGGCGTTGGGCTGGCTGCAGGTTCCCGGCGCGACGGCTTATGACGTTTATCTCGGCACGGTTTCCAACGCAGTGGCCGCGGCCACGACGAACACGGCGGGAATTTACCAAGGCCGCACCGGCAGTCTCACTTTGAACCTCAGCAATCTCCAGCCCAACACCACCGATTGCTGGCGTGTGGACGGCGTGGCGGCGAACGGCACGCCCACAAAAGGCACGGTTTATAGTTTTGCCACCGGGGCGCCGATGGTGGACTTCATGGAGGACACGTGGGTGGCGACCGACGCCCTGAATCGTTCACTGCCGGACCTGGCCCTGCGGCAGCCCGGTCACGGACCGGCCCGTCGGCATGTTGTACTTTCTCTGGCATCAAAACCCCGATTACGGTTCCGGCACCAACTGGGATGTGAGCGCCTGGATCAGTGCCCACCCGTTTACGAACCCGCACGATCCCTGGGCGGACAATCCCATCATGCAGACCGCGCTTGCCACTTATTGGTGGGGGCAGCCGGCGCTCGGCTACTATAATCCGAGCGATCGATGACCAGGATTTCGGGCAGGTGGGCGTGCTTGAGTCGGAGTTGGCGGGCGTTCTCGCGCTTGCGCTGGTACTCCTGCTCGAGCACGTGAGTGAGCCACCGGGCGTGGGAGAAGTTCTTGTCAGCGGCCAGCTTGAGGTAGTCCTCCCAATGGACCAGCAGGTTGCCCAGACGCAGATATTTGAGCATGTCGGAAAAAGCCTTTGCCTCTTATGGCCTGGTGGTTTAACATGGTGCCTTGTCCCGTGCCGCGAAAGTGAACCATTTTTACCCGGATGAACGCCTACAAGGTCATCGGGAACGACGGCCGGGAGTACGGTCCGGCTGACCTCGCGACGATCCGCGCGTGGGTGACAGAGGGCCGCATCGCTCCCGGCACTCTGATCCAGGCGGCCGGCACCACCGAAAGGAAGGCGGCTTCCGCTTTTCCAGAACTGGGGGTGAGCGCGCCCGCCAGCTCGCCACCTCCGCAGCCATGGGCGACGACCTCGCCTGGTTCGACGCGCCCCACACCGTCCGCGAAGCCGAGACCTGAGACCGCTCGCCTCGCGCCGGGGAGACGCGTCCTGTGGGTGGTCTCCGTACTGATAGTCGCCTGGATTGTCCTCGTGGTAGTCGCCCGTGTGTGGCGCGCAACCGAAGAGGAATCTCGTGTCGCGCTGTTGAGCAGGCCCCTTGACCCGCCACTACCGCCGGCGCGCGGCTCCGCCACGGTTCCGGCGCAGTCGGCACGGTCTCCGGAGGAACAAAGGGAGCGCCAGGCGGCGGAGCAAGGAGACGCCGAGGCACAACACCGGCTCGGCAGGTTGTATGCCAAGAGAATGGGCGTGAGGCAGGACTACGCGGAGGCGGCGGGGTGGTATCGCAAGGCGGCGGAGCAGGGCCACACCCAGGCACAATACGAACTGGGCAGGCTCTACGCTCAAGGCTTGGGCGTGCCGCGGAGCAACGCCGAGGCGGCGAGGTGGTACCGCCGGGCGGCGGAGAACGGATACGCCCCCGCCCAACATCTTTTGGGCCACCTGTACGCCAGCGGCCAGGGCCTGGAAACGGTGTACCTTGAAGCGCCGGAGCCGCCGCCGAAGGAGCAACAGGGAGCGAGCCCGGGGCAGCCAGGTTCCCCGAGCGACTACGCCGAAGCGGCCAGGTGGTGGCACAAAGCAGCAGACCAGGGCGACGCCGACGCGCAATCTGATTTGGGTTGGCTGTATACGTATGGCCGAGGGGTGGAGACAAATTACATCGAGGCCGCAAGGTGGTACCGCAAGTCGGCCGAGCAGGGCAACCCGGTCGCGCAGCACTGGTTGGGGCACGTCTATTTGAGCGGCAGCGGGGTGGACAAAGATGAAGTGGAGGCGTTCAAGTGGTTCCTCCAGGCCGCCCAGAAGGGAAACGTGTATGCCCAAGGCGATGTCGGCCGCTTGTATGCCACGGGCCGAGGTGTCGAGCAAGACAGCGTCGAGGCCATCAAGTGGTACCGGAAGGCCGCCGATGCAGGGCTCCCTTCCGCCCAAAACACGTTCGCCTGGATGCTCGCCACTTCAACCAACGCCAGCGTGCGAAACGGCGCGCTCGCCCTGGAATTCGCCCAAAAGGCAGTCGCGGCGACCCGGCGGACCAACGCCAGTTTCCTGGACACGCTTGCCGCCGCCCACGCGGAGGCAGGGGATTTGGAGCAGGCGGCGGCCATCCAGAAGGAGGCCATAGCGCTGCTCCGGGATCCGAACTCCGAGCCGGACTATGCCTCGCGCCTCAAGCTTTACGAAGCAAAGACCCCGTATCGTGAGGAGCCGAAGTAGCTGGCGCGTGTGGAGCGTGAGAGTGTGGGAGCGTGCAGAGCGAGGGAAGCGGAGAAATAGCTAGCCGCCGAGCGCGGGAGGTGTAAGCGCGGTGGCGTTGTGAGCCATTGAATACGGCCTGCCACACCAAAGGGCCTGCTCATCATCGGCATCCCCGGCACTGGCAAAAGTCTAACGGCCAAAGCCACAGCCAGGGTTTTCGGCGTGCCCCTCTTGAAGTTGGACGCCGGGAGAATCTTCGCCGGTCTTGTGGGTCAATCAGAGTCCAACCTCCGCGCTGTCATCCAAACTGCAGAAGCAATAGCCCCCTGTTGCCTCTGGATTGACGAGGTGGAGAAGGGATTCAGCGGCACCAAAAGCTCCAATGCATGCCTAAACAAATAAAGAGGGAATTGAGCTTCTGATCGGGCGATGCTTTGGTTGCCAGCCGAAGTTGTACTGGCACCAGTGCGTTCCCACCCCCAACGGCAAATGGACCGAGGTACGGCTCAGCGACGAGGCAGTGAAGCAGCTTATCCAGGTCATCCCCAACCTGCCTGGGCCGGATGCCGTCGCGGTCGCCATCGACCCGGCTGGCTCCATCCACGACGATGAAAAGGCGTTCCTCGCCCGCCAACCTCCCGACGCCAACTTGAAAAGCGGTCGTGGACTCGGCGACGCCTTCACCGTCACGCTGGATCGCGAGGTCGCCATAACCCGCGGCGGCATCCTGTGCTCCGCGCGGCGGGTGGGGAACAACTTTGTCGTCCGCAACTGCAGTTTCGGCTTCAACCGCTCGCGCGGCATTCTCATCAAGGCCAGCCACGGTGAAATCACCGGCAACCGGCTGGAGGGCTGCTGGATGTCGGCGATTCTGGTGTCCCCGGAATATTGGTGGCTCGAGGCCGGGAGCAGCAGCGACCTGACCATCACGGGTAACTCCATCCTGAACTGCGGCCCCGTCCCGATCCGCGTCGAGGCCTCCGGCGGCAACGGCAGCGTCGCTCCCGCCGGCGCCCATCGCAGCATCGCGATCTCCGGCAACACTATTGCCGGCTGCGCCATGCCCGGCATCCTCGTGACCTCGACAGCGGAGCTGAGGGTTGGACAGAACACCCTGGGTCAATGGACTGATTCCCGTGAACTTCCCGAGCTGATGCGAAGATCGGGCCTGAGGGAACTGGCGCCCGTGGTGAAAATCCACTGCCTGGAGCGCAACTGAGGGGTAAGCATGAAGAAGAACCTTGCCCAAATGTATTGCTTCCATTCCCGAAGCAGGCAATGAATGATGGAACGTTGTCCAACATGGCTTTGGACCATTAATAGCTTCCGCAAGTATGAAACCGCCGAAATTGACTGAGTTGATCGTCCCACGCCTGGCCACCTGGTGCAGTCTGCTTTGTTGTGGTCTGTTTGTTTGCCGCATGGACCTGGAGGCCGCGGTCTCTTATCCCCGAGTGGCCATGCTGTGGGCGAGTCTTCGCAATGACCGTTCGGCGGAGGGGATGGTCCGGCACAACCTCATCATGACCAGTGCCGGACGCTTTGGCCTCAAGCCCAACCGCACTCCGCTGGGATTGGCGGACGGCTTCACTGCGGACTCCATGGCGGCAGCACGCCAGCAACTGGCTGATTTGCGCCGTCTGAACCCCTCAGTCATTATTCTGTGCGACCAGTCCTTTTATGAATATGCGGATTCCTCACTGCCGGAAGATCACCCCTGGTGGCTGCGAAAGAACGGCCAGCGCCAGCAGTTTTGGCCCGGCACCCACCGTATGGATTGGTCCAATCCCGAGTATCAACGGAAGGTGGTCCGCCAAACCGTGGCTTGCCGGGAAGTGGGCTTTGATGGCGTCTTTTATGACAACCTGCGCCTGGAAAAGGAACCCTGGCTCCAAGTGCTGAAGGCCGTGCGGGCGGCGGTGGGCGACCAGTTCCTGATCCTGGCCAACTGTGGTTACGATGTCGGCAACTACGACTGGCTCGCCCCTTGGCTGAACGGCATTATGTACGAATCAGGCTGGAGCCATCGGCGCACGGAATGGGACGAGTGCATCCGCAAGATGCAGCAGACCCAGGCGTTGCTCCGCACCCCGCGCGTCAGTGTCGTCGAACGCTTCGAGGAAATCCGGGACCGGGCCGGCTGGCCTAATGATGCATTGCGGGGCCAGGAACGGCCGCGCGACCCGGCCGCGCGTCGTTGGAGCCTCTGTTTTGCGCTCTGCCTCGGCGACTGCTATTACCTTTTTTCCGACAGCACCTCGCACCAGCACGATTGGTATGCCGAGTTTGATGTCAAGATCGGCCAACCCAAAGGCAACGCCCAGCGGGTCAATGACCATGTCTGGCAACGCCGCTATGACACGGCGCTGGTAGTGGCCAATTTGCCCGGCGCCCAATCGCCCTATGAGGTGATTCTTGATCAGCCCGCCAAAGACACGCTGACTGGCCAGACCGGCACTCGTTTCCTCATCCCACCAGGTGATGGCCGCATCCTGCTCGATAACGCTGACGGCAAACAAGCGCCCTGATTCCGTTTAGCCCCCTGGCCATCGCGTCCGCCACCTGGCCCAAATCGAAGTGCTGAAACCCGCCGCCGGCGCCGCCTTGCTGGCGGTATTGCTGTGCTATCCGCGGCTTTCTCTGTTGCCCAAGAGCTGGGCCATGTTTCCCTCCGATCGGATCGCCTTCATAGGTCAACCACGTAAACGCTGTTGGAGGCCTCCACTTCGGCGCTGAACAAGACCTGCCGGTCGTCCGGCGAGAAGATGGGATGCGGGTGGGACTCCTGGGTGCGCCAGGACGTGCCATGATAGCAGAGCCGCTCCACGCGCAGGCGGTCGCCCTCCGGATAGTTCAGGGACAAGTACTGGCCCCCTTCCTTCCAGTTGGAATCCGGCTTCGGCAGATAGCCATCCCCCACGATGACGCTGTTACCGGAGTTCGACTGCATGTGTCCGCAGCGCCAGCCCGGCAGCTTGTACCTGGCGACGACGCGTCCGTCCGTCTTTAGGAACAGAATGCCGGTGTAGATCGCCTTGCTGGCGTATTGCGTCGCGTCGGAGGGGTCGTATTCGGTGATCTGGACGCCGACCGTGCCGTCTTTGCAGAAGTACTCATGCACGAGCCATTCCTCATATTTCTCCGGGTAGAGGCGCTTGGCGTGCTTCTTTCGATAGGGCCGGGCATCCACCACCCACAGCCGGTTGTCGGCCAGGTTGCCGCCTTCATGGCAGAAGACGATCGTGTCCGGGTCCACCGGGCTGATCAACACATGGCTGATCCATTCCGTCTCCCCCCAGACCACGGCGGTCGAGTCGTCATCCAGGTTGACCGTGACGATCAAGCAATGGGGCCGGGAATAGAAAGTCTGGGGCATGCCCGAGTAGATGACGTTCGCCGTTGGCAGCCCGGGCATCTCCTGAGCAACCACAAAGGCGATGCGTTTGCCGGCGGCGTCCACGGTGGGCAGACCGAGATTAAAGCCCTTGGGGGCGGAGAGGATTGTCTTGCACGCGCCGGTGGCCAAGTCCACGCGCACGAATCTGCCTCCGTCATTGACGATGGCCAGATCCTTCGCCGGGCAAACGCAGAAGGAATGCGCCCGCATCGCGGACAGGTCCGTCAGGCACTGCAACGTGCCGCGGCGCAGGTCGGCGCGGACCAACTGATAGCGACCGTCCACCTGCGCGCTGAGCACCAGCCGCCCTGCCCCGTCGTAGGAGGTGGAGGTGAAGTAGGCATGGCAGGCCTGCTGGCCAGCCGGAAAGAGCCGCGTCACGCGGCGCCCGGTGTCCTTGTCCGCATGCGACGCGGGGGCAAAGGGGATTTCCCTGGGCTTGATGCCGAAAGTGTCTTTTGTGCTCGGGGGCGCGTTCGTCGCCGGAGCCACGGTGGGGGTAGTCCCGGCGGCCGGCTCGGCCCCGGCGGCCCTCGGCGGCATGGCCGCCGCGATGACCGACGCGCCGCTCACCGCCGCCAGGCCTTTGAGAAAGTCTCGACGATGAGCCCGAGAATCGCCCCGCTCGCCGCTGTCACACAATGTTCTCTTCTTGTCAGACATGATCGCTTCCATAGTGTCATCATTCCCGCTTTTTCAGCCACAGCAGCCACGGTCTCCAGTCCAGTCCGTTCAGGGACAAGACGCGGCCTCCCTCGACCGAGCCCTCGAAGGCGTCGAAGATTTTACCCAGGTCCATGCCGACCCATTTGGCCTGGTACGTGCCCGGGGCCTCGGAGAGGTCCACCCGGAACCCCAGATCACCTCGCGGCATGTAGATGAGGTAACTCTGGCCCGGCTCTCCCAGACACCAGACGTCCTCCTCCTTGTCTTTGCCAATGATGTCCAGCGGACGCATCCGCGTGATATCTTCCGCCACCTGCGCGCGGATGAAATCATAGATCGTGAGCACGTCCTTGCAGCCCAGGGGCAAATCGTAGCTGGCCGGGTATTCGCGAACATAACTCAAGCCACGCACGATCATGGACCCTCCAGACATCAGGAACGCCATGGTCTGCACTCCACCGCTGAATTCGTGGATAATGGCCTTGTCCGCGTATTGCCGGCGGTACTCTTTCACCTGCTGGCGAATGGAGCCGACGCTCCGCTCCCCGCCCAGCCGGCGACCGGGTATCTCCTTGCCGCCGGGCACGGCGACCAGAGTGTCGTCGGGCTCGTAATGCCAATAGTGGAGGTCAATCGTGCCGATGTGCGGACGATAACGGGGATCCTGCAGCACGGCATCCGCAACGTCTTTGGGAGCCCCCAGACCGATATGCACCTTTCGGCCCCTCTGTTTCTGCCAGTCCAAGAGGGTGTCCACCCAGAACTGCGTGAACGACAAGGGGCCGGTGTACTCCGACCCGGTCAGGAACACCACATTACGATTGCCGCCCAGGACGTCGAGACAGTGCCGGATGAACAACTGATGCATTTCCCGCCGCACGGGATGGGTGACGTCATAGAAGACATTCGCCGCCGGCGTCGTGTCGGGCAGATCGGTCGCCTGGAGGCAGTTCACCGGACGCCAGGGATAGTCGCAATAGTGGGCCTGTGTCTCCAACAGGTTGTGCTGATTGTAGAAGTGGAAGAACAGGATGCAGCCCTTCAGATCGCAGAGGTCCGCAAAGTCCTTCAACCGTTGGAAGAACCAAGGGTTGAATTTCGTCAGGTCATACCGCGGCAGGCCGTCCCACGCCTGCCCTTGGTCGCTTCGTCCCCAAGGCATTTCCAGCAGAGGGTAAACGGCGTTGCCGTTCAGGCGGCGCTGCGCGTCATGGGCGTCACGCCGGCGGTCCCTCCACAACGGAGGCGTATGCACGTATCCCGGAAAACCACACTCGACCATGCTGTCGGTCAAGGAGTCGAGGTCCTCGGTCTTGTTGGGGCCGGCCTGACCCGGCGCGTTGCGGATGATGCAGGTGCGCAGGCCGCAGTCCGTCCACCATCCGTGGGGCTCGCCGCGATACCCACCCCACCATTGGCAGGACTGAGCGTAACCCCAAATGACCTTGCCGTTCTGCACATACCAACCGTTGACGGTCTGCAGAGGGCCCGGTTTCCGCAAACGCTTGACCTTCTCCGCCCCCGCGGCGGCCTTTGGGGCGACGGCGCCTGCCGCCCGTTCGGAACCGGATTCCGCCGCCCGTTCTGCTCCGGCGGCAAAGAGCGTCTTCGGCATCGCCGTCGCGATGACCGACGCGCCGCCGACCGCAGCAATGCCTTTGAGAAAGTCTCGACGATAAGTTCGAGAATCGCCCAACTCACCGCTCTCACGCAGTGCTTTCTTTTTGTTAGACATAAACTGATAGCAGGAATGTGCTTTTTGGCATGAGCTGTGCTGTTGCTGGACGCTTTGCGGTTAGGGAGCATTGCTTTTGTACTCGCCTGCGTGTGCTCTCAAGTCTTGTGCTCATGTACGGGAGCTTATGCCTATGCTAATACTGGGGCAAACGCGAATTTCGAGCTGGAACTGCTCAACGGTTGCCACGCTGCAAGGGTGGACGAGATAAAAGTGGGGGCTACGGGCTGCGCGAGGCCCAAAAGTCCTCGAAGCGACCGGAGAGGATGCAACAGCGTAGAGCGATAATCGCATTGGCTCCGCGCACAGACCAGCGCATTCCAGATTGTTTGAGGCGCTGGCCAATCACCGTGCGGCAGCCAGCCTCGACCACGCCAGAGCCGCTGCTCCTCGAATGGGCCGGACAAGGCAAGCTCGACTTGTCAGCCATCATCACCCGCGTCGTGCCGCTGGAAGCTGGGGCCATCAACGACGCGCTGGATCGCCTCGACCGTTTCAGTGAGGACGTGCGTGTCGTAGTCCGGCCCTAGCCTGGCGTGCAAGGATGGAGAATATCGGTCCTTGAAAAATAGGACAAATTCGGCAATCCTCCCACAACCAGCGAATGAGCTTGTAACGGGTTTCGACTATGGCTCGACGAAAGGCTTCAGCCAAATCGGATGTTCCCGGCGCCGCGCGCCGCGCCTCCGCTTCCGGTCTGCTTGAGCGGCTCAGCTCTGAAGAAGCGGTGACGATCCTGCATCAGTTGCTCGACAAACACGCGGAACTCCGATCGGAAGCGGAACAATTCGCCGCCACGCTCGTGTCCTCATCGTCGATCGAGGACATCGCGGAAGACGTTCACGACCGAATCACGAGTGTTGACCTCGATGCCCTGAACGAGCGAGCGGGCGCTCATTCCTGGGGTTACGTGGGGCCGAGTGATGCCGCGGTTGAGCTCCTGGAGGAAGCGGTCGATGACCTGGTGGAGGACATGAAACGGAGGGCGGACCTGGGGTTTGTGTCCGCCGCCGAAGTGGTCTGCACCGGAATTGTGGAGGGGCTGTATCAGGCGCGGGACACTCAATCGGACGGCGCTCTTGGGTGGGCCCCGGATTTTCCAGGCGAGGAGGCCGATCGCGTTGTGGAGGAGTTCCTCCGAGCCTGTGGTCCTGCGGCCCGGAAGACCGCGCAGACAAGCTTGATGGCAACCCTGGCCGAGCGGGTCCCGGAATGGGCTGAGGGTTTGAAGCGTGCCGCCGACCGCGGTGCCAGAGAATGAGACCGGGCCGACCAACCGATCGGCACCCGACACCTCGTGCTCACGACGGTTTTTGAAGGGAAGAGAAGCGTCTGTGCAGCCGTGGGGCGTTGGAGGGGCCTGGGGCGGAAGGCAAGCGGGTGGGCCAAAGGGACAGTTTCATGGCGGCGGTGGCTGCCGGACCAGTGGATGGGCATCGCAGAGCGTGCAAAACTGCTCGATGCAGTCGGCCTGGATGCTCTCGCTCCGGGGGCCGTGCCAGTACGCCTTTCTCCGGGGAGCGATAGGCCGCGCTCGGCACGGTCCGGTCACGCGTATCGTCACCCGATCGCGCCTCCACGTAGTATTTGGCAGCCGAGCCGCCGATGGTTGAGACGGCCAGGACCAAGGCGAGGTTGCAGACCATAATGACTTGCCGCCAAGCATCGCCGGATTTCAGACAGGGATCAGATTCTCTGGGCGAGTGTCTTTTGGGCCAAATCCGCCACGAGGAGGATCCGGCCGAGCGGATGCGCCGTGACCTGAAGTTGCGCGATCGCCATCAGCCCGTCGGGTTTCTGATGGTCGCTGGCGATCTTGGCCTTGGGGTCCTCGGCCGGGTGCCGCATGGCCCGCCTCAGCAGCGCCCGTTTCTGGCCGAACCGCTTCTCGATGCCGCCATTCCGGATGGCCTGCCCCAGTGGGCGACACGGACAGCCAGCAGTCTTCCAGCCCGAGTGGCTACTGCGAGTTAGAAGAATCCCTGGGCCGACGTTTAGGTTTTCCCCACGGTTCACTCCATTCGATTTGATGGAGTGGTGTTTTTGCCGATAACCACTGCATGTCAACAGCCGCAGACATTTTAGGTTCCAACCGAAAACCCAAGGTGCCTGCCAAATGGGCCGCTCATTTCCGACGCCTCATCGATGAACGCAACAGGTTGCTCGCACGGAACTTCTCCTCGCCGGCCCCATCGGCTGTCAAAATAGATGATCTCGGTGACGCCGCCACGGAGGAGACTCAGCGCACGCTGGCCTTTGTGGCAGCGGGTGCGACGCAGGAGACAGTTTTTGAGGTGCTCGAGGCCATTCGGCGCATCGAGTGCGGCACCTATGGGATTTGCGAAGTGACCGGGGAACCCATCGAGGAGGCGCGACTGCAGGCGATTCCCTGGGCGCGTTTCTCGTTGCGGGGGCAACAGGAGGTAGAGGCAGGTGGATCGGGTCGAAGGCGAGCAATCCCCCCGCTGCAATCCTTGGTCGGAGCCGAATTGACTTCAGAACCGGAAAGCGAGGAGCCGGAACGGGAACAGGCAGTTTAATCAATTTGGAGCCCGTTTACAGCTAGCTGCCGAGATCCGCAGGCTTTTCATCCCCGATGGTGGAACAGAAACTCGCGCACGGCCTTCACGCCGACGTTCCAGGTCTTCCAGGGTTGCACTGGACGGCGGTGCGCGTTCCGTCCTTTTCAGTCACGAGGTCAATTCCGCCCACCAACCCCGCGCACCCGCCCCTCAGTGACACCCATCGCCGCCAGCATCGCACGGGCCAGTTCCCTCTCCTCCGCCCTGGGCCGCTTGGGCGGGAGCAGTTGAGCGAACCTGCCCTGGAAATTGTCGAACTGCGGGCCGTCGTGCTCGCCAAAGCCGAAGAACCCACCGGCATCGGTGCGGATGATGGGCAGTAGCATTCGCCTGCCGTGCTCGACCGTCTCGCCGGTCAGCACCACGGCCTCGCGCCGGTCGAAGGCCTCGGACGGCGGCTCGGTCATGTCCAGGGTTTCGTCCAGCTTGGCCATCTTGATCCAGGCTTCGAGCACGAGGACCGCAGCGGTGACCTCGTAGCCGATGCAAATCAGCCTGGCGGTGTTGGCAAAATTGTCCTTCGCCCGCACGTCCTTGAGGCTGTCCGGGACGAACTGGATCACGCCCTTGGGCGTGTCGGCCAGGAGCGCAGGCGGGACATGGCCCTGCCCCGGCTGACCGGCCGGGCAATTGAGCCATGGCGCTAACCCTTGCTCTTGAGCTTCTCGAGCTCTTCATGCACCCGGGCCACCCATTCCTGGTTCAATTCCTGGACGGTCCTGCCGGTGTTGTCGGCCCAGTATTGTCGGGAAAGTCGCGCACGGTGGATTTTCAAACAGCATGCCGGTAATAGTAGTTTAGCAGTCCACCGAGTCGACTTGGACGTTGGATCGCGCCCACATCCGGCAACGGCGTGAACTCGGGTCGGAGAATTTTGTTTTCCAGCGATTGGTGGTTGCGTTCGTGGTGATAATGAAGCAGGAATTGCGATGTCGCCCGTTGGAGGCTGGCTTCTCCGATCAGAACCAGGTGGTCCAAACAGGACTCGCGAATACTCCGCACAAACCTTTCGGCGAAAGCTTTCAAATTGGGGGATCGTGCCGGCAGGCGGATCGATTCGATACCCACCGCCTCCAGGATCATGCCGAACTCCTCGCTGAATACACTGGCCCGGTCGTGAATGAGATAGCGGCACCCGCCCAAGAACCCGTCAGGACTTCCTCAAGGAGGCGCCCGGCTCGCCGGCCCCAAACGGGCCGGAAAGGCGCAAAACGGCGGTGCAAAACGGCAGTGTTGACCTCCCGGCGGCGCTCTGCCAGTATCGCATCATGCTTGGTGAGACCAAGAAGCAATTCTCTCTCACCCGCGCAGCGTCGAGTACATACCGGCGCGCAGAAAGCAAATTCTTAGTGCGACACGAGGTTGTTTGAGTAATCGTTCAAGATGAAAACCATAAGATGAACCTGCAGTTCCGTCTGCAGTAGCTCCACCGGCACCGGCGCGACTGGCAACGGTCGGGTCGGGAACTGCCGGGACAACATACCCCCCCTCGCAAGAGGGAGGAGACGACCGCGAGGGAGTCTCTGCGGCTGCCAGCATCACGGCGGTCGGGGGGGCAGGCTGGATGACATGCCCAATGCAAGTAAACTGCCGCAAGCGTCGTTATGCTTGATAAGCCAAAGATGCTGACCAGGCTTAAACCAAAAGGTAAGCAGCCGGTTGCCTCGCTTAAGAATCGGGGCACACGGACACTCACGGCTGCCGGTGTAAAGGCAGGGGCTAAATCATTCATGTTGCTCAAACGAAACGTGATAAACCCGACATCCCGCCCCCTCCAGGGGCAGGTTGCGCCGCAAGGCGGGCTGAGGGGGTGGCGGGCAGAGGATCGCTGGAGAAAGCAAATGCCGTTCGGTAATCGGACGGACAGGGGTTGGAACATCACCTCACCGCGCAAGCGGGCAGACTTCCAGCAGGTCGTGCGTCACGAGAACGCCGGCAGAACCTTCGCAGGAGGGAATCGCAAATGAACGCGGAGCAATCCACGTGTGCATCCTCCGGCCCGGCGCAGCATTGGCGTAAACCAATGCCGTCGTCGGGTCAAAAGGCTGCAAGCCTGTATCGTGAAGGCCCCACGACGATGGTCGTGGGGAACCGGTCCTGCTCGCGCAGGGCTTTGTCGCGGCTCGAGCCGTATGTGCCGAAAGGTTCCAGTACGGTTCCAAGGGGAGAGGGTGGCCGCAAGGCCATCCTCTTACCCGACTCAATTTATGTTGGTCAATGACTCTTCAAAAGCGAACCCTGCCAATCTTCAGCATCTCAAAAGAAGCATGCTTGCCGTCATCTCAGCGCTGATGTGTTTTCTGGGAATGCTCCCCACGACGGCCCGTGCGACCAGCTACACCACCGACTTCCCCAAGGCCGAGCCGCTCATTTCCGAAGGCGGCCGATGGATCACTGCAGGGACGCCCGGTGTTCACTGGCATGAGACGATGTGTGGTTTTAAAGGCGACCAGCATATTTCCAGTGTTTCCACCATTTCGGGTTATGCATTCGGCCCCACTGGCCCGGAACGTTTTGGCGATGCGCTGGCCCTGTTGACGGGAACCTGGAGCCCGGATCAAATGGCGCAGGCAACCGTTCGACAAGTAAGTCCTTCGGGTTATCCAGAGGTAGAAATCCGCCTGCGAACTTCGCCGAAGGACGCGACGGGCTACGAAATCATGTGGAGTGCTCTCGGGAGAAACGGTTCGCCCTACCTGGCGATTGCTACGTGGAACGGCCCAGCAAGCGCGCCACCCCATTGGACCTTTCTCAAAGAGCTCCATGGCCCGGATTATGGCGTTGCAACCGGTGACGTGGTAAAGGCAGTGATCGTCGGCAATACCATCACTGCCTACAAGAACGGCAAACAGCAGTGTCGAATCACAGACAATACTTTTTCTCAGGGGAATCCGGGTTTCGGGTTTAACGAAGGCCCCAACGGCACTTATGGAATTTCAAGCTTTACAGCTTCGGACGTGGGAATCGGCGCGTCCCCTGAACGCTGATCCGAAGGTTGATCCCATCCTGAGGTGGGTTACGCTTCTCGCACCCACCAATTGGCTTTCATCTCCGTGGGGATCCATGAACTCGACATCACGCAGGACCTTCATTGGAACAGCCGCCGGAGCCGTTGAGGGGGCCCTCGAACCACATCGTATCGCCACCATCGTGCCCCATTCAGCTTCTGGGGTGGCAGAGGGTTGTCACCTTGAGATTAGAGTTTTGAAGACGGCGATGAACATCAGAAGCACGCGATTCCGGTGGTTGTTGGCGTTGTGTTTGCTCGTGGCTTC
>Ga0181536_10000692_pt1 | contig 40296 bp, 35 predicted proteins | sample PEATcosm2014_Bin_41_FD_121105 | JGI IMG/M metagenome (GOLD analysis project Ga0181536, IMG submission 121105) | Peatland microbial communities from MTU Mesocosm Facility, Houghton, MI, USA - PEATcosm2014_Bin17_60_metaG | ecosystem: Environmental > Terrestrial > Soil > Wetlands > Peat | place...
ATCGATGTCGATTGGGAAACGATCCCGCAATACATGGATAAGCTCGACAAGACGTTGGGCGTGAACGCCGGGACGTTGATCGGGCACACGCCGGTTCGGCACTACGTGATGGGCGACGATTGCCAGAAGCGCAGCGCCACCGAGGACGAGATCAAGGCGATGCAGGACGTCGTGCGCGATGCTCTGACCGCCGGCGCGCTCGGCTTGTCGCTGTCGCGGCAGAAGGGGCATTTCGATCCGCAGGGCGTGCCGATTCCGGCGCTGTGGGCGGACGACAAGGAGATCTTCGCGCTGGCCGACGTGCTGCGCGAACTCAGCACCGGAACGATCCAGGTTGGCGGCGGCGTCGATCAGGAACTGAAGGACGGCATGATGGCGCGGCTGGCCGAGGCGACGGGCCGCACCGTCGTCTACAACAACCTGTCGCAGACCGTGCGCAATCCGGACAAGTGGAAACAGCACATGGCGCGTGTCGATGAGACGGTGGCACAGGGGATCAAGGCCTATCCGATGTGCAGCCCGAACCGGGTGACGCAGGACTTCACCATGCACAATTGTCAGGTGTTCCGCGGTCTGCCGACCTGGCATCCGATTCTCATCTCGTCGGATGAGGAAAAGCTGCGCGCTTATTCCGACCCCGTGGTGCGTCAGAAGCTGCATGAGGAAGCGGTCGAGCGGAAGGGCGACATCTCCGCCGCCAACGGGTTCTCGAAGACCTGGTGGGATTACATGTGGGTCAACGAGCCGGCGCTGAAGAAGAACGAAGAGTTCCGCTTCAAAACGATCGGCGAGATCGCCAAAATGACGAACAAGCGGGTGATCGACGCGTTCCTCGACCTCGTGGTCGAGGAAAATCTCGATACGCGTTTCCTGCAGGCCGAGAACAACATCGACGATGAGGCGATGACGAAGATCCTCACCTATCCCAACGCGATCGTTGGTCTGGGCGATGGCGGCGCGCATGTGCAGTTCCACGGCGGCTATGGCTACACGACGCGGCTGTTGGGCGAATGGGTACGCAAGCGCCAGGTGCTGACGCTGGAACAGGCGATCCGCAAGCTGACGTTCGAGTCGGCCTCGACGTTCGGCATCTACGACCGCGGCATGCTGCGGCCGGGTATGGCGGCGGATATCGTGCTGCTCGATCCGAAGACGGTGGACGCCGGGAAGGAGAGCATCGTGCACGACTTCCCCGGCGGCGGCTGGCGCATCAAGGAAGAGGCGATCGGCATCCACATGACCATCGTCAACGGTCAAATTCTGCTGGAGGATGGCAAGCACACGGGGGCTCTGCCGGGCCGGGTGATTCGGAATACGTGGTATCACGAGCACCGGAACTGAGAGACGGCCGCGCGCGCAACCTGGTTCAGCCCGCGTTGCGCGCGCGTGCCTCCCGCGTCATCCGCACGAGTTCGGTCCGCACGCCACCGGCGTCCGTGACTGGCGTGGACCAATGAACCCGTAAAACCCGCTCGCCCTCTGCCAGGTCCGCGCCATCAACATCAGCCGTGACCATGCGCCAGTCACCGGCTTCGCCCGCGATCGCCGCCAGCGCGTCGGGATGATCGCTGTTGCAATGGCTGATGATCCCCGCCTCGGACGCTACGATCGCGGCGACAGCGGCGGGATCGGGCGCCAACTCGGCATGCCGCAGCCGCATCGCGCGCGCGAAGCCGCCGACGAACAGCGCGCCCATCGGCCGCATGCGCCACAAATGAAAATCCCCGAAGTCCGCGTAGAGCGACGCATAAGGATGCACCGCCAGATAGCGCGCCCGCAGCACCGGATCGTCCGCCACCTCGGCGATCCCGGTCACCGTCACCCGCGGCGCGGTCTGCGGATTGGCGCCCTCGGCCGGGCCGCACACCAGGATCGAGCAGCGCGGCTCGGCGCGCAGGTGACGCGTGTGTTCGGACAGGTTCGACAGCAGCAGTAACAGCGAAAGATCCGGCGCGGAGGCCGGCGTGACCAGGGACGCGAAGGGCTGGCCACCATCGACCACGCTCGCCAGCGTCCCGGCCCGCGCGGCGCGGAGCAGTTTGCGAGCCTCGAAAGCAGTGCTTCCCGGGTCGTCTGCCATTTTTTGTTCACCTCACGTCCTGGATGCGCCACAATTGGGTGTAAAGGTGCATGATCCGGTGAGCCACCGGAAGCATGCCCCCAAAGGACGCATCCCCATGAAGCAGACGATCGCCCTGGTCGACGACGACCGCAATATTCTCACCAGCGTGTCCATGACGCTGGAGCAGGAAGGGTTTCAGGTGCGCACCTACACGGACGGTGAGAGCGCGTTGCAGGGCCTGACCGCCAAACCCGCCGATCTCGCGGTGCTGGACGTGAAAATGCCGCGCATGGACGGGATGGAGCTGCTGCAGCGGCTGCGCCAGCGCAGCTCGATGCCGGTGATTTTCCTCACCTCAAAAGACGAGGAAGTCGACGAACTCATGGGCCTGCGCCTCGGCGCCGACGATTACATCACCAAACCGTTCAGCCAGCGCCTGCTGCTGGAGCGGATCAGGGCGCTGCTGCGCCGAAATGAAGCCAGCAAGGCGGAGGGCTCCGGCGCGGCACCCGGCGGCGTCATGACCCGCGGCGATCTGGTACTGGATGAAACCAAGCATCAGTGTCTTTGGAAGGGGCAGGACATTCAGTTGACGGTCACCGAATTTCTCCTGGTCAAGGCGCTCGCCGCGCGGCCCGGCATGGTGAAAAGCCGCGATCAACTGATCGACGCGGCGTATGGCGAAAACATCTATGTCGACGACCGCACGATCGACAGCCATGTCAAGCGCGTGCGCAAGAAGTTCCGCACGGTGGACGACAACTTCAATCAGATCGAAACCCTGTACGGTATCGGTTACCGGTATAAGGAGCACTGAGTGCCCGACGGCGGGACGATCGCGGAATTACCGCTGACGAAGCGCCGCCCCCTCCGACGCTTCCGGCAGCGCTGGGTGTCGCCATTGCTGCGGCGCATTCTGCTGGTCAACGCCTTACCGCTGGCGTTGCTGGTCGTCGCCTTGCTGTATCTGGATCAGTACCAGAACGGCCTGCTGGAAGCCCAGGTCGCGGCCTTGCGGGAGCAGGCGAAGATTTACGCGGGCGCGATCGGTGAAAGCGCGGTGCTGGCGACCGATCCGGACAATCCGCATCTGGTGCCGGAAATCGCGCGTCCGTTGCTGCGCCGGCTGACCGATCCAACACCCGACGCGCGCGCCAAAATCTATGCGCCTGACGGAACGATTGTCGCCGACTCGCAGCTTCGCGAGGGATCCGGTGCGACCAGCGGCCGGCCGCCATTGCCGCCGATCTCGCCCGGAATGATCCAGTCACGCATCGGTCAGGTCTACGACTTCATTTTGTCGCTTTTCCCGCATAGCGGCACGGTCACCACCGTCGACATCACGCCGGGTGCGCGTGGCCCGGACTGGCAACCGGATGTGAAGGAGGAATTGCGGCTGCAAAGCGCCGGCAACAGCCGCGAAATGCCGCCCTATATCCGCCGCACCGTCGATAACCGGCTGTGGATCACCGTCGCCGAACCGGTGGAGCGCGACAAACGCACCGTCGGCATCGTGCTGCTGACGCGCGAGGCGCAGGAGGTGGAAGAGAGTTTGCAGTCCATCCGCCTGTCGATCATCGCGCTGTTCGGCCTCGCGTTGGCGCTGACGGTGCTGCTGTCGTGGTATTTGTCGTTGACCATCGCGCGGCCGATTTTGCGGCTGGCCGATGCCGCCAGCAACATGCGGGAAGGCAAGGGACGCACCGGCAGTGTTTCGACGTCGCTGCTGAAGCGGCGCGATGAGGTGGGCGAACTGGCGAACGCCGTCTCCGACTCCGCCAGCGCTTTGTGGGCCCGCATGGACGCGACCGAACGGTTCGCCGCCGATGTGGCGCACGAACTGAAGAACCCGCTGTCCTCGATCCGCAGCGCGATCGAAACGTTGATGCGGATCGAGGATCCGGCGCGGCGCAAACAATTGCTGACCATCATCGTTCAGGACGTGATGCGGCTGGACCGGCTGATCAGCGATGTCAGCGATGCCTCCCGGGTCGATGCCGAAATGTCCCGCGTTACCGCGCGGCCGGTCGACGTGGTGCCGATCGTGCGCACGCTGAAGGAACTCGACGACGCCACCCGCGATCCGGACAACGATCCGGGTCTTGACGTCATCGCGCCGCCGGCGGGCATGGTGGTGCTGGCGGTCGAGGACCGGCTCGTGCAGGTGCTGCGCAACCTGATCGGCAACGCGCACTCGTTCAGTCCGCCCAAGGGACGCATTCTGGTACGGGTGAAAGATCTGGGAGCCCACGCGGAAATCAGCGTGGAGGATCAGGGACCGGGGATACCGGAGGCGAACCTGGAACATATTTTCGACCGGTTTTACTCGGAACGGCCGCACGGCGAAAAGTTTGGGCAGCATTCCGGCCTGGGCCTGTCGATCAGCCGCCAGATCGTCGAGGCGCTGCACGGCCAGATCTCGGCCGAGAACGTGCGCGACACGGCGGGCAAAGTGCTTGGCGCACGCTTCATCGTACGCTTGCCAAAGGCGTAAGCCGAAACCGGAGAAGTCGCGGATGTCCGGTTCGCGCATCCTCCCGCGCGGCACTGAGAATGCATCAGGACGCCGCGGCGAACGACGGTAATACTTTTGCCTCCATCGTCTGTTTCGCCGTCGCGGCGTCGCTCTCGGATACGCCACGCATCGCGCCGGTCATGACGATCTTGTCGAGGCCAAGCGCCGCCAGACCATGCAGCCGCTCGGTCACCCGCGGTGGGGGACCGACGATGGCGAAACGGTCGATGAACGACTCGGTCAGCACGCCGGCCTGACGCGAATCGGCGCGGGTGTGGGCGCGCATATCGTAACTGTCATGCAGATGCCGCAGGACCTCTCGGTCGCTGTCGAACACCGGTCCGGCCGCGGTACCATGCATCACGTTGAAACGCGCGAACGTCGTAAGGCTGCCACGCACGAGATCGCGCGCGATGCCGATGTCCGCATGGCAGGCGGCGTTGACATAGGCGCCGAAGGCGATCCCGTCCGGGTCCAGTCCGGCCTTCGCGCGCGTCTCTTTCGCCAGCGCGATGCCCCATCGCAGCCGCGTCGCGTCGGCGCCCAACGCGAACATGATCCGGTCGGCGTGCAACGCGGCGATGGCGATCACCCGCGGGCCGCTGGCGGCGACCTCGATCGGCACGATGAGACCGCCGCCGGCGAGCCAGCCGATCTGGCTCGCCGGTGGCGCGTCGGCGAGTTCCAGTTCCGCCATCGGCGGCGCGATGCTGGTCGGGATGTCGATCTCGTCGAACGGCACCGCGCCGCCGCTCAGGTAAACGCGCAGTTGCCGCAGGTAGCGTTCGAATGCCCCGAGACGCGCGGGGCCCCGGCCAAGATGCGCCAGCGCGGAGTCGCCGCGGCCGATGCCAAGACACGCGCGGCCGTTGGAAAGCCGTTGCACACTGGCGATCGAACAGGCGGTCACCGAGGCGTGGCGCGTCACCGGGTTCGTGACCCCGGTGGCCAACCCCAGCCGCGATGTCGTGGTGGCGGCCATGGCCAGGGCGACATAAGGATCGCCTGACAGGTTCTGCGAATCGACGACCTGGAAGCCGGCCCAACCGGCGTCTTCCAGTTGTTTCGCGGTGCGCGCGCTGCCGCGCGGTGACGCCACGCCCGTGGTCCAGAGTTCCATCGCCCTCTCCTTTCGAAGACAGTATGACCTTGGGCCGCCGTTCGACGCCAGGCCCTATGCGATTTTCCGGCCGCCGGTGAGCCAGTTCCAGGCCGCGCCCACCAGGCCTTGCGGCAGGAAGATGATAAACACCACCAGCAGCGTGCCATAGACCAGGTTGTCCCAGCCCAGAGCGCCGGTGCCAAAGAAAATCCGCAGTCCTTCGGCCAGCAGAATGGTGATGATCGCGCCCACTGTCGGGCCGGGCAGCACGTAAATCCCACCAACCACCGCGGCGAACACCATCTGCAACGAAACGCTGATGCCGCTGACCGTGTCGGGGGAGATGAACATCTGATATTGGCAGTACATGGCGCCGGCGAAGGCGGTCATCGCGGCGCTCAACGCGGTGACTTTGAGTTTCTCCGCGGTCACGTTGACGCCGGCGGCGCCGGCCGCGTCCTCGTCCTCGGCGATGGCTTCCAGGGCGTAGGCGAGCATGGAACGGTCGACTCGCCAGCGGATGAACAGGCCGACGGCCCAGACACCGAGCGCGATGAAATACCAGGTCAGTTTGTCGGTGAACTGGAACGCCAGGAACGCGCTGCCGCCTTGCACGCGTTCCGGGGTGTAGCCAAGCGATCCGCCGGTGATGTCCCGGCTGGCGGTCGCGACCTGCAGGACAATGGCGCTGAGGGCCAGCGTGACCAGCGCGAAATAGTGTCCGGTGATACGAAATCGTGAACACGGATAGGCGACCAGGACGGCCAGGACCACCGCGGCAACCATGGCGATCGGCACGCCCAGAAAGGGCGAGAGATGAAAGTAGTTCCACGACAGCGCGGTGCCATAGGCGCCGACGCCAAAGAAGCCGCCATGGCCAAGAGATACGAGACCGAAACGGCCCATCACCGACCAGGAGGTGTAGGCGAACGACCAGATCAGCACCACGACCATCAGGTGCATCGGGTAGGGCGCGTTCCAGGCGAACGGCAGCGCGATCAACACGGCGGCGGCGGCCCAGGGCAACGCGCGGTTGCCTCGCGCGGAGAGCACGCCCGCCGGTGGCGCGGAGAGCGCGCTTGTCATGAGCGGCGGGCCAGCAGGCCGCGCGGCCGGATGAACATCATGACGATGAAGAAGACGAACGCGAAGACGTAGCCCCACTCAAGATCCATATACAGGCCGGCGACCGAAATGATCTCGGCGAACACGAAGGCGGCGACGAACCCGCCGATCATGTTGCCGAGGCCGCCAAGCACGCAGATCATGAACGTGATTGGCCCAAAGGTCAGGCCGATGAAGGGATGCACGTCGTATTGCAGCACCAGCAGACAGGCGGCGAGACCGGCGAGACCGCCGCCGATCGCCGACGTGACGATGTATATCCGCCTCGTGTCCACCCCCATCAGCGGCATGATCTGCCTATCCTGGGCGATGGCGCGGATCGCGGTGCCGGTATAAGTGCGTGACAGGAACAAATAGACCGCCACCATCCCGGCCAGGGCGGTGCCGAACGCCAGCAGCCGCGCGTAGCTGATAAACATGCCGGAGATTTCGATGACCGGCAGGCGGATGCCGAGGTTGCGGAAGTCGATACCAAACATCACGGTGGCCAGCGCCTGCAGAAACGCCAGCACGCCGCCGGTGGCGAGCAATTGATTGATCGGCGCCGCGTTCAACAGCGGCGCGATCACCAGCACGTGCAGTACGACTCCCAGGATGGCCACCAGCGCGATCGCGAGCACGGCGGCGACCAGGAACGGAAAATGGAACCCGGAGACCATGTAGAACATGCCGTACATGCCCATCATGATCAGTTCGGCGTAGCAGATCCAGACGACGTCGATGACGCCGAAGATCAGGTTCAACCCCAGTGCCAGCAGCGCGAGCACGCCGCCCAACAGGACGCCATTGATCACGGCTTCAAGGAGGTAGATGTCAAACATTCAGGCCTCCGTCATGGCCCTGCCCCGACTTGTTCGGGGGATCGACCGGGCCACCGCTCGGGGCACGGTGCTGGTTCAGGTGGCCCGGACGAGCCGGGCCATGACGTTGAAGCGAAGCCGGGCCATGACGTTGAAGCGAAGCCGGGCCATGACGGTGAAGCGAAGCCGGGCCATGACGGTGAAGGAAAGCCCGGCCACGACGGGGGACGCACCTATACGCCAAGATACGCCTCCTTGATCATGTCGCTCGCCAACATGTCCGCCGAAGTGCCGCTGGCGCGGATCGTCCCGGCCTCCAGCAGATAGGCGCGATCCACCACGCGCAGCACCTGGCGGACGTTTTGTTCCACGATCAGCACGGTCAGGCCGCTGGCACGAATGCGTTCCACGAGGCCGAATACCTGTTGCACCACCACGGGCGCCAGACCAGCCGACGGTTCGTCCAGCAGCAGCAGGCGAGGCTCCGACATCAGGGCGCGGCCGATGGCGCACATTTGTTGCTCACCGCCCGACATCGTGCCGGCGAACTGCGCGCGGCGTTCCCGTAATCGCGGAAACAACTCGTAAACGAAATCAAGCCGCTGGCGGAATTTCACACGGGCGGCGGGGATGTACCCGCCCATGCGCAAATTGTCCTCGACCGTCATGCGCGCGAACAGGCGGCGGTTCTCCGGCACATGCGCGATGCCAAGCTCCAGGATCCGGTGCGCCGGGGTCGTCAGCAGGTCGGTGCCCTCCATGGCGAGTTGGCCGGCGGTCGGCCGGATCAGGCCGGAGATCACGCGCATCAACGTCGTCTTGCCGGCGCCGTTGGGGCCGATGACGCCGATCGCTTCACCGGCGTTGACCTCCAGCGAGACGCCGAACAGCGCCTGGAACGTTCCATAGCCGGCATCGATGTTTCGCAGGGATAACATCATGCCCGCGCCGATATCATGTCAGTGCCGCTCCGCGGCGGCGGCCTGCACGGCGTCGGCGTCGGTGCCGAGATAGACCTCGATGACACGCGGGTCGGCGGAGACTTCGGCGGGCAAGCCCTCGGCGATCAGTTCGCCATGATCCAGCACCATCACGCGATCGACCACGCGCATCAGCACGCCCATGATGTGTTCGACCCAGATGATGGTGATGCCTAGTTCGGCACGGATGCGGCGGAGCATGTCGGCGGCCTGGTCCATTTCAGTTTCGTCCAGACCGCCGAGACTTTCGTCGGCCAGCAACAGTTTCGGCTGCGTGGCCAGCGCCTTGGCCAGCTCCAGTTTCTTCAGGCCGGCGGCGCCAAGTCCGCCAATGCCGACGCCGCGGCCGGTGGGCAGACCGACCATGGACAGCGCGCGCTCGGCGGCGTCGAACGCCCGCGCGCGGGAGGGTTGGCCCTGGCCGTAATAGCCGGCGAGGGCGACGTTCTCGAACAGGCTCAGGCGTTTGAACGGGCGTGGGATCTGGAACGTCCGGCCAATGCCTTGGTTGATGATCCGATACGGTGGCAGCCCGCCGATTTCATGGCCCAGAAAACGGATCGACCCGGCGGTCGGCGCAAGCGTGCCGGACAGCAAATTGAAGATCGTGCTTTTGCCGGAGCCGTTCGGGCCGATCAGGCCGAGGATCTCGCCCTGACCGACGTTGAAGGAAATATTCGAGACGGCGGTGAACCCGCCGAATCGCTTGATCAGCCCGGAGACTTCCAGCACGAACGAACGATCACTTCGCGGCGTACGGCGAGGAATCCGGCAGTTTCAGCACCGGGGGGCGCTGTTGCAACGCCTTCGGCCAGACCACATAGCTCTTGTCGTCGACATATTGCACGACGACCGGATAGGCGCGGGTGTTCTGGCCGGCCATCACCCCGTCCTCCGGCTCGAACTTCGCGCCAAAACCCAGCATCGTGCCGCCGTCGGGAACGTCGAGGTCGAGCGCGGCTTTGCGCAGCGCATCGGCGTCGATCCCGCCGTACACCTTGATCGCGCGCGGCAAGACCTTGGTCAGGAACAGGTAGGTGTTGGACGCCGCCATGCCGACATGCGCCGATTTCAGCACGGTGTCGGGCCGCGCTTTCACATAGGCGTCGCCGACCATCTGCACGATCGGCCGCAGGTCCGGTTCGATCGCGTCCGGCTTGACCTCCCAGATCGAAATCGGATCGACGTCCATGAAGTAATTCACGTCGGTGCCGGACGCCGCCTTCAGTTTGTTGTAATCGGTGTAGCCCGCGCCATGGCCGATCAGCGCCTGGAACCGCAATCCGCCCTCCCGCGCCTGGCGTAGGAACAGGCTGATATCGGGGTTATAGCCGGTGTGCAGAATGACATCCGGCCGCGCGCGCTTCAACTTCGTCACGAGCGAAGACAGATCCGGCGAGGTGACGGAATAGCCCTCGTTCAACACGACCTGCAGTCCGCCCTTGGCCGCGCCTTCGACATTGCCGCGGGCCACGTCTGTGCCATAAGCACCATCCTCATGAATGATCGCGACCTTTAAGTCCTTGGGGTCCTTGCCGAACATTTCCTTGGAATAGTACGTCAGCATCTCGGTCGAGGCGAGGCCCCATTGCGTGCCGTACGGCTGCGGCCGGAAGACATATTTCAGGTGGCGGTTTTCCAGCACCGGCGCGGCGATGCAGGTGGTAATCCACATGAATTTCTTGAACTGCTCGACACGCGCCGCGACGGGCACGCACTCGGCCGAGGCGTAGAAGCCGAGCAGCATGTCGACCTTTTCCTGTTCAATCAGACGGACCGCCTCGTTGATCGCGACATCGGGTTTGCTTTGCGCGTCGGCGTAGATCGGGTCGATCTTGTAACCCTCAACCCCGCCGTGCGCGTTGATGTAGTCGATGACGATCTTGGCACCGAGGTAATGCAGATCCGACCCGCCGCCCGCGAATGGACCGGTCAGGTCATAGACAACCCCGATTTTGATTGTTTTGTCTTGCGCCATGGCCGGCACGGCGAGTGCCGCGACCAATGCCAATACCGCCGTCAGCCGGACCCACCCGCGTCTGCCCATCGCCCGCATCCCTTTTCCTTGTCATGCCCCGAATTGACCGGGTTGCATGACAGTTATGCGTATCGGGACAGGCCTGGCAAGACCCCACGCGCATGGTATCCGAAGGAAACGCCCGCCCGGGAGGACACGCACATGAAATTCGGCATCGCCATTCCAACGGATTCCGACTCGTGGCGCCTCGTCCGCCGCGCCGAGGAACTCGGATTTCATCATGCCTGGTTCTACGACACGCAGTTGCTGAGCGCGGATTGTTTCGTCGCCATGGCCGCCTGCGCGATGAAGACGTCCCGGATTCGCCTGGGCACCGGCGTGCTGATCCCGTCCAATCGGATCGCCGCCGTCACGGCCAACGCCTTCGCCTCGCTGAACAAGCTCGCGCCCGGGCGGATCGATTTCGGCATCAGCACTGGGTTCACCGGCCGCCGCACCATGGGGCTCGGGGCGGTGAAGCTGTCCGACATGGAAGAATATATCCGCGTCGTGCAAGGCCTGTGGCGGCGCGAAACGGTGGAGGCCGAGGTCGAGGGCAAACAACGGCTGATTCGTTTCCTCAATCCTGACCTGGGCCTGATCAATCTCGACGATCCGATGCCGCTTTACATCGCCGCCTCCGGCCCCAAAGCGCGCGCGCTGACGGCGAAGCTGGCGGCGGGGTGGATCGATGGCGCCGCCTCGGTCGCGCACGCATCGGCCAATCTTGGGTTGATGCGCACCGCCTGGACCGAAGCCGGCCGCGCCACCGACACGTTGAACGCCGTCGCCTGGGCCGGTGGCGCGGTGCTGGAGCCGGGCGAACCGGCCGACAGTGCGCGGGTGATCGCTCAGGCCGGTCCGCGCGCGGCGGTGATGCTGCATCGGGCAGCGGATCAGGCGCTCAGCGGGTTGCGCAATACCGCGCCATTGCCAGCCCAGTTTCAGGATACGGCGGCGAAGTATGTGGAAATGGTGCGAGGGTATGGGCCACAGGGCGCGTATTACTTGTCCAATCACCGCGGGCATCTGATGTTCGTTCGCCCGGACGAACGTCCGTTCCTGACCGCCGAGCTGATCCGTCACGCCACCTGGACCGCCACCGCGCCGGAACTCATCGAGCGCATCGCCGCGATCGAGGCCGCCGGGTTCAATCAGATCGTGTTTTCGATCCTGCCGGGTCAGGAGCATGCGATCGAGGACTGGGGCCGGATAAGGCGGGCGTTCGTTTGATCCGCGCTGTCAGGGGGCCGTAGGGCGCCGTGCGGTGTGGCGCACGCGGAGGATCACCACGGCATCGCCGATGATTTCGTAGCGGATGATGTAGGGGTACGAGGTTACCAATTCGCGCATCTCGGTTCCGGGGACGCGACGGCCTCGGTGCGAGAAGTGCACCAGGCTGTTGCCCGCCTCACGCAGGCCTTCCATCACTTGCACGGCCGCACGAGGGTTGAAGTCGACAAGGTAGTCATAGGCGCGTTCGATGCCGCGCGCGGCGGTCCGGGTCCAGATGACACGCATCGGTTAGTCGTCGGACGGCGGCGGGACCCTTTCGCCCTTGGCGAGTTTCGTGAGCCACTCACTCATACGCTCGTGAGAAATCACACGGCCAGCCGCGACATCCGCCCGGGCCTCGGCGTCGAGGCGGGCTTCCAGGGCTTCGTCGGGTTCGATGTCGAAGATCGAGTTAACCTCAGTGCCGGGCATTGGAGCCTTCCTTCAGCCACACCTTGTAACACGATGCGGGCGGATCGCGGCAAGAGAAATGCCAAACGGGGCCGGGGTCCGGCGGGTGGTGACCGGCCGATGCAAAGCGTCGGAATTCAGGCACAACACTGTAGGCAATTTTCCTATAGGCGGCAGGTGAATCGGTAACCCAGCGGCGTCATCGGGCCGCGGGTCCGTTTGCCCCCCATCACCCCACCCAGTAAGAATGCCCCACCAAAACACAACCTGGAGGGTACGCATCATGGCCCGCAGCGTCGGCCGCCTGCTCGTCGATAGTCTGGAAGCGCACGACATCGACCTGATCTATTGCGTTCCCGGGGAAAGCTATCTCGGCTTCACCAACGCCCTGGTCGACAACAATCGCATGCGGCTGATCGTCTGCCGGCACGAGGGCGGCGCCGCCTTCATGGCCGCCGCCGACGGCAGGATGCGTGGCGGCCGGGCCGGAGTCTGCGTCGTCTCCCGCGGGCCCGGCTTGTCCAACGCCATGATCGGCCTGCACACCGCGTATCACGACGCCACCCCGCTGGTCGTGCTCATTGGTCAGGTGGAACGGTTCGAAGCCGGCCGCATGGCGTTGCAGGAACAAAACTATTCGCGCCTGTTGTCCGACGTCACCAAACTGGTGATCGAGGTCAAGGAACCGCAACAGGCCAGTGAGGCGATCGCGCGCGCCTTCCACATCGCCGAAAGCGGCACCCCCGGCCCGGTCGCCATCATCGTCCCCGAGGATGTGTTCGACGCCGAAACCGACGCGCCCATCGCCAAACCGCGTCCCGCCGCGCAGGCCGGACCGTTGCCGGAGGATATCGACCGCCTGGCCGACATGCTCGCCAAGGCCGAGCGTCCGCTGATCTGGGTCGGCACCGCACTGCGTCCCGCCGAGGTCGCCGACCTGACCAGGCTCGCCGAGCAATGGGTGTTGCCGGTCATGCCCACCCATCGGCGGCCGCATCTGTTTGACGCGTTTCATCCGAACTACGGCGGCTACATGGCGAGCCGGGTGCACCCCGCCACGCTGGCCGAAATGAAAAAATCCGACCTGCTCATCGCGTTGGGCGAGCGCATCACCGGATCGATCTCACAAGGGTTCACCTTCCCCGCCGCGCCGGACCCGCAGCTGCCGCTGGTGCATGTCTGGCCGGATGCGAATGAGGTCGGCCGCGTCTGGCGTCCCGATCTGGGGATGGCGTGCGAGCCCGCCGCCGTCGTGCGTGCGTTGCTGGCCCGCGGTGCACCCGCTGGCGCCGCGAAGCGTAAGGCCTGGGTCGAGCAACTGCACGCGGTGCACAAACGCGTGACGAAGCCGGAATGGCAGCCCATGCCTGACGGCGTCAATTTCTCCGCCGTCATCGCCGAGATCAACAAACACCTGACGGATGACGCGACGGTGACCTCGGATGCCGGCAATTTCGCGACGTTCGTGCACCGGTATTTGTTGATGAAACCGGGCCAGATGTTCCTGGCCTCGGTGGTGGGCGCGATGGGCGCGGGGATGCCGATGGGCGTGGCGGCGTGCCTGCGCCGGCCTGGCACGCAGGTGATCGCGTTCGCCGGCGATGGCGGCGCGTTGATGACCGGCAATGAACTGGCGACCGCGCGGCAATACGGCGTCAATCCGGTGTTCATCATTTCCGACAACAACTGTTACGGCACGATCGCGCAGCACCACGACATGCGCTACCCCGGCCGCCCGTATCAGGCGGCGACGCAACTGACCAACCCGGACTTCGCCGTCTGGGCCACCGCGTTCGGCGCCAAAGGCCTGACCATCCATCAGGAATCCGACATCGCCGGCGTTATCACCGAAGCCTTGTCGACCAAGGACCGGCCCGTCGTCGTGCATGTCCATACCTCGCTGGAACAGATCAGCGCCTGGCGGCGAAGGAGTTAGAGCGTCTTCCGATCAGCTTGAACCGCGCTCTCGATCCGGGTCCGACCCGGGCGGCCCACATGAACCAGCACCGTGCCACGCCTGATGGCCCGGACGAGCCGGGCCATGAGGGGAAAAACATGCCCTGGGCGCTGTTGGCGGCCGGGGCACTGGCGATGTTCGCCGCCGCGTCCAGCGGCACGACCCGCGCACCGTTTTTGCTCGACATGGCGCGCGACCTGTCCACCAGCATGCCGCTGGTCGCCGATCTCGTCGCCGCGACCTCCATCTCGTGGGCCATTTCCGGGATGCTGGCGGGCGCGGGATCGGACCGCTGGGGACGGCGGCCGTTCCTGATCCTGGGTCCGCTGGCGTTGACCTTCGCGCTGGTGGGGATCGCCACCGCGCCAACGTTGCTGTTGGTCGCCCTGTGGTCCGTCGCGGCCGGCGGCTGCAGCGGCATGTTCACCGGCGTGATCTTCGCCGAAATTTCTGCCCGTGTCGCCGAGGGCCAGCAAGGCCGCGCCCTGGGCTGGGTCATGAGCGGTCAGTCCCTGACGTTGCTGCTGGGCGTGCCGCTGGCCGCGTTCGTCGGCTCCATGATCGGCTGGCGCGGTGTCAATCTGTGTATCGGTGTGCTGGCGGCGGCGTCCGCCATCGGCCTGCTGGTCACCACGCGCGGCCGTCCCTCATCCCGGCGCGCGGCGGGGACACGGCCGCCTTCGACGCGCGCGGCGCTGTCGTGGCCGGTGATGCGCCTGCTGGCGATGGGCATCGCCGAACGCGTCTGTTACGGCCTGACAATTGTCTATTTCGCGACATTTTTGCAATCGACCTATCAGGTTTCCCTGGACGCGGTGGCGCTGCCGCTGGCGATCTTCGCTTCAGGCAATATTCTCGGCACGCTTCTGGGCGGTCAGCTGGCCGATAAACTGCCCAACCGGTTGGTGATTTTCGCGGTGGCGATGGTGACCTCGGGCATCGCGGCGCTGGCCTTGTTCGGCTGGCGCACCAGTGTGACGACGTCGGTGGGGCTGGGATTTCTTTACGTCTTCCTCAATGCGATCGCGCGGCCCGCGATGATGGCGGCCCTGGCCCAGGTGCCGGCGCATGTGCGGGGGACGGTAATGGGGTGGAACGTGACCTGTTCCAGCATCGGTTGGATGGGTGCCGCGGGTCTGGGCGGTTGGATGCTCGGGATTCAGGGGTTCGCCGGGTTCGGGCCATTGACAGCGGTGGTGGCGCTGATCGGAGCGGGATTGGCGTTGTTTCGGCGGTGAACCGGTGAGGCAAGCCCTGCCCCACCGCGCACCACCTCACCGGGACCCCGGTGTCAGGCGCGGTTACGCATGCCAAGGATCGCGAGAATAGCCACGCCGGCAAACCAGACAATGGCGCCACCGAAGGCGTTCAAGGCGGCATCAGAGAAATACGCGGCCTTGATGGCGTCCTGTTGCAACGCGGGCAATGCGGCCAACTCGAACCATGCCTGGGCATTAACATGATTCTCGTACAGGATACCGGCCACCGGACCGAGAACCACCCAAAGAATCAGGCACGATATCAGCAACCGTCCGGACGTGGAACCTTCACTCGGGCTGGCGGGCATTCTTCTTCCGCCATGGGTGATGGTGGTCATTGCGACCTCCTATATGGACATTACTTCCCTTCTTCTCAGACCGCCCGCCGTTGTCGTTATGGAGTCGCCGAGCCGGTCGATCTGAGAATTTGGAAACATGCGCCGCTTCAGGCGACCGGTCTTTGATCCTGATCAAATGGTCAATGAACCTGCCGCATCCGCTGTAAGGCCGCCAACCACGGGTCGCGAGCGACCCAGTCCCGTGCCGCGGGCAACGTCACCATGCGATCAATCGAGGACCACGCCTTCACCCCGCCAGATCCAACTCGGCAGCCGCCTCACGAAACATCCCGACCCGAAACACATCCCGGAAAATTCGTTTTCCTTCCGGCGTGACTTCCAGCGCGCGCGAAGCTGGCCGTTTACGCACCCAACCAAGCGCCAGGCTGTGCCGGCATAGCTCCGCGCCCAGCCGGCCGGACAAATGCGGTCGCCGTTCGCTCCAGTCGAGGCACAGGCGGCAGAGCGGCAAGGCCCGGGTCCGTCGTTGCTCGGGCGCGGTGGCGAGCTCGATCCCGTGCCTCGTCAGGAACGCGCTGCCGCTGAGGGTCAGGACGCCGGCATCGTCGTCAACCTCCACCCAGCCTTGCCGCCGCATCGCGTCGGCGATCCCGACGCCGAGTTGTCCGGCGATATGATCGTAACAGGTCCGCGCCGCCCGGAGCGCCTCGTCGCGCGGCCCGATGCGCGTGCGCGGCGCGAGCGTGCCCGCCGCGACCAGCATCAGGCTTTCCAGCAGTTGCGCGACCTGTGGTGTCGCCAGCCGATGATAGCGATGCCGTCCCTGTTGCAGCACACCCACGAGACCGCTGGCGCAAAGCCGGCCCAGGTGCGAACTCGCGGTCTGCGGCGTGATGCCGGCGACGCCGGCGAGCTCGGTCGCCGTAAGCGCACGCCCATCCATCATCGCCTGGAGCATGGCGGCACGCGCCGGCTCACCGATCAAGGAAGCGACTTCCGCCAACGATGCCGTGGTGACCATGACGCCTCGCGAATGCTGTCTCACCGATCTTTAGCACAGCGGTGAAGCAAATGCTTCGATCGAGAGCGAAGCATCGCGTGGCGTCGATCCGGCAGGAACGGGACCGCACCCTGGCCCAGAATCGGACAATCTTTCATGACCGCACCGTCCTCAAGGTTTTATGGCTGGACCGTTGTCTCGGCCGCTTTCGTGGTTGCCGTCTTCGGTTGGGGCGTCGGATTTTACGGACCGCCGATCTATCTGAAGGCCGTGCGGGACACGCACGGCTGGTCGGTCGCGCTCGTCTCGGCGGCGATGACGGTGCATTTTCTGGTCGGCGCCCTGGCTGTCGCCAATTTGCCGAAGCTGTATCGCCGGTTCGGTCTGGCGCCGGTAACCATCGCGGGCGCCGCGAGCCTCGCGGTCGGTGTCGCCGGATGGGCTTTCGCGATCGCGCCCTGGCAACTGTTCGCCGCCACGGTGTTCAGCGGCGCGGGTTGGGTCGCTCTGGGCGCCGCCGGAATCAACGCGATGGTGTCGCCCTGGTTCAATCGCCGCCGGCCGGCCGCGCTGTCAACCGCCTATAACGGAGCCAGCATCGGCGGTGTCATTTTCCCGCCGCTCTGGGTCGCGCTGATCGGCTGGGGCGGGTTCCCGGCGGCATCGGTCTCGGTCGGCATCGTGATGGTCGCGGTGATCCTCGTCCTGTCAGCCTGCGTTTTGGGCCGCACGCCGGACTCCATGGGGCTGGCCCCGGATGGTGACGCGTTCGTGCCCCTGGGCTCGACCACCGCCATTCCGGTGTCCGACGCACCTGTCGTGAATCTCTGGCGTGATCGGGCGTTTCTGACGCTCGCGCTGGGCATGGGGCTTGGCTTGTTCGCGCAGATTGGGCTGATCGCGCATTTGTTTTCATTGCTGGTCCCCGCGATGGGCGCGCAAGGCGCCGGCCTGGCCGCGGGCCTCGCGACCGCGGCGGCGATCGCGGGCCGCACACTGGTCGGCTGGCTGATGCCGGCGGGCGCCGATCGCCGCCTCGTTGGCGCGATGAACTATGGTATGCAGATCGCCGGCTGTTGCGTGTTTCTGGCCGCGGGCGGCACCGACATTCCGCTGCTGTTACTGGCCGTGCTGCTGTTCGGTGTTGGCATCGGCAACGCGACCTCAATGCCGCCGCTGATCGCGCAGACCGAGTTCGCGAAGGCCGATGTCGGCCGGGTTGTGGCGCTGGTGACCGCTGTCTCGCAGGCGTCCTTCGCGTTCGCGCCGGCGGTGTTCGGAATGATCCGCGATGCCACGGCGTTGGATGAGAGCGCGGCGGTACCGGTCTTGTTTGTCACCGCCGCCGTGTTTCAGGCCGCGGCGGCGGTGGCCTATTGTTCTGGGCGGCATTCATTCCGATACCGCATCATAGAAAGCCGGGTCTGATATCAACCGGCGCCGGTCTGTACTCTGTCCACACCAGTCCTGGCCCGGTCGAGCGGGGCCATCACGGGACAGAAACGGTGCGGGTGTCACCGGCTCGCCGCGCCGTCCGGGAGTGGATTCCCCCGTGCCGGCATGATAACTCCGTGAGCCACGACACACGGCTTCGCGGAGTTCGTTGAGGCGGCCATGACCCTGATCATGTATGAGCGCATCGGCTACCAGGAGTGCCGGCCCAGTCCGTTCTCGTGGCGTATTGAGTATGCGATCGCGCATAAGGACATCGCGGTTGAGTACCGCACGGTCCGGTTCGGCGCTGGCGAGACGCGATCGTCGCGCGATTCGATCGCCTCGGCGATCGTTCCCCGGCCTACCCGGCCACGCGGGAGGGACCGGATGGGCGATGCCATCTTGTTTCGGCCGCGCATGGAATGCCGGGGCACGGAGCAAACCAAAGCCGGCGTGGGACGGACGTCCCAGCTCACCCGGCCGACCCGAACAACGAGGAAGCCTGCCATTCAAGTTCCATCGTGGCTGTCGCGCCTGGCCCTGGCCGGGTTGCTTGCGCTGCTCGTGCGGTCCGCCCAGGCAGCGGAGTATCCAACGCCCAAAGAAGCTGACTGGATCGCCAAAGACTTCCGCTTCCACACCGGCGAGGTCATGCCCACGCTACGCCTGCATTACACCACGGTCGGCGAGCCGTCGGGCGAGCCGGTGCTGGTGCTGCACGGCACCGCCGGCTCCGGCGGCACCATGCTGACGCCGAATTTCGCGGGCGAGTTGTTTGGCGACGGCCAGGCGCTGGACGCGAAAAAAATACTTCATCATCCTGCCCGACGCTCTCGGCACCGGAAAATCGGCGAAGCCCTCCGACGGCATGCGCGCGAAATTCCCGCACTACAACTACGACGACATGGTGCTGGCGCAGTGCCGGCTGCTGACCGAGGGGCTTGGGATCCGCCACCTTCGGCTGGTGACCGGCAACTCCATGGGCGGCATGGAAACCTGGCTGTGGGGCGTGACCTGGCCGGCATTCATGGATGCACTGGTGCCGATGGCGTCGCAGCCGACCGAGATGTCCGCTCGCAACTGGATGACGCGCCGCATCCTGATCGAATCGATCCGTCAGGATCCGGCATGGAACAATGGCGATTACACCACCCCGCCGCCGTCGTTGCGGCTCGCCAATGTGTTTTTCGGTATCGCCACCAGTGGCGGGACTCTGGGGTATCAGTCGCTCGCACCGACGCGGGAGCAGGCCGACAAGCTGGTGGACGATCGGCTGGCCGCGCGGCCGCCGGCGGATGCCAACGACTTCCTCTGGCAATTCGATGCCTCCCGCGATTACAACCCGTCGCCTGGACTGGAGCGTATCCAGGCGAGCGTGCTGGCGATCAATTCAGCCGATGACGAGCGCAACCCGCCAGAGACCGGGCTCATGGAACAATCGTTGCAACGGCTGAAGAACGGGCGGCTGTTCCTCATTCCCGCCAGTGCCGCGACGCGCGGCCATGGCAGCACCGCGATGGCGAAATTCTGGAAGCAGCCGTTGCTGGATTTTCTCAATACCGTGCCGCGGCGGGCGATGTAATAGTAACCAGCGAACGGATTGACCTACCGCCTCTCGTTCCGTCATGGCCCGGCTCGATCGGGCCATCTGACAGGACAAAATGTTGATGCGGATGGCCCGGTCGAGCCGGGCCATGACGGCGGAGGAGCCAGGCCATGACGGCGGAGGAGCCAGGCCATGACGGCGGAGGAGCCGGGCCATGACGGCGGAGGAGCCGGGCCATGACGGCGGAGGAGCCGGGCCATGACGGCGGAGGGGCCAGGCCAACCGCTCGAAGAGTGCCCTAAACCATCCTGAGGCGGGCGAAGATCGCCACCTTGACCATGTCGAGGGCGAACGCGAACGCCACCGCGGCGCCGAGAACACCGGCCACGACCAACGCCGGCAGCGCTGTCATCACGATCCCGGAAATGGCCAGCGACGCGATGATCGTTACATCCGTAACCGAGGATGCCATGAGCCAGTTGCTCGGGCGCGAATGCCACAAGTGCTCGCGTTCCCGCACCACGTACATCACCGATTGGCCGCTGAACACCAGCGTGACGGCGGCGAGGGTCCGCAGCGGGTCAAGGGCGAACTTCAGATAAAATTCGCCGAACGCGAGGACAGAACAGCAGAACATCAGATTGCAACTGGCCATGATCAGTCCGGCGACCGTCAGATTGTCGATCCGCCAGACATTCGGCTTCGGGGATGCCCGCACATTGTCGGTCGCGGCCGACATCGCCAGGAAGTCGCCGGTGACCATCAGAAGCACCATCAGCGTCGGCGTCAGGATCGCGTGCCCGGTCATGACCAGCCCGGCGGTGAGGAACAGCATCTGGTCGGTTTTGCGGGTAATGGAGCGGAGGCAGTAGGTCAGAATGCGCTGGAACGTGACCCGGCCCTCGTGCACCGCCGCGACGATGCCGCCAAGTCCAGGCTCGGTCAGGACGATGCCGGCGGCGGATTTGGCGACATCGGTGGCGGTGAAGACGGCGATGCCGATCTGCGCCTGCCGCAGCGCGGGCGCGTCGTTGGCGCCATCGCCGCACATCCCCACCGTATGGCCGTGCGACTGCAACGCCTGAACGATGTGGAATTTATCCTCCGGCATGATCCCGGCGAAGACCGCCGCGTTATCCGGGATGGCGGCGAAGGCCACGCCGGGCGGCTGCACCGCGCCTTCGATCCCCACCGCGTGCGCGACGATGCCGGCGGTGATCGGCGCGTCGCCGGTCACCATGACCACGCGCACCCCCATCGTCCGCAATTCGTCGATCAGCGCCGGCGAGTCAGCCCGCGGCGGGTCGCTCAACGCGATCAACCCGGCCAGCCGCATCGCGGCCTCGGGACCGGCGGCAACCGCCAGGACGCGATAGCCATGGGCCGCCAGATCGTCCGCCGCCGCCGCCGCTTCGGCGTCCGGCGGCGTGAGGCCAAAGATCACCGCGAAGGCGCCTTTCGCGATCCGCCACGGGTTGCCATCCGCGGCCCGCGCGACGGCTTCCGACATTTTCCGCGCGGGATCGAATGGCACGAAGCGGATCAGCGCCGGCAGGTCGCGCATGGTCCGGCCTTCGGCGGCGGCGTGGATCGCCGCGTCCACCGGGTCCTGCCCCCCCTCCGAGCTGGCCAATGCCGCGAACCCCAGCAGCTGAGCCTCATCGAAGCCCGGCAACGGGCGAATCTCGGTGACCGCCAATTCGTTACGGGTCAGCGTGCCGGTCTTGTCGACACACAGAACATCCATCGCCGCCGCCTCATCGACGGCGGAAAGCCGTGTCGGCAACACGCCTCGCCGGGCCAGCGCACGCGCGCCCAGAGCGGCGGACAGAGTGAACGCGGCCGGCAGCGCCACGGGAATGGCCGCCAGGATCGCGACCAGCAGAGTCGTGAAGATCTCGGTCAGCGACAACCCGAGCGTGCCAGCATAGACCGCCTGAAACACGATCACCACGGCGTTGCACATCGCCAGATTGCGCACCACCCGCAACACCGCCACCTGTTGCGAGCTGACGACATGCGCGGTCCGCACCAGTTCCGCCGTGCGGCCGAATTTCGTGCGGATGCCGGTCGCCAACACTTCGGCGACCGCTTCGCCTCGCCGCACCAACGTCCCGGCATAGGCCTCCTGGCCTGGGCCGCCCTCGATCGGCAGCGATTCGCCGGTCAACGTCGATTGGTCGAGCAGGACGTTTCCTTCGATCAGCCGCACATCCGCCGCGACCATACCGCCAAGCGACAGTTTCACGATGTCGCCGGGCACCAGTTCAGGCGCCGGCACCGTCCGCCACGCGCCATCGCGGCGCACGGACGCGCTGATGGCGAGCCGCGCCCGCAACGCGTCAAGCGTCGCCTGCGCGCGGCTCTCCTGCAGAAACCCCAGGATTCCGTTGAACACCAGCAGTGCGGCGATCACCCCCGCCTGAACGAAATCGCCAATCACGAGCTGGACCGCGATCGCCAGTTCCAGCATCCAGGGCACCGGCGCCCAGAACCGGGTCGCCGCCATCCGCCACAGGTTCGCCGCGGTATCCGGCACGGCGTTCGGTCCGAACTCCGCGAGCCGGCGCCGCGCGGCCTCGCTCGTCAGACCGGAGAGCGAGTCAATCCGGTCGGGGGCAGCACCGGTGTCGATTGCTTGCAACTGCGCCATCGGCGCCTTGTTGGCATCATTCCGGGCACGACGAAAGCGTTGGCCCTGAGCCGGCCGGTGACGGCGAACGCGATGTCAGCGTGTCACGACGACGTACGGGCCGTGAAATACGCGGCGGTCTTGCTCTCTTGCTCCGGAAGAATATAAAGCGGCGTTTCATGATTTTTGGCCAGTTCCCGCGGCCGGAACCGGATCGTCTCCAGCGTGACGTTAATCCATCCATAGGTGATGTGTTTATCTTCATTGCTCGGCGACTGTAGCCTCGCGTCCCGGTGCTCGGACAGGATTCCCAAAGAGTGTTGTGATCAAACCCTCATCAATAGGCAAAATGTAGAGCGGCACCCCGCGGTTCGGCAGAAGTCGTAGCAATTGCGTGATGGTGCTCGCCTCGACATCAACGCAGCCATCGGTAATGTGCTTGTCGTCGGCCAGGAAGGATCGCAGCCTGGCATCCCGATGCTCGGATCGCCTGCCGAGCCAGACCTGGTGAATCGCGATGATCCAGTCTTTGCCCTGAAGCTCGTTGATGTCGAAGATTTCGCCAAAGGCCTCGTCACGGCCTCGGGTTATGGTAAACCGTCCGGCGGGGGTCACTTTGTAGCGCACGCCAACTTGTTGAGACCATGATTTGCTCAGGGCGTCCAGCGGCAATTGATCGGCCATGCTTTCTCCCGTCAGCGCCGAGCCGCTGAATATTGGCCTGCCGTTGCCGAACAGAATGATTTTGCCGTGGACTTTGTCGACCATGAGAAAGTCCCGATCTCCGTTTCGATCGGCGATCCGGCTCACGCGCAGGGCCGCCGGCGACAATCCGGATCCTCCATTCGGGAGTGGCTCAAAATCAATCTGGGCCTGGGATGCACCAGCGGCTTGGTTGCTCGCCGGCGTCAACGCGGTCGCCCATGGCGTCTTCTCCGCTCGCCATCCCTCGACAAGGCTCTGACCGGATCCGGGCGAAAGCGCTGTCATGGCGGTGTCCCACTCGGCCGCCCAGGCGATATGGCAGGCGAAAACCATGACGCCGAACAGCAGGCGGGCAAACGGCGCGATCAAGATGGAGTGCGCGGGACGGGAAGCGCCGGGGCTTAAGGGAAGCCTAAGCCGGTCCCCGGGGTCTCTCAGCCTTTGACTGCATCGTGAACGAGCAAACGAGACCCGCATTAGCATTGATCAAATCTCCAGGTGTCGCGCGGCAACCGGCTTGATTTTGTCGCGGGATCGCTGTCGCGGCGACTCACCCGGTTGGAGCTATCGCTTTCCCCGCCGCATTGCGCGGCTGGAAAAGTTTCATGATCAAACTTTCGTCCACCGGCAGGATATACAGCGGTGTCGCGTCCTCATCGGGCAGACGATCCAATAATTGTTTCATCGTGGGCCCATCGACGTCGATGCAGCCATAGGTGATGTGCTTATCCTGGTCCCTGGGCGATCGCAGCCGCGCGTCGCGATGCTCGGACGGGGCTCCCAGCCAAACCTTGTGAATCGCGATGTCCCAGTCTTTGCCTTGAACTTCGTTCACGTCCAGGGTTTCGCCATAGGCGTTGTCATATCCCGTTGACACGGTATACAGTCCAGCGGGAGTCACTTTGTACTTCAAACCCTTTTGCTCGGCGAAGGTCTTGCTAAAAGCGTCCGGCTCGAGAAAATCCGCCGGGTTCTCGCCGGTCAGGGCCGCGCCGCTGAAGGTTGGCCGGCCACCTTCAAACACAATGATCTCGCCGTGGGTTTTGTCGAGCATGAGAAAGTCTCGATCGCCATTCCGATTGGCGATCTGGCTGACTCGCCGCGCCTCCGACGACAACGCGGGTTCGCCCCGGGAGGCATCTTCCCCGGTGCCCAGGGCCGCCGAGCCGGGTGCCATGCCTGGCAACGGCGGATCAGACATGCCGGCACATGCCGACAGGCAGACCAGCACCAACACGTTGAATACCGCCAGTACGCGCGTCACGACTTTCACCCCATGCAACAGACGGGAATCGGGATGGCCTGAACCAAACGGTCACCGATTCCCGCGACCCCACCCCGGCCGAGGCGACCTCAGCCACGAATTATCCCAGCCGCTCCAATGGCTGGCGGCCGAACGTTCCCTATCATAAGTCCCGATCCGTCGCACCAGCCTTGGCGGCACGAGATGGAGCGCTGTTCTCGCGAGCGACCGTATAAGCAGCGGCGGTCGCGATCACCAATCACTTTTTGGTGCGGACCCGCCCGCCTCCTCGCGGTTGCATCGCCGCCGGGCTGGCGGCATTTCCGGCAACGCCGCCGCGGCCCGCCCAGCGGCTGTGGGGCCATCGTCCGCGCCGGAACCGGGCCACGCGACGGAGCCTTGACCTGGATCATTGGCGGACCGCCGCAAAGCCATGCATCCTGGTATCGTGATGATCCGTTCCCGACGCGTCTGGCTGCTTTGTGTTGTCGTTTTGGTTCTCGCCATCGGCGGGTACGGGGTGTGGCGGTGGCCACAGGCCGTGCCGGGGGGGTTGTTCGGCTCGCCGCCCGGCGCCGCCACCATCGTCGTTTCCGGCAACATCGAGGCGCATGAAAGCGTCCTGAGTTTCACCCAGGTGCAGACCCCGATCGTCGAGTTGGCGTTCGACGAAGGCGCCGCGGTGGCCAAGGACACGGTGCTGGCACGCGTCGACGACAGCCTCTATCGCCGCCAGATCGAGATCGACCGCGCCAACCTGGGCGTCGCGACCGCTCAGGTGGCGGTGAACGAAAGCACGCTCGCGGCGGCGGAAAGCAATGTCTCCAGCGACGGCTTCGACCTGATCGAAAAGCAGCGCGATTATGCCCGGGCGGAGGAGTTGGTGAAAACCCAGGCGATCTCGGTGCAAGGCCGCGATCTGGCGTTTACGGCGGCACGGCAATCGGCGGCGGCGCTGGCGCACGATCAGGCCATGGTGCAGGTCGCGACCACCAACGTCGCCCTCGGGAAAGCCAACGAAGCGGCGGTGGCGTCAAAGCTCGCGCTGGATGAGGTGACGCTCGCCTACACCACGCTCCGCGCGCCGTTCGCCGGCGTCATCTCGGTGCGCGAGGCCGAGCTGGGCCAGTTGGCCGGACCCGGGGTGGCGATCTTCACGCTGGACGACCTCGACCATGTCTGGCTGCGCGCCTATGTGAACGAGCCGGATATCGGCAAGATCCGCCTTAATGAGGCGGTCGATGTGACGACCGACACCTATCCGGGCAAGACTTACCGCGGCCGCATCAGCTTCATTTCGCCGGAGGCGGAATTCACCCCCAAAACCGTCGAGACGCACGCCGAGCGGGTGACCCTGGTCTATCGGATCCGGATCGATATCGACAACGCGACGCATGAGTTACTGCCAGGCATGCCGGCGGACGCCAGCATCGCGTCTCTGCCGCCAGGCCGATGACGGACGTCGCGGGCGAGATAGCGGTGTCCGCCCGTGGCCTCACCCGGAGCTTCGGACCTGTGGTGGCGGTGCGCGGGATCGATTTCGCGGTGAGCCGCGGGGAGATTTTTGGCCTCGTCGGTCCGGATGGTGCCGGAAAAAGCACGATCATGCGCATGCTCGCCGGCGTGTTGCGGCCGGATGCCGGCGCGATCGATCTGGAAGGCATCGACGTCGTGGCCGATCCGGAGCGTGCCCGGCCGTATCTCAGCTACATGCCGCAGCGCTTCGGGCTTTATGAGGACCTGACGGTCGACGAGAACATTTTTTTCTATGCCACGCTGTTTGGCGTGACCCGCGCCGTCCGTCGCGCGCGCGGCCCGGAACTGCTGGAGGCCGCCGGCCTTTTGCCGTTCCGCCGCCGTCTCGCCGGTCAGCTTTCCGGGGGCATGAAGCAGAAGCTGGGTCTGGTCTGCGCGTTGATTCATACGCCGCGGGTTCTGCTGCTCGACGAGCCCACTACCGGCGTCGACCCGGTGTCGCGCCGCGACTTCTGGGCCATTCTTTATGGGTTGCGCGAACATGGCGTCACCATCCTGCTGTCCACCGCCTACATGGACGAAGCGGAGCGGTGCTCGCGTCTCGCGTTGGTCAGCGCGGGCGAGATCCGGCACTGCGACACGCCCGCGCGGTTAAAACAGATGATGCCGGGCGCGTTGCTGGCGGTTGGAACGGCGAACGCCCGCGGCGCGTACGCCGCGCTGGACGGCACGCCGGGTGTCATCGGGCGGCTGCTGATGGGCGACCGCGTTCATGTGCGGGTGGACGACGCCGATCGCCGCCTGCCCGAGTTGCGTGCGGTGCTCGCGGACCGCGGGATCGCCGACGCCGAGGTGACGCGGATCGAGCCCGGGATCGAGGACGTGTTCGTCGCCCTGCTTGGCTCGGGAGCCGCGGGCAATCAGGAGGCGAGCCATGGCGGATGACGCCCCGGCGGTCATCGCCGAGGGACTGACCAAGACGTTCGGGGCGTTTACCGCCGTGGACCGGCTCGACCTGACCATCGCCAAGGGCGAGGTCATGGGGTTCATCGGCCCGAACGGCTCCGGCAAATCGACCACCATCCGCATGCTGTGCGGCCTGTTGCGGCCGACCGCGGGCCGCGCCGTGGTCGCCGGCTTCAATGTCGGTCGCGAGCCCGAGGCGGTCCGCGCGCATATTGGCTACATGTCGCAGAAATTCTCGCTCTACGGCGATCTGACCGTGCGGGAGAATTTGCGCTTCTTCGGCGGCCTTTACCTCGTACCGCGGCGCGACATGGTGGAGCGGACGCGCACCGCCGTCAGCATGGCCGGCCTGGAGGGGCGCGAAGATGCGCTGGTACGGACGCTCGCCGGCGGCTGGAAGCAGCGGCTCGCGTTGGGGTGCGCCATCCTGCATCGCCCGCCGGTGCTGTTCCTCGACGAACCCACGTCGGGCGTGGAGCCGGAGGCGCGGCGGCGGTTCTGGGAACTGATCCACCGTCTGGCGTCGGAGGGCGTCACGATCCTGGTGTCGACCCACTACATGGAAGAAGCGGAATACTGCAACCGGATCGCGCTGATCAACGCCGGCCGGCTGGTCGCCGTCGGCAGCCCAGGGGTGCTGCGGCGGCGGGAGCTGGGTGGCGTGCTGTTCGAACTCGAGTGTGCCGCCGCCGGTGCCGCGTTGCTGGCGTTGCGCCAGGCGCCCGGGGTGATCGACGCGGCGATTTTCGGCGACAAGCTGCATGTGCTGCTGCACGACGCCGCGGTCGCCGCCGAGTTGCAACCGTACCTCGCGCGGCAAGGGATCGAGTCCACGCCGCCGCGCGCCATCCCGCCAAGCCTGGAGGACGTGTTCGTGCAACTCGTCCAACGGCCGCGTGAAGCGAGGGCGGCGGCATGAACCTGGGCCGCCTCTATGCGATCGCGTTCAAGGAGACGTTGCAGGTCTGGCGCGACCCGCGCAGCCTCGCCATCGCTCTGCTCATGCCGCTGATGCAAATGACGTTGCTCGGCTATGGCGTCAGTCTCGACATCAGACGAGTCGGGCTGTGTATCTACGACCAGGAAAAGAGCCAGATCAGCCGCGAACTGGTGGAACGTTTCACCGCCTCCGATTGGTTCCGGATCAGCGCGAAGTTATCGGATGAGCCGGCGGTGCGCGACGCGATGAATCGTGGTGATTGTATTGGAATCGTGACGATACCGATCAATTTTTCCCGCACGCTCGCGGCGACGGGCACCGCTCAGGTGCAGACGGTCTTCGATGCGACCGACGTGAACACGACGAACATCGCCACCGGTTACGCGCAAGGCATTGTCGGCATGGTGACCGCCGATTTCGAGTCCCAATGGGCGGCATCGCACGGGCTCCTGCCGCAAACGGTGGGTGTCGTCGATCTGGAGCCGCGGGTCTGGTTCAACGAGGGTCTGGACAGCCGCAACTTCATCATTCCCGGCGTGGTCGCCGTGGTGCTCGGCCTGGTCGGAGCGCAGTTGACCTCGCTCACCGTCTCCCGCGAGTGGGAACGCGGCACGATGGAGCAATTGATTTCAACGCCGGTGACCGCGCTCGAAGTGATGGTCGGCAAGCTGATCCCATATTTCGCGATCGGATTGTTCGACGCGACTTTCTGTCTTTGCACCGCCGCGTTCTGGTTCGAGGTGCCGTTCCGCGGCAGCCTGCTCACGCTGACGGTGACCACCGCGCTGTTCACGCTTGTCGTGCTGGGCATCGGCTATCTCGTTTCGGTGCGCATCCGCAGCCAGCTCGGCGCGAGTCAGGTCGCGCTGGTGCTCACCATGATGCCAATCACTTTGCTGTCGGGCTTCACCTTCCCGATCGACCAGATGCCGCGGGCGATCCAGGCGGTGACGCTGGTTATCCACGCCCGTTATTACATCACCATTCTGCGGTCGATTTTCCTCAAGGGCAGTACGCTCGCCGATCTGACCGTGCCGATCCTGGCGCTGGTGCTGTACGCGGTGGTCATCGGCTGGCTCGCCGCGCGCGCCTTCCACAAACGGCTGGATTAGCCGATGTTCGAGCGTCTGTACGTCATGCTCATGAAGGAGTTCCTCGAGCTCCGCCGTGATCCCTGGGCGATCTTTCGCCTGGTCGTGCCATTGCTGATTCAGGTGATCGTACTCGGCTACGCGGCGACCTTCACGGTCTATCACGTGGCCACCGTGGTGCTCGACCTCGATCACAGCCAGGCCAGTCGCGAGCTGATTTCGCATTTCATCGCGACGGGCCGCTTTCCCATCGTCGATGTCGCGCGGACCGATGCTCAGGTGACGCGCGACATCGACTCTGGGCGAGCGGTCGTCGCCATCGTGATCCATGCCGGCTTCGCGCGCGACCTGGGCAACGGCAAGACCGCGCCGCTGGAGGTCGCGGTGGATGGCACCAACTCCAACACCGCGCTGATCGCTCTGGGCTATGTCAGCCAGATCGTCGCGCAATTCCAGGCGGACCAGGTCGCCAAGGCCTGGCCGGTCTCCGCCGGGGCGGCCGTGCCGGGGATTGCCGTGACGTTACAGGAACGGCCTTGGTTTAATGAAGGGTTGGAGGACCGCTGGTTCTTTATTCCCGGCGTGATCGGCACATTGACGTTGATCCAGGTGATCAGCCTGACGGCCTTCGCGGTGGTGCGCGAACGGGAGGCGGGCACGCTGGAGCAGATCATGGTGAGCCCGATCCGGCGGTTCGAGTTCATCCTGGGCAAGACAATTCCGTTCTTCCTGATCGGTCTCGGCGATGTCGTTTTGGTCACGACCTTTGGTGTGCTGTGGTTCGGCATCCCGTTCGTGGGCAACCCGTTGGTCATGCTGTTGGGGGCGTCACTGTATCTGCTGGCGGCGCTTGGCCTCGGTCTGATGTTGTCGACGTTCGCGCGCACCCAACAACAGGCCTTCGCGTTGAGCTTCTTCCTGGTCAATCCGTTCTTCATTCTGTCGGGTTTCGCGTTCCCGATCGCGGCCATGCCGCTTGTGCTGCAATGGTTCACGCTGATCAATCCGGTGCGTTACTTCCTGGTCGTGATCCGATCGGTGTTTCTCAAGGGGGACGGGGTTGTTGAACTCTGGCCCGATTTGCTGGCCATGGCGTTGCTTGGCGCGGGCATGCTGACGGTGAGCGTGCTGCGGTTCCGCAAGTCGCTGGACTGACGCGCGGTGGACGGATTGGGGACCAGGGCGATTGCGTGAAGGGCACGGCCGGTTCACGGTCTTCGCGGGCTTCCGATCGAGGATTTGTTCGTCGAGACACACCCATCCAAGTGAGAGGCGCACCATGAGCGAACTTGACCAACCCCTGCGCGACCTGGTGATCGGCAACCGCATCCTCGCGCATCAAAACGTCGTCGATGCCTATGGCCACATCAGTATCCGTCATCCGTCGAACCCGGAGCATTTCCTGCTGTCCCGCTCCCGTGCGCCCGAGTTGGTCGTCGAGGCCGACATCATGGAGTTCACGCTCGACGGCAAGGTGGTGGGTGACGACCGCCGCCCGCCCTATACCGAGCGCTTCATCCATGGTGCACTGTATGAGGCGCGGCCCGACGTGCACGCGGTGGTGCATAGCCATGCCGAGGAGACGCTGGCCTTCGGCATCACCAACGTGCCGATGCGGCCCGTGATCCATGTCGCGCGCTTGATGGGACCGACGGTGCCGGTCTGGGACATCAGCGAACAGTTCGGCGACAACACCAATCTTCTCGTCAGCAACGTCGATCATGGGCGGGATCTCGCCAAACGGATCGGCCAGGGTTCGCTCGCGTTGATGCGGGGCCACGGCTTCGCGGCGGTGGGCGGCACGATCATGGATGTGGTGCGGCTGTCGGTTTATCTGCCGGTGAATGCGCGCGTGCTGACCGCGGCGATGCGTTTTGGCTCGTTCAAGGCGCTGGCGCCGGGCGAAATCGAGGGGCAGGGTGAATTCGACCCGCGGTCACCCTCGGGTTATCGTGCCTGGGAGTACTGGGCGCGGCGCGCCGGAGTGGGCGAGCGTCTCGGCGAGATGCCGTGAGCCAGGCGCGTGCCTCTCGTCATGGCGCTCGCACCACCTGACGGAGGGCTCGCGCCGGGCGTGACGGGACACGGCCTGGTGCCGGCCGGGATCGGATGGCACGCTCGCTTTCGCCGGGGCGGACGACGCTTAAATCCAGCGGACCGTTGGCGCGTTGCGTGGGACCGACGGCGGCGTGGCCTTTTTGTGCCCGACGATGATTGGCGCGACCGGCACGCATTCGGCGGGCAGGCCAAGGATCGCCTTGCCGTCCGCCGTGTTGAGGAAGCCCTGCGCGAAACCGATCCAACAGGTGCCGAGTCCGGCGGCATACGCGGCGAGCATCAGATTTTCGGCGGCCAGCGCGCAGTCCTCGACGATCCACGGGCCTTGCTCGTTCGCCGAAATCAGGACCAGCACGGGGGCGTGATAGAAGACCTGAAAGTCCGGATCACTGAGCCGCGATCGGAAACGGTCCTCATGCGGGCTGCCGGCCATGGTCGCGATCATGTACGATTTCGCGGCAAGCGAGATGCGATCGAGCACCTCCTGATCGCGCACGACGGTGAATGTCCAGGGCTGCTGATTGACCGCGCTTGGCGCGTGCACGGCGGCGTCGAGCAGACGAAGGATCGTCGGAACATCGATGGTTTGCGCCGTGTATTCGCGAACCGAGCGGCGGCCCGCGATTGCTTCGTTGAGATCCATCGCACGGGTCCCCCTGCGAACTGTGTCTGATTCTGACAATAGCCCGAGGCCACGCGCCATTCGTTGACCCAGATCAAGCGCGAGGCCGGGAGATGACGAATGAGTGGACCCAGAGGCAATCCAATCGGCGGTTGGTTTTGGTCCGCCGCGGTCATCGCGAGCGACGCGCGGCAACCTCGCGGCCCGCGCGGGCGAGCACGGAGGACAGGCCAATCGCTCGAACGGTCCACCCGACCGCGAATCAGCTTCTGTTGTCATCGCGAGGAGCGAAGCGACGACGCGACCCCCCTGATGGTGCGCACTCGGCGGGAGATTGCTTCGCCTTCGGCTCGCAATGACAGGATTGTCGGCTCGCAATGACAGGATTGTCGGCTCGCAATGACAGGATTGTCGGCTCCCACAGGCAGCCGTGACACTTCAGGCGATTGCCCTGGAAGGGGGGCGCCACGCCTGACGCGATGCGAAAGGGAGGCGTTCCGTGCCGGGTCGCCAACCACAGCGTCACGCGCGGGTTCGGATGCCTCGCGCGGCTGCCCTCACCTGCTCCGCCTTCGCCCGATGCGCGGCAAGATCGAGCCCGTCGATGGTCAGCGTTCGGCCCAGAGTGACGCCGTCCACGGCGGGACCTCGTTGCACCAGGGTCTCCAAAATCCGCCGGTCGATCGCCGGATCGAGACAATCGAGCAACGTCTCCCGCGAACCCGCGTCACCCACCGCGAGGCCGGCGATCAGCCCGTACGCGCCCCAATGCGACACCCCCGCGGTGACCAGAAAATCCGCCGGCGTCACACAGGCGATCGTCGCGCCGAGCGGAACCTCACGCGCGATCAGACCGTCCGGCAGCGCACCCATCCCAACCTCATTGCCGCCATCGCCGATCGCGATGGTGCGCCAGGGACCGGCGGTGAAGACGCGATCCAATGGGGCCGCGTGAGCACCGATATCCTCGCCCCGCATGTTGCGCGGGCGGCCATCGGCGCTCAGGCCGCAGCGCTCGATGGCGATCATCCAGTCGATGCCATGCGCGCGCCAGGCCTCGATCACCGGGCCCAGCGGTGCGTCGGGGGAGACGGCGTCGATCGGCACGCCGGTCAGTCCGCCACCCGACAGAGCGGCCTCGCAGGCGGTGCGGCAAGCCTCGTCGGTCAACAGCCGGCAGCGCACGCCGATGCGTGACAACGCCAGCGCCAGCAACGCCGCACCCGCCGGGCCGTCCGTCTCCGCCGCCGGGGGCGTGCCATGCGGCACGAAGAATCCGGTCAGAATGCCGACATGGCGCGGCTTCGCGGCGGCCAGCGCCGACACCGCGGCCCACAATCCGCCGCGTGAGGCGGCGAACAAAGCAATGGCGCCGCGGCCGACCTCCTGCTGGATCAGAGTTTCAATGGTGTCGATCCGCTGACGCACCGAACGTCACAGCACGGCGAGTTTGCTGTTCCGCAGATCGGTGATCAACATGCTCCCAGGCGCGTGTGTGATACAAAACTCCGGCTTCACCTGGGCGATCACCGCCTGCGGCGTGACGCCACAGGCCCAGAACACCGGCAACTCACCGGCGCCCACCGGCACCGCGTCGCCGTAATCGGGCTTGCCGAGATCGGTAATGCCGATCTGTTCCGGCATCCCGAGATGCACCGGCGCGCCATGCACCGAGGGAAACCGCGAGGTAATCTGCACCGCCCGGATCGCGTCCGCCGGCTTCATCGGCCGCATCGACACCACCATCGGTCCGGCGAAAACTCCCGCCGGAGCGCAGCGGATGTTGGTGCGATACATCGGCACGTTGCAGTTCCGCGTGATGTGCCGGATCTCGATGCCGTCGGCCAGCAACGCTTCCTCGAACGAGAACGAACAGCCGAGCGCGAACCCGATCAGGTCGCCGCGCCAGGCGTGGATGATGTCGTGCGGTTCCTCGACCAGTTCGCCGTGGCGCCAGATCCGGTAGCGCGGCAGGTCCGTGCGAATGTCCAGATCTTCGCCGAGGCCGGGAAAATGCGGCGAGCCTTCCTCCGACACCGCCAGTACTGGGCATGGCCGCGGATTCGCCTGCGCGAAGCGCAGGAAATCATGCGCGAGATTTCGGGGCAGGACGACCAGGTTGGCCTGCACGTTGCCGGGCGCGAGGCCGGCGGTCGGGCCGGTGAACGCCCCCGTGCGAATGCGCCGCCGTTCGGCGGGTCCGGCGTTCTCGTGCGCATCGCCCATCGCGTTCATGCGTCGTCCTCCAAGGTTGGATGCGGGCACGTTACCAGAGTTTCGGCGATTATCGAGAGGAGGTAAAATTGCCTCTCGCCGTCATGATCGGGCCTGACCCGAGCATCTGTCGCGGCATCGGAGATCGGAAATCAGCACGAATTGGCGCGGTACGCGCCTGAACAGATCCTCGGGTCGAGCCCGAGGATGACGCTGAGGGGCAATTCCCGCGGTCCTCCGTGCTTGTCCTGATGCCTATCGGGCCAGGCCGGGCGATGACGGCAGCCTACGGAGCGCCATCCACGGCGGCGAAGTCCTTCTTCATGAACAAGCGGCGATGGCCGGGCGGATAGTCTTCGATCGTGCCGAACACCGCGTAGCCGAGCCGTTCATAGAAGCCGCGCGCCTGAAAGCTGTAGGTGTCGAGCCACGCGCCCCGGCAGAGGCGGCGGATGGCTTCGGCCTCCGCGTCGCCCATCAACCGTCGGCCGATGCCGGTCCGGCGCAACGGCTCCGGAATGAACAGCAGATCGACGTGCAGATGGGAATACATCGCCTCACCCCACAGCCCGCCGAGGACCTCGCCGGTGCCGGGATCGGACAGCAGAATGGCGAGGCGCCGATAGTCCTCGGCGCGGCCCGCTCCCGCCAGGTTGAAACGCAGCAGCGGCGCCAGGATCGCGCTCCGCGCATGAGCTTCGGGCGCGTCGGTCAGGGTGATCGTCGGCGTCATGGGCCGGCGCGGCGGGTTTATTCCGCCGCCGGGCGCATGATCGCCAGGTCGCAGCCTTCGTCGGCCTGCAACACCTGCTCGGCGATGAGCCGGTCCCAGCCGCGGCCGGGTTTCGGCGGCGGCGCCCAGGCGGCGCGGCGCTTTTCCAGCGTCGCCGCGTCGACCAGGAGATCGAGCGAGCGGTGCTTCACCGACAGCCGGATGCGGTCGCCGCTTTCGACCAGGGCGAGCGGGCCGCCGGCGGCCGCTTCGGGGGTAATATGCAGCACGATGGTGCCGAAGGCGGTGCCGGACATGCGGCAATCGCTCATGCGCACCATGTCCTTGATGCCGGCGCGAGCGAGTTTCGACGGGATCGGCAGATAGCCCGCCTCCGGCATGCCGGCCGGGGTCAGCGAGCCGGCGTTCTTCAACACCAGGATGTCTTTGCCGGTCACGTCCAGCACCGGATCGTCGATGCGGTTGGCGAGGTCCTCCAGGCCGTCGAACACGACGGCGCGCGCTTCGGTTTCGAACAGCGACGGTGTGGCGGCGCTGCGTTTCAGGATCGCGCCGCGCGGGGCGAGCGAACCGAACAGCGAAACGATGCCGCCGACCGGAGAGACCGGCTCATTGAACGCGCGGATGTAGCGGCGGTCGACGAACTCCGGCTGGGTCAGACGATCTTTCAGCGTGGCCCCGGTGACGTCGCGGCAGTCGAGGTGTAACAGGTCGCGCAATTCCCACAGCAGTGCGTGCATGCCGCCGGCGGAATGAAAGTCTTCCATATAGCCGTCGCCGGTCGGCTTCAGATCGACCAGGACCGGAGTGGTATCGGACAGTTCGTTCAACCGGTGCAGATCGATCTTGATCCCCAGCCGGCCGGCGACCGCGGTCAGGTGGATCAGCGCGTTGGTCGAACCGCCAAGCGCCAGCAAAACGCGCAAGGCATTTTCCACGGAGTGCGCCGTCATGATTTCGGAGGGACGGATGGGTTTTTCGATCAGCCGCACTGCGAGCGCGCCGGCTTCCTCGGCCGCGCGCAGGCGATCGGCGTGGACGGCGGGGATCGAGCCGTGGCCCAGAGGAATCATGCCCAGTGCTTCGGCGACGCAGGCCATGGTGGAGGCGGTGCCCATGACGCCGCAGGTGCCGGCGGTGGTGGCGAGGCGGCCCTCGATCTGGCTGATTCTCTCATGCGTCACGGTGCCGGCGCGATAGGCAGCCCAGTACCGGCGGCAATCGGTGCAGGCAGCGAGGCGCTCGCCCTGAAACGGGGTGGCGAGCATCGGCCCGGTGACCAGTTGCACGGCCGGAATGTCCGCCGAGGCCGCCGCCATCAGTTGCGCTGGCACGGTCTTGTCGCAGCCGCCCACCAGCACGACGGCATCCATCGGCTGCGCGGTCAGCATCGCCTCGGTGTCGATCGCGGCGAGGTTGCGATAATGCATCGACGTCGGGAACAGCGACGGTTCGCACAGCGACACGGTCGGGAAGGCGAGCGGCAGACCACCGGCGGCGAGGACACCGCGTTTCACCGCCTCGATCAGTTCGGGGACGGTGCGGTGGCAGTTGTTGTAGTCCGAGCCGGTGTCGACGATCCCGACCACCGGCTTGTCGAGCATCGCCTGCGAGTAGCCCATGGATTTGGCGAACGACCGGCGCAGATAGAGCGCGAAGTCGGGGTCGCCGTAGTTGGCGGCGTTGCGGGCGAGGCCGCGTTTGGGGGGGGTGTCGGTCATGGTGGGGTATGGGTAGCGCGGTGCGGAGATGGGGGCAAACCATGGGTCCGCGCGGCGTCCGCCGGATCAGGTGACGGAGGCTTTATCCAGGACAGCGAACAGGAAATTCGGCAGGCGCCGGCGCCCAGGTTCGATGCGGGAGAGTCAATCTCGCCGCCGCGCCGGTCAGCGAATGGATTCACGGCTTGCGACGAATCGACGGCCTCGCCAAAATTGCGCGGAGTCTCGGGCCAAATATCGGATGATAAACAAGTTACCTTTCGTATCATGGACGCAGGCGATCGCGCATTGGGGACGCACCACCCCCGAGGCGATCGCGGTCATCGAGGGCGAGGTCTCCTATTCGTACGCGACGCTGGCATTGAATGTCGCGCAGGCCGCCGAGATGCTGCGGTCGAAGGGTTTGCGGCGGGGGATGATCGTTGGAATAGAATGTAACTTACAGTATCTGAATCTCGTCCTGATCCTCGGCTGCGAAGTCGTGGGCGCCGCGCATTTGGCGTTGGCACCCATCAATTTGATCTTCGACCGCGACCTGCCGACGCGCTGCGATCTGTTATGCGTCGAGACGACGATGCAGTATGTCGCGAACCATCCGCGGGTGGTTCCGCTGTCGCGGGGCTCGATCGCCGAACTCACGAAGATCCCGGTTACCGCCGCCGCGACGCTTGATGTCGTTCAGCCACCGGATGAGATTGTCCGGATCTCCACCACGTCCGGGACGACCGGCGGCCCGAAATTCGTTTACAATACGCGGCGTTCGCTGCGGCACATCGTGGCCAGCATTCAATACACCCTGAAGGATGATCCAAATCGGTACGACTACGTTTCATTGTACCGCTTCGGCCAGATGGGCACTTATAGCGACGCGATGCTGGCGTTCGAGTATGGAAAGTTGGTGAGGTATTGCACGGACGAAGACTTTCTTTCGACCATACGACGCCATCGCGCCTGTCATACGATGCTCGTCGTGAGCGATGCGATCCGGTTCGCGGCGGAAGCGTCGCACATGGCGCAAAGGGCCGATGGCTGCTCCATTCGGGTGATCGGCGCGGCCTTGTCGCCGCGGCTGCGTGCCGCGCTGCGGGCCAGCCTCACCCATGAGATCGTCGCCGCGTATTCCTCGAACGAGACCGGCTACATCACATTGACCGACGATAACGGGATCGGGACGCTGTTGCCGGACGTCCTGGTCCGCGTCGTCGACGATACCGGATTGGCCCAGAAAATCGGCGAGCCGGGGATCATTCTGGCCCGGTCCCCTCGCATGGCCGCCGGCTATCTCTGGGATGAACAACGCACGGAAAAACATTTCGCCGACGGTTGGTTTCGCACCAGCGATATCGGTGTCATCCCGGAACCCGGCAAGCTCATCGTGATCGGGTGGGCGGACGACATGCTCAATATCGGCGGGATCAAGATTTCCCCGCAACCACTTGAGGAGCAGCTCAGGTCAATCGACGGCGTGAGCGACGCGGCGCTGCTCAGCGTCAATGACAGTCATTCGCTGAATGCGTTGCACGTTTTTATCGAACGGCCAGATCCGGCGGCGAGCGAGCGGATCGGGGCAGAGCTTGTCGCCCTGCTCAGTCCACATGTCGCTCAGTTCACGCGGTTCCTGGTGCATTGCACGGATCGGTTCCCGCGTACCGCCACCGGCAAAGTGCAGCGTAATATGCTGCGAGACAGTGTCGAGCGGAAAGCCTTAATCCGCGTTCCCGCCGCTCAACCCTGGGCTGGGGTCGCGGCACCGCTCGCCACCCCGGGATTCACCATTTCCCGCGGATCGACGATGCGATCGAAGTCCGCCTCGGTGACAAAGCCCAGTTGCAGTGCCGCTTCCTTGAGGGTGAGGTCGTCGCGCATGGCGTGATGGGCGATCCTTGACGCTTTGTCATAGCCGATGACGGGCACCAACGCCGTCACCAGCATCAACGACCGTTCCACGTATTCATTGATCTTTTTCAAATTGGGTTTGGCGCCCTCGACCAGGAATTTCCGGAAATTCACGCAGCCATCAGCCATGATCGTGATCGAATGGGCGACGTTGTGGATCATCAACGGTTTATACACGTTCATTTCAAGATAACCGCCCGCGCCGCCAAACCCGACCGCGACGTCGTTGGCCATCACCTGCACGGCGATCATCGTGAGTGCTTCGCACTGCGTCGGATTGACCTTGCCCGGCATGATCGAGGAGCCCGGCTCATTCTCCGGGAGTTCAAGTTCGGCGAACCCGGCGCGCGGTCCGCATGCCAGCAGGCGAATGTCGTTGGCGATCTTGTACAGCGAGACGGCCAGGGTGCGGAGCGTGCCGGAAAGCTGGACCAGCGCGTCGTGGGCGCCCTGCGCGGCGAACTTGTTCGGTGCGGTGACGAAGGGCAGACCGGTGAGCGTGGCGATCGCGGTGGCCGCCGCTGCCGCGAACCCAGGTGCCGCGTTGATGCCCGTTCCCACCGCCGTACCGCCCAGTGCGAGACGGTATATGCCGGGGAGGGCGGCTTCGATGCGGTCCAGATTGTCCGTTAACATCCCGGCGTAGCCGGACCATTCCTGACCCAGTGTCAGCGGGGTGGCATCCTGCAGGTGGGTTCGGCCGATTTTGACGATGCCGCTCCAGGCCCGCGCCTTCGTGTCGATCGCGTCACGCAACGCGGTCACCGCCGGGATCAGGCGCCGGTTCACGTTGACCGCCGCGGCGATGTGCATGGCGGAGGGAAATGTGTCGTTCGACGACTGGGACATATTGACATGGTCGTTCGGGTGCACCGGCGTTTTGCTCCCGAGCGGCGTGCCCGCCAGTTGACAACTTCGGTTGGAGATCACCTCGTTGACGTTCATGTTGAACTGGGTGCCGCTGCCGGTCATCCACACGTGCAGCGGAAACATGTCGCGATGGCGGCCATCCAGGATTTCGTCGCACACCTGAACGATGAGCTGATAACACCGATCGTCGAGCCGTCCGTCGTCATGGTTGGCGATCGCGGCGGCCTTCTTCAGGATGGCATAAGCGGCGATCATCTCGCGCGGCATCAAATCGGCGCCGATGTTGAAATACGCAAGCGAGCGCTGGGTTTGCGCGCCCCAGAGTTTGTCGGTGGGCACCTCGACCTCGCCCAGACTGTCGGTCTCTTTCCGTGTGTCGGTCATCTCAGTTCCACCGGCCTGGGCCATGACGCGGAACCGAACACTCAATCGAAATCCTTGGCCAACGCCGTCCGCATCGTGTCCGGCAGCACCGCCATGTGACCATAGTGAGGATGCGTGAAGCCCAGAACGACGTCTCCCTGGCCGCCGCGAAACGCCGCGGCCAGCGCGGGCGTGAACGGAAAATGCACGAACTGCACCGATGACGCCTTGCCCTCGGCGGTGGTCCGGTCCTGATCGGCTTCCGGCACACCCTTGATCGTTTCGCCGCCGACCCGCAGGAACGCCGCCTCCTCGATGCCGCCCAGAGCGTCGAGCACGGTCTTCCGCCGCACCGGATCGTCGATCTCGATCATGAATGTCGCGATGAGTTCCGCGCCATTCGGGATCAGCGGATTATACGCCGCAAGCTCGTCCTTCGCCTGCGCCAGACCGCCCTTCTCAATGTAGATCATCTCCTGCACCTGGAGCCACATCGTGTCGCGGCACTCGAAATAAAACGTCACGTAGGGGCCGACGGCCACGCGCCGGTCGCGCTTGATCGCGCCGATCTTTCGCTTCCATTCGGAACGGTTCCGGGCGTACTCCTCCGGCGGAATGATATCGGCGATCGTCAGAGCGCGTGTCGCGGTCATCGTGCTGTCCTCACCTTTGCGATCCGATTCCATAAGCGCGGGCCAGCAGCTGCACCGGGTGCGACACCAGCTCCGGCTTCGGCCCGTCCGAGCCCTGTTTTTCGATGCCCTGCGCGATATGGACCCCGGCCAACGGGCATTCCGACATCACATAGCCGGCGCCGTTCGCCGCCGCCTGGCGTGCCACGGGCCGTCCGACTTTCATCGCGACATCGAACCATTCGCGCTTGAACCCCCAGGATCCGCCATGACCCGAGCAGCGTTCGATCACCTTGACGTCCGCCTCGGGGATCAGCCGCAGCATCTCCGCCGCTTTCTGGCCCATGTTCTG
>Ga0181536_10000696_pt1 | contig 40159 bp, 29 predicted proteins | sample PEATcosm2014_Bin_41_FD_121105 | JGI IMG/M metagenome (GOLD analysis project Ga0181536, IMG submission 121105) | Peatland microbial communities from MTU Mesocosm Facility, Houghton, MI, USA - PEATcosm2014_Bin17_60_metaG | ecosystem: Environmental > Terrestrial > Soil > Wetlands > Peat | place...
CAGAGCGGAAACGACCTCGGCCACTCTCCGCCAGAGAAAATGCTAGCGCAGCTCGCGCCCATTTTCATCACCTTTGGTGGCCCGCAGGGCCATGGGGCACTCCCTGACGGTCGCGGCTCAGTACACCTCGCGAAACCAACGTACCTGTTACCGAGCCGCGACCGTAAGGGAACGGTTTCCGTCTGAACTCCCCAAAAACGGTTAGGCCGGGCGACAGGCGGGGAGGACTGTCCCACTCTATACTGGGATTTGACACGAGACTTGGTCTACGCGTTGCGGGGTTTTCGGAACAACCCCACGTTCACGGCGGTGGCGACCGTCTCGCTGGCTTTGGGAATTGGCCTGAATACCGCCATTTTCAACCTAGTCAGCGCGGTGCTGCTGCAGCCGCTGCCGGTGCGCGATCCCGCGCGGTTGGTCTCGGTGTTCACGCTGGACCGCATCAACCCCGGATTGCTGTATAACTCCTATCCGAATTACAAGGATTACCGCGACCGCAACACGGTTTTCTCGGGCCTCGCGCTATACACCCCGATCCTGGCAACGCTCACCGGAGAAAACGAGCTCGGGGATGTGCCGGGTCAGATTGTGTCCGGAAACTACTTCGACGTGCTGGGCGTGAAGCCGGTTTTCGGGCGCACGTTCCTTCCCGAGGAAGACCGCGTTCCCGGCACGCCAGCGGTGGTGGTGATCAGTTACGCCTTCTGGGCGAGCAGGTTTGCGACCAGCCCGAGTGCGATCGGCGCAACCGTGGGTCTGAACCAGCGCCGGTATACGATCATAGGCGTGGCCCCTAAGGGTTTCCATGGCCCCAACGCGTTGGTGAGCGCCGACGTGTGGGTTCCCATGACGATGTACCCGCAGATGTTCTCCATGGCGGACTGGGTCGAACATCGCAAGGCGCTACTGTTCTCCGTCGTCGGCCGGTTGAAGGACGGCGTCAGCCGGCAACAGGCGGAAGACAACATGAAGACGCTGACTGCCCAACTGGCGCGAGAGTATCCGGCGGACAACCAGGGCCGCGCGGTAACTCTGCTCCCGCTCACCGAATCCGTTATTCAGCCGGATTCGCGCGGCGGCTTCGTGCTGGTGGGAGGCGTGGCTCTGGGAGCGAGCGGACTGGTGCTGCTGATAGCCTGCGCCAATGTGGCCAACCTGCTGCTGGTGCGCGCGGCAGGCCGGCGAAAAGAAATGGCTGTCCGCCTGGCCCTGGGTGTCGGCCGCGGGCGTTTGATCGGACAACTGATTACCGAGAGCGCGCTGCTGTCGATAGCCGGAGGCGCGGCGGCCCTGGTGCTGGCCCGGTGGGGGCAAAACCTGCTGTGGAGCTATCGGCCTCCCTGGATCTTAAGCGGCGACGCCGTTCTCAGTTTCGACGGCCGTGTGTTGGGCTTTACGCTGGCGATCGCGGTGCTGGCCACGCTGGTCTTCGGATTGGCGCCGGCCATGAGTGCGACCCACACCGATCTGGCGACGGAACTGAGGGAGCGCCGCAGCCCGTGGACGCGCGCGGGACACGGCGTGAATGTACGCGGCTTGCTGGTCATGGTGCAGGTGGCGCTGTCGGTCGTCGCGCTCGCGGGCGCCGGCCTGTTCCTGCGCAGCCTGCGCAACGCGCAGGGAGTCGACCCTGGATTCGACGCCGCGCACCTGGCAACGCTCGCTCTAAACGTGAAGGCGCGCGGTTTCAGCGAAGCGGAGGGACAGCAGTATTACGCGCACGTAGTGGAACGCGCCGGAAGCTTGCCGGGAGTAGCAGCCGCGACCCTGGCCTTCAACGCTCCGTTCATCGTGTACCGGGCGCGGAGCATTTCCGTCGAAGGGCAGGAGACCGGCGCGGGACCCGCCGCGGTGGCGCCGATCGATCTGGTCGAGCCGGGATATTTTCAGACGCTGCGCATCCCGCTGCTGCGCGGGCGAGCGTTCGCGAGCGGCGACTCGACTGCCGCTCCGCGCGTGGCGGTGGTGAACGAAACCATGGCGCGGCACTTCTGGAGCGGAAAGAATCCCATTGGCGCACGCTTGCGCTTCTTCGGCGAAAGCGCGCCGGTGGAGATCGTGGGGGTGGTCAAGGACTGCACTTACATTAGTCCGGTCGAGGCGCCCCGGCCGATGGTTTATCTGTGCCTGCGGCAGAACTATTCGCCCGCCGTCACCTTGTGGGTGCGCACCACAGGGGCACCGGAGGCCATGCTGGGCACGGTGCGGCGTGAGGTGCAGAGCCTCGACCGCGAGGTGTTGCTGTCGAATCTCCAAACCGTCATGCAGGTGAGTCATGAGTCGCTGTGGGCCCCGCGCCTGGGCGCTATACTGTTCACGGCTTTCGGCGCACTGGCCGGACTGCTCACTGTGGTGGGCGTCTATGGGGCCATCTCCTACTCGGTGGGGCAGCGCACGCGCGAGCTTGGAATCCGCATGGCGTTAGGCGCCCCGCCCCGCGCCGTGTTGTGGCAAGTGCTGGCGGAAGGGATGGCTCCGGTGTTCTGGGGATTGGCCCTGGGGCTGTTTGCGGCCGTCGCGATCGCAGGCGTACTCAACAGCTTGTTGTTCGGCGTGAGCGCGCGCGATCCGCTGACGTTTTTGGTGGTGATGGCGGTGCTGTCGGGGACGGCGCTGGCGGCCTGTTCGGCGCCGGCCCTGCGCGCCACGCGCATCGACCCGATGGTGGCGCTGCGGGATGAGTGATAACTGGAGGGCGGGCTTCAGCCGGCTTCAGCCCGCGCGGGGCTTTAGCCCGCCTTTAGCCCCGCTCCGCAGCGAGCTTTAGTGCGCGGAAGGCTTCGCGTCGCCACAGGGTGCTTAACCGTTTTGGGGAAACCGCTCCCTGACGGTCGCGGCTCGGTAACAGTCGCGTTGATTTCGAAAGGCTTACTGAGCCGCGACCGTCAGGGAGCGGTTTCTGTCAATCAGGACTCCCCAATACGGTTAAGCACCCGTCGCCACATCGCGCTGCCCGCGCGAGCGAGTCGTCTGCTACCTTATAATTTCAAACTCTATGACCACCATCGTTCGAATAACGGGCCGGGAAATCCTGGATTCGCGTGGCAACCCCACGGTGGAAGCGGATGTTCACTTGGCCAACGGCAGCATGGGTAGGGCGGCTGTGCCCTCCGGCGCCTCCACCGGCGAACACGAAGCCGTGGAACTCCGCGACGGCGACCCGTCGCGCTATTCGGGAAAAGGCACGCAAAACGCGGTCAGCCATGTGAATGGCGAGATCGCCCAATGCCTGCATGGCAAGGACGCCACCGAGCAGGCGGAAATCGATCGCCTCATGATCGAGCTGGATGGCACGCCGAATAAGGCCCGCTTGGGCGCCAACGCCATTCTGGCCGTCTCGATGGCCGCCGCGCGCGCCGCGGCCGCCTCCGAGCACACGCCCCTTTACCGCTATCTGGGCGGCGCCGGCGCACGCGTGTTGCCCGTGCCCCAGATGAACGTGCTCAACGGCGGCGCGCACGCGGACAATTCCGTGGATGTGCAGGAATTCATGATCGCGCCCTTCGGCGCTACGGAGTTTTCCGAGGCGATCCGCATGGGCGTGGAGATTTTTCACACGCTGAAGAAGGTGCTGAAGAAGCGCGGCTACTCCACCGCGGTGGGCGATGAAGGCGGCTTTGCGCCCAATCTGAAATCCAACGTCGAAGCGCTCGAACTGCTGCTCGAAGGCATCTCCGAGGCCGGATACAAACCCGGCGAGCAGGTCGGCATCTGCCTCGATCCCGCTTCCAGCGAGTTCTACCAGGATGGCGAGTACGTCTTCAAGAAATCCGACAACAGCCGGCGCACATCCGAGCAGATGGTGGAATTCTGGGCCGATTGGGTGCGGCAGTATCCCGCCATTATTTCGCTGGAAGACGGCATGTCGGAAGAAGACTGGGATGGTTGGCAGGCGCTTACGGATGCGTTGGGCGGAAAGATCCAGCTTGTCGGCGACGACATCTTCGTGACCAACCCGGCGATCTTCCAGCGCGGTATCGAGCGCGGCATCGCGAACTCGATTCTGATCAAGCTCAATCAGATTGGCACAGTCACCGAAACGCTGGAGACCATGCACATGGCGTCGGCGGCGAATTACACGGCGGTGGTTTCTCATCGCTCCGGCGAGACCGAAGATCCGTTCATCGCGGACCTGGTGGTAGCCACCAACGCCGGCCAGATCAAGACCGGTTCGGGCAGCCGGACCGACCGCATCGCCAAGTACAACCAGTTGCTGCGCATCGAAGAGCACCTTGGCAGCGCCGCGCAGTTCGCGGGACGAAAGGCGTTTCGCCGTTAGGAGCATCGCGCATGCACAAACTCGTATTGCTCCGTCACGGCGAGAGCGACTGGAACAAGGAGAACCGCTTCACCGGCTGGACCGACGTGGACCTTTCCGAAAAGGGACGCCAGGAAGCGCACGAAGCCGGCGTGGTGCTGAAGGCCGAAGGCTACACCTTCGACGTGGCCTACACCTCGGTGCTCAAGCGCGCCATCCGCACGCTTTGGATAACGCTCGACGAGATGGACCTCATGTGGATTCCGGTCTACCGTTCGTGGCGCTTGAACGAGCGCCACTACGGCGCGCTGCAAGGTCTCAATAAATCCGAGACCGCCGCCAAATTCGGCGAGGACCAGGTGAAGATCTGGCGCCGCAGTTACGACATTCCGCCGCCGGCCCTGACTCCGGACGACCCCCGCTATCCCGGCCACGATCCCCGCTACAAGCACCTGACCGCGCAGGAACTGCCGCTCACCGAGTGCCTGAAGGACACGGTGAACCGCTTTCTCCCCTATTGGCACGCCACCATCGCGCCCGCCGTGCGGGAAGGCAAGCTCGTGCTGATCGCCGCCCATGGCAACAGCCTGCGCGCGCTGGTGAAGTATCTCGACGATGTTTCCGAAGCGGCTATCGTAGGGTTGAACATTCCCACCGGGATGCCGTTGGTTTACGAGCTCGACGACGATCTGAAGCCGCTCGGCAGTTACTATCTGGGCGATCCGGAGAAGGTAAAGGCGGCCATGGAGGCGGTCGCCGCGCAAGGCAAGAAGAAGTAAAGCTGTGGCGCACGCTTTAGCGTGCAGGGCGAACTTCAGTTCGCCCTGCGGGACGTTAGTCCCCCTCCCGGGTTTCTACATTCGCTGAGCAGAGCAATGGAGGGCGGGCTTGAGCCCGCGCGGGGCTTAAGCCCCGCTCTTCGGCGAGCGAAGCTCGCCCACGGCGAAGCTCGCCCCTCCGGGACGTTAGTCCCGCTAGATCAGTGACCTGCGCAGTGGTTCTCTGGGGAGCGTGCCGCTGCCGGCTCACCGCGGGACTTTTTCGGTCAGTCCCTCATCGAGCGAGATATTGTTCTTCTCCAGGGTCTCGCCCAGCACCTGGTCGAGAGACACGCGGGCCCGCGTGTAAGTTATCGACGCATTCACTTCGGCTATCTGCGCGGCAACCAGCGCCCGCTGATCGATGATAATGTCATTGAACGTGGATATGCCGTAAGAGAACTTCTTACGCTCGGCGGCGAGTAACTCCTCCTGCAAAATCCGGGTCTGTCTGGCCGCGGAGTATTTGGCGCGCGACTGCCGGAGTGCGCTGAGCTGGTTCGAGATATCCACGACGATCTGGTTCGTGTCTCTCTGGCTGCCGACCTGCGACTGGCGGTATTGCAACTGGTCGATGCCGTAGTCGCCTTGCGCCTGCCGGTTTCGGAGAGGGATCGAAAGACTCAGAGCGCCCTGTTCACTGGGGAAATCCCGGCGAAAGATCTGCCCGAGCGCCGTGCCATAACCGCCGATAAAATACGGATTCGGGGCGAGCTGGGGCGCGCCCGCCGCGCCGCGGTTATAGGTCTGCAGTTGCACTTGCAGCGTCGGCAACAGAGGGTTTTCCGTTCCGGCCAGAGCGATCTCGGAGGTCTGGTCCCGGAACTTCGAAACCGCCACGTCGGGCCTCTTTTCCATGGCCGTCGAGACCAATTGGCGCAGAGGGGGGAAATCGTCGGTGTCCGGGACCTGGATACTGTCGAGCGTCACGATTTCGGCGGCCTCAATCTCGGGGTCCGGCGCGCGGGTTAAGGCGTCCTTGAGCAGGTTTTCCCGTTGGCGCACATTGTATTGCGCAACGACGACATCCTGCAGGCTGCTGGCGGCCTCGGCTTTGGCGCGTGGAAGCTGGACTTGCGGCATGGCGCCTGCGGCGATCTCCTTCTGCGTGTCCTCGAGAAACTTTTGCGCCGCAGCGAGGGCGCTTTGCCTTACCTTCAGTTCATCGTTGGCGCTTACCAAATCCCAGTAGAGGTTGAGCACGCCCGCAGTCAGATCGAGTAACTGCGAGCGGAACGTCTCCCGCGATGCGATGGTGTTGATCTGCGCGATGCGGATGAAGCGGTCGTTGAGCTTGACGCCGAAGCCCTGCAAAAGGTTGTGCCGCATGGCCAGGCTCATGTAAGGGCCTACCGCGGGTTCCAGGCTGTCGGTAGGGACGTTCTCTTTCAGATATTGTTCGTAGTCCCGGTACTGTATATATCCGCCGCTTAGCAGTCCCTCCTGGAGCACGGTGTTATAGGTGTGGACGGACTGGATCAGGCTGGCCGTTTCACTGACTATGGTGTTGGCTTGCGGATAGGTCAAGTGTCCGAAAGTCGTGGTGTTTTGCAGAACGGGATCCAGATTCGGCGTAATCGCGCCGACTTGTTGAATCACCGCGCCCCCAGTGCCGCCGCCGCTCGCTCCCCCTCCCCCGCTCAATAGACCGGCGCTCTGCTCGCTGCCGCCCACGCCCAGGCCGCTGTCCACACTGGCCACCTGCGCGCTGGCGCTGGGCACGCCGCGCAGCGGGCCGCCGGCTTTGGCGCGCTCTAACGCCGACTGCGCGAGCGGCAGCCCATACCGGTCCACTTCCAGGTTCAGATTGTTTTCGATCGCCAGCGCCAGCGCATCTTGCACGGTCAGGTATAGCTTGCCGGCACGCAGCAGATCGTGCAGCCGCTTCGAGTTGCCCGGCCGGATAGCGGGCACTGCCGGGGGGGCGTAGGGGCGGATGGCAACCGGCAGGCGCGGCTTCTCGATCGCGAACTGCTGGTCCTGCGCGGAACAGATAGCGGCCGCTAAGAGGCAGGCTAACAGGTTGTGCAGCAGGCTTCGAAAGTTCATCGGGGAAGCTCCTGCTTCTTCTCGTCCGGCAGCGACTCAGGTATGACTGACTCCCTGGCGACACGTCCGGCAACGGCTTCTTGCATGGATATATTGTTCACTTCCAGTGTCCGGCCCATGGCCATGTCGAACGCGATCTTGGCGTGCGTATAGTTGGCCATGGCCTGCACCTCGGCGTCTTCGTCGTTGGCCAGGTCGCGTTGCGCCTGGATCACCAGGGTGACGCTGGACACCCCGTGCTGAAAACGGTTCTGCTCGTCTTTGAGGCTCTGTTCCCCCAGTTTTCTGGTATCGACGGCCGTCTCATAGCGCGCGCGGGCCTGTTGCAGCCCGATCAACGCGGTCTTCACATCCACCGTTACCTGGTTGGCCACGCGTTGGAACCGCAGTTCGGCTTGCCGGAGTTGGAGTTGATCGGTCACATAGTCCGCTTGTGCCTGGCGGTTCCGGAACGGGATGGCGAGAGAGACCCCGGCGGAGTAGTTCGGGAAATCGCGGCGGAAGATCTGGCCCAGAGCGTTTCCGGTGCCGCCGGTGAAATAGGGGGCCGGCGTGCCGGATTCTCCGTTGTAGATCGGGTTCACCGGACCGCTCAGGCCGTTATTGGTAAGCTCCAGAAACGCCTGTAAAACGGGCCGCAGCCCGTTCCGGGAGCCCCGGATCGCGATCTTTTGGCTGTCGATATTCACCTTGCTTTGCTGGATCTCGACGCGGTTCGCCATGGCTTCCGGGAGAAGCTCAGGCAACGGCTTTAACTCATCCGTCTTGGGAACTTCGATCGGATTCAGCGGCACGATATGTACGTCGTCCAGCCAGGCGTTGGCCATGGCATTGCGGCTCAGCGCATTCTTCAGGACAATCTCCTGTTGCTGCACGTTGGTCTGCGCGAACAGGAGGTCCTCTTTGCTGACGGACACCTGGGCGGCGGCGCGCGTTACCTCGACCGCTGGCAGCGAGCCGATCGTGACCATCTTCCGGTCGTCGTCATAGAGCTTCTGCGACGTCGCCAGGGCTTGTTCCTTGATGCGCACGGCGTCGACGAAGCTCACCAGGTCCCAGTAAAGGTTAAGCGCCGCGGAAACCGTGATGGCCACTTGCAGCTTAAGCTGCAGGTTGGTCACTTTCATATTGTTCTTCGCAATCCGGATGTCGCGGTTATTGACCCCGATATTGAATCCTTGCAGAAGGTTCTGGGAGATCTGCAGATCCAGGAAACTTGTGATCGACGGGTTGAAAAGGGGTACAGCGCTATTGAGCAGGCTGCGGTAGTCGTAAAAGGTAAGTTGCGCGCTGGTGCCGGTGATGAATTGTTGCGCATATTGGAAGATATATTGCCGGTAATCGTTGGTCAGAACGCTGGTCTGGTCCAACGATAGATTGGTCAGCGGCGTGGTGATGTGCCCGGCTTGCACGCTGGCGTACAGGCCCGGATCCAGGTTGGGAGGCACCGGACCGATCTGACTGACAATACCGCCGCCCGAGACCAGACCGGCGCCTCCGGCAATCCCGTTGGCATTGACGCTGACTCCCGTTGTGCTGACGCTGGTGGGCCCGGGCAGGATCGGCGTGTCCACTTGGCGGAGAAAGCCGCCGCCCTCGGCTCGGCGCAACACTTCCCGCGCCAGAAAAGGACTGTACCGTTGCACGGCGATGTCGAGATTGTTCTCCAAAACCAGGGCAATCACATCCTGTACGGACAAATAAAGATTGCCCGCCCGAACCAGCGATTCCAACCGGGGGGTGTTGCTCAAAGTGGCCGGCGCCACCTTGCGCTTCTCCAGGTGAAACGGAGCCAAGATGTGGCCGACCACCGGCGGCGGCTTGGGTGACTCAATGGAAACTTCAGACGATTGAGCGAGGCAGATCGAACTCGAAACAACCCACACCAGCAGTAAGACATTCCGAAATGAGTTCATTGTGTAGGTATGTCATGGGCAATTCCCCTTCCACTGCCTTTTGGAGAGACGGCGCAGTTTGCGCCCGTGCCGGTGTCCGATTTTGGGACCGGATGTTCGATTTCGATGTGTGGATTCCGGGATGCGGGAGAGATCGGTTCAGACTTCGATGGTCGGGCTCTGGTCGCCGAAAGCATAGCGATAGAACCCGTGAACCAGACCGCTCACATCCCCGGTAGCCAATTTGGGGTGAACGGTGAACCGCAAAGGAAAGACGGCGTCCGGAGTTTTTCCAAGCGCGGCGTACAGGGCTTGCCGCTGCTCGACTGGGACGCCAAACATACCTCCCCAGAATCCGAAACGCCGATCGCCGGCAAAAATCTGCGGCTGCTCGGTTCCGAGGTCCCCTGGGTTAGAAGCCGGCGTGATGAACCCCGGATGGCGGCTCCCATCCCGCAGCTCGAATGTTGCCTGTACCAGCAACATGCCTTGGGATGCGTCCGCAGGCACATCGCCAGTCCACGGCCGGAACGTCTCTTCGTCGGTATCGTCGTACCACGATTCGTCGTAGTCGGCCGTGTGGCAACCGATCCACACGGGGTGCCGCTCAAAGTCTTCGCGCGTGAGATCCCCGAACTGCTTCAGCTCTGGTTTCGCCATATTGGTTACTCTCGGCTGGGTCGCCCGATTTCGAGCCGGTCCTAACTCTTCAGCAGCGCATCCAGGGCCACGCGTCCGATGGCTTCGTCCACTTCCGATGGCGCGCCGCTCACGCCGATGCCTCCGATAGTCTGGCCGTCGACCTGAATGGGCAGCCCGCCCTGATTGGGAAAAGCGTCCGGGAACGCCAGCACCTGCAGATCGCCGCCCTTCAATTGGTCGGCAGCGGCTTTGGAGGGTTGCTTGTAAAACGCGGAGTGCCGCGCCTTCTTCTGCGCAAATAGGATGGTGTTTAATCCCGCGCCATCGGCCTTTTGCAGATAGAGCAGGTTGCCGCTTTCATCCACGACGCAAATAGTCACCTGCACATTGCGCTTCTGGGCTTCCGCCTCGGCGGCAGCGACCATGGTTTTGATGGCCGCAAGGTTCAGGGTTTTCTTGGATGGAAGATCCGCGGCTGAGATGACGGGCATCATAGTCAGGCTCAGCATAACAGCTAGCGGCCAGCCACAATTGCGCGCGGCACGCCACGCAGAAGTGCGTGCGCCGCGATATTCTGAAAGCATAACTATGAATATACCCTTTTCCCGCCGAGCGTTCCTGCGGGCCGGCGCTGCCGGCAGCGGGAGTCTCCTGGCCGCCCGTACCGTCCTGCTTGCTCCGCAGGCGCTGGGCGCGGCATCCGGACCGGTGCCCGCCAGCGATCGTGTGCGGTTCGGCATGATCGGCATCGGCATGCAGGGTTCCGGCCTGCTGGGCACCGCGATTACACTGCCCGGTGTGGAGTGCGTCGCGGCCGCCGACCTCTATGATGGCCGCCACACGCTGGCCAGGGAGATCACGGGGAATCCCAACCTCCCAACTACTCGCCGCTACCAGGAATTACTGGAGCGTAAGGATATCGACTGCATCGTGGCGGCGGTGCCCGACCATTGGCACATGCGAGTCGTCGTGGACGCCTGCAACGCCGGCAAGGACATCTACTGCGAAAAGCCGATGTCGCACGCCGCCGCGCAGGGATTCGAGATGGTGGAGGCGGCCCGGAAGAACAGCCGCATCGTACAGATCGGCTCGCAGCGCGTGAGCTCCGTGCTATGCGCCAAGGCTCGGGAACTGTATAAGTCCGGCGCCATCGGCGTAGTAGAGATGGTCGAGCTTACCCTGGGGCGCAACGACCCCACGGGCGCTTGGGAATATCCGCCGCCGCTGGACCTCTCGCCCGCAAATCTCGATTGGGACACCTGGCTGAACGATGCGCCCAAGATCCCTTTCGACCGATACCGCTTCGCGCGCTGGCGTTGCTGGAAGGAGTACGGCACGGGCGTGGGCGGCGACTTGATGGTCCACCTGATCAGCGGCATGCTGTTCACGCTGGGGTGGAACGAAGCGCCCATCTCGGCTTCGGCGCTGGGCGGCATCTTCCGCTGGAACGACGGCCGCAACATGCCGGACTTGCATGTGGTGCTGTTCAACTATCACGGCGTGCCGGTCTATGTCCGTCTGGGCCTGGGCACCGAAACGCCCGAATTGGCGCGCTTCATGGGGCCGAAAGGTATTCTGGACGCCAACGGCGGCGAACTGCGGCACTCGCCGCAACTGGGCGTGGATACCGCGCCCAGCTATTACTCCAGCGGCTTTCCGTCGAAGATGCGCGAGGAGTACGTCAGGCAGTGGCAAGCCGAACATCCGGTCACGCCCGGCCGCGAACCGCTGATGGACGACACGGTCTATAAGGGCAACGATTGGGACGACGTCCGGCCCCACCTGTGGAATTTCTTCCAGGCGGTAAAGAGCCGCAAACCAGTGGCGGAGGATGCGGTCTTCGGCAACCACGCCGCCATCGCCTGCCACATGGCGAACGAGTCGTACTTCCGGAAGAAGCCCGTTTACTGGGACGAAGGGGCGCGTCGCATCAGCGACTAATGGCGAACTTAAGTTCGAGTTTCTGCATTCGGTGAACAGCGCGATGGAGGGCGGGCTTGAGCCCGCGCGGGGCTTGAGCCCCGCTCTTCGGCGAGCGAAGCTCGCCCACGGCGAGCAAAGCTCGCCCCGGCGAACTGAAGTTCGCCGTAGCGCGCTGAAGCGTGCGCCACGAGCTGCCAACACATGTCCATCTGAAGCGGCGCGTCGTATCAGCGACTCATGACAGGCCAGGAGGCCCGTCCCACATACGGCGAGCGATCGAAAGGAGTGGCGGGGACGACGGGGCTCGAACCCGCGACCTCCGACGTGACAGGCCGGCGTTCTAACCAACTGAACTACGTCCCCGCAATGACGTGAACTCTTCCATACTAGCATGCCCGTCACGCGCTTGCATGCTCAGGCTCGCCGCGCGCATCGGCGTAACCGCGACCGAGCCGCGACCGTCAGGGAGCGGTTTCCCTCGGCAAGTCACCGCCGAACCCCCCGCCGCTCGCCCGCCAACTGCCGCACCAGCGCTTTCAGTTCGGACACGCGCTGCGCCAGTTCCTCCATCGCCTGCCCTTCCGGGTCCGGCAGCCTGCCATGCTCCAGCACGCCATTCTCGCCGCGCGTGCGCACCACGCGCCCCGGAACGCCCACCACCGTGCAGTTATCCGGCACGGGCCGCACCACCACCGACCCCGCGCCGACCTTCACGTGATCGCCGATGCGAATCCCGCCCAGCACCTTGGCGCCCGTGCCCACCACCACGTGATTGCCGAGCGTGGGATGCCGCTTGCCTTTCTCATTGCCCGTGCCGCCCAGCGTCACGCCCTGGTACAGCAGCACGTCGTCGCCGATCTCGGTGGTCTCGCCGATCACCACGCCCATGCCGTGATCGATGAAGAACCGCCGCCCGATGCGCGCCCCGGGATGAATCTCGATCCCCGTAAAAAAGCGGCTGCATTGCGAGATCGCGCGCGGCAGCAACGGAATCCGCGCGCGGTACAGTTTGTGCGCTAGCCGATGCGCCAGGATCGCGCGAAATCCCGGGTAACACAACAGGATCTCGATCACGCTTTTGGCGGCGGGATCCTCGCGGAAAATCGTGTCGATCTGTTCTTTGATCGCCCGGAGCATGTGTCACTCGTATCGTAGCGCCTCGGTCGGGTCGACGCGCGTGGCGCGGCGCGCCGGCAGAAAGCTGGCCAGCGCTGCGATGGCCGCGAACAGCAGCGCGCTGGCGGCGAAGCTGGCCGGATCGGCGGCGCTCACCTGAAACAGCAGCCCGGACATCAGCCGCGTGAGCGCCAGCGCCGCTAAGGTTCCGATCGCCAGGCCGGCCAGTGCCAGGGCCAGCCCTTGCCCCACGATCATGCGCAGCATGTCGCCCGTGGTGGCGCCCAGCGCCATGCGGATGCCCATCTCCTGCGTGCGCTCGGCGACCGAATAAGCGATGGCGCCGTAAAGCCCCACTGCGGCCAGCACCAGCGCGGCCGTCGAGAATATGCCTAACAGAAACACGCTGAAGCGTTGCTGCGCCGTGGATGTGGCCAGCACTTCTTCCATGGTTTTCAGCGCCGTCACTGGCTGGTCCCGATCCACCGCCGCCACCGCCGCGCGCGCGGCCGCTGCCCAATTGTGCGGATCGCCCGCCGTACGCAGAATTAGATTCATCGAGGCCCATGGACGCTGCGCAAATGGCAAGTAAACTTCCGCCTCCGGCGCGGCCGCCAGGCTGAGGTTCTTCACATCCGCCGCCACTCCCACCACTTCCGTCGGCCTGACCATTCGGCCCATCAGCAGGTGCTTACCGATGGGATTCTCGTGCGGCCAGAAGCGGCGCACCAGCGTTTCGTTGACCATCGCCACCAGCGGCGCTTCAGCCTTGTCGCCCTCGGTGAACTCCCTGCCTTGCCGCAGGGCGACGCGCAGCGTCCGGAAGTAGGCCGGACTCACCATCTGGATCGCCATCAGCGGCCGCGCAGCCAGCGGAACCTCGGCCTGCCCCTCTACCAGCACCGGCGAGAATCGCACCGGCCGCACGGGCAGCGCCGAGCACACCGCCGCGGATCGCACGCCGGGCATGGCCGCGGCCCGCTTCACCGCCTGGTCGTAAAACGCGGCCATCTGCGGCCCTTGCGGATAGCGCGCGGGCGGCAGCGCGATCTTCATGGTCAGGACGTTGCGCGCGTCGAAACCGCCGTCCACATTGCGCAGCCGCACGAAACTGCGAATGAGCAGGCCTGCACCCACCAGCAGAACCATGGAGAGCGCCACTTGCGCCACCACCAGCGCGTTGCGCAAACGGTTGCGGCGCCGGCTGCCGGCCGATCCGCGCCCCTCGGCGCGCAACACCGGGTTCAGGTCCTGACCCGAAAGCTGCAGCGCCGGAAGCAGTCCGAACAGCACTCCCGTAACCAGCGAGAGCGCGGCCGCGAACGTCATCACGCGCCAGTCGATGCCGATCTCCTCCACGCGCGGCAGGTTTCCCTGGCCCATCCCGGCCAGCGCCTGCGTGCCCCACGCGCTCAGCGCAATTCCGAGCGCGCCACCCGCCATCGCGAGCAGCACGCTTTCCGCCAGCAACTGCCCGATCAGCGCCGCCCGCCCGGCGCCCAAGGCCGCGCGAATAGCGATCTCCTTCCGCCGCGCCAGCGCCCGCGAAAGCAGCAGCGCCGCCACGTTGGCGCATGCGATCAGCAGCAGTAGACCCACCGCGCCGCACAAAATAAGAACTCCCGTCCGCACGTTCGAGACGGTCTGCTCCTGCAAATCCCGCGCGTGAATGGTCTCGGCCGGATCGGCGTCGGGCATGCGCGGATTCTCCCGCTTGTACTGCCGGTCGAGGATATCCATCTCCGCGTCCGCTTGCCCCGCGCTGACGCCCGGCGCCAGGCGCGCCACGGCGCTCAGGAATCCCACGCCCGCTTGAATCTGCGCAGGCGTGGTGATGTTCAAATCGAAGACCCTGGGCGCCCACAAATCCACACCCGTACCCAGCGGCGCGAACTCAAAGCCGCGCGGCAGGACGCCGATGATCGTGTACGGCGTCGCATCCAGCGTGATGTTCTGTCCGGCGATATCCGCGCGCGCCGCGAATGCCCGAGTCCACAGCGCGTGGCTGATCAGGCACACGGCCTTGCCGCCGGGCCGGTCCTCCTCCGGCAGAAACCCGCGGCCAATCGCCGGGCGCACGCCCAGCACATCGAAGAAGTTCCACGAAACGCGCGCCGCCGAAAGTTGCTCCGGATCGCCTAGTCCGGTCAGGTTAAAGTTCTCGTTGGTGAAGGCCGCGAATGCGGAAAACGCGCGGCTCTTTTCGATCAGAAACGTCGCGTGCGGGAACGAGAACGGCCTGCTTTCACCCCCCGCGCCGGCCTTCGCCTCATAGACCAGCACCAGCCGCTCGGGATGCGCATACGGCAAAGGCCGCAGCAGCAGCGCGTTGGCCACGCTGAAAATGGCCGTGTTCGCCCCGATGCCCAGCGCCAGCGTAACGATAGCCACCAAAGCGAAGCCGGGACTCTTCCGGAGCATCCGCCCGGCGTAGCGAATGTTTCGCATCATCCCCATCCTCACACAACAGGAACCACGGAGATTGGACCAGGGTGCTTAACCGTTTTGGGGAAACGGCTCCCTTACGGTCGCGGCTCAGCTGGGCCTCCGGCGGGGCCGGATGGAACGGAGTGAGACCGCCCACAGAAAGCTACCGAGGGGCGGTCTCAGAGTAGTAATACTCGCGAAATCAACGCGACTGTTACCGAGCCGCGACCGTCAGGGAGCGGTTTCCGGCAGTCAGGAATCTCCAATACGGTTAAGCACCAGCCGACCGCGCTTGGCGAATCAGGTCGGCCATCTGGCCATGCGATTGCACGTGCGAGTGCCAGGTATTGAAATCATGTGCGCTTACTCTTGGATTGCAGCCGGTATCTTAACCTGTTCTGTTTGCTTCGGCCAGTCGATTTCAATCGGCGGCATCGGAGGCGGCATGGCTACCAATGATTTGAACGGCCAATGGGTCACGAGTGTGTCAACGCGCTACATTGTCGGCTCCGAATTGAACATCGGTCTGCCGCTTGGATTCAGGTTCGAAGTCGACGCGCTGTATCGGCACGAAAATTATCAGGCACTTGGCGGCAGTATGCAGTACCCGAGGACTTCTTGGGAGTTTCCGCTCCTGCTCAAGAAGAGTCTCCCGTTTCCCGTGGTCAAGCCGTTTGTGGAAGCGGGCTACGCGCCGCGCACAATGCGAGGAGTGGACATCTACCCGAGCGTCAGCCACGGGCTTGTGATCGGCGGCGGGGTCGAGTTCGGAATCGGCCGCCTGCGTCTGTCGCCGGCGGTCCGCTACACGTATTGGAACAACGCCCCAACCCTGTTGGTCTTTTTTGATGGTCCAACGATTAGTTTGACGCAAAACCAGGCGGACATACTGCTTGGCATCTCTTGGAAACTTCGATAGGCCGGCCGCGCGGGCACCTGCGCCTATTCGTACCGCAAAGCCGTAACCGGGTCGATGCGCGAGGCCCTCCAGGCCGGCACCAGAGCCGCCAGCGCAGCCACTGCGGCAAGCGCGACCGCCGCGCTCGCGTAAATGGGAAGGTCCGCCGCCTGGATGCCGAACAACTGCGATTCCACATAGCGGCTCAGCACAAACGCCGCGCTCAAGCCGATCGCCAATCCCGCCGCTACCATGCGCCCGGCATCCAGCAGCACCATCCGCAGCACGGCGGCGGGCAATGCCCCCAGCGCCATGCGAACGCCAATCTCGGCGGTACGCCGCGCTACCGCAAAGGCGATCACGCCATAAATTCCGATGGCCGCGAGCAGCGTCGCCAATATGCCAAACGCACTCGATAAAACAGCCACCAACCTTTCCGTGTAAAGCGCCTCGCGAATCCGCACTTCAACCGGCTGGATCTCCGGAACCGGCAAGCCTGCGTCGGCCTCCCGCACCGCCCGCCGGATAGCCGCCGCCAGGCCGGTTTCGTTCTCCGTTGTGCGGACATAGAAAACCATGCGCGCCGGCTCCGGACGTTGCGTATAAGGGAAATAGATCGTTTGGTACGCCGGACGCCGCACGTTGTTGCGGACGTCCGCCGCGACGCCTACGATCTCCCTGTTCAGCGGTGCCTTGGGACCGCCAATCCCCAAATGCCGGCCAAGGGGGTTCTGGTTGGGGAAATAGCGCTTGACGAACGCCTCATCGACTATCACTGCCTCCACGGCCGCATCGCGATCGCTGAACTCGCGGCCGGCGCGTAACGGGATCCCCAAGGCACGCAAATAGCCCGGGCTGATCGCTATAATCGACGAACTAGCGAAGCTTTTCTCGCCCGCCGGGTCGCCTTCCACCCGAATGGACATGCCCCAGCCCGCGCCGGCGTATGGTCCGCCGTCGCTCGCGGCCACACCTCTTGTGCCGGGCAGCGCGGCGAGGCGCTCCAGCAGATCGTGATAAAAAGCGTTGGCCGCCGCTGTCCCGTTGCGAATGAGCGTGGCATCCACGGAGAACATCCACAGGCGTTCGGCGCGAAAGCCGCGATTGGCGTTCACCAGGTTCGCAGCGCTGGCGCTGAAAAGTCCCGCGCCCACCACCAGCAGAAGAGAGAGCGCCACCTGCACCGTGACCAGCACGCGACGCAGCCTCCCGGAACTCCCGCCCGTGAGCACGTTGGAGGCCTGGTCTTTGAGCGTTGTGGCGACATTGGGCCGGGTCGCTTGCAGTGCTGGGACCAGAGCGAACAACAGCGCGCACACCACCGATAGCGCCAATGTGTAGATGAGCACCCGCAGGTCGAGCGATCCGGAGACCCAGCCGCCGGCGGCATCGCGCGGCAGAATACGCAGCAGCCCCGCCGTGCTCCAATGCTCCACCAGCAGCCCGGCTGCCGCGCCCGCGATGGCCAACAGCAGGCCCTCCAGCAACAACTGTTTCACCAGCAACCAGCGCTTTGCCCCCAACGCCAGCCGGATGGCGATCTCCCGCTGCCGGCCCGCCCCGCGCGCCACCAGCAGGCCGGCGACATTCGCGCAGGCGATCAGCAGGACCAGCCCAACCATGATCATCAGCACCCTCAGCGGCTTTTCCCACTTTTCGCGAAGTTCGGTAATGCCGTGCGCGGCGGGACGAAGTTCGAGACGGTTCTGGAGCAGGGCCTCCTGGTCCTTCCGATCGCGCGCGCCGCCCTGCCGTACATCGGCTTCGAGGATCGCATGAAATGCCACGTCCATCGCCGCCTGCGCCCTGGCAAGGCTTTCGCCTGGTTTGATCCGGGCGAAGAAGTTGAGCCAGCTATGGGTGCGGTCTTCGAGCACATCCTCGGTCGGGGTAATTGCTCGCTGCATGGCCATCGGCACGTAGACGTCGGGCGAATCGCCCTGCACCAGGCCATTAAAACTGGCGCTCGAAACCCCAATCACCACGAACGGATGTCCGTTGATCCCAACCGTTTGGTTTACGACACCGGGATTTGAGCCGAGATGGCTCGTCCAGAAACTGTGGCTGAGGACCGCGACGGGATGCGCGCCGGGCGCGCCGTCGTCGTCCGGTGCGATCGTGCGGCCAAGTATCGCAGGGACCCCCAGCGTGGTGAAGTAATTGCCAGTTGTTATTTCCGCTTCAGCCGCCTGTGTGCTCCCCTGCCAGGTGATGCGCACCGGCGCTATGGCGCGAGCCACAATGCCGGTAAACGCGGGCACGCGATCCCGCAGATCCCGGTACAACGGATACGGAAAAACGGACTCGGAGTTGCTTGACGAGCTCGACGAGTTTTCGCCGGGCCCCGAGTAGTTGCCGTGCAGCGCAACCAGCCGTTCCGGGTCCGCCACCGGCAGCGAACGGAGCACCACCTGGTCCAGCAGAGAGAAGATGGCGGTATTCGCGCCAATTCCAAGAGCCAGCGATAACACGGCGGCCGTGGTGAAAACGGGACTGCGTCGCAACGCGCGCACCCCGTGCAGGAGGTCCACCCACATGTCTAAATGCTATCTAACCGCGAATTCCTTCGCTACGGGAGTGGGGCACGCTCCTCCGCGTGCTTAGCCGTTTTGGAGAGACTTCGCAAGGCCTACCGAGCCGCGACCATCAGGGAGCGGTTGCCATGCGATCTGAGCCGACGGATCGTATCACCCTTGGTTTTATTTGTCCTCATCTGCGTTTATCTGCGTTCATCTGCGGCCAGATATGCTTTTCCTGGGCCCAACCCGAACGTCAAAACCCGATATTGGCCGCAGATGAACGCAGATAAACGCAGATAAGAACGAGCCAAACGGAAGTTGGCCCAAGGCTGACGATGGTTTACAGAGCGCGCCCCCTAGACAGTCGGCCCGTGACCGGTCTCTCCCTGTCCCCACTTTTGTGTCGCACACACGTGTCCATCTGTGGTTCCATGCTTTTGCTCGCTATCCGGTACAATCATAGATCCCATGCCCAACGATCCCGCGGCCATTGAAGTCCGCGACCTGGTGAAGCGCTACGCGAAGGCCACCTTCAACGCCGTCGATGGCGTCACTTTCAGCGTCCGCCGCGGCGAGATCTTCGGCCTCCTCGGACCCAACGGCGCCGGCAAAACCACCACCATCGGCGTGCTCACCACTACCGTGCTGCCCACCTCCGGCTCGGCCGCCATCATGGGCATCGACGTGGCCCGCGACCCCATCGGCATCAAGCAGTGCATCGCCGTCGTCCCCCAGCAAAGCAACCTCGACCGCAGCCTCCGCGTGCGCGAAATCCTCACCTTTCACGCCGCCTATCACGGCGTCCCCTACCGCGAACGCGAGCGGCGCGCCGACGCGCTCCTCGATGAACTCGGCCTGGGCGACCGCAAAAACGACCGCGTGGCGCGCTACTCCGGCGGCATGTCGCAGCGCCTTATGGTTGCGCGCGCGCTGATGCACACCCCCGACGTGCTCTTCCTCGATGAGCCGACCAACAATCTCGACCCGCAGTCCCGCCTGTTCCTCTGGGACCGCATTCGCGCGCTCAACGCCCAGGGCCTCACCATCCTGCTCACCACCCACGATATGAGCGAGGCCGACCAGCTTTGCGGCCGCATCGCCATCATGGACAAAGGCCGCATTTTGGTCAACGACACCTCCGCGGAGCTGAAGAAGCTGATCCCCGGCGGCAACGCCATCGAGTTGCGCGTAAGCTTGCCCGCGCCCGATGCCGGCACGCGCGTGCTCGAATCGCTGCGGGGCCTCGCAGGTGTCGGCAAAGTCGACGAGTTGGACGCCGGCGCCGGGCCCGAGCCCGATCAAGAGATGGGCGAGATCGGCATGGTCGCCTACCGGCTCTATGCCGAAAAGGCCCCCGCGCTGGTCGGCCCCGCCACCGAGGCCGTGCTGCGGGCCGGAGCGCAAGTCCGCGATCTCCACGTGAAGCAACCCAGCCTGGAAGACGTTTTCATCTATCTGACCGGGAGGCACCTGCGCTAATACTCTTACTGTCCGCTGCCGGCTTAGCCGGTGAGCACCGCAATGGAGGGCGGGCTTGAGCCCGCGCGGGGCTTGAGCCCCGCTCTTCGGCGAGCGAAACTCGCCGTGCTGCCGCCTTCAGCCGGCAGTCTTCCGCCCCACCGGGGCGCCAAAACATCATAATGAAACTTCGCGACAATGTACCAATGCCCCCCGCACGCCACACCAATCGTCTCTGGCTCGCCGCCAACGCTTTCGGCGCAACCCTGCGCCGCGATCTCGTGGTCACGCGCCGCGAGCTCCCCCAGTTCCTCATCCAGGCCCTCATCCAGCCCATGTTCTTCCTCCTGATCTTCTGCAAGATCCTGCCCAGCATCGGGCTCGCCGCCGGAAACTTCGCGGCATTGCTCCTGCCCGGCATCGTGGCACTCACCGAGCTCATGGCCGCCATTCAAGGCATCACGCTGCCGCTGGTGCTCGACCTCGGATTCGCGCGCGAAATCGACGACCGCCTGCTCGCGCCCATGCCCGTCTGGATGGTGGCCGCCGAAAAGGTGCTGTTTGCCGCCCTGCGCGGCATCGTGGCGGGCAGCGTGATTTTTCCCGCCGCCTGGTGGGTCCTGGGCAGCCGCTATGCCGTGCGCGGCGACCGCATCGGCGTGCTCATCGGCATGATCGTGCTGGCCGCTTTTGCCGGATCGGCCATCGGCCTGGTCATTGGCACCATCGTAAAGCCGGAGCAAATCGGCGTGATGTTTTCTCTGATTCTGACGCCGCTGCTGTTCACCGGCTGCACTTATTACCCGTGGAGCGCGCTGAGCACCATCCGCTGGTTCCAAATCATTACGCTATTCAATCCGCTGACTTATGCCGCCGAAGGTCTGCGCTACGCCATGGTGCCGCCGATTCACGGCCATGCCATGCCCACTTTGCCGATGCCGTGGGTGCTGTTGGCGCTGGCCGCCACGCTGGTGCTGTGCTTCGCGTTCGGCGCCCGCACCTTCCGCTCACGCGTCGTCAGCTAAAAACCCCTGCCGCAAACACCTGCACACTCGTGGGGCAGGCCTCGGCCGGGGTGCCCTCTGGGCCCGGCCTCCCAGGCCGCCAACCGACGGAGCGCATCCCCAGACAGCGAGCACACGCCCCGGAACGCCATTTCTGGTGGACTTGTCCGAGAAGGCGACAAACTGTCAATATGGATGCCGTGAGCGGTGTTTCCCGGGATTTATCGTCGGTGGTGCGCACCGACCGGATCCATGGTCAGCTATTTGCTTCGGCTGCCTACGTGCCGGGGAGCACGCGACACCTCTTATTGCTCGGTCGCCCACTCGGAGAATGAGCCTTGCAGCCGGCGCGGCGATGATTTCTATTATCGACGTCTCTTTCTCCCGAGACCCGCATACATTCGGCGCACCTCTTCGCGGTAGCCGACGATTGTACCGGGGCGGGATGGCCGGCCCGGAGTGTTATCTCTAACCGTCTATGCCTACTGAGATACCAGCACGGCGGGACGGCTGACCCGCAGAAGCAGGCGGTGCTCGAAACACGGTATCCTTGAATTGAAGCCCAATGTTCATCACTTCTGGCATCGTGAGAGCTTACCCACTCTGTCCTCGAAAAGCCTTTCTACTCCTCTATCCTCATACCTCCCAATCGACCGACAGGTCCCATGTATACGTGCAGATTCTTGAAGAACGGGCGAAGGTGAACCGAGCCAGGCACGTCGCCGAGATTAGACAGCGCTCCGGAAACCCTTGCCCCTCCGATGCAAACCTCCTCAGCACAGGGCCAGATTTTCTTGTCAACGTGAGTATTCGAAGCAGCGATCTTGAGGCTCATTGCGACGTGTTGACAAAAGTCAAGACCTCTTCGGGCCTCGGCCGCTACAGTTACGAGCCAACAATTGTTACTGGAACGTATTCCCCTACGCCTGAGCAGAAAACCGGCCTTTCGTTTACTGGCTATGTATTGGGACAAGTCCAAAAGAACCTTCCCTTCGCAGGAACTCTGCTCAACTGTCGAGACCAGCCGAAGAAAATACTGTTAACCGGCTCGTACGCATCTATCAAAACCATCCTCCGAACGTTGCGCGGTTGGATTGCGAGCCCTCCCCCTGAGCCACCCCCGGTGATCCTAAACAAGCATTGCCCTTATTGCCAGTTCGGGAAGGAATGCACTGAACTGGCGATCAAGGACGATAACTTGAGCCTTCTGGACCGAATAACACCGCCCCTAATCAAGAAGTACCACAAAAAGGGCATTTTCACAGTCAAGCAACTGTCGTTTTTGTTTCGGCCACGAAGACGCCGGAAAAGGCCTCCTCGCACGACGTTCAGTCCCGAGCTTCAAGCCCTCGCCATAAGAACAAACAAGATCTATTTCACCCAATTACAGAGTCTTGACCGGTCGAGGATAGAACTCTTTTTGGACTTTGAGGGAATACCAGATGAACGGTTCAACTATCTCGTTGGACTCCTGATCGCCGATGGCAACTGCCTTACTCATCATTCCTTTTGGGCTGACGACAAGTCGGGCGAACAAACGGTGTGGAGGGAGTTGGTGAAGGCCCTCAATCACTATCCTTCCGCCCCAATCTATCATTACGGAAACTACGATGCTCGGGCCATGAAGAGCCTTATTCAACGTTATGGCGGCGCGTCCCGTGCACTGATGAATCGGCTGGTCAACGTCAATGCCTGGATCTATGGAAAGCTGTACTTCCCCGTAAGATCCAATGGCCTTAAGGCGGTGGGAACGTTTTTGGGGGCACGTTGGTCTTCCTCGGATGCCTCCGGCTTGAATGCCTTGGTGTGGCGACATCGATGGGAGGATACTAGAAACGATGAGTACAAACAGTTAGTTATCAGCTATAACGAAGAAGACTGTCGGGCATTGCGCTTGGTCGTTGATGCGGTTTCACAACTTAAGCATGGGCTAGAAGTCAATCCGGTCATCGAACTCGTTGATCAGCCAAAAAGGCACGCGACGGCAATCGGGGAGGTGATACATAAGCAACTTAATTGGATAGGAAGAAGCGCCTGGGCCGACTACGACCGCAACAGACTAGGCCTTCGACAGGAATCTGCGACGGAAATTCCTAAGAAGAGGCGCGGTAGACGAGAAGGGCAACAAGCGTACATACGAAACGTTCCACGTACGGTTGGAAGGGTTGTTCGAGTAAGGCCGCGGCGAAAGTGTCCCAAACATCCCGACGTAATCCTTAGGAGGACTGGTCGGATTACAAAGCAAACGGTTATTGACCTCGTGTTCACGGCTACTGGATGCAGAAAGACGACCATAAGATATGAAGGGGAAAAAGGATATTGTCGTAAGTGTAACATGACTTACGTACCACGCGGCATTAAGAAACTTCACAAGCAGTTGTTCGGCCGTGCCTTCCGATCTTGGGTGATTTATCAAAGAATTGTCTTGCGGCTACCTTACCTCGTAATTCTTCGCGTGATGGAGGACATGTTTAATGAAAGGATGAGCCCAACCACGATCGTAGGGTTCATCACGACATTTGCAAAAGAATACCGTGGAACAGAAGGGCTGTTTATCGAGCGGATAATGCAGAGCCCGTTCGTCCACATCGATGAGACGCGCCTCAATATCGAGGGAGCGGAATATTATGTTTGGATATTCACGGATGGCAACCATGTGGTCTTCCGAATGACCGAGACCAGGGAAGCAGCGATGGTTCACAAGTTCTTGAAGGGGTATCGAGGAGTGCTGGTGACCGATTTCTATTCAGGCTACGATTCGGTCCCTTGCCGGCAACAGAAATGTTGGGTTCATTTGATCCGGGACCTCAATGATGATCTATGGGCGAATCCATTCAACCCCGAGTTTGAGGCATTCGTTTCAGATATACGAGATCTGATTATGCCAATGTTTGAGGCTATCGAAAAGCATGGGCTGAAGAAGAGAAATCTGAGCAAGTTCAAAAAGGCCGTAGAGCGCTTTTACGAGAAAACCATCTGCGACAGGGTTTATGAATCCGAAGTAACATGCACATACCAGAAACGGTTTGATCGCTATAGGGAAAGTCTTTTCGTCTTTCTCGACGAAGACAACATCCCTTGGAACAACAATATGGCCGAGAGGGCAATTAAGGAGCTGGCAGTTCAGAGAAAAATATCGGGGTCGTTTTTTAAGCGTGTGGCGCCTCATTATCTCTTGCTACTGGGCATCGGCCAATCCTGCAAATTTCAGGGGAAGTCGTTTCTGAAATTTCTTCTCTCCGTGGAGAAAGACGTGGATGCCTTCCGGGCTGCTAAACGGAAGAAGATCGCGATTGCCGTCGGACCACCGCCACCACGGGCGGGCGAGTCTATGACATGACTGTCCTCGCGGTTACCACCCTTTTGCGCGGAATCCTTCTCATAATTCCGGCCCTCACAGCGAATCGAGCCATGCCAGTAGATCGGCGTCAGGCTTCCAGCGTGGCGGTTGACCAAGGCGTAGTTTGGAATCCACCCTTTCCAGCGCTTTGCGCTTTGTTTCAAGGCTGGCCTGCGCGGAGTGATTCGTGGTATCGAGGTTGGCGTGGCCCAACCTGCTTCGGATCATCGTGACGCGCCGTGTTGTCGTCCTCATGGAACGATCGCCAGTGGTCAAGCTAATCTGCTGATTCGGGTAGCCTTACTGACTTTCCGAAAAATAGATCCTGGTAAGTTCCGGATCACGTCAAGTTGACGGGAAACGTCCCGCTCGTAGAAGTGAAGCTACCCGGTTGCGCCCATTTCCCGTTCGGGGAAGTAGCCACCAACCGCCCAACCTGTGCAGTGACTAAACTAAATCTGGCTTCCCTATCTTAACGCCCATCCCCGGCCGGGGCGCCCTCTGGGCCCGGCCCCTCAGGCCGCCAGTCACAGCCCGAGCCGAAAAAACTGACCCCTGTTTTCAGCCACCTACGAGAACTGACCCCGTGTTTCCCAAATTCTCCCGCGTAACATATGAACGGAGACAACCAGATGAAACAAACGGACCATCCCCCCACACCCACCGAGGCGCAAATCAATGCCAACCGCGAGAACGCCAAGAAATCTACCGGCCCGCGAACCGCCGCGGGGAAGGAAGCATCCAGCCGCAATGGCCTCAAACACGGCCTCTGCGCCGCCAAACACCTCCTCCCCGGCGAAGATCCCGAAGACTTCCTCGCCCTTGTCAACGACCTCTTCGATACCTTCCGCCCCGTCGGTGAAGGCGAAGAGAAACTGGTCCTGCGCATCGCCGCCGATCAATGGCGCCTCGACCGCGTCTTCCCCATGGAAGCCGGCATCTTCCGCGACCGCTTCTACGATGTCGCCGCCAAGGACAAGTCCCGCCAAAAAAACTACGCCACTGAAAAGAAGCACGCCGAAGAGGACGGCAAACCGGTGCCGCTCCCACCCACCCCGCCCGACGAAGGCGACCTCCTGGCCCGCGCCTTCAACGCCGATTGCGCCGGTCCCAACTCCTTCACCAAGCTCGCCCGCTACGAAACCAGCATCGAGCGCTCCATCGATCGCTGCCTCCGCCAATTGAAAGCCTTCCAAGCCGCCCGCAACACCCTCGGCCCCAGCCCCGCCGACCCCCGCCAACCCTCAAAACCGAGCCCCGAATCCCCCTCAACGCCTTCAAAACCAGCGGATTACGAAACGAACCCAAAAAATGAGCCGGATGCCCAATCCCGCACAAGCGCGCACAATCCGCCACCCACAACCCAGAACCCAACACAACCCATCACCCAGAACCCAACACCCACAACCCATCACCCACAACCCATCACCCACAACCGCCGGTGACACAAGCAGCGAATATTTAACTCCTTGCCCTTCAATCTCCTGGCGTCCCGGTGCAGCCTTTCTCTTCCACCGCGGGGCTAAGCTCAAATGTGAAGGAACAAACTGCCTCCGCAACCCGGCGCCTCGAATCGTTCGTCGGTGAGCTTGACCGCCTGAGCAGCCTCACCATGGCCGCCGGTAAAGACTACAACGACGAACTCACTTTCATCCTGAATCACGCGGAAGTCTCGCTCGACCTGCTCGGCCCGGAGCACCCTGCCAGCGATGGCATCGTCGAGCTGACGCACGCTGCCATGCGTTGCGCCGAGACTACCCGCAGCCTGTTGCTGTTGACGCTGCGCGCCCGCGAGTCGGTCCGCTACGCTAAGGTGGGTAGTGGGCCAGTTTGCTTGGAGGGCGGGTAATCTTGCCCTGGGGTCCCCTCTGGGGACGCCTTTTAGGCGGCTTCGAGCATTGCCAGCTATCCCACCGCGCAAGCAAACTGATCCGCTGCGCTAGAGTGAGAGCAGATCATGCGAATCCTGGGGATCGAGACCTCCTGTGATGAAACCGCCGCCGCGGTAGTGGACGACGGCGTCGCGATTCTCTCCTCGGTCGTCGCCTCGCAGTTGGATACCCACGGCCGCTACGGCGGCGTGGTCCCGGAGTTGGCCTCGCGCGAACACCTGCGCGCCATCGTGCCGGTGACCCGCGAAGCGCTCGGCCGCGCCCGGACTACGCTGGCGGATCTCCAGGCCATCGCGGTGACTGCCGGGCCTGGACTGGTCGGCTCGCTCCTGGTGGGTATCACTTACGCCAAAGCGCTGTCGTTCGCCCGCGGGATTCCGCTGATCGGCGTCAACCACATTGAAGGACATATTCATGCGGTCGTGCTGGAATCCGCGCGCGACGGGCATCCGGTCGAGTATCCGGCGCTGGCGCTGGTGGTGAGCGGCGGCCACACGCACCTGTTCGAGGTGCGCGAGGGTTTCTCCTACCGCCTGCTCGGCAAGACCCGCGACGATGCCGCGGGTGAAGCCTTCGACAAGGTCGCCAAGCTGCTCGGGTTCGGCTACCCGGGCGGGCCGGTGATCGACCGCTTGGCGCCTTACGGCAATCCGCGTGCGGTGCCTTTCACGCTGGCCCGCATGAAGGGCAACGCGCTCGATTTCAGCTTCAGCGGTCTGAAGACGGCGGTGCTGCGCTGGGTCGAAAGCCACGATCTCGCTGCCGAGATCGGAACGCGCCGCGACCTGCTGCGCGCCGTTCCCCACCCATCGCTCGCGCAGTGGCTTGCTGTCACTCCGCAAACCACGCGCGACCTGCTGGCGTCTTTCCAGCGCACCGTGATCGAGGAACTGCTGCGCCGGGCCGCCGCTTCCGCCGAAAGCATCGGCGCCCGTACCCTGATCGTTTCAGGCGGTGTGGCTTGTAACTCAGGCTTGCGCGCCGCCGCGCGGGACGCCCGCCTTCCGTGTCCCGCCCTCTTTCCTTCGCCCGGTCTCTCCACCGACAACGCCGCCATGATCGCAGCCGCCGCTTTCCCGCGGCTCGCGCGAAAGCAATTCGACGATCTCAGCCTGCCGGCGCGCGCCAATCTGGCACTCGCGTAGAGTGGCGCAAGCTTCCTGGCTTGGAGGGCGGGCTTCAGCCCGCGCGGGGCTTTAGCCCCGCTTGTTCGCCGAAGCGGTTTCGCAACTCATGGCGCACGCTTCCGCGCCGCCAAAGCGCCCGCTCCAGGCTTACACAAGAAATCTGATATCTTGGACCGCATCTCCCATGCGCGAGTTTCTTGCCGACCTCGGATACTCCGCCCGCGCGCTGCGCAGCAATCCGGGCTTCGCCATAGTCGCCGTTTTGTTGCTGGCTTTGGGGATCGGCGCCAATGCGCTGGTGTTCAGCCTGGTGGACAGAATCCTGCTGCGCCCGCTGCCCTTCCGCGATCCGGAGCGCCTGGCGGCCATCTGGGAGACCACGCACAACTGGGACCCTAAACTATTCGCCTGCTATCGCGATGTGGAGGTCTTCGACCGCCAGAGCCGCTCGTTCGATGGCATCGCCGGATGGCAGTGGATGGAATATACGCTCACCGGGCGCGGCGACCCGCGCCGCACGCTGGGCGAAACCGTCACGTCGCGCTTCTTCGAAACGCTCGGCGTGCCCGCCGCGCAGGGGCGCACGTTTGGTCCGGCAGACCTGAATCGCGGCCCGGTCGTGGTGCTAAGCGATGCCGGATGGAAGTCCCTTTTCGGCGGCGCGCCGGGCGCCATCGGGCAGGCGCTGACGCTTGATGGGAGGGCTTACATCGTGCTTGGCATCATGCCGCGCGGTTTCGAGTTCTATCCCAGGCAAGCTCTCTTCTGGACGCTGCTCACGCCCGCCGACGTGTCGCGCCAGGCCGGCGCCAAATACCATGGCATGGGCACGGTGGGCCGCTTGCGTCCAGGTGTTTCGATGGCTGCGGCCGAAGCCGAAATCGCCGCTCTGCGTGCCGCGCTGGAGCAGACCGACCCGGACGAGTTCCCGCATGCGGGCGCCATGGTGCGCAGCTTACAGGAGGAATTCACGTGGCTGGCGGGCAGAGGACTGCGCTCCGGACTGCTGCTGCTATTCGCGGCCGTCGCATTCGTGCTGCTCATCGCCTGTGCCAACATCGCCAATCTGCTGGCCGGACGGGCCCTGGAGCGCCGCCGCGAGATTGCCATTCGCACCGCGCTGGGCGCCGGACGGGGACGCCTGATCCGCCAGATCCTCACCGAGAATCTGCTGCTCTGCGCGCTCGGAGCCGCGGCGGGCGTGTTGCTGGCGTACGCCGGGCTGCGCTATTTTCTCGCCGTGCAGCCTGTGGAGTTGCCCATCGGCGTCCCGGCCGCAAGTGTCTCCTTGGATTGGCGCGTGCTGGCCTTCGCCGCAGCCCTGGCCGTGCTCACTGCGGTCCTCTCCGGACTGCTGCCGGCCTTGCAGGCATCCCGCCTCCAGCTCCACGATTTGCTGAAGCAGGGCGGGCGCGGCGGGTCGGCTGGACGCGCCGAGCAGCGCTCCCGCAGCCTATTGGTGATCCTCGAGGTGGCCTTGTCGTTGACCTTGCTCACCGGCGCGGCTCTGCTGATCGAAAGCCTGTTCCGATTGCGCGCCGAGCCGCTGGGATACCGCATGGATGGTCTGCTGATTTCACGGCTCGATCTGCCGAAGGCCGCCTATCCGGCGCTGTCCGACCGTCTCCTGTTTTGCGGCCGGCTGACGCAATCGCTGGCCGCCGTGCCTGCGCTCGAAGCGGCAGTGCGATCTGGCAGGCTGGTGCACGCGGAGGCCGCCGGTGGCCGTCCGGCGCGTGAGACTGGCCTCATCGCCGCGGCTCTCATCTTTCCGGAATACTTCCGCGTGACGGGTTTACCGTTGGCTGCCGGACGCGAGTTCGGACCGCTGGACACCGCGCAAAGCGAGCCGGTGGCCATCGTGGATCGGGAATTCGCGCGCCGCTATTTTCCGGGCCAGGACCCTCTGGGCAAGCACGTCAGGCTCGAAGAAATGGAAAGCGACTCTCCTTGGCGAACCGTGGTCGGCCTGACCGGCAATATCAAGCAGACCAACGCGTCCGATGAAATGCACTGGTATGTGCAACCTCACGCATACGTGCCGTTCCCGCAGAGCGAGCCGAACGGCGGGCGCCAGTTGGTAGTGATGATGCGCGCGGGCGGGCACTGGCTGGGCGCGGATGATCGGCCGCTGGACACGCTCGTGGCCACGCTGCGCCGCGCGGTCCGCCAAGTCGATCCCACGCTGCCGCTTTCCGACGTCGCCAGCATGCGGCAGTTCCTGCGGGAGCAGGCGTTTTCGAAGCCCGGTTTCCGCGCCGCGCTGTTGGGCGTGTTCGCCGCGCTGGCGCTGCTGATGGCCGCCATCGGGCTGTACGGCGTGCTGTCGCAAACGGTCGACGAGCGCCGGCGTGAAGTGGGCGTACGCATGGCCCTGGGCGCATCGCCGGGCGATGTAGTCGGGCTGGTGGTGCGGCGCAGCCTGCTGCTGACGGCCATCGGAATTGTGCTGGGATCGGCGACGGCGATGGCGGCCATTCGGCTGTTGCGAAGTTTCCTGCTCACCGGTCCGGGCCGCCCGCTGGTGCTCGCGGGAGTGGCCGCGCTGATGCTGGCGATCGCGCTGGTGGCTGGCGCCGCGCCGGCCTGGCGTGCGGCGCGCATCGATCCGGCGGTGGCGTTGCGGGAAGAATGACTCTGGCTCATTGTGGGGCAGGCTCCCAGCCTGCGGCGGCCTCTCAGGCCGCATCACGTCGAGCTAAAGCTTAAACAGGCCAGCGCGGTCCTGGGCGTGGATCCAAAAGATCTGCAGAATCTTGCGCAGTTCAAGGTTTTGCGCCCGCCGCGCCGCGTCAACTTCTACTGGTTCAACAGCCGGCTTCTCCTGGAAGCGAAGGTCGCATTCTACTTGAAGGAGTCACTCGGCGCGTCCACCGAAGTGCTCGCTCGTTTCATACAGGCTTTATCTAACGAGCTGAATGACGAGGACACGGCCCGGCTTCGGTATGTGTGGCTTCAGTCCCGGCCGGCGAAGGGCCGCGAGCCGATCGAGATTCGGATCCCCCTCGGAGACCTGGCTAAGGAACTGGAAGAGCAACTGCCTCGCGCTGCCGTGTACCGGGATTTGCCCCGGGGACGAAAGAGGCCGGGATGGAAGCGCGAGTTCGCACGCAGCTTGCAGGCGGCCGCGCGCGATTTATCCGGCGTGACGGAGTCCCGGATCGTGGCGGCGATTCGCGGCTACCGCGCCGGAAAGAAGCGATTGCCGGAGATTACCGTGGGCACGGCCAGAAGATCGGCCTGGAGGAGTGATTGACACTTCGGTACTTGCGGCCGGCATCGCCGGATTCAAGTCCTGGCGGGCCGTACGGAATCCGAGCGCCGCGCTTCTTCGCGACTGGCTTGCGAACGCGACTTCACCTGGCTCGTCACCGAGGACATTCTCGCGGAATACAAGGAGGTTCTCGCAAGACTCGGTGTTCGGCGGAACCGGATAGGTAAGGTCGTCGATCGACTAAGGGAGGAGGCAGAGTTCGTTGACGTCCGTCTCGCAACTGACGTATCGCCCGATCCAGACGACAATCCGTTCTGCGCTTGTCGAGAGCAGGGGCGCGCGGCTTTCATTGCGACTCTAAACCGGAGGGACTTCCCTTAAAAGGATCTGTCGGCGAAGGTGGTCTCACCGGGTGATCCAATGCCAACAACACGGCGCCGGCGCCCGCAGAGCGGATGACGGCGTGAGGTTCCACCCCAGTGTCCGGAAGAATGTGTTGAGCTCATTTGCGCTTGGCAGGCTTCGCCTGCTTTCTCTTGGCTTGCTTCTCTTCAATAGCCGAGAGCCTCAGAACTCCGGCCGCGGCGCGCAGGCGCACAGGCTCCTTGTCGTCGTTCAGCAGCGGCTCCAGATCTTTCTTCAGCGTTGGATCGTCGCGTAACGCCAGCGAATGCACGGCGGCCGCGCGCACCGACCAATCCATGTCGAGCAGCGCGTCCTTGAGAGCGTCCAGCACCGTTGGCGACTTGTCCTTACCGAGCAGCAAGGCCGCCGTTGCGCGGCCGGAGCCGGCGGGATCGCTGAGCAGCGCCTGCATCGAGCTGATGCCTTGGCCCAAGCCGGGTACCGGCGCGAATCCCGCGCCCGTCCGGGCCGCGAACAGGAACAGGACGCGCGGCGTGTGAATCATGCGCAGCGCATCGCGCTTCTGCTTGGAAAAATAGTTCGAGGCTGTCTTGCCCTGGCGTTCGAGGATGGCCAGCAGGGCTTTTTCGCCGGCCGGGTCTTGGACCGCCCAAAGCGCCTTGGCCGCTGCAAAGCTCACCTCCGGCACATCGTCGTTGAGTGCCTGGCGAAGCGCCGCCCGCGCGCTGTCAGTCTTGACCTCGGACAGGCTGGCAACGGTTGCCAGGCGCACCTCGACGTCCTTGTCCTGGAGCATCCCTTCCAGTTTTCCAAAGGCTGGGGAGTCCGTGGCGGCCAGGCTCAGGGCCACTACGGCTTGCTTGCGCGTGTCCGGATTCTTGTTCTCCAACGCCTTCTGCAGCAAATCGTTGCACCGGTCATTGGTAAGTAGGACAGGCCTCCCGGCCTGTCCTGGTGCCAGTGCCGGGGCTAAAGCCAGCAACAGGCATGCGCCTCTCAGTCTCCATTGCATCCTTCAAGTATATTGCTCGATTCATAGCGGCGGGCGCGGCGGTATGCTGGGGCCATGGATCTAACGACGGTCCGCCTGGAGATCCCCGAGGGCGGCAACGTGATTCTGGGACAGACGCACTTCATCAAGTCGGTGGAAGACTTGTACGAGGCGCTGGTGAACAGCGTGTCGAATCTGAAATTCGGCATCGCCTTCAACGAGGCTTCCGGCCTCTGCCTGACGCGCGTGGATGGCAATGACGATGCGCTCAAGGCGATGGCGGAACGCAACGCCATGGCCATCGCCGCCGGCCACATCTTCGTGATTGCGCTGCTCAACGGTTACCCCATCAACGTGCTGGGCCGCATCCAGGATGTGCCCGAGGTCTGCTCGATTTTCTGCGCTACCGCTAATCCGGTCGAGGTGGTGGTGGCCCAGACTGAGCAAGGCCGCGGCGTGCTGGGTGTGATCGATGGCTTTCCGCCCATGGGCGTGGAGACCGACGCAGACGCGCGCGCACGCCACGATTTTCTGCGCAAGATCGGCTACAAGCGATGAGTTGGCGCGAGCAGTTGCGGGAAGGCGTGGCGATCCCCGCGCACCCGCTGGCGTTGACCGCCGCGCGCCAGCTCGATGAGCGCCGTCAGCGCGCCCTCACGCGCTACTACCTGGCCGCGGGAGCCGGTGGCGTGGCGGTGGGCGTGCACACCACGCAATTCGAAATCCGCGACCCGCGCTTCGGCCTGTTCGAGCCGGTCCTGGAACTGGCCATGGAGGAGTTGCGCGCCGCCGATGAAGGGGCCGGCGCTGCGGCCGATGTGGTGAAAGTCGCGGGCATCGTGGGCCGCACGCCGCAGGCCGTGCGCGAGGCGGAGTTCGCCGCGCGCTGCGGCTACGACATAGGCCTGCTAGGCCTGGGCGCATGGCGCGATGCTCCGGTTCCCGAACTGCTGGCACACGCCCGCGCAGTGGCCGAAGTCATCCCGCTGTTCGGATTCTATCTCCAGCCGGCCGTAGGCGGCCGCCACTTGCCTTATGCATTCTGGCGCGAGTTTGCGGAGATGCCCCGCGTGCTGGCTATCAAGATTGCGCCATTCAACCGCTACCAGACCCTGGATGTGCTGCGCGCGGTGGCGGATTCCGGGCGCGCGGACGAGATCGCGCTGTACACCGGCAACGACGACAGCATCGTCGCCGATCTCGCGACCCCGTTCCGCTTCGGCGCGCGCCCCCGCCCCCTGCGCCCCCTGCGCATGGTCGGCGGCCTGTTGGGGCATTGGGCCGTCTGGACTCTGCGCGCGGTCAGGATGCTGGAACAGATCCACGCCGAGGTGCGCGGCGAAAGGCCGCTGGCGGCATCCTGGCTGACCCTGGGCGCGGAAATCACGGATGCCAACGCCGCGTTGTTCGACGCCGCCAACCAGTTCCGCGGCTCGATCGCCGGCATTCATGAAGTGCTGCGCCGGCAGGGTCTGCTCGCGGGCCGCTGGTGTCTCAATCCGGACGAGGACCTCTCGCCGGGTCAGGCGGAGGAGATCGAACGCGTCTATCGCGCGTATCCGCACCTGAATGACGATGCCTTCGTGCAGGAGCATCTGGATGAATGGTTAAGGTAGAGATATATGCTGACAACTCGCCTGATCCGAATCTGCGCTTTGGTTTTCGCCGCGTTAGCGTTAGCGCCCTTGGTGTCGCAAGATCCTTCGCGGCAGCCTCTGACATTTGCGCTCCGCTGCCCGGGCGTGGAATGCCCGTTGCTCGAAGGACCACCGCAGACAGCGGGAATGCGGAGCGGCTTCGTCCGGCTCGAGCCTGGTAAGTCGGTGGGATGGCACTCCACGGGGCAAAACGAGGAATCCCTGGTGATCCTGCACGGGCAGGGAGATGCCCTTATCGAAGGTCAACCCAAGCGGAGCTTCGCGGCGCCCGGATACGTGTACATCCCCACTGCAACGCGGCACAACGTCACGAACACGGGTCGCGAGACTCTGGAATACGTCTTCGTGGTGGCGCCGGCACAGTGAGCCAAAGCTTGCACTGCGCTTTTGGCCTTTTTGTGGGGCAGGCCCTCGGCCTGCGCGGGGCTCTCAGCCCCGCTCCTAAGCGAGCGCCGCGACAGCCGTTGGTAATGTTATTTCTTGACCTCGGATCGCTGTATTTGAGAGCATACCCATATGGAAGTCGACGCGAAACGACACGCGCACGAACTACTGGAACAGCTCAGCGCGGACCAGATCGCCGCAGTTCCGCAACTTCTCGAAGTCATGGTCGAGCCGGACGACGAACCGCTGACCGAAGAAGACCGCCGCGCCGTTGCCGCCTCGCGCGAGTACTTCCGGCAAAACCCCGAGGGAGGCGTCACGCTCGAGCAGGTGGTCGCCGATCTCGGCTTCACCATGGATCAGATCCGCGGCAACAAAGGCGACTGAAGGCTGCGTGAAGACGATCCGGTTTGAACCAAACGTACCATCAGAAATCCGCGTTATCGCCCAGCAAACCGCCCTTGGCATTCTCAAAGCCCTCACCGCTGCGCCGAAACAGGCCACGGAAAGGTCAAAAGCGGCTCTCGAGAGAATGCGAAGGTCTGCTCCGGCTTCGCGTCCGCAACTACCGCGTCCTGTTCGACGAGACCGCCGATGCCATCACCGTCCATTGCGTCCGGCATCGCCGCGATGCGAACCAATGAGCAGCACCCGGCCGGCATGGGTCATCGCATCGTATACAATTAATATAGGAGCGGTTGCCACTCCCCGTTCGTATTCTTGCATCCAACGCCGAGCCATGCCGCCAACTTGTTGTACAGCGGTCCCCAGACCAAAGTCGAGGTGCGTGCTGACGAGTTCGATCTCCAGCGACTGGCAACCGAGCAGTTCCTGGACGTAACCCGCGATTCGCAAGGCCATCCGCGCGGCAAGCCGACTGCTCTGGGAATCAAAGTAGACACTGTCCTTCAGAATGCGCGCCTCGCTCAACAGAATAAGCTCGCGAAATTGGTGCTCAGGATCAAGACTCAGCCGGTTACCAACGACATTGCGGGCGAACTGCTTAAGTTGCGAGAGTTCTTTCTCGACGAGGCGCCAGATTTGCTCGTTAGTTCCCGGACGAATCAGGAGTTCTTCCGCAAATGGCCAAACAATCCGACTATTTCCCTGCTTGCTGAGACGCGGGCAAGTGGCTATTGGACGAAAGAGAAGATCGAAGAGCTGCACCGCGATCTTGACGCACTTGACGTGGGCGGATAACGCCGCATGCCTAACTCCCTTCGTGCCGATGCACGTGCGGGTGCGGCTGCACCACGCCTTCCCCATGCACGTGCGCATGCGGCCGGATCAGCTTGGCGCGCTCCAGCAGCTCCACGTTGTGGAGAATCTCGAGCGGTGTGCCTTCCCCCGCCACGCGCCCGTTGGCGAAGACGTAGCAGCGGTCGGCGATGTCCTCCAGCGTATCCAGATCGTGCGTGGCGATAATCACCGTCTTCGAGCCATTGGCGCAGGAAACCAGGAAATCGACGATGCGCGCCTGGCTGCTGGGGTCAAGCGCCCCGCTGGGCTCATCGAGCAGCAGCACTTCCGGATCGAGGACCAGCACGGACGCCAGGGCCACGCGCTTCTTCTCGCCCCCCGACAGACGATGCGGCGCGCGATCCTGCAAGTGCGCGATGTCCATGGCCCGCAGCACTTCCCCGACACGTTCCCGAATCTTCGGCGCGGGCCAGCGCAGTTGCAATGGACCGAAGGCCAGCTCATCGAACACGCTGGGGCTGAACAACTGCACGTCCGCATTCTGAAAGACCAGGCCCACGCGGCGGCGGAAGCCAAAGAAGAATTCCTCGTCCTGCAGGCGTTGCTCGGTCAGGCTCTCTCCCAGGAACGTAATTTCGCCGTGTTCGGGGAAGCACAACCCCGCCAGCAGACGCAGCAGCGTGGACTTGCCCGACCCGTTGGCGCCCAGCAGCGCCACGCGTTCGCCGCGCTTCACCTGCATGGAGAGCCCGTTCAAAGCCGCCACCTGGTTGTAGCGGTAAGACACTTCGCGCACGTCGAAGGCTAATTCCGTCATCGGCCCAGCCACACCGCCAGCGTGGCGGCGCCCACGAACGCCGCCAGCCGCAGCCAGTCGTTCGGGCGCATCTGCAATTCGTCGAGCAGGCGGATCTCGCCGCGAAATCCGCGCGCCTGCATGGCCATGTGTACTTCGCCGCTCACCTGCAGCGTTTTGCCGAGGAGCACCCCCGCGCTGGCGGCAGCCAGGCGGCGGCGGTCGCCCGGCTGTAGCACGCCCACGATGCGGCTCTCCCGCGATTCAAACATATCCCGCGCGGTGGCCAGGAACAAGAACATATAGCGATAGGTCATCCCCAGGATGGCGACCACCACTACGGGCGCGCGAAAGTATCGCACCGCCCGCAGCAGGCGCGTCCAAAGAGTGGTGAGAATGAGCAGCATCGCTAAGGTGGCCGCCGTTTCGGCGCGCAAAATAAGGAAGCCGGCGCTGCGCAATCCCTGTTGCGTGACCGGCCACTCCAGCAGTGGGAGGCGCCAGACGGGTGCGCCGGGCGTCAGAAAAACTGCGGGCAGCGCGATCACTCCGGTAAACGCCAGCACAGCCAGCCAGACGCGCGCGGTCAGCAGCCGGATGGGGATGTGGGAGACCACCGCCAGAACGATGCCGAGGGCCAGGATGCCCGCCAGCACCCAAAGGCGATGCACGGCCACAGCCGCCACGATGAGCGCGCCGATACCAGCCAATTTCACGCGCGGGTCCAAACGCTGCAGGAAGCCACTGGTAGCTGCCATGTCCTCGGCGAAGAGGGCGTGCCCGGTGGCCTCCAGTAAACCGCGCGCGGTCTTTTCGACGAAACTCTTGCGGCGTCGGCGTCCCGCGGCAGCCGGAAGCCGCGCCAGCACCCAATTCAACAACAGCGCCAGCACGATGATGACTCCGACCCCCACCATCGCGGAGACTAAATAGCCGAACGCTGCGCCGCGGATAAACGAGGGCGCGTAGCGCGAGAGCGGAGCGGTCCAAATCGAGGAGAGCCGCTCCAGACCGCGGGGCGCGGCGGGCGGCGGCGCGTGGTTGCGGGACGCCGCGGCGATTTCCCGCCGCATCTGCGGATCGGAGAAATCCCGCGCGCTCCATTCACCCCAGGCGCTGCCGACCGCCAGAATCCCGAGGGGCGTCAGGATCAGCAGCGCCGCCAGCGCCAGCCATAACTTGCGCGCGGTGGGCATCTGCCGAACCGCGACAGTCCGAGCCGCGACAGTCCGAGCCGCGACCGTCAGGGAGCGGTCATCCGAAACCGGAGCGTCCGGCGCGGTCAGCCGCAGCAACCCCGGATCGGTGCGCTGCAGATAGGCCACCATGCCCGACGAGATGACCAACTCCGCCAGGCCCGCCAGGGTCAGGTGTCCGAGCATCATGGCGGGAATCGCGATGCGCAGCGGATAGGGTGCATAGAGCGGCGCGCCGGAGGCGTCGTGAAACAGCAGCGGCTGAATCCCGAACTCGATGGCCGCGCACAGGGCGGCCACATTGATCGCCGTGTAGCCCGCCAGTCCGGCGGCCACCACGCGGCGCGCGGAGCCGAGGCCTGCCCGCCAGGCAACCAGCCGGTACGTGGCATAGCCCACCAGCGACCCGGCAATCGCCATGTTGAAGCAGTTCGCGCCGATCGCCGTGATGCCGCCATCGCCGAAGAACACCGCCTGAATCGTCAGCGCGATCGAGATGGCCAGAATCGAAGCCCACGGCCCGAGGACGATGGATGCCACCCCCATGCCCACCGCATGGCCGGTGGTGCCTCCGGGCAGCGGCAGGTTGAACATCATGATCACGAACGAGAACGCGGCGAACAGGGAGATCAGCGGGATGAGCCGCGCGTCGAAGGCGGATTTGACGCGCTTCAGGGCCACGTACCAGAATGGCGCGGCGGCGGCGGCCAGACTCACGCACGTCGAGGGACTGAGGTAGCCATCCGGAATGTGCATCGTCTCGCGCAGCATAGCACGAATGTGATCTTCGTGCGACTCTATCGGACTTGTTCCACGATGGCGACGCCCCAGGGTTCCAGGCTGAGAGCCCCACCGCTGACCTGGGAATGGCTCGAAAGCAACTCCTGGCCCGTGGCGTAAGGGTAAACGATCCGCTGCGGCGTAGAGGAAAAGTTAAAGTAATAGTGGATGGTCTTGCCGGCGCGGCTGGCGCCGTGTTTCACCTTCACGGCGGCGGGCAACTTCTGGTCTGGTCCGACCAGTTGCGCCTGCTCCAGGACACGTTCCAGCACTTTCTGCTGCAGCCCGTCGCTCAGCACGGAGCCTTCGTAGGTCACCATGCCCTTGCCGAAGTGGTTCTCCGTAATGGCCGGATACTTTCCGAAAAACGGGTGATCGTAGTAGGCCAGCGCCTTGGCTTTGTCGAGCAGCAGCATATCCGCCCAGTCGCTCACGTGGTTTTCGGCGCCTGCATGGAGCGGGTCGCCCCTAAGCGCCAGCGGCTTCTCGAGATTGGAAAACTCCTGATAATGGAAGCCGGCGGCCTCGCGCAGCGGCCCCGGAGCCATCTCGTGGCGTACGGTGGAGTACTCGTCGCAGAAGCCGCTTTTCAGCGTCAGCACCAGGTGACCGCCCGCGCGCGCGTAATCTGCCAGACGCCCCAACAGCGCGTCACTGGCGATATAGAGCGGCGGCACTACGACTACTTTGTAGGCGCTCAAATCTTCGGTCTCGGGGAAGACGAAATCCACGCCGGCGTTCAGGCGGTAAAGCGCCCGGTACAAGCGGCGCAATTCCAAGTCGTAGCCGCCCGCATGGCTCCAGGGCATGTCGCCGGCGGGCTGCGACACCAGAAACGGCATGTAGTCGGTCGCGCGGCGCGAATCGTTAGAGTAGAGTAGCGCCACGGGGTGAGACGCCTTCAGATCCACGATGCGCGGGCCGATGCGCTGCAATTCGTGCGCCGTGCGCGCCACCTCGGCGTAGGCGCGGCCAGGTTCCAGATCGTGCGACAGCACGCCCTTCCAGTAGGTCTCCTGGCCGTAATGCAGCGAGTGCCAATGCCAGTATTCGACCATGTTGGCGCCGGTGGCGGCCATCAGGTAGACATCCTGGCGCATTTGGCCGTCGTAGGGTGGAAACTGCGAGCGCGAGTCCCATCCGATAGTCTGGGCGTTGATTTCAGTCACCAGGTAGTTAGCGCCTTTCAGAGAGCGCGCGAAGTCTCCGCCGTAACTGGAGCCTTCGCCGTCGTAGCGATCCTGAGTCGGATGGTAGGGATTGATGCCCACGATATCCAGGCTCTTCGAGATGTCGTATTCGTTGACGTCCGACCGGGTTGCGCCGCCGAAATCCTGCATGACGAACTGATCGGGGCGCAGGTATTCGCGCACCAATGCAGCCTGCCAGGCCAGATAGCGGGTCGCTAGCGAGTCCTGGTAGCGGTCCCATTCCAGCTTCCACCCGGGATTCAGAATCCCGTTTCGCGGCGGAACCTCGGACCAGTCATGCAGGCTCTGGCCCCAATAGACCAGCCCCCAGATCTTGTTCAGGCGATCGACGCTGGAGAACTTCTCCTGCAGGTAGCGCACGAATCCGGCCTGCACATTAGGGCCCGCCGTGCCGTACGAACTGGTCTCGTTATCGATCTGATAACCGATGACCGCGCGGTTGTCGCGATAGTGCTCGGCAATTTTGCGAATCACGCGCTCGGCGTAACGCAGAAAATCCGGGTTGGTGATGTCCATGTTCTGGCGAATGCCGTAGGTAGACTTCTGACCGTCCAGGCGGGTCACCAGAATCTCGGGATGCTCTTTGAACATCCACGGCGGAATCGAGTAGGTAGGCGTGCCCATGATGACGCGAATATGCGCGCGCGCGAGGCGTTCGACGATGCGGTCCATCCAGGCGAACTCGAACTGGCCATCCTGCGGCTCCCAAACACTCCACGTGGATTCGCCGACGCGGACCACGCTGAGGCCGGCCTGCTCCATCAATTGGACGTCTTTGTCCAAGCGGTCCTCCGGCATGTATTCCTCATAGAAAGAGGCGCCGTAGAGGACCGTGTCCATCGTGCCGGGGGAGAATCTTTCGGGGGACTGCGCTGGAGTCCGGCTTCCGGCAATGGCAAGCAGGAGCAGCACCGCCAGGCAGGGCGAGAGGCGGCAAGGCGTCGATGTTTTCATAGAACGCTCATCGTATCAGAGGGGTTTGCGATTTGGGGAGATA
>Ga0181536_10000697_pt1 | contig 40132 bp, 38 predicted proteins | sample PEATcosm2014_Bin_41_FD_121105 | JGI IMG/M metagenome (GOLD analysis project Ga0181536, IMG submission 121105) | Peatland microbial communities from MTU Mesocosm Facility, Houghton, MI, USA - PEATcosm2014_Bin17_60_metaG | ecosystem: Environmental > Terrestrial > Soil > Wetlands > Peat | place...
AACCCAGGCACGGACTTGCACCGTGCAGACGAAACGTCCTCGCGGACGCACTCATCCTCGGCCTTGAGCCGAGGATCCGTGGACGCACGCACGACCTCAATTCGAGCCGATTTCCGCGCGGCCTGAGATGCTCGGCTCAAGGCCGAGCATGACGGTTTGGGTGGTTTCAGCCACGCCCCAACCTTAACCTGATGCATATGGGGTCAGGCCGGGCCATCTGATGCAACGCGATGTCGCGGCAGATGACCCGGTTGAGCCGGGCCCTGACGCGGACGCTTATTTCGAAATTTCCTCCAGCCGCGGTCCCGTCGTGCGCGGGCCAAACAGCGCGGCGATTGTCGCGGGCTGGGCCACGTCGCGATGGGCGCGGTCTGGCTGACGGACATTCGCGTTGCCTCCCGTTACGACGGGACAGGCCCGCGTTTGGTGTCGCCGCGGGCTGGCATGGAGCGGAGACGGCGGCCAGTCGCGCGGGCCGGAGAATGAACACGCTGGACGAAACGCCGGCGGTGCGGTAAGAACACCGCCATGTCGACCCTGATCCACGTCACGCGAATTAGCCGCCCGGCTGTCTGAGCAGCCGGGGTTACCCGCTTTTTCGCCCTCATGATCTGGAGTTTCGACCAATGTCCGTCCACGTGCGCTTTCTGCTCGCCGCCGAGTGTTCGCCCGGCCTGCTCCCCCGTGTGCTGCAGCCCTTCGCCAAACGTGACCTGACGCCCGACCGTATGTGGTCGCACCGCTCCGGCGATCTGATGCATGTCGAGATCGCCGTGGAAGCAATGCCCGAGGAGGACATCCATCTGGTCGAGGGCAACCTCCGCCAGATTGTCGGTGTCCGCCAGGTGATCCAGGTCCGGCCCGAGGCGCGGCGCGCGGCGGCGTGATCACGGCCGGCGAGGCCGCAGCGCGCTCCGGATCGCCGATCGCGGCCGCGGAGAAACGCGAAGCGCACCGGACATCGATGGGACAAATCGGCTGATCCCGTGAGCCATCACCGGGGACGCGGCCCGGCATAGCGGAGGACCCGGCGCGCGGCGCGCCCCGCCCCCTGACGCCCCCAGGTTGCACACACCGCCCTCCTGGGCCAACGTCCGGTCAGCCAGCGCGCGCCGTCAAAGCGCATGGGGGAAAACCGGTCCGTGCCACACTCATCCCGTCACAGTTTGCGAATCTTCGATCATGAGCCGGCGCATTCGCCGGGCGCGCAGGTCTGGAAGGGCGGCGCGACCGACCTCACGACGCGGACGGTGATCGCCGACCCGCCGCGCTGGCTGCTGATCGCCGACCATGACCCGGACCACCCAGCCTCGGCGCCCGAACGCGAGCCGTTACTTCGGTGGGATTTGGAACAGATCAATCCCGGCGACCTGCCCTCTCCGGACACCGCCGGCGGCGTCATCCTGGTGTCGATGAACGTCGATCCCGCGCGCGACGACGAATTCAACGACTGGTACAACATGGAGCACATCCCGCACTTCAACCGTCTCGCCGGCGTCATCGCCGCGCGCCGCTTTCGCGCGACCGCGGGCAACCCGCGCTACGTCGCGCTGTATTACGTCGAGAACACGGATATTTACGCGACCCTGGGCTGGATGGCGGCGAACGAGACGCCCTGGATCCTGCGCATGCGGCAGTTTCAGCGCGACCGCACCTATTTCATGTTCCGCCAGCGTATCGCCTGATCCCGGAGGAAGCACCGTGTCCCAATCCGCGCCATTGACGCCCGAAATCATCGGGCGCGCGATCGACAATACGCCCCTGAACGGCGCGCTGAAATTCATCATCGCCGTGGCCGCCGCCGGATTTCTGTTCGATTCCTTCGACATTACCATCGTCGGCTACGCGCTGCCGAAAATCCGGCAGGAGTTTTCGCTGTCACCGACACAGGTCGGCCTCGTCGGCTCCTCGGCCCTGGCGGGAATGGGCGTCGGGTCATGGTGCTGGGGCTGGATCGCCGACAAATGGGGACGCCGCGTGGTCTTCGCCTCGACGGTATTGATGTTCTCGATGTTTACCGGCGTGGCAGGTCTGTCGATGTCGCTTGGCTTTCTCGTGGGCGCGCGCTTTCTGACCGGGCTCGGTCTCGGCGGCATGGTGCCGATCGACCAGGCGCTGGTGACCGAATACGCGCCCGCGCGCATCCGCGGCCGGGTCGCCGCGACGCTGCCGCTGTGTTGGCCGATGGGCTATTTCTGTGCCGCCGGCATGGCGTTGCTGCTGGTGCCGCGGGTCGGCTGGCGCTGGCTGTTCGCGATCGGCGTGCTGCCCGCGATCCTGTCCTTCATCATCCGCCGCCGGGTGCCGGAATCGCCACGCTGGCTCGCCGCGCACGGGCGGCATGAAGAAGCCCGTGCATCGCTGGCCTTTGTCGGCGTCGATGACCGGTTGTTGGAACAGGCGCGGCGCGAGTTGGCCTCGGTGCCACCAAGAGCCCAGGAGCGCGACGCGACGTTTGGGGATTTGTTCACGCCGCCTTATGCGCGGCGGGTCGTGCATACCTGGTTGCTGTGGTTCTGTTCGAACTTCGCGGCGACCGGATTTTCGGTCTGGCTGCCGACGATCTATTCCACATATTACCACATCGAACTGAGCCGGACGCTGCTCTACACGTTCATCGTCGCCGGCACGCAGGTGGTCGCGCGGATGTGCGCCTTCGGCCTGATCGATGTGATGGGCCGCAAGACGATGATCGTCATCGCCTATGGCGTCGCGGGCTGCGCCGCGCTGGCGTTCACCCAGGCCTCGACCGAAACGAGTTTATTGATCACCGCCATGGTCTATGCGTTCTTCCAGGACATCGGCAACCTCGCGATGACGGTCTACACGCCCGAGGTTTACCCGGTGCGCATTCGCGGCAAAGGCGCGGCGATCGCCATGGGCTGGGGCCGCTTCGGCGGCATGATTTCCCCGGTCGTCGCGGGTATTCTGATCGGCAGCGGCAGCCTCATCCTGGTCTGGGGGATGATCGGTGCCATGCAGTTCCTCGCGTCCGGACTGACCCTCGCGCTGGCGTACGAGACGCGCGGCAATCTGGAGACGGTGTCGCGGGTGGCGTGACACCGTCCCCGTGGCGGCCCAGACCGGCTGCCCCGCCGCTGTCATTGCGAGCGAAGCGAAGCAATCTCGGTACGCGGGGGACCGGGAGATTGCTTCGTCGCTACGCTTGTTGTGACGACAGGCGCGAACGTCCTGGACCAGTTCATCTGAGCCATAACAAGCGACGGCCGCACGCTTATCCGACCTTCAACACCTCCGCGCCTGGCGCCGCGTCCAGTTCGCACGCGTTCACCGTCATCGCCAGCAGGCTGTAATAGCCGATCGCGCCGGAAAGCTGGATCATCTGATCGTTGCCGAACCGATCCCGCATCGCCTTGTCCATCGCCGCCGGGATGCGGTGCTTGCGCAGCAGGGTGCGGGTATAGTCGATGATCATCGCGTCCTCCGGCGGCACGCCGTTCAGGTGGTTTTCGCGGATCGCGGTGATCGTCGTTTCCGGAACGTTTTGCCGCCGGGCGCTGCCGGTTTGCGCGCCCCAGACATATTCGGCCTCGAACTCGCGTGCCACCACCATCGCGGCGAGCACACGGACCCGCATCGGCAACGTGCCCTCGAACCGCACCAATGCGCCGAGATGCGCGACCCGGCCGGCGATCTCCGGACTGTGCAAAAACACGCTGAACGGGCCGTGTAGCGCGCCGCGGCTACCGATGATGGAGTCGACGATCGCGTGATGCTCGGGCGCGACCTGGTCCTTGCTGGTGATAAGCGGAACGCGTGCCATGGTTCAGTCCTTTCTCGATGGAGCGAAATAAAGTCCGGGATCGGCGGCGCGCACCCGCGCTTCCGGCAGTCCGAGCTCGCGGCGGACGATGTTGGTGCCTTCGACGAGTGCCACGCATTTGTAAAACGCGATACGCCGGCTCAGTCCTTCGCGGCCGAAGCCGCAATCGGTGGTGATGACGAGGCGTTCGGGCGGGATGTATTCCAGTGCCTTGCGGATCAGCATGGCGACGAACTCGGGCGGTTCGACCACGGTGTTGCAATGATTGACCACGCCGATGCCGATTTTCTTGTCGGTCTGGTACTGCGCGAACAGCGGCAGGTCGCGGCCCTCGCTGCTGGCGCACTCGAATGTGATGACATCCGCGTCGAGTTGCAGCAAATGCGGCAAGGCGCGTTCATAGCTTGGCACCTGCCAATGGACCCGTTGTTGGTTCGGATTGCCCCAACAGGTGTGTACCCAGATTTCCGCGTTGACACCGACCAGTTGCCGATTGAACGCCTCGGTCATGAAGCGCAGATCGGCGTCGGTGGTCTCCGGGTTCACGGCGCGGCCGTGATGCGGCGGTTCCTCGACCTGGATCAGCGGGCAGCCGGCGTCGGCGAGTTCGCGAAACTCGGCATTCATGATGTCGCACAGATCGAGGATCATCGCCTGGTCGTCGGCGTAATGTTCGTTCCACAGCATGCTGGCCAGCGCCGGCGCGCAAATGCCGCCGAATTTCACTGGTTTGTCGCTGAGTCGCTGTGCCGTTTTCCATAGCGCGGTGTATTCCAGCGGCCCGCGGGTCAGTTTCTCGGTCACCACGCCGGGTTGATAGGCCTCCTGCACCTCCCAGAGGATCTTGCCTGGCCGCAATCCGTGCCGGCTCATCCAGCCGCGCGACAGATCGCGATGGCCGGTGACCCCGCCCAATCGCTCGATCGGGTAGAAGAACCAGGATTTGCCGCCGACGGCGAGGTCGAACCGGGCGTCGCCATCGGTGACGATGTCCAGACCGGCCGCCTCCTGCGCGTTGATCACGGCGGCGACCGCGTCGGTGTATTGCTCGCGAAACAGCGAGTCGCCCATCGCGGTCTTGAAGGATTGACCGCGCAGGCTGACATCGTACCAAAGCGGCCTCGGGTAAGAACCGGTGATCGCCGTCGGCATCACCATATCGCGTGTCACGCTCAGCATGTTGTCCTCCTTAATCCAGGAAGGCGTGTAAGTGCCGGACGACGAATTCCGGCCGCTCCCGCACCGAGGCATGGCCGGCCAGCGGTACTTCCAGCACCTGGCTGCCCTTGATCGTTTCGTGCATCCATTTCGCCGCGTCCTTGAACGACGGGCGTTCGTTGGACCCGTACAGGATCAGCGTCGGCGCGGTGATGTGCTTCGTTTGCTCGCGGGCGTCCAGCATCGCGAGTGTCTCGCAGGCGAGCGCATAACCTTCGCCATCGCAGGCCTCGAACGTCTCACGCACATGGCGCACGTTCGCACCGTTCTGGTCGAGTGATTCCTTGGTGAAGAATACCTGCATCAGGAATGGGATCAGGCTCGGCACGCCGTCGCGTCGCGCGGCGGCGGCGCGCAACGGCCAGTTGGCGCGCGACTCGTCGTCGTAGCGTGGCGTGCAATCGGCCAGCACGAGTTTGTCCACCATGTCCGGATACGTCCCGGCGAAATGCTGCGCGACGCTGCCGCCCAGAGAAATCCCCATCAGATGAAACCTGGTCAGACCCTCGCGCAGCGCCACCGCGCGCAATTGTTCGGTCAGCTCTGGCGCGCCGTATTGATGGCCCGGCAACGGCGTATCGTGATGGCCCGGCAAGCTGTACGCGATCAGTTCGTTGCGGTCCATCAGCGGATCCAGCACATCCCAGAAGCGCCAGGACTGCCCGAGGCAATGCAACAGGACCACCGGCTTGCCCTTACCGCGCCGATGCAGCGTGATCAGGCCGGGATCGAGCGGTTTCGGCTGCCAGTTGTCCATGCCAGTATATCCTCCCGTCGCGTTCCTTATGGCGGCACTCTATCCCGATCGGCCAGACACTGGAAATGTTCGAACGTGCGTACTGGCCCAGGTGGGTGTGGAGGGTAAGCCTCGCGGTCGCGATCGTCTGGTATCCGGCCCTCATTTGGCTGCTCGGTTCCCCGCCCGCCGCGACGTTGGATTTCGGTCTGGCGTTCAACTCGATGGCGGAGCACCTGCTCGCGGGCCGCTTCGATGTCGATCCGGATGCGATCGGCGCCGAGGGCTTCGACGTCGCCGGCCGGACCGTTTCCTATTTCGGGATCTTCTGCGCGTTGCTTCGGGTTCCGCTGGTTCTGCTGCCGGGTTTCGCGCGGACCGACGTGACGTGGTGGTCCTGTCTGGCCGCGGCCTGGCTCGCCACCTGGTTTCAATTGCGCGCGATTGGTCTGGTCTGGACGACGCAATCGCCACCGCGTCAGAGCTGGCTGGCCGCCGCGCTGCTGATCTCGGTCGTCCTTGGGGGCCAGCACATCCAGTTTCTCCGCCCCTCGATCTACCAGGAACCGGTCAACTGGGCTTTCGCGCAGGCCATGGCTTTCGTCTTCCTGACCATGCGAGGCCTCACCACCGCGCGAGGGTTCGACCGGCCGACGATCTGCTGGATGGCGACCTGCGCCGGACTCGCCTTGCTCACACGCGTATCCTTCGGCATCGGGCTTTACGCGTCGTTCGGATTGTTCCTGCTCGCGCGAGGACAACCGCGCGCGTGGCCGGCGCCCGCCTGCATTCTGCTGGCTTTCGCGGTGATGACCGGGATCGTGAATGCGGGCCGCTGGGGTAGCCCATTCACCTTCGCCGATTTTTCCCGGTTCGACCTCAGCCAGGACGCCGCCCCGGATCGGCTGGGACGGCTTGCCGCGTACGGCGTGTTCAATCCGGCGCGCATTTGGTTGGGGCTGAATTATTATTTTTTTCCTGTCTGGACCTGGATCCGTTCCGACGGCCACGTTCTGTTCGCCGAAACGCAGGCGACCCTCATGGACGCGATGGAACTGCCCCCGGGCAGTTTCTTCCTCACCGACCCGCTGTTGCTCGGCCTCGCGATCGCCGGCGCGGCGGCGATCCGGGATCGTGTTCGCGCCGCCCTGCTACTTGGGCTGTGCGCACCGCCGGTATTGATGCTGTGCGCGATCAGCATGGCGCACCGGTATCGTATGGAGTTTTACCCGCTGTTGTTCCTGGCGGCACTGTTGGGCCTCGCGGCACCGTCCCGGCGCACCGAACCGAGGCGATTGTTTCGTGCCGCGATCATCGGCGGCGTCGTCATCGGCATCGTCGCGTCCCACGTCATGGCGGTGTTATACGCGCGCTCGCCCTGGGGTCCCGGTGAGTTCTATTTAGAACGTTACGGTCTGGTTGGCACTTATACGCGGCCGCCACGATAGACCGACGCGGCCATCCTGGGACCCCAGGCTTCGATCGAAGGCATCGTTCCGCCATGGCGAAATCATGGCCGCGGATCGTGGGGGGCCGGAATCAGGTGTGGCTCGGTCCGACAAATCTGCTTTGCCGTATAGACCCGTTGGCGGAACGATTATGCGCGTTGGGCCGTTGTTCGGCCGATCCCAGGCCTGGATAGGCCTCACCGCGGGGGGTTCGCCCAGGTTGGCCGGCGGCGGCATCGAGCGGCCTGGCGCGGTCTCCCATGGCGGATGTCTCGGAACGACACCACATAAGCGCGCCGGGCCAATCGCCCACCCGGCCAAAAGACCGGGGTGGCCCCCGGCCATCATCCCGATACCGGCTGTGCGAGGATCAAGGCAGGGTGCCGTCATCAACACAGGAGACCGTCGGATATGGACATCATTGAACAGCTTTCCTCGGCACTGGCGGAGCGGATCGCCGGCGCGGCAACCTCGGTCGTGGCCCTCAAGGCCGGAGCGCGGCCCCGCAGCGGCATTTTGTGGCGGCCGGATGTGGTCGTGACGTCGGAGCAGGTGGTGGGCGAACAGGAGTCAGCCGTCATCGTCCAGGGTGGGGCCGAGGTGGCGGCGAAACTGGCGGGCCGCGATCCGACCACCAACGTCGCCGTGTTCCGCCTGGAAACGCCGCTGTCCGGTGGATTGCCGGCCCGTGGGGCGGCCCATGGGGCAGCGATGCCCAGGGTAGGATCGCTGGCGCTGGTGGTCGGCGCCGACCCCGCCGGAGCGGCGACCGGCCGGCTGGCCATGGTGCATGCGACCGGACCGGCCTGGCACAGCATGGCGGGCGGGCGGATCGACACGCTGATCCGGCTGGACGTGCGTCTGGGCGCGGATGAGGGTGGGCCGGTCCTCGATCCGGCCGGGGGCTTTCTGGGGATGTCGACCTCCGGGCCGCGCCGGCGCGCGCTGGTGATCCCGGCGGCGACCATCGCGCGGGTCGTCGATCCGTTGCTGGAACACGGCCACATCGCCCGCGGCTGGCTAGGCGTCGGCCTGCAGCCGGTCGCCATTCCGGACTCGTTGCAATCCGCCACCGGCCAGGCGCGTGGCGCCATGGTGCTGCAACTGGTCGCGAACGCGCCGGCGCAACAGGCGGGCGTGCTGCCGGGCGACATCCTGCTGTCGGTGGACGACTTCCGGTTCGGTCAGCATCGCGGCCTGGCGTCCTTGATGGGTCCCGACCGGATCGGCAAGACCGTCATGCTGCGATTGCTGCGCGCCGGCGAGATGAAGGACATCGGCGTCGTGATCGCGGCTCGTCCGAGATCGTGAGTCTTCGGGTCAGGCTGGTCGCGTCTGACCCGATCCGCCGGCGCGGCCTGAGCGCCGTGCTCGCCGAGGCCGGTCATACGGTCGTCGTTGCGGCGCCGGACGCGGTGCTGTTCGACGCCGGACCGGGCGAGGTGCCGCCCGCGGAGGCCGAGGCACCAGTCGTCGTGCTGGCCGATCGCATGCCGCGCGAGCCTCCCGCCGGTATTTTGCCGCGGGACGTGAGCGCGGCGCGGCTGGATCTGGCATTGCGCGCGGTCGCCGGCGGCTTGCTGGTGCGCGCACCGTGGCCGAGGGAAAGCGCCGGATTCGCGGCGGCGCCCGAAGAGTCGCCGCTGACACCGCGCGAGACGGAGATCCTGACCCTGGTCGGCCAGGGCATGAGCAACAAAGCCGTGGCCCGGCACCTGGGGATTTCCGTGCACACGGTGAAGTTTCATCTGGAAGCGTTGTTCGCGCGGCTCGGCGCCACGAACCGCGCCGAGGCGGTGGCGAAGGGATTGCTGGGTGGCGTGATCGAGTTGTGAGCGGTGGTCACTGTCATTGCGAGCGCAGCGAAGCAATCTCCTCGTTTGTGCGCACAAACAGGGGGATTGCCGCGTCGCTACGCTTCTCGCAATGACAAATGGGGTACGCTCTGGCCGCCAGGATTTAGTTCAACCGCAGCTCCAGGATGTGCTTCGGATCGGCCTTCAGTTCGCCTTTTTCCACCCGCTTCACGATGTCGACCAGCGCGCGATTGGCCGGCGTCGGGATGCCGACCTCATCGCCCTTGCGGGTGATCAGGCCGTTCAGGAACTCGATTTCCGTGCGGCGGCCTTTGACCATGTCCTGGCCCATCGACGGGCGGTGCTCGCCGCCGCCGGCCTTGGCGACCTCGGCCAGGCGGTGCTCGTCGTATTCCTTGGTCGCGGCGGCATCGCCCTCGCCGGCTTTGGCGATAATTTCTGGATCGATATGATGGACTTCTTCCAGTTCGTAGCCCAAAGCCTGGCCAACGCGGATCGCCTCGGAGCCAAGCCGCGCGCCGAAATGACGCAGCGCGTCATTGGTGAGGATCGCCTTGCTGACCAGGCCGGTGCTGGCGGACATGCCGTTGGCCATCGCGTTGGTCACCAGTTTCGACCACCGCTCACCCCACAGGTTGGTGGTCGCCAGCGCTGAGTCCGCGTACGAAACGAGCCGCTTGATCTCCTGTACCCGGTCGGTGATCCGGCCGTGCACCTCACCGGTGCGGAACACCGTGTGTTTGTCGCCACTTTTGCCGGCGGCGCGGCGGACATGGCCGGGTTCGCACAGATCGACGGTGATCGAGCTGGCGATGCAGCCGACCACCTTGCCCCAGCCGACCACGCCGGCGATGGTTTCCTCGTTCATGCAGTTCTGCAACGAAACCACGAAGCCGTTGGGGCCGAGGTATTGCGCGATCATCGTCGTCGCCCACTCGGTATCGTAGGACTTCATGCAGACGAAGGCGATGTCGAAGGGCTTTTCCTTGGCGGCCTGCTGCAACTCGGTGAGGTGCAAAGCGCGGACCGGGGTGGTCCATTCCGGCACGTCGCGGATATGCGAGACCTTCAGGCCGTTGCTTTTCATCTGCTCGACATTGGCCGGCCAGGGGTCGATGAACGTGATGTCCTCGCCCGCCCGCGCCATGTGGGCTCCGGCGTAGGCGCCGACAGCGCCCGTGCCCATGACGGCGATCTTATAACCCATTGCTTCCTCCCGCGTTGGAATGGTCTTCGGCAGTTTCGCCACATGGGCGGGAAAGGCAATGGGGGCGGGTCCACCGAGTGCCGCTGTTAAGGGGAAATCAGCATTTCGAACCGGATGCCCACGATGGAAGATGCTTGACCACATTCCGTCGAAGGAATATAGACATCATGACCTGGGAGGTCGAATACACCGACGAGTTCGGAGCCTGGTGGGCGGAGCTGGACGAAGCGCGACAGGACCGGATCGCGGCAACGGTCGCGCTGTTGGCTGCCCAGGGCCCGGCACTTCAATTTCCGCATTCGTCGGGAATCAACGGATCACGCCATGCTCACATGCGGGAGTTACGGGTGCGAACCGGCGGCAATCCGTTGCGCATCTTCTATGCGTTCGATCCACGTCGAACCGCGATCCTGCTGATCGGCGGCGACAAGACGGGCAGGGATCGATTTTACGAGGAATATGTGAGACTGGCGGACAATCTCTACGATGTGTACCTCGAAGAACTCAGGACGGAGGGTTTGCTATGACGGGCCGGCGCAAGTTTTCTGAGTTGGTAGGCAAGATGCCGCCGGAGCGGCGCGCGCGCGTGGACCGGATATCCGACGAGCTGCGCGAGGAAATGGACCTGACGCAACTTCGCGCCGCCCGCCGGCTTTCGCAGGCCGCCCTGGGCGAGATTCTGCACGTCGAGCAACCCGCCGTCGCCAAACTTGAAAAGCGCACTGACATGTACGTGAGCACCCTACGCCGCTTCATCGAGGCCATGGGCGGCGAGTTGGAAATCACCGCGCGGTTTCCCGATCACAATGTTCGAATCAAGAACTTCGGCGATCTGGGGAAAGCAGAGACACCGTGACAAGCCTTTCTCCCGCACTGCCTGAATATTTGAGTGCGCCGCGAGCCGTCCGAAACACATGTCGCTTCCCCCCGCACCCCCCTCGCGCGGATCCCCAAATCGACGGTCGCGCCAGGCCGGCATTTCGGGTAGGATCAGGTCAACCATAATCGGGAGGACAGCCATGAAACTCAGCACCGACCGCATCCTGACAACCCATGTCGGCAGTCTGCCGCGCCCGAAAGTGGTGGCGGACCTGTTGGTCAGAAAGGACCAGGGTCTGCCATACGATCATGCGGAACTTGACCGCGATGTCCGCCAGGCGGTCGCCGACATCGTCGCGCGTCAGGTCGCCACCGGGATCGACGTCGTCAGCGACGGCGAAACCAGCAAGATCGGCTACGCGACCTACATCAAAGACCGGCTGACCGGGTTCGGCGGCGAGAATTTCGTGCCCAAGCCGCAACGTGATCTGGCGGATTATCCGGAATTTCGTCAGCGGATGATTCAGTTCACCGGCCCGCAGGTGTTCCGGCGCTTATGTTGCACGGGCGACGTCACGCTGCGCGACCACGACGCGGTCAAACAGGACATCGCGAATTTCCAGGCCGCGATCGCGGCCTCGAAGCCGGTCGACGCGTTCATGCCGGCCGCTTCGCCAGGGGTGGTGTCCGCGTTCCAGCCGAACCGGCACTATCCTTCGCATGCCGCCTATATCGGCGCCGTGGCGGAGGCGATGAAGGAAGAATACGAGGCCATCGCGGGCGCCGGGATCGTGCTGCAACTCGATAGTCCGGATCTCGCGATGGCGCGCCACACCGGGTTTCAGGACCTGACGGAAGCGGAGTTCCTGAAACAGGCGGAACAACAGATCGAGGCATTGAACCACGCGCTGGAGCATGTTCCCGCCAGTTCCGCGCGGCTGCATCTGTGCTGGGGCAACTACGAGGGGCCGCATCACTTCGACATCCCATTGCAAAAAATCCTGCCGATCGTGTTGAAGGGCAAGCCGCAAGCCATCTCCTTTGAGGCGGCGAATCCGCGTCACGCGCACGAATGGACGGTGTGGCGCGACGCGAAGCTGCCGGACGACAAGGTGTTGATCCCCGGCGTGGTGGATACCTGCACCAACTACATCGAGCACCCGGAGTTGATCGCGCAACGGATCTGCCAGTTCGCCGGCATCGTCGGACGCGAGCGGGTGCTGGCCGGCACCGATTGCGGGTTCGCGACGTTTGTCGGCCACACCGGGCGGGTGGATCCGGAAATCGCCTTCCAAAAGCTGGCGGCGCTGGTGGAGGGGGCGAAGCTGGCATCGGAGCGATTGTGGCATTGATCCCCGCTTGCGCTGTTCCGGTGCTGTTGTCGTCGCGCGGAGCGTAGCGACCCACGCGCCCCGCGGGCATGCGCGGTGATCTCCCATTCATGCGCATGAACCGGGAGATTGCTTCGCTTCGCTCGCAATGACAGCGTGCTGCGCTTCGCTCGCAATGACAGCGTGCTGCGCTTCGCTCGCATTGACAGCGTGCTTCGCTTCGCTCGCGATGACAACGGCGTTCGCCGGTCGGTGCCAGTCGCGAAACGAACCTGAAGCATGGGAGTCGCTCAGGCGATTGCCCAGGGGGCGTGGGCCCGATCCGGTTGACCACCGCCACTCCGGCCACGCACACTGGCCGCGACACGCAGGGACGCATCCATGAAAGTTTTTGTCTTCGATCTGCTGGCCTATGGCGAACAACTCGACCATCTGAAAACCGGCAATGAACTGCCCTACCCGCTCGCCGGCCGCCATTGCAAACCCGAGGTCGCGGTGCGTACCTATGCCGAGCACCTCGACGCCTGGGAGCTGATCGACCAACTCGGCTACGACGGGCTGGGGTTCAACGAGCATCACTGCTCGCCCTATGGGCTGATGAACTCGCCCAACCTGATGGCCGCCTCGGCCGCGCAACGGACAAAACGCGTAAAACTGCTGATCTACGGCAATCTGCTGCCGCTGCATGAGCCCCTACGCCTCGCCGAGGAACTGGCGATGCTCGACTGCCTGTCGAACGGCCGGCTGATCTCCGGCTTCGCCCGCGGCATCCCGCGCGAGTATCAGGTGCACAACGTTCCGCTCGCCGACTCGCGCGCCCGGTTCGAAGAAGCGTTCGAAATCGTCACCCGCGCCTGGACCGAGGAGGTGTTCTCCGTCCAGGGCAAATTCTGGTCCTACAACGACGTCGCGTTATGGCCGCGGCCGGTGCAACAGCCGCGGCCGGAAATCTGGACCCCGGTGGTCAGCAGCAAGGAGTCGATCGAGTTCGCCGCGCGCAACGACATCCGCATCACACCGGGCCTGGCGCCGGGCGGGCTGCAGGACGACATCATCACCTATTACGCCAAATGCCTCGCCGCCAACGGCAGGCGGATCACGCCGGATCATCTGTCCGTCGGCGTCACCGCCTATGTCGCCAGCAGCAAGCAGGAAGCCATACGCGAGTGCGGACCGTATGTGCTGTATTTCAACCGCACCCTGTTCAGTCACGGCAACTTCACCGAGACGGCGAAACAGCGCGAGACCGGTTACAGCTCCGCCAGCTCCACCGATTACGTCCGCCCGGAAAATCTGCGCGCCGCCGAGTTCAACCGCGGCGACTTCCGCAACATGACCATGGCCGACCTGGAGACAATGGCCGAGCGGCTGCCATGGGGCACACCTCAGGAGGTCGCCGAGAAGATCATTCGCCTCGCCGAACATACCGGGGCCGGGACCGTGCAGATCAACTTCAACCGCGGCGCCATGCCGCAGGAGATGTTCGTCGAACAAATCAGGCGTTTCGCCCGCGACGTGCTGCCGATCCTGCAGGCGCGTCAAATCACTCACGTACCGGCGGCGGGGCAACTCGCCGCCTGACGACAACTCGGGACCAACCGGGAGGCTTCGTCCATGGCACCAACCCAGTCCCACGCCGAAACCCGGCTGGAGACGCAGCAGCTCGGACCGTTGCAGCTCCGGATGCTGTTGCTTTGCGCGCTGGCGCAGATCTTCGACGGTTACGACATCAGTTCGATCAGCATGGCGGTGCCGGCGCTGATCCGCTCCTGGGGGTTGCCTGGACCCGCTTTCGCCAACACCTTCGTCATGTCCAGCGTCGGCATCATGATCGGCGCGCTGGCGTCGGGGCCGATCGGCGACCGGGTCGGCCGCAAACCCGTGCTGATCGCGAGTCTCGTGGTCCTGGCTGTCTCCTCGCTCGCCTGCACCCAGGTCACGTCGGTGGCCGACCTCGTGATGCTGCGGCTGATCACCGGCATCGGCATCGGCATGCTGCTGCCGGCCACGGTCGCATTGTCGTCGGATTACCTGCCGGAACGGTTGCGCGCCGGCGGCATCATGATCGTGTTCACCGGCGCGCCGCTCGGCGGGTTCGCCGGCGGGATGCTGGTGTCGCGGTTGCTGCCGATTTACGGCTGGACGTCGATCTTCTGGATCGGCGGCATCCTGCCGCTGGCACTGATCCCGGCCGCGCTGCTCTGGCTGCCGGAGTCGCCGCGCTTCCTGTTGATCAAAGGCCGCCTGAACGAGAGTGGCGCGCGGTTGATGCGCCAGCTTGGGATCGCGCTCGATACGCCGCGCCACCACGTCGACGTCGCCAGCGGCAATCCGGTGGCGGGACTGTTCCGCGATGGGCTGGCCGCGACCACGATCCTGATCTGGATCATGTTCTTCTGTAACCTGCTCAGCATGTACCTGATCGGCTACTGGATGCCGACCGTGCTGTCGCTGTCGGGATTGACGCCCGCCGACGCGGTCTTCGCCTCGGCGTTGCGCGACGCCGGCCCGCTGGCGAGCGTGTTCGCGATCGCGCCGCTGGCGATTAAGTTCGGCGCGCCGAACGTTTTGCGCGTGACATTGTTTCTGGGCATCATCTTCATCGCCCTGGTGGGGCTGGCCGCCCTGCCCTGGCTGGCGTTGCTGGCGGTGATCTTCCTGGTCGGTTGCTGCACGGTCGGCAGCCAGACCGGGTTGAACGGCATGACCGGCGCTCTCTATCCCGCCCGCGTCCGCAACACCGGCATGGCCTGGGCTTTGGGCATCGGCCGCCTGGGCGCGATCTTCGGCCCATGGTTGGGTGGCGTGCTGCTGACGATGGGCCTGCCGCCGCGAGAGATTTTCCTGGTCGCCTGCGTCACCGCCGCGATCGCGACCCTCGCGGTGGTGGGTCTGGGCGTGGTCAACCGCCGCCGCGGCGCGACCTTGGCGCTGGAGGAGGCGTGATCACCGCTTACGCGTGGCCGCCCTCCAGATACGCCGCGCGCACTTCCGGACGGGCCAACAGCTCCGCGCCGGTTCCGGCCATGGTGATCGCTCCGTTGACCAGCACGTAGCCCCGGTGCGCCAATCGCAACGCCTGCCAGGCATTCTGTTCCACCAACAGCACGGTCAGTCCGGTGCGCTGGTTCAAATCCCGGATCGCGCCGAAAATCTGCCGCGCCACCAACGGTGCCAGGCCGAGTGAAGGCTCGTCCAGCAGCAGCAGGCGGGGCCGCGACATCAACGCGCGCGCGATCGCCAGCATCTGCTGCTCACCGCCCGACAGTGTGCCGCCGCGTTGATCGATCCGCTCGCGCAGCCGGGGAAACAGTGCGAACATCTCTTCGAGCAAGGCAGATGTGTCGGTCCGTCCGGTGGCTTCAGCGCCCATCAACAGATTCTCATGCACCGTCATGCGCGCGAAAATCCGCCGCCCCTCCGGGGACTGCGCGATCCCGCGCCGCATGATCAGGTGAGTCGGCAGATTGGTGATGTCGTGGCCCTCGTGCAGGATGCTGCCCGCGCGCGCCCTGGGGTTGCCGCAGACCGTCATCATCAGGGTCGATTTGCCGGCGCCATTGGCCCCGATCAGCGTAACGATCTCACCCGGATTGACCGTGATGCTGACCTCCCGCAGCGCCTGCACCGCGCCGTAAAACGCCGACACGCCGACCAGGGACAGCATCGCGGTCATACGGCATCCTCGTCCTCGTCGCCCTCGCCGAGATAGGCGGCGATCACGGCGGGGTCGGCGCGGACTTCGGCGGGCGTGCCGTCGGCGATTTTCTTGCCGTGATCCAACACGACGATGTGATCGGAAATCCGCATCACCACGCCCATGTCGTGTTCGATGAGCAGCAAGGAGCAACCGTCGGCGCGAATGGTTCGCAGCAACGCGTTCAATGCCTCGGTCTCGCGCGGATTGAGGCCGGCGGCGGGCTCGTCCAGACATAACAGCACCGGATCGATACACATCGCCCGGGCGATTTCCAGCCGCCGCTGCGCGCCATAGGGCAGCGCGCCGGCCAGATCGTTGGCGCGATCGATCAGTCCGATGCGATCCAGCCAGTGTCGCGCCTTGTCCAGGCCGCGCCCCTCGGCGGCGCGATAACGGCCGAGGCCCAGAACCGCCAGCAAGGTGAACCCGCTCGCGCGGATCAGCACATTATGTTGCGCGACCAACAGGTTCTCCAGCAGGGTCATGCCCGCGAACAGGCGGACATTCTGAAACGTTCGCGCGACCTTGGCACGCGAGGCGATCCGGTGGCCTGGCATCCGGCCCAAAGCGAAGCGCGCGCCCTCGGCATGGGTCAACGCGATATCGCCCTCGGTGGGCCGGTAGAATCCGGTGATGCAGTTGAATACCGTGGTTTTGCCCGCTCCGTTGGGGCCGATCACGGCGGTGATGTCGCCCACGCGCGCCTCGAACGACAGGTCGTCCACCGCTTTCAGCCCGCCGAAGCGCATGGTCAGGCCGGTGACCGACAGCATCAGGCGCGGCCCTCGGACCGCGTCAGCAGGACGGTCGGCGAGCGGGTGGAAACCATGCCGCGCGGCCGCAGCACCATCACCACGACCAGCGCCAGGCCGAACACCAGCATGCGATACAGCGGCAGTTCATTGGCGATGCCGGCGAACAATTCGCTGCCCATCTGATCGGCCAGCCAACTCAGCAACGAGCGCAGCAGCTCCAGTCCGCCCACCATGACGATCGCCGCCAGCGCGACGCCGAGTTGCGAGCCGAGGCCGCCAAGCACGACGATCGCCAGAACGGTGGCGCTTTCGATGAAGGTAAAGCTCTCCGGCGAAATGAACGCCTGCCGTGTGGCGAAGAACGCGCCGGCGAAGCCGCCGAACATCGCGCCGATGGCGAACGCGGTCAGTTTCGTGTTGGTGACGTTGATGCCAAGCGAGCGGCAGGCGGTTTCGTCTTCTCGCAGTGCCTCCCAGGCCCGGCCCAGAGGGGTGCGGCGCAGGCGCAACGTGAACCAGTTGGTGATCAGCGCGAGGCCGAGGATCACGTAATACAGAAAAATGACCCGCTGGATCGTTTCGGGCTCGACGTTGAAGAACCCGGCGAAGGTTCCCTCGCCGCCGTCCATGCTGAAGGCGAGGCCGAACAGCGTCGGCCGCGGGATGCCGGTGATGCCGTTCGGGCCGTGGGTCAGCGACACCCAGTTGATCAGCACGACGCGGATGATTTCGCCGAACGCCAAAGTCACGATCGCGAGATAGTCGCCGCGCAGCCGCAGCACCGGGAAACCGAGCAGGACGCCCCAGAAGGCCGCCAGGATCCCGGCCAGCGGCAGGCAGCTCCAGAAGCCGAGGCCGAAGTTCACCGCCAGCAACGCGTAAGAATAGGCGCCGACCGCGTAAAACGCGACGTAACCCAGGTCCAGCAAGCCGGCGAGGCCGACGACGACGTTCAGGCCCCATCCCAGCATGATGTAAGTGAGCACCAGGGTGGCCAGGTCGATGTAGTAACGGGATCCGCCGAATGGCAGCAACAGCGCGATCAGCAGCAGCACCGGCGCCACCGCGCTGCCTGCCCGCCGCATCGCCGGGCTGGCCTCGGCGGCTTTGGGCGGCGCGCGCCGGCTGCCGCGGATCAGCATGAGCAGACGGCCAACGAATACCAGGATGACGACGGCCACGACAGCGATGGGCCGGCCGCGCAGGACCAGACCGTGGTCGCCGTTTTCCGTTACGAGACCAATCAGCGGCACGAACAGGCCAAGGGCGATGAGGGCGGACAGGCCGGCGTCCCGAACGGCGCGCTTCATCGCCAGACGCACGCGCCCACCGCCATGCTCGGACCTGGCCCGGGCATCTGTGGCGGCACCCGTGATCGTCGATTTGGCCCGGAGCGTGCTGGAAGAGATCCTCGGGTCAGGCCCGAGGATGACGATTGAAAGTTCGAGGACCACGATGGGTAACGGCTCGACCGGCCCACCATGATTTTGGGCACGCGAGCCGGTCGCCGCCGGTTCATACTTTCTCCACCTCGGCGCGGCCCAGAATGCCGGTGGGGAGAAAGATCAGCGCCACGATCAGGATGGAGAACGCGGCGACGTCCTTGTATTCGACGCTGAAATAGGCCGACCAGAACACTTCGATCAGGCCGATCAACAGCCCACCCAGGACCGCGCCCGGTAAGCTGCCGATGCCGCCGAGCACCGCGGCGGTGAACGCCTTCACCCCGGCGATGAACCCGATGTAGAAGTCGATGACCCCGTAATAAAGCAGGAACATCAACCCGGCGACGGCGGCGAGCGCGGCGCCGATGCTGAACGTGACACTGATCGTCAGGTCGGTATCGATGCCGAGCAGACTGGCCATGCGCAGGTCCTGCTCGCAGGCGCGCATCCGCCGGCCCAGCGGCGTCCGCGTCACCAGCCAGGTGAACACCGCCAGGATGAACAGCGTCGTGACGGCGATCACGATCTGCATCCAGGACAGGCGTACGGCGAAACCGTCGCCTTCCATGACCTGGAACCCACCCGGGATCAGCGCCGCGATCGGTTTGACGCGCGCGCCCTGGCTGACCTGGACGAAGTTCTGCAGCGTGATGGACATGCCGATCGCGCTGATCAGCGGCGCCAGCCGGAACGAGCCACGCAGCGGACGATACGCGACCCGCTCGACCGTCCAGCCATACAGCGCCGCCAGGGCCGCCGCGAAGACCAAGGTCAGGGCGAGCGCGATCGGAACGGCGGTGACGCCCAGCGACGCGAGGCCCAACAGCGCGATCAACGACAGGAACGAGCCGATCATGAAGATGTCGCCATGGGCGAAATTGATCATGCCGATGATGCCGTAGACCATGGTGTAGCCGACCGCGATCAACCCGTAGATCATCCCGAGCGTGATCCCGTTGATCAGTTGCTGCAGCGCATAGGCCAAGCCGCGACTCCGCCTGAGGGATGAGCTGCCAGCAAGCACGGGCCGGCGCGGCGTGACAAGGCCGCTCCCGCCGCACCGGCCGGCGGCGATGAAACCTTTCCCGAAGATGTCCCGGCGCAGGATGGCCACCACGCAACAGCCGCGGGCGGACGCATGACTCTTGAGGGGCTGATCGACGGAGCGCGCCACGCACGATGGCTGACCCGCGAGCGGATCATCGCCGGCGGTCAGGCATTGCTGCTGATCGAACTGACCATCCTGGTCATGCTCGCGTTGTGGCAGCATGGCGTCATCACCGACCAGGTGTCGCCAACCTCCAGCGATTTCGTGAGCTTCTATGCCGCCGGGAAACTGGTGCTGGCGGGCACGCCCGCCCTCGCCTACGACCAGGCGGCGCATTTCCTGGCTGAGCAACGGTTCACCGTGGAGGGCGCGCCGTATCAGTTCTTCTTCTACCCGCCGGTGTTCCTGCTGCTGTTCGCGCCGCTGGCGCTGCTGCCGTATTACCTCGCCTTCTGCTTGTTCGAAATCGCGACGCTGGCGGCGTTCCTGCTCACCATGCGGCACATCCTGCGCGAACCCAACTGGGCCTGGGTGGGTCCCGTCCTGGCCTTCCCGGCGGTGTTCTGGACCCTCGGTCTGGGCCAGAACGCGTTCCTGACGGCGGCGTTGTTCGGCGGGTTCACGCTGCTGATCGATCGCCGGCCGGCGCTGGCGGGCATGCTTCTGGGCCTGCTCTGCTACAAGCCGCATTTCGGCTTGCTGGCGCCGGTGGCACTGCTCGCCGGCGGCCGCTGGCGCGCGCTGTTCGCCGCCGTAGCCACCGTGGCCGGCCTGGTCGGCCTGTCCGTGGCGTTGTTCGGGGTCGAGACCTGGCGGGCCTACCTGACCGCCTTCGCGGGGTCGGATGCCGTCTACGCCTCCGGCCGGATCGATTACGCCGGGATCGTGACGCCGTTCGGCGCGGCGCGACTGCTGGGGTTCGCTCCGCCGGTGTCCTATCTGGCGCAAGCGTGCGTCACCGCGTCGATGGTCCTGGCGGTCGGGTTGATCTGGCGGCGAAGCCCGGACCGGAGCCTCCGCGCCGCGACGTTGCTCTCGGCGACGCTGTTGGCGGTGCCGTTGGCGCTGCTGTATGACAAGCTGCTGCTGCTGGTGGCGATCGGCTGGCTGGTGCGGGAGGGTCGGAAGGAAGGGTTCGGAACATGGGAGAAAACCGTGTTGCTCGCGGTGTATCCGGCGTCGCTGGCGGAATACGCGGTTGGCTCGGCGTGGCACCTGCCGCTCGGGCCGCTGATCAGCTGCGCGGTACTGGCGTTGGCCGTGCGGCGGATCGGCCAGGCGACGGTTCTCCGGCCGAACGCCGAGGCGACAACCGCACGATCGCGCGGCGCGGCCGGGGTTCCCGCTTCGGCGTTGTAGCGAGCCAGGACGCTCAACTGATTGGCGGCATGCCGGCTTGAAACGCCGCCAACCCTGAATTAGCCTGGTCTGGTCCGGCCAATGACCTCATATGCCCACCGTCAACAGGCTCGATGCCAGGTCGCCCCCTGGATTCCCGCGCTATCGGCGGCCTATGCTCGCGACCTGATCGAGGATCCCGGATCAGCATCGGTTCCAGGCCGGTTCGCCAGCCCGCTGACATTGTGAATTTCGCCTGTGGAGGAAGCCTCATGCATCGACTGGCCTGGCTGGCGATCCCGCTGTCGCTCGCTGCTTGCGGAGGTAGCAAATCGGCGCCGACTCTCACCGTCACCTGCACCGGAGGCATCCAACTGGTTGGCGCCGCGTCGGTTGATGTGCCGGGAGACATGGCAAACGGACGTCCAACAATGAATTATCCGGATCCCTCGAACCCGGGAAAAACCGGCTCAATCTCGGTGGAGCCGCACGGTCACTGCAAGGTCACGCCGCAGACACCGAGCTAATCGCCGTAAAAAGTCGGTGACGGCGATCATTCGGCATGGCCGGTCTTCGCGCCCCGGAATAATACCAACCCGCTGAAAGTGTGACTCTCACCCTATCACGTCATGGCCCGGACGAGCCGGGCCATGACGTGGAAGAGAGGACGCCATGTGTCAATCTTTAAGGGGGTTGGTATAAGTTACCACCTGCATGACCGACCCGCCATGAATGAAAGGAATTCGCGACTTTCCTCAGATTCGGGGTAAATCTTTTCCACTTTCTGTTTAGGCGGCTGTTATTGAAACCCGCCGTCCCGCGGGGTGATCCGTTCGATCGCATGCTGGTGGCACAGGCCCTGGCGACGCCGCTACGGGTGGTGACCCACGATCCCAGAGTGGTGGCCTACAGCGATCTCGTTGGCGCGGTTTGACGGCGTCGGGAGCCGGCGGTCAGGCAGTGACCGTCATGGATGTGATGCCGACACGCCGCGGCAAACGCCGAGCGAAACAGGGGCTACCGGCAGCGGCCCCGGTCTCATCTCACTCCGGAATGATCCCGCCATCCACGTTGTAGTTCTGCCCGGTAATGTTCCGCGCCCCCGGTGACGCGAGGAACACCGCCATCGCCGCGATATCCTCCGGCTCGTTCGCCCGGCCCAAAGGAATGTCCGCCACGCGGCGGCGTTGCATTTCCTCGACGCTGACCCCCGCCTCCCGCGCGCGCACCGCCAAATTGTCGTTCGACAATGCCGTCAGCGTCACCCCTGGGCAGATCGAATTCACGTTGATGTCGTATTTCGCCAGTTGCTGCGACGCCGTCCGGGTCAGGCTGATCACCGCCCCCTTGCTCGCGGCATAGGCGGCGTTGGACGTGCCCGCGTAGCCCTTGCCGGCGATCGAGGCGATGTTGATGATCCGGCCGGTTCGCCGCGGGATCATCTCCCGCGCCACGCGCTGCAGGCAGAAGAACACGCCCTTGGCGTTGACCCGATGGATGCGGTCCCAATCGGCCTCGGTCAGTTCCATGATGTCGGCACGCCGCGTGACGCCGGCGTTGTTCACCAGGATGTCGATCTGGCCGAACGCCGCCAGCGCCTGCTTCACCATGGCGTCGATCTGGCCGAGATCGCCGACATCCGTCGGCACCGCGACCGCGCGGCGCTGGAACGCGGCGATGGCGTCAACCGTCGCCTGCGCGCCCGCCGCGTTGATATCGGCGACGACCACCTGAGCGCCCGCCTCGGCCAACGCCAGGGCGCAGGCCTTGCCGATGCCGGACGCGGCGCCGGTGACCAGCGCGACCTTGCCGTTGAGTGTCATACCAGTGCCCTCCGTGCGGGTTCAGACCTTCGCGGGTTTCACGCCATGCGCCGCGAACCAGGCGAGCATGCGCTTCCAACCGTCCTCGGCGTCGGCCTTACGGTAGCTCGGCCGATAATCGGCGTGGAAGCCGTGCGGGGCGTCGGGATAGTTCACGATCTCCACGGTTTTGTGCGCGGCTTTCGCCTTGGCCTCGGCGGCGTGGACAGCATCGGCCGGATTGCCCGGGTCCTGCCCGCCGTAAAGCCCAAGCAGCGGGCAATTCAACTGATCCGCGACGTCGCTGGCGGTCTTGGGCTGAATCTCCGAGGTGGCGCCGAGCACGGATCCGTACCAGGAAACCGCCGCCTTGACGCGCTTGTTGTTGACCGCGATCAACCAGGTCTGGCGGCCGCCGCGGCAGAAGCCGGTCACCCCCACCCGGCTAAGATCGCCCTTGTTCTTGCCAGCCCAGGTGATGGTAGCGTCGGCATCGGCCACGAAGCGCGCGTCGGGGGCCTTGAGGATGACCTTGGTCATTATCTCCTTGCCGTCCGTCATCTTCGAAAGATCGCCGAGCCGGGCGTAATACTCGGTCGCCACGGCCAGATACCCGGCCTTGGCGAGGCGGCGGCACACATCCGCGATATATTCGTGCACGCCAAAAATTTCTTCGATCACCAGCACGATCGGGAACTGCGTGCCGTTGGCGGGACGGGCGTAATAGGCGGGGAGTTCACCATCCGAGGTCGGGATCCTGGTATCTCCTGCCACCAATCCTCTGGTGTCGGTGGTGATCGCCTGCGCCTCGACGCGCTCGGTGGCCAGGGTGAAGCCGCTGATCAGGCCGGTCATCATCAAGCCGCGGCGCGCGAGCGGGTAGTCTCTCAGGCCGGCGATTTCCGTCAGGTCGTTCATTTTGAGGCTCCCTGTTCCCTCGTCTGACCGACCATACACGCGATCGTTGGTGCGCGGAACGCTCTGGCCAGGGCCCTCGTCATGGCCGGGCTCGACTTAACGTCATGGCCCGGCTCGACCGCATAGGCATCAGGTTAAGCCTCGCGGGAGGCGCATTTTGCTCTCCGTCGTCATCCTCTTTTGCTCTCCGTCGTCATCCTCTTTTGCTCTCCGTCGTCATCCTCTTGCTCCCCGTCGTCATCCTCGACCTTGAGCCGAGGATCCGTGGACGCACGCACGCACGCTGTCAATTCGAGCCGATTTCCGCGCGGCCAGAGATGCTCGGCTCAAGGCCGAGCATGACGATTTGGGTGATTAGAGCATGACGTTTTGGGCGATTTCAGCCACGCCCCAACCTTAACCTGATGCCTACCCGGCTCGACCGGGCCAGCCGCGACAACCCGATGCCGCGAGAGCTGGCCCGCCAGGCCCGGCCACGACGCCGGGTTCAGCTCGCCTTGTCCTTCACCGGTTTCGCGTCATTCGCGGCCACCGGCCGGAGCACCGACGTGATGGTGTCGCGCAGCACGGTGACGCGGACGTCCTTCGCGATCTCGACCTCGATTTCCTGCGAGGGCACCTGTTTGCCGTCCTTGTCCTGCACCGTCGGCACGCGCTGCACGGTGCCCAGGATGCCGCCGCCGGTGACGACGCGGTCGCCGCGGCGGACGGCGGCGATCATTGCCCGCGTCTCTTTCTGCTTCTGCTGTTGCGGCCGAATCAGCAGGAAGTAAAACACGCCGAAGATCAGGATCAGGGGCAAGAACTGCGCCACCCCGCCCGCGCCACTGAACATGTCGCCCAAACCCTGGGCATAGGCGGTGGAGATAAGCATCGACGGGGTCCTTGCGGTGAATGGAGCGGGACCATACTTTCCGCGCCCCTTTCGTCAAGCTTGTGTGGAACGACCGATGGATGACCGCGCCCTTGCCTTGCTGACCCGCCTGACTGAGGCGCTGGAACGGCTCGCCCCCGCCGCCGCCCCACCCGTCGACCTGTACGCGGCGGAGGCGTTCGTCTGGCAGCCGTCGCCCGCGCATCTGGTGCCGGTGGCGCGCGTGTCGCGGGTCGATATCGTGCTGCTGAAGGGGATCGAGCAGCAGAAGGGCATCCTGCTGGAGAACACGCTGCGCTTCGTCCGGGGCCTGCCGGCCAACAACGCGATGCTGTGGGGCGCGCGGGGGAACGGCAAGTCCTCGCTGGTCAAGGCGGTGCACGCCGAGGCGAATGCTCGCGCGCCCGGCTGCCTGGTGCTGATCGAGATCCACCGCGAGGATATTCGCTCCCTCCCCGCGCTGTTGAACCTGCTGCGCGGCCAGACGCGGCGTTGCCTGATCCTGTGCGACGATCTGTCGTTCGAGAAGGAGGACTCCGACTACAAAGCGCTGAAATCGGTGCTGGACGGCGGCATCGAGGGGCGGCCGGACAATGTGCTGTTCTACGCCACCTCGAACCGCCGGCATCTGATGCCGCGGGACATGATCGAGAACGAGCGGTCGACCGCTATCAACCCGTCCGAGGCGATCGAGGAGAAGGTTTCCTTGTCAGATCGTTTCGGTATTTGGCTTGGGTTTCATAATTGCGATCAGGAAACGTATTTCGCGATGGTGGAGGGTTACGCCGCCAGCATGAAGCTGCCGATTTCGGTCGAGGATTTGCGCGCGAAAGCGGTGGAGTGGTCGGTGACCCGCGGCGCCCGCTCCGGCCGGGTGGCCTGGCAATGTATCCAGGATGTGGCGGGACAACTGGGGACGAAGGCGGCGTAGGGGAACAGAGAATTGTCCGCCGAGGGCCCTCGCACCTGACGCCACGCTCATTGAATTGGGCGGCTTCACCGTTTCTTCATCTATCCGCGCTACCGAGCATGCGGAATATCGCACAAACCGCCGCGGGCGTTGAGGGCCATGAACATTCTCAGCCACCTCAGACTTCGCACCAGGCTGACCCCCGCGGCTCTGCCGCTCGGCGCTTGGCCTCACCCTCACGATCGGCGCGGCGGCGTTCCCGATGCATCAGCGGATGCCGCGCGATCGGGTCGACAAGCTACAAGCCGTCGTGGAGTCCGAGGTCGCCGTCGCGCAGTCGCCGGAGAACCGTGTCGCGGCGCATAAACTCACCCCGCGGCAGGCGGTGATGCTGCTTCGCGACGACAGCCGTGTACTGGGCACGCACCCGGGGCGGGGACATCGTATCGGGTAAGAGTGGCTGGTTCCGAAGCCAATGGACGGCCGAACGGCGTCTCGGGATCAGGCCCGGCGACCAGCGGCGAAAAGTCGTGGCATCCGCGTGCGTTGCGCTGGCCCCGGAACCGGCGGCTTCAGGGTTTGTTCATCTTTTCGCGCTACGGAGCATCCGCGCCCCGCGCCAACACCCATGGGGGTCAATGTCCATGACACTCCTCAGCCACCTCCGCCTCCGCACCAAGCTGACCCTGCTGCTCGGCTTGTCGACCCTGGCGTTGGCGATCGCGATTGGGGCAGGCGTAACGCAGATGCGACAGCGAATGATCGATGACCGCATCATCGAGCTCCGCGCGGTCGTGCAGTCGGCGATGGGCTTCGCCCGGTCGCTCGAGAACCAGGTGACGGCCGGCCGCCTCACCCGAGAGCAGGCGCTGGCACAGTTCCGCGACGACTTACACACGATGCGTTTCGACGGCGGCAACTACATCCTCGTCCAAACCTTCGATGGGCTCGTCGTGATGCACGGCGGGGACCCCGACCGGGAGGGAAAGCCGACCGCGTCCAAAGACCGGAACGGCAGGTCGAGCGCCGACCTGGCGCGCGACGCGCTCCGCGACGCCGACGAAGGTGTCATTTCCTACCTTGCCCTGAAACCGGGAGCGAAAGAACCGGGAGCGAAGCTGTCCTATATCGCGCGGTTCGTTCCCTGGCAGCTGGTGTTCATCGCCGGCGACTGGACCGACGACCTGGACGCCGCGTTCCTCGCTTCGCTGTTGCGTCTTGGCGCGATAGGCGGTGCGCTGCTGTTGGTCACGCTGCTCACTGCTTTGCTGATCAACCGGGACATCGGCGGCTCGCTGGGCGAGCTGAAGACCGCGATGGAACGGCTGGCCAGCGGAGCGTTATCGCCCGACATTCCCGGTGCCGACCGGCGTGATGAAGTCGGTGCGATGGCGGCCGCGTTGCTGGTGTTCAAGGACAGCATGATCGAGACCGAGCGCTTGCGGGCCGCGCAGGAGGCGGCCAAAGCCCAGGCCGCCGAAAGCCAGAGAGCGGCGCTGAACCGGATGGCGGACGAATTCGAGAGCAAGGTCGGGCGGCTGGTCGCGATGCTTGCCTTGGCCTCCACCGAACTGGAAGCCACGTCGCACACGATGACCGGCACGGCGAACCAGAGCAATCAGCGTGCCACCGCGGTTGCCGCGGCGTCGGAGGAGGCCAGCACCGGTATGCAGGCCGTGGCCGCCGCCGCCGAGCAACTGTCGACATCCATTAGCGAGATCAGCCGTCAGGTCGCGCGCTCCTCGAAGATCTCGGTAAAGTCGGTGGACGATGCCAGGCGCACCGACGCGATCGTGCGAACGCTCGCCGACGGGGCCGAGAAGATTGGCGCTGTCGTGAGCCTGATCACCAACATCGCCAGCCAGACCAATCTGCTGGCGTTGAACGCCACGATCGAGGCGGCGCGTGCCGGCGACGCCGGGAAAGGGTTCGCCGTCGTGGCCTCCGAGGTCAAGAGTCTGGCCAACCAGACCGGCAAGGCGACCGAAGAGATCGGCGCCCTGGTGGCCCAGATTCAGGCCGCGACGAAGGAGGTCGTGGAGGCCATTCGGGATATTTCCGCCACCATTGAGGAACTCAGCACGATCGCGACCGCCATCGCCTCCGCCGTCGAGGAGCAGGGCGCGGCCACCTCGGAAATCGCCCGCAACGTGCAACAGACGAGCGAGGCGGCGCGCGAGGTGGCGGCGGGCATCAGCGGCGTGAGCCAGGTGGCGGGCGAAACCGGCGCGGCGGCCGGTCAGGTGCTGAACGCGGCGGCGGACCTGTCAAAGCAGGCCGAACAGCTATCTGGCGAGGTGAACAACTTCGTGGCCGGTGTCAGGGCGGCGTAATCCCAACGATTTCAGGCACAACCGTCGCTCTTCACGTCATGGCCCGGCTTGTCCGGACCACCTGTCGCGGTACGGCGCTGGGTCAGGTGGCCCGGACCGGGCCATGACGTGGAAAAGACGGCGCCATGCGTCAATCTTAATGCGTCAATCTTAATGCGGGCTGGCGTAATCCCAAATTGGTCTTCAAAATCGGCCGTGGGGCAGGCATCACGGTGCTGTCCCGGGACAGCCCGGCATCGCGCTGAGCGGCAGATCAACCAGCCCGCGCCGGCCGTCTCATGAACTCGCCCGGCGGGATCCCCAGCACCTGGCGGAACGCATGGCCAAACGCGGCCACACTGGAAAAGCCAAGCCGCGCCGCCACCGCGGTGACCGGCGCGAGCCCGCTGTCGAGCATCTCGACCGAGGCCAGAATGCGCGCGCGCTGCCGCCATTCCTTGAACGTCAGGTCGGTCTCGGCGGGAAACAGCCGGGTGATCGTCCGCTGCGACGCGCCGGCGGCACGCGCGAGGTCGCCCAGGTCGCGCCCACCGGCCGGCTCGGCCAGCACCTGTTCGGCGACGCGGCGCGCCCGCGGATCGGACGGCATGGGCATGAACGTCGCCCCATCCTCGGCCTCCGCCAGTTCGAACAGCGCCAGCCGTGCCAGCAGATCGACGCGGCGCGGGTCGGCGCCGGCCGTGAACGTGGCCAGGACCAGCTCGCGCAACAGAGTGCCGACCGCGACCACGAACTCGCGGCCCAGGCGCGGCAGCTCGGGGTGGGAGGCGAGCCAGCCGGGGGCGATATAGAGCGAGCGCATTTCGAGATCGGTCAGCATGTCGACCGCGTGCTCCAGCCGCGGCGGCACCCAGACGGCCCGCCGCGGCGGCACCAGCCAGCGGCCTTTCGGCGTGGTCACCTGCATCACGCCGCGGGAGGCGAACAGCAACTGCGCTTCGGCGTGGACGTGCAGACCCAGTTGTACGCCACGCCCGTAGAACCGCGCCAGGGCGGCGACACCGCCGCCGGCCAACGAGAAACCGCTGCCCGCCGGATCTGGGGCCGGTGAGCCTGGGGCGGGCGAGTTTGGATCTGCCAGGTTTGGTTTTGCCAGGTTTGGATTTGCCAGGTTTGGTTCCGGGAAATTTGGTTCCGGCAAGCCCCGGTTTGCCAGGCCTGGATCTGGCGAGCCTGGCGAATTGGTTTCCGGCAAGCCTGGCTCCAATAAGCCTGGATCAAACAGGCCTGGCTCCGGCAGGTTACGCTCGCGCAATTTTGGCGTGTCCACGATGTTGGTTGGCCACACGTCGATGAAACGCCAGTCTACACTCCACGAACTCCGCGGGGAAGAGGACAAGAACGATGAACAGGCCAGCGACCGTGATCGGCTTCATCAACGCCGGTCACTTCATCGACCACTACGCCATGCTGGTGTTCGCGGCGGCGGTCATCGTCATGGGCCCGGCGCTCGGGATCGGCTACGGCGAGCTGTTGCCCTATGCGATGCCGGCCTTCGTCGCATTCGGTGCCGGCGCGCTGCTGAACGGCTGGCTCGGCGACCGTTGGAGCCGGCGCCACATGATGGCGATCTTTTTCCTCGGCATTGGCGCCTCCATGATCCTGGTCGGGCTGGTGCGGACCCCGCTCGAACTTGGCGCGGCGTTGCTGGCGGTCGGGTTGTTCGCCTCGATCTACCACCCCGTCGGTACCGCCATGCTCGTCGCCCATGCCGACAAACTGGGCCGCCAGGTCGGCATCAACGGAGTGTGGGGCAATCTGGGAGTCGCCTCTTCCGCCGTCGTCACCGGCGTCATCGCCCAATACCTCGGCTGGCGTTGGGCGTTCGCGCTGCCTGGACTGGTCACGATCGGGGTCGGCGTCGCGTTCATGAGCCGGGTTCGCCACGAAGTCCGGACCGGCCACAAACAGGCGGGCGCGGCGGCGCGGGTGTCCAAGGACATGATGTGGCGCGTCGTGGTGGCGCTGGTGGTGACGATCGTCGCCAGCTCGACCACGTTCAACGCGATCACCGTCGCATTGCCAAAACTGTTCGCCGAGCGGCTGACCATGCTGACGACGAGCCCGGCGCTGATCGGGCTGATCGCCTCGGGGGTTTATGTGTTCGGGGCGCTGACGCAGTACACCATCGGCAACCTGGTGGACCGGCACTCGCTGAAAACCGTGTTCCTGCCGCTGGCCGTCGCCTTCCCGCCGCTGCTGTTCGCCAGCGCCGGATTAAGCGGGCTGCCGTTCGTCGTTGTCTCAATCGGCGTCATCGCGGCCATGTTCGGGCTGGTGACGGTGAACGACGCGATGGTGGGAAAGTATACCAGCGATCAGTGGCGCGCCCGGGCCTTCGCCGTGCGGTATTTCCTGGGGTTCACCGCCGCCGGATTCTCGGTCGGCCTGGTGGCGTGGATGCACGAAACCGGCGGGTTCGGCATGATGTTGCAGGCGTTCGGCACCTTCTGCCTGCTGATCGTGGCGGGCGCGCTGATCTTCCCGCCGGAGCGCCGCATACCTGCCGCGCAGCCAGCGGAGTAGCCACGCGTATTCCAGGTTTGCGCCGCACCAAGGCGGATGCTAGGGAGCCTACTGATCAGTAGGAGCACCATAACGTGAACGACGCGCTGCCGGCCCACGCGCCGCTGGAGTCGATCGAGGCGGTGGATCAAGGGCTGGGGGCGGCGGGCTATATCGCCAGCCGGCAGATTTCCACCGCCATCTATCTCGCGCATCACCTGCAAAAGCCGATCCTCGTCGAGGGACCGGCGGGTGTCGGCAAGACCGAACTGGCGAAGTCGGTCGCGACCTGGATGCAGCTGCCGCTGATCCGCATGCAGTGCTATGAGGGGCTGGACGAGTCCAAGGCGCTGTACGAGTGGAAATACGGCAAGCAACTGCTGTACACCCAGATCCTGAAGGACAAGATCAACTCGGTGATCGGCGAGGCCGACAATCTGGCGGTGGCGCTGAACAAGCTGCACGATTTCGGCGACATCTTCTTCTCGCACCAGTTCCTGGAGCCGCGGCCGCTGCTGCGCGCGCTGGAAATGCCGGGCGGCGCCGTTCTGCTGATCGACGAGATCGACAAGTCGGATCAGGAGTTCGAGGCGTTCCTGCTGGAAATCCTGTCGGACTATCAGGTGACGATCCCGGAACTCGGCACCGTCCACGCCTCGACCCCGCCGATCGTGCTGCTGACCTCCAACAGCACCCGCGATCTCGGCGACGCGTTGAAACGGCGCTGTCTGCATCTGCATATCGGCTTCCCGGATGAGAAGCTGGAGGCGCGGATCATCGCCTCCCGCGTGCCGGGGATCGATGGACGGTTGTTGAAGCAACTCGTCAGTTTCGTGCAGCAATTGCGTGTGCTCGACCTGAAAAAGGTGCCCTCGGTCAGCGAAACGATCGACTGGGCTCGCGTGATGGTGCTGCTGCACACCTCGGTCCTGGAAGTCGACCTGGTGCGCGACACGCTGAACGTGCTGTTGAAGTTCGAGGCGGATATCGAGGTCGCGAACAAGCAGATCGCCGGACTGACCCACAAGGCGCGGCAGGACGCCGGAGTGCCGGCCTGATGTCGGGCTTTGTCGCCGGGGCCCCCTCCCCCAGCGAGCCGTTGCGCCGGTTCTTTCAGGTCGCGCGTGGCGCCGGACTGCGCGTCTCGGCCGCCGAGGGGATCGACGCGGCCCGCGCGGTCGATCTGGTGGGGTTCGAGGACCGGACGCTGCTGAAGGATACGCTCGGGCTGATCCTGGCGAAAACGCCCGAAGAAAAGGATCTCTACGACGAGGCGTTCGAACTTTATTTCAAACGCGACGAATTCGCCGGGAAGGACGAGGCCGAAGCCGAGGACCACGTGGAAGGCGGCATGCCTCAGCGTGGCCCTCAGATGGGCGGCGACGGGATGGGCGGGGCCGGCGGGCAATCATTGGGACAACTGCTGGAGAGCGACGACCGCGCGGCGTTGGCGGCCGAAATGGAAAAGGCGGCGCGCGAGGCCGGGGTCGAAAATATCCGTTACTTCACGCAGAAGAACCTTTATGCGCGGCGGATTCTCAACCGCATGGGATTGCGCGCGCTGGAACGCGAGATGGAGGCGATGCGGCAGAGCGGCGCACCGGAATATCTGAGCCGGGCGCAGGTGCTGGAAGGCAAGGTCGAGCAACTGCGTGACGCGGTGCGCGATTTCGTCGAACGCTCGCTGCTGCTGTACGCGCGCGGCGAGACGGAGAAATTCCGCGAAGAACTGCTGAAATCCGCCCGGCTGTCGAACCTGGAGCGGCGCGATCTGGACCGGATGCGGGTGCTGGTGCGGCAAATGGCGAAGAAGCTGGCCGCACGGTATGCGAAGACGCGGCGGCGGCGGTTACGCGGGCAGTTGGACACGCGGCGGACGCTGCGGCGGAACATGGGCTGGGGCGGGATTCCGTTCATCACCGTCTGGAAACAAAAGCGCATCGAGAAGCCGCGGGTGATGGTGTTGTGCGATGTCTCCGGCTCGGTCGCGGCGATGTCCGGGTTCCTGCTGATGTTTATTTACGCGCTGAATGAGGCGTTGTCGGACATCAAATCGTTCGCCTTCGCCGGGTCGCTGATCGAGGTTTCCGACATTTTGGAAAAGGAACCGGTCGAGCAGGCGATCAGCAAGATCATGCAGACGATCGGTTACGGATCCTCGAATTACGGCAACAGTTTCGCGGATTTCGAGGACGGGTGGATGCAGTTCGTCAACAATAAGACGACGGTCATTATCCTTGGGGATGGACGCGGCAACCGCACCGATCCGCGGACGGATGTGATTGCCCGGCTGTCGCAACGATGCAAGCGGATTATCTGGTTGAACCCGGAATACCGGTCGGCATGGGGGACCGGGGACTCGGATATGTATCGTTACGCACCGTTTTGTAGTCTGGTGACGGTGTGCAACACGCTGCGGCAACTGGAACGGGTCATTACCGATATTTTGGAAGACGCGGCCTGATCCCGGAGCGCTTCGGCCGGCGCTTTCCGGCGTGGCGCGCTCCGCTACGCCACGAAGATCGCGAAGCGCGCCAAGGTCACGAAGATTGCTCGATTCCAGGCGAGGTTATCTTGGTGACCTTGGCGCGCTTTGTGACCTTCGTGATGCATGAGGCCGTTCAACCGCACGAACGCCAGGCCGCCGTCAGCATGGCGTTCCGGGCATCACGCGCCACTCCAGGCCCGCCCCCACCGATCCTCGAACACCACATCCGCCAGCGGCGCGCGGCGCACCGGCCCAAACTTCCCCATTGGAAATCCGACCGGCAAAATCGCGTACGAATGCTGCCCCTCGGGAATTCCCATCGCCGCCTCGGCTGCCTTCTCGTGGATCAGGTACAACGTGGTCAGCGTCGCCCCCAACCCGACCGCCCGCGCCGCCAGCAGCATGTTTTGCACCGCCGGGAAGATCGACGCCCCGGACCCTCGAGCTCCCGTCAGACACGGCACGATCCACACCGGTGCCTCATGGAAATGATCCGCCAGATACTCCGCCGCGTCCAACATCCGGGCGAAACGTTCCGGCGTCACGCCAGGCGCCGGGCCACCCGAGCGGTAGCGCGGTCCCACCACCTCATGCCACGCCTTCTTATACCACGCCCCGGCGGCCGCCTTGATCGCCGGATCGCGGATCACCAGGAACCGCCAGGACTGCATGTTGCCGCCATTGGCGGCGAACGTCCCTGCCTCCAGCACCTGGTTCAACAACGCGTTCGGCACCGGATCCGGTTTCAACCGGCGCATCGATCGGGTCGTGCGCATGATCTCGAACAGGTCGTACGAAGTTTCACTCATCGAATGATTTCCCTTTCGCGCGAGATCGCCAGATCCCACGAAAACCCGATACACGCGGCGATCTTTCGATCATTTCCGTTGCCGGCGCGACGCCTCTCGCGGCGCCCGGTCACGATCTGACGGCTCTCGGATGCCCACGGGCATGCATATCAGGTTTGCCGCCGCGACGAAGCCCCTCGGCATGAAACGGCAGCAGCACCACGTGACCAGGTTTAGAGCATTTTCCGATCAGGTTGAGCCGGCACGAGCTCGGCTTCCTGTCATCGCGAGCGAAGCGAAGCAATCTCCATGCGCGGGGAGATTGCTTCGCTTCGCTCGCGATGACAGGGACGGGACACCGGCGGGTCCAACCTGATCGGAAAGCGCTCTAATTTTCCGCGACCGGAACCGCTGCGGTCACGCTCGGCGAGCGCTGGATGGCATATCCGCGCTTTGACAGGGTGCGTCCAATCGCGGCGGCGGCCCGATGCCGCTACCTCGGTGGGCTGAGCAGTTCGGTGGTTGTCCACCCCGCCCACCGGTAATTGGTGCCCAGCCGCACGATCTCGCTCTTCACGATCATTTTCGGATCAGGCGCGTACCAATGGGTCTCGCGCGTCCCGAAGCCCGGAGGCCCAGGGTTTCGGAAGCCACTGAGCGCTTCGCTGCCGATTCCGCCCTGATATTCGATACGGAATGCCTTGAACGTTCCGGCCGGGACGGTGACATCCTCGAACGCGGTGACCCGCGCCTGGGATTTGGCTGGCGGCCAGGCGGCGCCGTACAAACGGTCAGCGTGGGAATAGGTCGCACCCCAGGACTTGCCAACCCAAAGTGGCCAGGAGAACAGACCCGTGTCCGGTATGTCGGTGACCGCGACCTTGCCACCCTCGATCGTCCCGATGGGGTTGAAGGTGGCCGGGTCGAGGACGCTCGTGATCGCCGGACTCACGAGGCCGTAACCGCGCCGCCCGTCAAGCATGACGGAGGCCGCGGTGATTTCCCGGTCTTCCACCGTGCTGTGAAAGACCGTGCCTTCGGTGACGCGGACGTTCCATTTCGCGCCGATCGGCGGGTAGGCCGCGGCAGCCGTGATCGCCCCAACCGGCGGTCGCATCGTTTCCGGTGGCTGACCGCCCGGCGCGGTACAGCCGCCCGCGAGTATCGGAATGAAGAGTGCGTGCAGCAGGCGCCGTCGATTCATGGCGTACCCTCCATAGCGTCGGACGTCCGGCGTTCGTTGGTCGCATTGCGCACGCGACAACCGCCTGACAGGCGGCGGACCGCTGATCGGGAACTACGTTGTCACGGGCTCGCGTCTCTCAGATGATCCCTTTCTCGCGCAACGCGGCCAGCGCCGCCGCGTCCAACCCCAGCTTCGACGTCAGAACCTGGTCCGTATGCTGCCCCAACATCGGCGGCGGCAGACGGTAATCCGGCGGCGTCTCCGACAGTTTCACCGGATTGGCGATCATCTTCATCTTGCCGCCGGTCGCGTGCTCCATCTCCAGCACCATCTCGCGCGCCAGGACATGCGGATCGGCGAACACCTCGGACAATTTGTTGATCGGACCGCAACCGATCTTCAACGCCTCCAGCTTGTCGATCCACCACCCGGTCGGATGCCGCTGCATCACCGGGGTCAGCGTATCCGTCACCAGTCGCCTGTTTTGCACACGCGCCGCGTTGGTGGCGAAACGTTCGTCCTCCAGCAGATGGGTCAGCGCGAACGCCTCGCAGAATCGTTTGAAGGTCGGATCGTTGCCAATCGACAGCACCATGTAGCCGTCCTCGGTCGGGAACACCTGATACGGCACGATGTTCGGATGCTGGTTACCGAGCCTGGGCGGGTTTTCCCCGGTCGCGAGGTAGTTCATCCCCTGATTGGCCAGCCACGCCACATGCGTATCGAGCATGCCGATATCGATCTGTTGGCCCTGCCCGGTCAGATCGCGGTGCCGGATCGCCGCCAGAATGCCGATGCAGCCGTACAGCCCGGCGAACAAATCCGCCACCGGCACGCCGACTTTCTGCGGCAGCCCATCCGGCTCCCCGGTCAGGCTCATCACCCCGCCCATACCCTGGATCAGGCTGTCATACCCCGGCCGCGGCGCATACGGGCCGGTCTGCCCGAACCCGGTGATCGAGCAATAGATCAGCCGCGGGAATTTCGCATGCAGTTGCTCGTAGCCGAGGCCGTACTTCTCCAGCGCGCCGACCTTGAAGTTCTCCACCAGGATGTCGCAGTCGGCGATCAACTTCAGGGCGATCTCCTGCCCTTCCGGCCTGCCGATATCCAGCGTCACCGACATTTTGTTGCGGTTCACGCCGACGAAATACGCGCTCTCCTTGGTTCCCGGCATGAATGGCGGCGCGAAGCCGCGGGTGTCGTCGCCGGCACCTGGGCGCTCGATCTTGATCACCTCGGCTCCCAGATCGCCCAGCATTTGCGCGCAGGTGGGACCCGCGAGGACACGGGTGAGGTCGAACACGCGCAGCCCCTTCAATGGGCCGGTTGGGTGGGTCATGAAGCTCTCCAGCTTGCCGGTCGATGATATTGCCGTTTACTTTATATCCTGACCGTCCGTCTGGGAAATCCGCCCGCGCCGGTGCATCGCGCCGTTCACGCCACCGGTCGCGGGTCCCCGCCGCGGCCGCCGCCGGCATCGACACATGGAAGTAATGGTATGGGCAACGCCGCTGGCTACGACTACATCATCGCCGGCGCGGGGTCGGCGGGATGCGTGCTCGCCAATCGCCTGACCGAGGACACCGGCGCCACGGTTCTGCTGCTGGAAGCCGGCGGCCATGACCGCCATCCCTACATCCAGGTGCCAATCGGTCTGGGCAAGCTCCAGCAGCACCGGATGTTCGACTGGGGTTACGACACCGAGCCGGAGCCGCACCTCAACGGCCGCCGGATCAGGGTGTTGCGCGGCAAAGTGCTGGGCGGCTCATCGTCGATCAACGTCATGGCCTACCACCGCGGCCACCGCGGCGACTTTGACCGTTGGGCCCGGGAGGGCGCGACCGGGTGGGCCTACGCCGACATGCTGCCGTATTTTCGGCGGAGCGAGTGCTGGGAAGATGGCGAGGACCCCTGGCGTGGCGGGTCGGGTCCGTTGGGCACCCAGTGGAGCCGGGCGCGGGACCCAATTTACGACGCATGGCGCGCAGCCGGCGCCCAGGCCGGATGGCCCGTCACCGACGATTATAATGGGAAAGAAGCGGCCGGCTTCGCGCGCGTCCAGTTCACCATCAGAAACGGCCGGCGCGCGTCGGCCGCCGCCGCCTACCTGACTCCGGCGCTGAAACGGCCGGGCCTGTCGCTTCGCACCGGCGCGATGGTGACCCGCGTGACGATGCGCGGCACACGCGCGTCCGGGGTGGAATTCGTCCATCGGGGCACCACCGAGCGGGCCGAGGCGACGCGCGAGGTCATTCTGTGCGGCGGCGTGTTCAATTCGCCGCAGTTGCTGATGCTCTCCGGCATCGGGCCCGCCGCGCATCTGCGCGACATGGGCATTACGCCGCTGACCGACCTCCCGGTCGGTCAAAACCTGCGCGACCATCTGGTGGTGGAATTGCAATGGGTCCGCAAAGACCGAGGGCCGTTCCACCGGGTAATGCGCATCGACCGGATGGCGATCGCCATGGCGCGCGCCATGTTGGTTGGGAGTGGGCCGGCAACGGTCCTGCCGATCGCTTTGATGGCGTTTCTCCGGACCCGGCCGGAGCTGGAGGTGCCCGACATCGAGTTCATGTTCCGCGGCGCGCCGCCCCATGCGCATCCCTGGTTTCCCGGTTGGAAATCCGCCTATCCGGATGGTTACGGGATCAGACCGGCGCTGTTGCATCCACGCAGCCGCGGTGAGGTGATTCTCCGTTCCGCCGATCCGCGCGCGCCGGTCCGGATCAGGCCCAACTTCCTCGCCGAGCCCGAGGACCTTGGCACGCTGCGCGAGGCCTTCCGCCACGCGCGCGAGCTGGGCAACCGACCACCATTGGATCCGTTCCGCGGCCCCGAAGTCTCGCCCGGACCGGCGGTGAACACGGACGCGGAGGTCGATGCCTGGATCCGGAACACCGTCATCACGGTCAACCACCCGCTCGGGACCTGCGCCATGGGACGCGGCCCGGATACCGTGCTCGACCCCGACCTGAAGGTGCACGGCATCGAGGGCTTGCGCGTGGCGGATGCCTCGGCGTTTCCCGACATGCCGTCCGCGCACATCAACGCGATCGTGATGGCATTGGCCGAACGCGCGTCCGATTTGATCCGCGGCCGTCCGCCTTTGGCGCCGGCGAACGTCTGACGCATCCCGGACGATCTCCGCCGAGCCGGCACGCCGCGGCGTCTCCACCGCGGAATCCGGCGCGGCACGCATCGCGCTGCCCGGAAGGCGACGGTCAAAGTTGCCGGCGGGCGAGTCCGGCCCCTATGCTTCCCGATGACGGGCCACACGGAAAATTGGCGCGCGCGTGAAGAAAGGAAGTGTCCATGTCAGACCGCCCACCCAGCGTCGAGCGGCGCGGCTCCTGGGTCGCCGCCGGCGTCACGCTGGCGATCCTGTCAATCGCCTATGGCTCGCCGCTGCTGATCGTGGTCGGACTGAAACCGATCCAGGAGGCTTTGGGCACCGACCGCTCGGTGATCGCATTGGCCGGCTCGCTGGCCTGGGTCGGAACTGGGGTTGGCGGCATCCCGATGGGGTGGCTCGCGGACCGCATCGGCATTCGCGCCGTCATCGCCATCGGCACGGTCATGATGGCGGCCGGCCTCGCCGTATCGACGATTGGCGGCACCGTGCCGCTTTACCTGGGGCACGGATTGCTGATCGGCCTGGTCGGCAACGGGGCGATTTACGCCCCCTTGCTGATCTATGTCAGCCGCTGGTTCGATCGCCGCCGGGGCGCCGCGATCGCCCTCATCTCCTCCGGCCAGTATATCGCCGGCGTGTTCTGGCCCGCGGTGTTCGAGCGCGGCATCGCCGCGTACGGCTGGCAAACCACGATGCTGGCGTACGGCGCCGTGGTGTTGGTCTGCATCCCGCCGTTGCTGCCGTTGCTGCGCGCGGTGCCGCGGCCGGTGAGCTCCGGCGCCGCTGGCCATGGCGGACGGAACCGGGCGGTCCTCGGACTGCGGCCAAATTTGGTTCAGGGGGTGATCTGCGTGGCGGCGTTCTGCTGCTGCATTCCGATGGCGATCCCGAACTCGCACCTGGTGGCGTTCTGCTCCGACATCGGCATCAGCCCGGTGCGCGGCGCCGCCATGCTCTCGGTGCTCCTGGGCTGTGCCTTCGTCTCCCGCCAGTTCTGGGGCGCCATGGCGGACCGGATCGGCGGGCTGCGCACAGTCATGGCCGGCTCGGCCTGTCAGGCGGCGGCCATCGGCGCGTTCCTGCTCACCCAGAACGAGGCCGGGCTGTTCGTCATCGCCGGGGTCTACGGCCTCGGCTTCAGCGGTATCATCCCGTCGTACTCGGTGGCGATCCGTGACCTGTTCCCATCAGCCGAGGCCGCGTGGCGAATTCCGGCCGTGCTGTTCACCGGTATGTCCGGGATGGCGGTCGGCAGTTGGCTCGCCGGCCGGATCTACGATCATTTCGCGTCGTACGCGCCGGCCTTCGCGACCGGCGTGGTGTTCAATCTGCTCAATCTCGCCCTGGTCGGCTTCCTCGTCACCCGCCTGCCGCGGCGAAGCGGCCGGGTGTTGGCGCCCGCCTGACCGGAACGTTCTTCGCCGCGTCCCGGCGGAGGCCGCGTCCCGGCGGAGAGTCCCGGCGGACATCCCGATTCGTGAAGCCGCCGGGGATTATCGGTGGAAAACCCCACGGGACGTCTTGATCCGCCGCATGCCGAGGACCACGATAAAGGCATGCCCAGTTTCGAACGCCTTATCCCAGAGGGCGACGACCGCGAGCGCATGATCTGCGCCGATTGCGGCCACATCGATTACCAGAACCCCAAGGTCGTGGTCGGTACCGTGGTGGTCTCGGATAACCGGATCCTGATGTGTCGCCGCGCCATCGAGCCGCGGCGGGGGTTCTGGACGCTGCCCGCCGGCTATCTGGAGCTTGGCGAGACGTTGGAGGAAGGCGCCGCCCGCGAAGCGATGGAAGAGGCCACCGCCGGCATCACCATCGATGGCATTCTGGGGGTGTTCAGCGTGGCGCGGATCGGTCAGGTGCAGGTGATTTTCCGCGGCCGGTTCGCCGACCCGGATTCGCCCCATTTCGCCGCCGGCCCCGAGAGTCTGGAAGTCGCGTTGTTCGCGTGGGACCAGATCCCCTGGAGCGACATCGCGTTTCCCACCGTCCATTGGGCTTTGAACGCCTGGAATGCGTGCCGGTCAGGCGCTTTGGGCATTCCCGCCGGCAATCCGCTCTCCGATCCGCGCGGCGTTCACCGCATGATCCCCTCCCCGGTATCGGGTCTGGGCTCGTGAGGGGCCTTGTCCTCGCTCTCGCGCTTCTTATCGCCGCGGCGGCGCATGCCGCGGAGCCGGGTCTGCCGGTTCCGCCCATTCCCCCGGCCGAGCCGCCGCCGTCGGCGGCCCCCGTGCCGGACCTGGATGTCGTTGGCCAAAGCGACGACGCGCCGTCATCCGCGGTGACGCTGTATACCGAGATCAATCATCGCGCGGCGCCTGACGCGGGCCTTGGTTACGCGCCTGGCGCGCATTATCAGCTCGATAACGGTCGCCGGTTTTTCATGCCGGGCATCATGGTGCACGTGCCATTGCCATAATGTTCCGGTAAGAGGGGCAAAAGTGTGGGCGCGGCCGCAATTTTGTCTTGCGTCGATTCGGCGCCGTGGATTCTTTGCATGATGTGCCGCCGCCACCCATTTCCCTGTCCGGCCTGAC
>Ga0181536_10000701_pt1 | contig 40073 bp, 34 predicted proteins | sample PEATcosm2014_Bin_41_FD_121105 | JGI IMG/M metagenome (GOLD analysis project Ga0181536, IMG submission 121105) | Peatland microbial communities from MTU Mesocosm Facility, Houghton, MI, USA - PEATcosm2014_Bin17_60_metaG | ecosystem: Environmental > Terrestrial > Soil > Wetlands > Peat | place...
CGCGGCGGCCGGGCAATCGCGCATGCACAGCTTGCAGCCGATGCACTTGGCCGGGTCGAAGGCCAGCTTGCCGCGGAAGTCCGCCGGCATCGTCACCTTGACGCGCGGATAGCGGACCGTGGCGGGCTTTCTCCCGACCGACCGCAGCACTTCCTTGAGCATTTTTCCCGCCTTCGTCATGGCCCGACCGGTCCTTTCATCAGCCCTTTCACCCCTAGGTCAATGAGCAACTGGACGAACGCGACCGGGGCGACGTACTGCCAGCAGAAGTTGACCATCTGGTCTATCCGCAGCCGCGCGAAGACGCTGCGGAGGAGCGAGATGAGGCAGACGATCGCGAACACTTTGACCAGGTACAGCCCGAACCCGACGGCCGGCCCCAGGTTCAGCCCGAACGGCAGGAAGACCGCCGCGAGCAGCGAGGCGCCGACGATCATCTCGATGCTGATCGCCATCCGGAAGATCGCCAGCAGCTTGCCGCTGTACTCGGTCAGCGTCCCGGCCACGACCTCCGTCTCGGCCTCCGGGGCGTCGAACGGCACGCGCTCGAGCTTGCCCAGGAGCGCCAGCAGCCCGACCGCCAGCCCGATGAGGTTGAAGAGCATGTGCAGCGGGTTCGCGGAGTAATACTTCGTCAGCTCGCTGAGCGACCAGGTGTCGGCCAGCAGCGCCGGCGCCAGGATGCTCAGGACGAGCGGGACCTCGTAGGCGAAGAGCTGGGTGATCGCGCGCGCCGCGCCGATCATGGAATAGAGCGACCGCGAGTACCACCCGCCGAGGAAGAACGCGACGGTCGGAATGCTCAGCAGGTAGAGGACCACGATCACGTCTCCCTTGAACGCGAAGAGCGCCGAGGGTTTCCAGATCGGGATGTACAGCAGCGCGGTGACGACCGAGGTCAACGCGACGAGGGGCGTGGCGGCGAACATGGGCCGGTCCGCGAGTTCCGGGACGAGGTTCTCCTTGGCCAGGAGCTTGATGAAGTCGGCCCAGGGCTGGAACCACGGCGGCCCGATGCGGTTCTGCAGCCGGGCGCAGAGTTTGCGGTCCACGTATTCCGCCAACAGCGCCGCCGTGGCGAGAAAGAGGAACCCGGGAAAAATCAGGATGTAGAACAGGACGCCGGCCAGGGTGTGTCCCATTATCGGTCTTCTCCCGCCCGGAAGTTGGCGTTCAGGCGCGAGAAGTCCACACCGTGTCTGCGGTGCCACTCGATGCCGTACGCGCGCAACTGGCCCCAGGTCATGATGCCGCCGCGGGCCGATCCCTCCACCTCGATCAGCCGGTCGGTGCAGGAGAAGCACGGGTCAATCGCGGCGACGACGATCGGCAGGTCGGCCAGGTAGCCGTCCTTGAGCATGTGCGCGACGGCCTGGACGTTCGCGAGCGTCGGCGCGCGGACTTTCACGCGCTCGGGCTTCTCCGTGCCGTTGGACTTGACGTAATGCACGTCCTCGCCCCGCGGCGCCTCATAGCGGACGAACGCTTCGGCGGCGGGGATCTTGCGCGGCGCCTTGACGGCGATGGGGCCTTCCGGCAGGTTCTCGACGAGTTGCCGGATGAGGCGGTAGCATTCCATCAGCTCGCCGCAGCGAACGAGCGTTCGGCCGTACACGTCGTTGTGGTTGTCGGTGACGACGTTGACCGGGACCTCGATGTACGCGGCGTACGGATCGTCCTTGCGGCAGTCGCGCGGCACGTCGGAGGCGCGCGCGGTCGGGCCGACGGCGCCGAGCCGGATGGCGTCGTCGTGCGAGAGCGCGCCGACCCCGGACAGCCGCCGGGCCAGCGTCACCTCTTCGGTCGCGACGGTGATGTAGTACTTCGTCCGCTCCTCGAGCACCGCGACCCCCTCGAGGATCTTCAGCTTCTGCTCGGAGGTGACGTCCCGCCGGACGCCCCCGATGGTGTTGATGCCGTAGTTGACGCGGTTGCCGGTGAGCATCGCCAGCAGGTCCATCACGACCTCGCGGTCGCGCCAGGTGTACATCAGGAGCGTGTCGAAGCCGACCTCGTGGCCGGCGACGCCGAGCCAGAGCAGGTGGCTGTGGACGCGTTCGAGCTCGCCGACGAGGCTGCGGATGTAGCTCGCGCGCCTGGGGACTTCGAGTTGCGCGCATTCCTCGACGGCCATGGAGAAGGCGGTGGCATGCGAGTGCGAGCAGATGCCGCAGATGCGCTCGACGAGGTAGAGGTCCTGGATGTACGTCCGCGCCTCGCAGGCTTTCTCGATCCCGCGGTGGTTGTAGCCGAGCCGGATGCCGGCCTTCATGATCTTCTCGCCGCTGAGGGTGAGCATGAAGCTCGTCGGCTCCTTGAGCGCCGGGTGTTGCGGCCCGATGGGGACTTGCAGGTTCGCATTAGGCATGATCCACCTCCATTCAGCCGCGCCTGTGCGGCGCCGGTCAATCTCTCTTGCGCGGAGCGCCCGGAAGGCTCTCCGCCGTCCAGTCTTTGCGCAGCGGATGCTGGCCCGCCGGCCAGTTATCCGGCAGCGGATACCGCGGGCCGTCCGGCAGGCCCTGCACCTGAAAGCCCAGCAGGTCCGCCAGTTCGCGCTCGTAAGCCGCGGCGGCCGGGAAACGGGCCGTGATGCTTTGCAGGACCGGCTTCTCTTTGGGAAGGGCGGTCGAAAGGTTCAGGACGATGCCGCTGGGCCGCGCCAGGTGATAGATCACGCCGAGCGTGGCGCCGAGGTCGAGCCCGGTGATCGCGCAGAGGATCGAGAACTGCATCCGCTCCTGAAGGTGGCCCAGGACCTCGCCGGCTTGCCCGGCGGGCGCTTCGGCGAACATCCGCCGCGCCCGCGCAATGCGCATCCGGCCGTCCAGGAATGGGAATTTCCCGACGAGTTCGGCCTGAATCGCCCGCTCTTCCGTCATGGCATTTTCACCGGACATGGACACCCCGATTCATGGTATCACGCCTTCAGGCTCGTAAGCAACTTCACGACGCCGTCAATAATCGCCGGCGGGCTGGCGGGGCAGCCGGGGATGTAGGCGCTGACCGGCAGCACGGCGTCAATCCCCTGCATGACGTTGTAACAGCCCTGGAAAACGCCGCCGGAGCAGGCGCAGGTGCCGCAGGCGACGACGAATTTCGGCTCGGCCATCTGCTCGTAGATGCGGACGAGCCGGTCCTGAACCTGCCGCGTCACCGGCCCGGAGCAGACGAGCACGTCGGCGTGACGCGGCGTCGCCTTGAGCTGGATGCCGAAGCGCTCGATGTCGTATTTCGGCGTCAGCGCCGCGATGATCTCGATATCGCAGGCGTTGCACGCGCCGGAGTTGAAATGGAGGATCCACGGCGACTTAATCCGCGCCCAGGTCACCACGCGCTGAAGCACAGGCATGCGATCACCTTCTGTACAGGACCGAGAGCCCGACGAACCCGCCCAGGACATAGATCAGAGCGATATACAGCGTCGCGGCGGCGCCCACCTGCATGGTGGTCGTCATCAGCGCGACGACGTGAAGGATCGTGAAGAAAAAAGCGAACGGGAAGAACTGGCTATAGTCCGGCTGGACTTGCTGGTCGGGCGTCTCCTCGCCGCAGGCGTATGGCTTCGCGCCCGCGCCGGTCCGGCCCTTGCGCAGCGCCAGGCTCGAGAAGACGCCGAACACGCAGACCCCCGCGCCCAGGATGACCAGGAACGCGGTCGGAGGACTCAGCAGCCAGGACCAATCCATGAGATCAGCCTTTCAACTCTCGCAGCTTGGCCACGTCGAGCGACTCGGTGTGGCGGTAAACGCACAGGATGACGGCCACCGCGACCACGACGACGGCGACCTCGATGACGATCAGCGTGATGGCCAGCGCCTGCGCCAGCCCGATTTGCCCGGTGGCATAGCCGCTGGCGACCAGCGCGAGCGTGGTCGCCTTCGAGAGGATCTCCAGCGCGATCACCATCCGCACCAGGTTCCGCGTCATCAACAGGCTGTAAAAGCCGACGATCAGCAGCAGGACGACGCCCATGCCGCACAGCAGGACCAGGTGAGCCACCGGCTCAGACATGCCTTCATCCTATCGCATCACGAGAAATGCAAGCGACTCCGTCCGGCCCCGCTCAACGGAGCGGCACGCCTCCTTCACTTTTCGCCGGGCTTTTCCCGCACCAGCACCACGACCGCGAACGCGCCGGCGAGCAGGATAACGATCTGGCCGAGCAGGTCCATGTGCCGCAGCGCCCAGAGCGAGGTGCGCACGTCCTCCTCCTTTGCGGGCGGCGGGAGGATCGCCGGGAATTCGAGCGGCACGTTCACCCGGCTCAGCAGGATGGCCGCCGCGATCACGAGAATGAGCAGTGGCCAGTATTGCTTGAGTTTCTGTTTCTTGCGCGCGATCAACTGCTCCGCATCGAGCCGCTGCGTCAGGCTGATCGTCGTGATGAGGATGGCCGGGATGAGGCCGGCGCAGACGGAGAGCTCGAACACGCCGGCGATCGGCGAGCGGAGCTGGAACATCAGCGCCGTGACGAGCACGCTCGTCACGGCCAGCCCCACGACCGCCCGCAACAGCCGCGCCGTCATCACCGTCCAGAACGCCGCCGCCACCAACCCCGCGATCAGCAGCAGATTGACGTCGTACATCCTCATCGCCGTCCTTCTCCGTCCCTAGGGCGCGACCCGCGCCTGCAACAGGAACGTGTGGTACAGGAGCGGAAACAGCACGCCCGCGCCGATCGTCACGCCGGCGAGCGCCGCCGAGGCCAGCAACAGGCCGGGGCTCGCCTCGCGCGTTCCCTCGAGCCCCGCGCGCACTTTGCCGAAGAACACCTTGCGCTGCATCATCAGCAGATAGGCCAGCGTCACCACGCTCATCAGCACGGCGAGGATCGCGTAGATGCGATGGTCCGCCTGCCAGAGCGCGAGGATGATCAGCAGCTTGCTCCAGAATCCCGACAGCGGCGGCACCCCCGCCGCAGAGAGAAGGCCGACGACGGAGGTCGTCGCCGTGACCGGCATCCGCCCGCCCAGGCCGCCCAGCCGCTCCATGTCCGTCGTCTTAAGCTGCTGTTCGACCGCGGCGGAGTTGACGAAGAGGAGCGACTTGAAGGTCGCGTGGTTGAACAGGTGGAACACCGCGCCGACCACCGCCAGCGGCGTGCCGCAGCCCAGCGCCAGTACGATGTAGCCGACCTGGCTGATGCTCGACCACGCCAGCAGGCGTTTCATGTCGGTCTGCGCCACCGCCGCGAACGCGCCGATAACGATCGAGGCCATGCCGATCAGCATCATCACCTCGCTGATCGAGGCGCTCCCGGCGAAGAGATCCGAGGCCCACGAGAGTTTGGCGACCGGCGCAATCGGCGGCGCCGCCGAGTACGCGCCGATCAGCCCCAGCCTGATCAAACCGTAGATGCCCGAGACCTTCGTCGCCGCTCCGGCCAGCAGCACGGAGACCGGCGCGGGCGCCGCCGAGTACGCCCCCGGCACCCAGCCGTGGAAGGGCACCAGCCCGCCCTTGATGAACAGGCCGCAGATGAACGCGCCCAGGGCAATCCGCACCAGCGGGTTCGCCCCTGGCGCGCAGACGGCTTTGTGGATCACGCCGAACGAGACGCTGTGCGCCGCCAGGACGAATAGCGCGATCGCCGTCACCATCAGCACCGTCGCCACAGCGGACATGATGATGTACTTGAAGGCTCCCTCCAGCCCGTGCCGGTCGCGGTTGAACGCGATCAGCAGGAAGGAGGCCACCGCAGTGATCTCCAGGAAGATGTACAGGCTGAACAGGTCGCTGACGAGCACCGCGCCGTTCATGCCGATCAGCGACACGAGCAGCGCGTTCATGAAGTAGAACCGCTGCTTCGCGTCGGCCATCATCGCCCGGCCGAGCAGGGCCGTGACGAAGACCACCATGGCGGCGGACAGCAGCAGCACGAAGCTCAACTCGTCGGCCGCCAGGTTGAGCCCGAGGATCTGCCCGGCCGCGTCCGCGCGCAGCAGGCCGGGCCGGAACACCAGCACCGCCGCCTGCGCGGCCGCCAGGAGCAGGACCAGGCCGTCGGCGAGGCCGTTCCTCCGCGCCGTGACCGGCAGGTTGAGCAGTATCAGGGCCGCCAGCGGCGCCAGGACCAGATACGAGAGCACCGTTGCACTCCTATCGAAATCCGCACTCCATCGCGGGCGGATCGCCGACCGCTTCCGCTCAGATGCACCAGACGACGAACGCGATGACCGCCGCCGCGCCGGCCAGCGCCCAGAGGACGTAGAGCGACGCGTTGCCGGTGTGGACGGCGCGAATGCCCCGGCCGAGCGCGCGCGCCGCGCTCACGGCCAGCCGGTCATAGACCCAGTCCACCCCCCGGTCGCAGGCCCAGGCGACCGCCGAGATCGCCCCGAGCAGTTTCATTCCCAGGTCATACGGGTCGAAGTATCGCTTCTCGGCGCCGTTATAAACGCTGCGCAGCGCGGGCGCGCTGCGGATGTGGTCCACGGCGTGGAGTCCGCCGCCGTGCGCCTTCGCGCCGAGCAAGTGATGGACGAGCGCGGCCGCCAGCGCCAGCACCGCCAGCCCGGCCAGCGCCGGGTGCAACTGCATGCCGGCGAAACGCCCCGGCCCGGCCAGCGGCGTGATCTCGGCCAGGTAATTGACCGGCAGCGCGTTGTACACGCCGAAGAGCGCGCACAGCGCCGCGATCGCCATCATCGGGACGAGCATGGAGACCGGCGCTTCGCGGACCGAATCGTGGCTCGGGTCCCGCCGCCCGAAATAGGCCGCGTGGCCGAGCTTGAGGAAGGAGGCCGCCGTGAGGAACGTGCCGAGGAGCGCCGCGAGATAGAAGACGATGTGCCGCTCCTTCGCGGCGTCGTAGATCAGTTCCTTCGAGAAGAACCCGTTGAACGGCGGGCAGCCGGAGATGGAGAGCGCGAAGACCAGGTAGCACGCGAAGGTCACCGGCATCCGGGAAGCCAGCCCGCCGAGCTTCGACAGGTCCGTCGTGCCGGTCTGCCGCTCCACCGAGCCGGCCGTCATGAACAGGCCGCTCTTGTACAGCGCATTGTTCAGCATGTGAAACAGCCCGCCGATGACCCCCGCCGGCAGCGCCGTCCCGAGGCCCAGGATCATGTAACCGACCTGGCTGATCGCGTGATACGAGAGCAGCCGCTTATAGTCCTTCTGCACCAGCGCCATCATCACGGCGATCAGGATCCCCGCCGAGCCGAGGATCATCAGCGCCGGGCTCAGCCACGTGTGCCCGATCGGGAAAAAGTCCAGCGTGATCCGCGCGAGCAGGTAGATGCCGAGCAGTTTCTCGAGGCTCGCCGGCAGAAACGCCATGAACGGCAGCGGGGCGTCCACCGCCGCGTCGGGAATCCACGTGTGAAACGGGACCGACCCGGCCTTGGAGACCGCGCCGATCGCGAGGAAGGCGGCGGCCAGGCCGCCCATCGCGGTCATCGGCAGGCGCGCGTACTGCATGACCAGCGAGGTCTGCCGACCGGTCAGCGCAATGCCGAGCAGCATCACCAGGTCGGTGATGCCGACGATGATGAACGCCTTGGTCGCCGTCCTGAACGCGTCCTTCGATCCGAGCGCGATCATGCCGAACATCGTGCCGAGAAGCCCTTCCCAGAAGAAGAGCAGCACGACCAGGTGGTCGGCCAGCACGATGCCGTTGGCCATCGCCAGTGAAATGAGCAGGTACGCGTAGAACAGGCCCGGCCGGTTCCGGTCGCGCATGAACCGCCAGCAGTAGAGCGTGGTCAGGAACGCGAAGGCCGCCACGGCGAGAAGGAAGAACGCGCTGAACGGGTACAGCCGCAGCGTGAACTCCAGCCCCGCGCACCACGCGAGGGAGCAGGAAATGTTCTCGCCGAAGAGGTAGACGGCCAGGACCAGGTTGCCCAGCGCGCCGAGCATCGCGAACCCCTCGCGGAGGTGCGGGACGCGCTTCGGCATCGCCAGCACCGCCAGCGCGCAGGCCAGCGGCAGGAGGATCGGCCAGAAGAGGATCGGGATCCAATCGTTCATTTCACCTGCCCAGCATCTGCAGTGCGGCCGCCTGGGCGAACCGGGCGCACGGATTGATGAACAGCCCGCCGGCGAGCGACAGCGCCGCAAGGCCCACCACCGAGCCGACCATCACCGGCGATCCCTCGGCGGCTTGCGAGAAGTTCGGCTCGCCCAGGAAGACCATCGTGAACGCGCGGAAGAGGTACGCGATCGTCAGGATCGCCGCGGCCAGGAAAATCAGGCCGATCCAGAGCTGCCCGTTCTCCGCGGCGGCCGAGAACACCATGTACTTCGCGAAGAACCCGCCCAACGGCGGAATGCCCATCACCGAGAACGCGCAGAGCAGGAACGCGACGGCCGTGAACGGCATCGTCCGCGCCAGTCCGCCGAGTTGGCGGATGTCCTTCGTATGCGTCCGCTGCTCGACGATGCCCGCGCAGAGGAAAAGCCCGCCCTTCGCCAGCCCGTGCATCAGGATATAGAGCAGCGCGCCCGTCACGCCGATCTCCGCCGCCTTGCCGGCGATTCCGCCGACGGCGAACCCGAAGAAGATGAACGCGATCTGGCTGATGGTGCTGTAGGCGATCAACCGCTTCAGGTCCGTCTCCTTCAGCGCCGCGCCCGCGCTGATCAGCGCGCTCGCCGCGGCCACCGCCAGCAGCGCGGTCCGCCCCCACGCGGCGATGTCGAACGTGACCACGAACAGCCGCGCGTAAACGTACACGCCGATCTTCACCAGCACCGCCGCGTGGAGCAGCGCCGTGACCGGAGAGGGCGCCACGCCGGCGTCCGGCAGCCAGGTCTGGAACGGCAGCGTGGCCGATTTCGACAGGATGCCCAGCATGATCAGCCCCGCCGCCAGCCCGCTGATCTCCTTCCCGCGCAGCGTCAAGAGATTGAATGCGAACCGCTGCTCCGCGCCGTGCTGCCCGCTCGAACCGTACTGCACCCCCAGGATCACGAAGCCCGCCAGCATCGCCAGCGCGCCGAACCCCGTCACCAAGAACGCTTTGTCGGCCCGCACGACGTGCTGCTTCTCGCGGAAGAATCCGATCAGCCGCCAGCTCGTGATCGCCGTCAGCTCCCAGAAGACGTACAGCCAAATCAGGCTCGACGAGAACACCAGCCCCATCATCGAGCCGAGGAAGAGCACCACCATGCAATAATACTCGTCCTGGTATTCGTAGTGGCTGATGTAACTCATCGAATAGAGGACGATGATGCTGCTGATCAGCGAGGACATCGCGGCGGTGAAGACCGCCAGCCCGTCCGCGCGGAGGATGAAATCGAACCCGTACGGCAGCGGGACGTGGACCAGGGCCGGCATCCCGGCCATCGCCGACGGGATGAGCATCAGCGAGCAGACCAGCGAGGCCGCCACGAAGCAGAGCGCCGCGCCGTTGCGGAGCTTGGCGCCGAGCAGCGGCAGAAGGAACGCCCCTGCGATCGGGGTGAACACCGCGAGCAAAAGAAGAATTTCGTCGGTTGCCACCGCTGTCTGTTTCCATGTCCGGGAAGGAGGCTGTCAGACAGGATGGCATTCTACCACGTCATTCGCGCCGTGCAAACCGAGAATGGCCATTTTTAAGGAGAGGAACGGCCGGCGATGGACCGGCGTGGGGCTGGTGAAAAAGTCGCCGCGCGAGGGCTTGCCTCTTCCCGCGTCTCCGCTAAATCATTGCCGCGCAAGCGGGAATCCAAGCGTTCGTTGTGCCGTTCTGGATTCCCGCCTTCGTATCGTGCGCCGTACGCGGCGCGCTCTGGGGAATGACATGGAGCCTTTTTCAACAGGCCCGGGGTCTATCTTCAATCCGTTTTCCGCAGCCGTTTCAGCGCCGCGGCCGCGTCGCCATCGCCGCGGTCGCGCGCGATTCCGTACCAGCGACGCGCCTGCGCGAGGTTCTTCTTCACCCCCTCGCCGTTCTCGTAGGCGACCGCCAGCCAATACGCCCCCGTCGGGCAGCCCTGGTCGGCCGCCTGCCGGTAGAACGGGATCGCCTTCGCGTAGTCCTGCTTCACGCCGGTTCCGTTGCGGTAGCAGTAGCCCACGTCGCAGAGACCGCTGTTGTGGCCCTGCGCGGCGGCCCTGCGGTACCATTTCAGCGCCTCGGCGTAGTTGCGAGCGACCGACTGGCCCTCATAATACTTGCAACCGAGCTCGTACTGCGCATCCGCCTCGCCCGCCTCCGCCCGCCGGCGCAATCCCGCAAGCTCCGATGGTTCGCCCTGCTTCATGTTCTCTCCTCCCTATTAATGGCCTCCGATCCGAATCCTACGTCCCCCATTGGAAGCTTGTCAAGCTCCGATAGGGGAACGCCGGCGGGAATTGCGCACCCCCTATGGGGCAAGTTGAGTCAAGTGCATGTCCCTGTGGCTGACCAAGTGCAGTATTTCGCAAGTCCGACTGGACTTGCGACATGCTGCACTTCCACAGGGGCTTCGCCCCTATGGCGCTCTAAGACGCTCCTTCCCGTCGCGTCTTTCCGCGTGCCAGTACGCGCTCATACTCTTCGCGCGGCACCCCCTTGGAGGGCCTTACGCGGCCCTCCAAACCTCCTGCGCCGTACAGCATTTCAGAAGTCCGGACGGACTTCTGAAATGCTGTACTAAGGGTTCCGCAGGGTCGCCGAACCTTTGGGGGCGGCCCAGGCCGGCTCACGCGTTTCTCGCGCTAAGCTCACCGCGAGTTTACATTTTCCTGACGGAAGGCTAATGTATTCCCGGTAGAAGTGACGTTATGAGGCTGGTTTTGCCTCGAAGGGAGGGGCCATGACCCACGAATCCATTCTAGTCGTTGACGACGAGAAGGACATCCTGGAGCTGGTGGTGTATAATCTGACCAAAGGCGGGTACAAGGTCACCGGCGCCACCAGCGGGGAGGAAGCGCTGAAGCTGGCGCGGTCGAAGCCGCCCGACCTGGTCGTGCTCGACCTGATGCTGCCGGGCATGGACGGGCTCGAGGTCTGCAAAATCCTCAAGCGCGAGGACAAGACGGAGCACATCCCGATCGTCATGCTGACCGCGCGCGGAGAGGAGGCCGACGTGGTGACCGGCCTGGAACTGGGCGCGGACGACTATATCACCAAGCCGTTCAGCCCGCGCGTTCTGCTCGCGCGGGTCAAGACCGTGCTGCGGCGCCGAGGGCAGGAGCCGATGGACGAAAGCGCCACGCTCTCGATCCGCGGCATCGTCATCCATCCGGGCCGGCATGAGGTGCTCGTCCACGGCAAGCGGGTCGAGCTGACGCACACCGAATTCCTGCTGCTGCACCTGCTCGCCCGGCGGCCCGGCTGGGTGTTCACGCGCCAGCAGATGATTGACGCGGCGCGCGGGCACACGGCGGTGACGGACCGGTCGGTGGACGTGCATATCGTGGGGCTGCGCAAGAAAATCGCGCCGTGCGGGAACTGTATCGAGACCGTGCGCGGCGTCGGCTATCGCTTCAAGGAGTAGCGGGTGCGTCGGAAGCGGCTGCTCTGGCAACTGTATCCTTCCTACCTGCTCGTGACCGTTCTGTCCCTGCTGGTCGTCACGCTCTACGCCTCCGAGGCCACGCGCCGGTTCTTCCGCGAACAGACCGAGCAGGTCCTCGAATCCCGCGCCCGCGTCCTCGGCCGCGACATGGCCAACGGCCTGCTGCCTGCGACTCCGGCGAAGATAGACGCCTTCTGCAAAGAGGTGGGGCACCTCTCCGACACGCGCATCACCGTGATCAAGCCGGACGGATCGGTGCTCGGCGACACCGACTCGACTCCCGCGACGATGGAAAACCACGCAGGCCGGCCCGAGATTCAACAAGCCCTCAGCAGGCCGGGCAGCGTGGTGCGCGCAGTCCGGGAGAGTCCGACCATCGGCGTGACCATGATGTATGCGGCCATCGCCGCGCAGGACCCGCGCGGGAACCTGCTCGTCCTGCGCACGGCCATGTCGCTCAGCCATATTGACCATGCGGTGCGCGACTTGCAGATTCAGATCGCCATGGTCGGCGTGCTGATCGCCGTCGCGGCGGCCATCGTCTGCCTGGTCGTCTCCGGGCGCATCGCGCGGCCGATCGAGGAGATGAAACGCGGCGTGGAGCGCCTGGCCTCCGGCGAGCTCGACCACCGGCTGTACGTGCCGCCCTCCGAGGAGATCGGCAGCCTGGCGGTGGTGATCAACCAGATGGCCGCGCAGCTCGAGGACCGCATCCGGCTCATCACCGCGCAGCACAACGAGCAGGAGGCCGTCTTTCTGAGCATGGTCGAGGGCGTGCTCGCCGTGGACATGGGCGAGCGGGTGCTGCGCATGAACCAGGCGGCCGGCGCGCTGCTCGGCGCAAGCCCCGCCGAGGCGCAGGGCAAGATGATCCAGGAAGTCGTCCGGAACCCGCAGCTTCAGACGTTCGTCGCGCAGACGCTCTCGAGCCGGAAAACGCCGACGGAGAGCGAAATCCTCCTCCACGAAGGCGGCGAGCGCTGGCTGCAGGCGCACGGCGCGGTCCTGCACGACGCCGCGGGCCGGCAGATGGGCGCGGTCGTGGTCTTGAACGATATGACGCGCATCCGCCGGCTCGAAAATTTCCGCCGCGACTTCGTGGCGAACGTCTCCCACGAGCTTCGCACGCCGATCACGGCGATCAAGGGATTCGTGGAGACGCTGCTCGACGGCGCGATGCGCGAGCCGGAGCCCGCCGAGAAGTTCCTCGGCATCATCGCCCGCCAGGCGGACCGGCTCAACGCCATCATCAACGACCTGCTGCTCCTCTCGAAGCTCGAGCAGCAGGGCGAGAACGAGAGAGGGACGGTCACGACCGAGACGGCCTCCATCCGCGGCGTGCTCGACGCGGCGATCGAGCTCTGTGCGTTCAAGGCCGATCGGAAAAACGTCCCCATCCAGGTGCGCTGCGAGGAAACGCTCCGCGCGAAGGTGAACGTGCCGCTGCTCGAACAGGCGCTCGTCAATCTCGTGGACAACGCGGTGAAGTACAGCGAGCCGGGCAAGCCGGTCACGGTGGAAGCGGCGCTGCGCAACAGCTCACTGGTCATCCAGGTGCGCGACGAGGGGCCCGGAATCGAGCGCGAGCATCTGCCGCGCATCTTCGAGCGGTTCTACCGCGTGGACAAGGGACGCAGCCGCGAGATGGGCGGCACGGGGCTGGGCCTCTCGATCGTCAAGCACATCGCGCAGGCGCACGGCGGCTCGGTGGCCGTGCAGAGCGAGCCGGGCAAGGGCAGCCTGTTCACCCTGACCCTTCCGGCCTGGCCGCCTGAAAGCAAATCGCCCGCTGCCGCGTAGCCGGCCTTTCGCGGCTTGGCGCGTCGGCGGCGCTACCGGGCGGCCGGCAATGCCGCGCCCGCCCGGGACGTGACCAGTTCGATGGGCGGGCTGACGCCGGGCGACGGCGGGGGCGCCTCGCCGCCGGGCATGGCTATTTCCCAGCCGCGTCCCAACGCCTTGTTGAGCGCCGCCCAATCCACAAGCGCGGTTTCCTGCGACGCCGCCGCCTGCTCCTCCAGCGCGTAAAGTTGCCGTTGGGCATCCAGGACGTTCAGGAAATCGGCGAGTCCTTCGTCGTACCGCGCGGTGGCCAGCGCGGTGGCCCGCTCGCTCGCGCGGACGGCGGCCTGCAGCCGCTGGAACCGATCCTGCTCGGCCGCAAACTGCCCCAGCGAATCATCCACATCCCTGACGGCGAACTGGACGGTTTCCTGATACGTCAGCAAGGCGCGCTGAGTGCGCCAGTCTTGGACCTGCTTGGCCGCCTCCAGGCGTCCGAAATCCAGAATCGGCCAACTGACGCCGGGGCCTGCGGAGTAAATCCAGCGTTGATCCCATCCAAAGCCGGGCCGTCCTTCCGCTTGCACGCCCACGGCGCCGCTAAGGGTAACCCGGGGGAAAAGCGCGGCGACGGCGACGCCGATGCGGGCGGTCTCGGCGGCCAGTTGCCGCTCGGCCTGGCGGACGTCCGGCCGGTGGCGGAGGAGGTCCGAGGGATGTTCCAGAGCGACCACCGTCGGCGGCTGCGGCAGCGGGACGGCCGGCCCCAGTTCGCCGTAAAGCGCCTGCGGATCGCCGCCGAGCAGCACCGCGATCTGCCGCTGCGTGTCGGCGACCTCGGCGGTCAGGGGCGGCACCGCGGCTCGGGTCGTTTCGAGCTGGCGCTCGGCCAGCGCCACGTCGAGTTCGTTCGTCAGAAAGAGGGCGAGGCGGCGGCGCACCAAGTCCAGCGTGCGCTGCTGAAGGGTGACGTTCTGCCTGGCGATTTCCAGCCGGCGCTGTGTGCCCCGCAGGTGGACGTAGGCCCTGACGACATCCGCAATCACGGTCAGCCGCACCTGGTTGCGCGCCTCGGCCGCCGCCTGGCTGTCGGCGTTGGCGGCCTCGACCGCGCGGGCCACGTGGCCGAAAAAGTCCAGTTCCCACGAGGCGTCAAAACCGGCCGCCTGGGTGATCTCTTTGACCCCGTGAGTGGTATCGGTCGCGGAATTCAAAGGGGCGTCCAGGCGTCCGCGGGTGGCGTCGTTGCCGGAGGAGCGCGCCGCCGCCCCGCTGACGCTCACCGTCGGCCAAAGATCCGCCGCCACGACGTACCGGAAACTCCGCGCCTCATTGAGCCGGGTTAGCGCGATCGCCAGGTCAAAGTTCGCCCGCATGGCGCGTTCGACGAGCGAACCCAATTCCGGGTCCGCCAGGGCGGTCCACCAGAGTTGTTCTTCCGCCGGTTGCGCGGCCGGCGGCGGGATGCTCGAGACGGCGCCGGCGTCGAAGCCCGCCGGCGTCTCGGCGCCGGGCGGATGGTAATCGGGGCCGACGGCACAGCCGGCAAGGCCGGCCAGGACGCCGGCCAGCAGACTCGGGACAAAACGGTGCGGTTTCATCACTCCCCTCCTCCGCCCATCACCGGGGCGGAACCGGCGGCCGTTTTTCCGGAAAGGTCGGCGACCATGGGCGCCACCTTCTGGCCGTCGGTGATTTGGTTGCTGATGTTCAGGGCGATGCTCTCGCCGCTGGAAAGACCGTCCGAAACCTCGATGATATCTCCCATGTCGCGGCCGATCTTGATGCGGCGGAAATGCACACAGTCGTCCGCGCCCACGACGGCGACGTGGGGTCCATCAACCAGGAGCAGGAGGGCGCCGGCCGGGATTTGGACGGCAGGGTGGAGATTCCGGCAGTGGAAGGTGATCTGGGCGTACATGCCCGGCACCAGCGCGCCATCCGGGTTGGGCGTCAGCACTTCGACCCGTATCGTGCCCGAGGCCGGATCAATCGCCTCGGCGGTGCGGTCCACCGCACCCTGGAACACGCGCCCGGGGAACTCCGGCGCGGTCACGTCGGCCCGCAGGCCGACGTGGATGCTCGCCCGCGCCACCTGGGGCACCTCCACGAAAACGCGAGCCGTCTCCGAGGTGCAGACGGTGAAGAGGGTGGTGTCGCTGGCGGTGCTGCCGGCGGTGACCAGGTCGCCGATGTCCACGGAGCGCCGGGTCACAATGCCGTCGAAAGGCGCCACGACCTGTTTGAAGCCGACCAGGTCGTTGAGCCGGCGCACCTCCGCCTCTCCCAGCGCCACCTGGGCCTTCGCCGCTTCCACCTTGGCCAGGCTGACATCCAGGTCCGACTTCTTCTCGTCGGCCTCCTCGCGCGAGACGACGCCTTCGGGCGCGGCCGCCGCAAATCGCACGTGCGTGATCCGGGCAAAGTCGGCCCCGGCCTCGGCAAGCTTCACGTCGGCCTTCAGTGAAACCAGCCTGGCCTGGGCGACCTGGAGTTCCTCGTCGAGGTCGGGCGTGTCAATGGAGGCGAGGACGTCGCCCGCCTTCACGTGGTCGCCGATATCGAAATTCCATATTCGGACGTAGCCGTTGACCCGGGCGAAAAGTTTGGCTTCATAAAAGGCGCGGCATTCGCCCGGCAGCGTGAGGGGACTGTCCGGGCTGCCGGCCTCGACCTGGGCGACGTGGACGACGGGCGGCTGTTCGAGCTCCTTCTGAACGCCCTCCGCCAGCGCAGCCCGGTCTTCGTTCTTCTGGTAGTAGCGGACCCTCTGGGCGATGAACAGCCCGACGGCGGCGACCAGGACCGCCAGCGCGACGATCAGGCCGGTCCGAGGGTGGAAATGCACCGGGACGTGACCGTGCTCGGCCTCCGGATGCGGCGCGCCGGCTGAACCGGATGGAGAACCAGGTTTCGGATGGGGTTCGTTCATGCTTTGCCTTCTTCTCTGGTTGGAGCATTCCGCGGGGAGCGGTGCAGGAGACGGAAAACCGCAGGCACAAAAATCAAGGTGGCAAAGGTGGCGAAGAGCAGGCCGCCGATGACGGCCCGCGCGAGAGGGGCGTTCTGCTCGCCGCCCTCGCCGATGCCGATGGCCATCGGGATCATCCCGAGGATCATGGCGCCGGCGGTCATGAGGACCGGGCGGATTCGCGTGAAGCCTGCGACGACCGCCGATGTGACCGGGTCCTCGCCTGCCGCCAATCGCTGGCGTGCGAAGACGACGACCAGGATGCTGTTGGCGGTGGTCAGGCCGATGCACATCAGCGTGCCCATCAGGGCCGGGACGCTCAAGTGGGTATGCGTCAGGTAGAGCATCCAGGCGACGCCGGCGAGCGCGCAGGGGACGGCCATCAGCACGATCAGCGGATCGAGCCAGCTCTGGAAGTTGATCACCATCAGCAGGTAAACCAGCACAATCGCGAAGGCCATGCCGCCAGCGATGCCGGCGAAGCTGACGCGCATGGTCTCGACCTGGCCGGCCAGCGTGACCTTGATGCCCGAATCCTCGGGCGGGCGGTCCGCCTTCAGCACGCGGTCAATGTCCGCCGCCGCGCCGGACAGGTCGCGGTCCTGGACGTCGGCGTTTACGTCGAAAACGGGGATGATATTGGCTTCGGAAATGAGCATCGGCACCTGCGTCCGCGACACCTCGGCCACATTCATGAGCATCTGGTCGCCGCGACTGCCTCCGGTCAGCGGCAGCCGCTGCACGTCCGCCACGGAAGTGACTTTGTACTGCGGAGTCTGCACGACGAGCAGGTAGCTGATCTGGTTGCGGGGATTGACCCAGAAGTTGGGCAGCACTACCGCGCTGGAACTGAGTGAGAGGAGGACGTTGCGCGCCACGTCGTTCTGGGTCATATCGGTCTGCTGCGCCATGACGCGGTCCACGGTGATCCCGAGGGCGGGCGAAGTGGGGACCTGGAACAGGTGCACGTCCACCACGCCGGGGATGCGGCGCAAATCGCGCTCGATCTTCCGGGCCACCTCGATGTCAGCGGCTTCATGGGCGCCCACCACGCGGATGTCAATCGGCGAAGGCTGCCCGAAGTTGAGGACCTGCTTGACGATGTCCGCCGGCTGGAAGAAGAACGTCATTTCCGGGAAGCGCTTCGGCAGCTCGCGCCGCAGGGCGGCCATGTGCTCGGCCGTGGGCCGGTGCTTTTTCTTCAGCGAGATGAGGATCTCGCCGTCCATCGGGCCGGCCGTGGCCGTGTCGCTCAGGGCGATATTGATGCCGCTGTACGGCAGGCCGATGTTGTCCAGCAGCACATCAATCTCGCCGCGGCCGACGATCTCGCCGATGGCGCGCTCGACTTTTCCGAACAGCTCCTGGGTTTTCTCCAGGCGAGTTCCGTCGGGCGCGCGCACGTGCAGCCGCATCTGGCCTGCATCCACCTCTGGGAAAAAGTCCATCCCGACGCGCGGGAACAGAAGGCAGGAAAGACCCGCTGCGGCGACGAACAGCAGCCCGCAGATGACCGGGTGATGCGTGCCCCAGGCCAGGAAATGGCGATAGACGCTGCGGAACGCAAGGAAATGCCGGTTGAACGAATGGTCCGACGGCACGTACCTGTTATCTCCGCCGGCGCCGCCCGCGTGCAAGCCCTGCGTTTTCGCATACTTTTTCATCAAGAGCTTGAAGAGCAGGGGCACGAGCGTGAAGGAGATCAGCAGGCTGGCCAGGAGCGAGGTGACGACGGAGACGGCCAGCGGCGAGAAGAGGTATTTCGGCGTGCCCTGCAAGAGGAAGATCGGAACGAAGACGATGCAAATCGCCAACGTCGAGACCATGGTGGGGAAGCCGACCTCGTGCGTGCCCCGGACGATGGCCTCCTCCAAATCTTTTCCCAGGCTGAGGTGGCGTTCGACGTTCTCGATGACGACGGTGGCGTTGTCCACCAGGATGCCCACGGCGAGGGCGAAGCCGCCCAGCGTCATCACGTTGAACGTTTCTCCCATGACGTACATGACGATGACCGCCGAAAGGACCGAAAGCGGGATCGAGACGAGGATGATCGTAGTGAGCCGCCAGTTGCCGAGGAAGAGCAGGATCATCAGGCCGGTGAGGACGGCGGCCATCAGGCCGCCCATCTGGACGCTGCGCAGCGCCGCCTTGACGAACACGGACTGGTCGAAGATCGGCTTGATCGTCATCCCCTCGGGCAGCAGCAGCCGGACGTCGGGCAAGGCCGCGAGGACGTCGTCAATGATTTTCAGCGTGGAGACTCCGCCGGTCTTGCGGATGATCATGAGGCTGCCGGCCACGCCGTTCACGGCGACCGAATTGGTCTGCACCTGGTAGCCGTTGTGCACGTGGGCCACGTCGCGGAGGAACACCATGGCGCCGCCGACCCGCTTGACCGGGAAGTCGTTCATCGCCTCGATCGCGTCCGTGCTGTTGTTCAACTGGATCGCGTACTCGATGTCGCCGACCTTGGCCGTGCCGGTCGGCAGAATCAGGTTCTGGTTGAGCAGCGCCTGGGTGACGTCGTCCGGAGTCAGGTTCTTGGCCCGGAGCGCCTCATTATCCAGGTCCGCCATGATCAGGCGCGGCTTGCCGCCGTAGGGGAACGGCACCTGCGCTCCCTGCACCGTGGCCAGGTACGGGCGAATCACGTTCTGCCCGTAGTCGTTGAGCTTGACGTCGGGGAGCGTATCGCTGGCCAGGCTCAACTGGATGATCGGCACGTCCGTCGCACTGTAGCGCACGACCAGGGGAGGAGTGATGTTGCGCGGCATGTACTTGAGCACGGTCAGGGCGCTGCTGGTGATCTGCGAGACGGCGCTGCTGATGCTGGCGCCCTCGTGCAGATAGACCTTGATCACGCCCACGCCGTTGTAACTGTTGGACTCGATGCGCTCGATGTCGTCCACCAGTGAGGCCAATTGGCGCTCATGTTGGTCTATGATGCGGGCCTGGATTTCCCGCGCGACCATGCCGTTGTAGGACCAGACTACGCTGACGACGGGGATGTTGATTTCAGGGAAGATATCCGTGGGCGTCCGCCGCGCTGAAAAGACGCCGAACAGACACACCAATGCAACCAGGGCCGCGATGGTGTACGGCCGACGCAGTGCAAATTTGGCGAGCCACATAGTTCTGTTCCGATTAATGGCGCCTACTGGAACGTGAGCAGCATACGATGAGTCTGTGGATGTATTCCGGCCGGACTTACAGCGGTCGGCAGCGCCGCTGGAGGGCAGCTTCTACCGATGGAGTCTGGGAGGAGGGGCTTCTGGCGTCGCGGCCGGCGAACTGATCGAAGGCGGGACAACGGTGAGGAGCGGCAGTTGGACATGAATTGCAGCGAGGGACGGCAGAACGAACGTGAAGCTGGGATAGTGTCCACGGTGGAAGACATAGTACAATGGCACGGGCGTTGCCCACGCGGGCGCGGCCCCCATGGTATCAGCGCAGGCCGAAAAGCGGAAAGTTCGCGCGCCGGAAGCTGTGTCCGACGCCGCCGGTTTGCCAGCCGCATATCCCGCCCCAACAGCTGCACACAGAAGCGCCGCCGCCAGCGCCAGGACTGCCGCTGCGGGAAGGCGAGCAAAAGACAACACGTGACTCCTCCAATACACGGATTATACGCTTTCACGCCGGCTGCGAGCAAGCCCTTCACTTGTCGGCGCAATTGACACCCCATGGTTAATTCTATCATTGCTGCGCCCCGCTTGTAAAGCGTTTTTCCACCGAAGGTCGTATTACTTCTCAGCACCCGCTACGCCTGAACGCGATCCTGGCGCGCCCTTAGTGAAATTCTATTCGCCGCCTCACGCTCATTTAGTGCGCGGCTCACACCAGCCTAACCCCCGCTTTTTAGATTACGACGGCTGAAGGGCATGTATCCATTCATTTCAGTGGAGGGCCGGCTTATGAGACGACGATGGGCGGCGGGGGTCGTGGCGCTGGCGGCGGTCCTGGCGGTGTCCGGCGCCGCAGCGCAGGCCCAGGAAGAAGATACCAAGGCGCTGATGGAGCAGTACAAGCAGCGGATGGACGCGCTGGAGAAGAAGCTCGATCAGCTCGAAGCCGAGAAGGCCCAGAAAGAGGCCGCGGAGAATCAAGCGGAGCGGGACAAGGATCGGCAGCGGATGGAGGCGCTGGAGAAGAAGATCGAGCAACTCCAGGCGGCCCAGAATACCTACAAGGAAGAGCAGACGGCGGACGTGCACGGCTTCCGCGGCTACTGGAAAGACCACCTCTATCTGGAGACGAACGACAAGAACATCATCTTGGGCATCGGCGCCCGGTTTAACCTGGATGCGGCCTCCATCAACGGAAATCACGACCTCAACGAGGCCGTCGGCAAGCAGTTTGACGGCACCGACGTTCGGCGTTTCCGCCTGCACCTCTACGGCACGTTCTACGACGACATTTTCTTCAAATTACAGCCGGACTTTTCCGTTGCGAGCAAGACCGAGCAGGCCACCAACAGCGGCGCCCCCACGGCCACGACTTCCGCATACAACCAGGGGCTGACGGTCGGCTTGAAAGACGCGTACATCGCATTCCTGCACGATGTCCCGGGCGCGACGGTCCGCATCGGCCATTACCAGGAGCCGTTCAACCTCGAAGAGATTGACAACGACCAGGACTACACATTTATGGAGCGCGGACTTAACGACGCGTTCGCCCCTTCGTACCAGGTCGGCATCATGGCGTACCACCCGATTCTCGATAAACGCATGACGTGGTGGGCCGGCTTCTTCCGCGCCACGGACAACCCGGAAAGCCTCCAGGACAAAGGCTACGTCGCCGGGACCAACACAGCGTTCAGCCAGTTCGACGGCGGCTACGACGCTACCGTCCGCGTGACCGGCCTTCCCGTGTACGAAGAGGACGGCAACAAACTCATACACCTCGGCTTCTCGGCGACCGTCCGCGATCCGAAGACGCCCGTTGACTTCGCCGCGAAACCCGAAATGTACCTGGCGAGCAATTTCGTGAATACCGGCCCTCTCAAGGCCAGCCAGGTCACGCTCCAAAACGGCGAATTCAGAGGCATTTACGGCCCGTATGCAGTCCTAAGCGAAGTCACGGCGGCCGAGGTTAACCGGCTGGGCACCGGCGACTGCTACTTCAACGGCGGCTACGTTGACGCCAGCTATATGCTCACCGGCGAACATCTCGGTTACGACAGGGCGACCGGCTACGATGACCGCCTGATTCCCTTCCATCCTCTCGGCAGCTACAAGGACGGCCAGCGCGGCTGGGGCGCCTGGCAACTCGCCGCGCGTTTCTCCTGGATTGATCTTAGCAGCGGCTCGGTCCAGGGCGGAAGACTGGAAGATGAAACCATCGGCCTCAACTGGTATCTCAGCCCGAACGTGCGGCTTATGTTCAACTATGTGTTGGCTAACCTCAACGATGCGCCAAAAGCGCCGCACAATGGCGTCTGCAACATCTTCGGCATGCGCTTAGGCATAGATTTCTAAAGGCGGGCGCGGCATCCGCTCGAACCGTATGGGAGCGGCCTTTCCGCAAGGAAGGCCGCTCCCGAAGTTAGCGGGGGCATAACGCAAACCAAACCTGTTCCTAACAGTCCTATTGTGTACTTAATAGTGGAGGGTCAAAGTCATGCGAAAGAACTTGCTGCGACTCACATGCGCGGCGGCGTTCGTCGCCGCGATGGCCGCCTCGCCGGCAAAGGCGGATGATCTGACGATCAACGGCGCGGGCGCCAGCTTCCCGTATCCGCTGTATATGAAGTGGGCGGACAAGTACCACGGGCTCACGGGGATGAAGCTGAACTACCAGTCCATCGGCTCCGGCGGCGGCATCCAGCAGATCAAGTCGAAGACGGTGGATTTCGGCGCCTCCGACGCGCCGCTGACGAAGGAAGAACTGGATGCGGCCGGCCTGATGCAGTTCCCGATGATCATCGGCGGCGTGGTCCCCGTCCTGAACGTCCAGGGAATGCAGCCGGGCCGATTGAAATTGACCGGCAAGCTGCTCGCCGAGATCTACCTGGGCAAGGTGCAGAACTGGAATGATCCCGCGATCACGGGACTCAACCCGGGCTTGGCGCTGCCCGACCAGGCGATCACGGTCGTGCACCGCGCCGACGGCTCCGGGACGTCGTGGATCTACACCAACTACCTCTGCAAGATGTCTCCGGAATGGAAGGAGAAGGTCGGGTCCGCGACTTCCGTCAAGTGGCCGACCGGAGTGGGCGCAAAGGGCAACGAGGGCGTCGCGCGGAACGTGCAGGAGTTGGCCGGAGCCATCGGATACGTGGAGTTCGCCTACGCCCTCCAGAACAAGATGTGCCATGTGCAACTGCAGAACCGGGCCGGCATGTTCGTGGAGCCGACCTTTGAGGCCTTTTCGTCGGCGGCCGCCGGGGCCGACTGGATGAGCGCGCCGGCGATGTACATGGTCCTCACCGACCAGCCGGGCGGGAAGAGTTGGCCGATCACCGGCGCCTCGTTCATTCTCATCTACAAGGAACAGAACGACGCCGCCAAGGCCGAAGCGCTGCTGAAGTTCTTTGACTGGTGCTACAGGAACGGCGCCGAGCCGGCCAAGGAGCTGTACTACGTGCCGATTCCAGGGGCAGTCTACGGGCTGGTCGAATCGCGGTGGCACGACGACCTGGCCTCGGGCGGGCAGAAGGTTTGGAAGTAAGTCGTTGCGTCGGATCGAGATACGCGACCGGTCAAAGGGCTGCGGCCTGCGCCCTTTGACCGGCTCATGCCGTCGGAGGTGTCAGTGGCAATCCGAACGAAGGCGGGAGAGCAGCGCAAGGGCGATCGGGCGTTCCGTTGGATCACGGCGTCCTGTGCCGCGGTCGTGTTGCTGTTGATCGCGGGTTTCTTCGTGCGGTTGGTGCTGAGTTGCCGGCTCTCGCTGGCGCGTTTCGGCTGGCGGTTCCTCGTCACGAGCGACTGGGACGCGGTTGCCGGCCAGTTCGGCGCGCTCAGCAGCATTTTCGGGACGCTGGTTTCCACGGCGATTGCCATGCTGATCGCCGTTCCGCTGAGCCTGGTCATCGCCCTGTTCCTGACGGAACTGGCTCCGCCGATGCTCCGCCGCGTCACCGGAACGGCCATCGAGTTGCTGGCGGCGGTGCCGAGCATCATCTTCGGAATGTGGGGACTTTTCGTCTTCGCGCCCTTCATGGCCAAGTATGTCGAGCCGGCGCTCGGCAGGAGCCTGGGATTCCTGCCCCTGTTCCGCGGGCCGCCGATGGGAATCGGCATGCTCACCGCCGGGATCATCCTGGCGTTTATGATTCTGCCTTTCATCAGCTCGGTGATGCGTGACGTCTTCCAGATGGTGCCGGCGGTGGTGAAAGAGTCCGCTTACGGCATGGGCGCGACGACGTGGGAAGTCACCCGGAAGATCACGGTGCGCTACGGCGTCCGCGGGCTGGTCGGCGCCTGTTTCCTGGGTCTGGGCCGCGCGGTCGGCGAGACGATGGCGGTGACCTTCGTCATCGGCAACAACCACGACATGTCGGCCTCGCTGTTCGCCGCCGGCAACAGCATCGCCTCGACGCTGGCCAACGAGTTCACCGAGGCGGGCGGGGATCTCTACCCGAGCGCGCTCGTCGAGCTCGGCCTGATCCTGTTTTTGGTCTCGTTCGTCCTGCAGGTCCTTGCGCACCTGTGGCTGAAATCCCTGACCCGCAGCATGGGAGCCGGACTATGATCCACCGCCCTGCGCTCGGCAGAAAGCTGGCGGACCGCCTGGTCAAGGTGGTCTCGGCCTGCGGGGCGCTTCTGGGGATATTGGCGCTGGCCTGGATTCTCCTGGTGGTGATCCAGAAAGGGGCGGCGGCGATCAATTGGGAGTTCTTTCTCCACCGGACGCTGCCGACGGGCGAACCGGGCGGCGGCGTCGGCAATGCCATCCTTGGGTCGGCGCTGCTCGTCGGACTGGCCGTAGCGTTCGGGGTGCCGATCGGGCTGATGGTCGGCGTTTACCTGGCGGAATTCGGGCGGGAGACGCGGCTCGGGGCGGCCGTGCGCTTCTCCGCGAACGTCATGATGGGCATTCCTTCGATCATCGTCGGCTTGTTCGTTTACACGCTGATCGTCGTGCCGACGCACACGTTTTCGGGCTGGGCCGGCGCGCTCGCGCTGGCGATCCTGATGCTGCCGGTCGTCGCGCGGACGACCGAGGACATGCTGCAGCTCGTCCCGAACGCCCTGCGCGAGTCGGCCCTGGCCCTCGGCTCGCCGCGCTGGAAGGTCACCTTCCACATCGTGTTCCGCGCCGCCAAGGTCGGGCTGCTCACCGGCGTGCTGCTGGCCATCGCCCGCATCAGCGGCGAGACCGCGCCGCTTCTGTTCACGGCCCTGAACAGCCCGTACTGGTCCACCACGCTCAACGGCCCGGTCGCGAACCTTCCGGTGACGATCTTCAACTACGCCATGTCGCCGTACGACGACTGGGTGCGCCTAGCCTGGGGCGCCTCGCTGCTCATTACGGTCGGCGTCCTGGCGCTGAACATCTCGAGCCGGTTCATCCTGCGCAGGAGCAGCCATGAATAGCGGAGGGATGCAACATGCTGAACGCGGAACGCAGTATGAACAACGGAAGGATGATCCAACATGCCATTAATCGGCGGAGGTTACTGAGAATGGAACGGCTGAGGGCCTCGACGCCTGAACCCGGCCCGGTCCGCGCCGCCGCGGACCCGCCGCCCGCGCCGAAGACGCCGCCGAAGCTCTCCGTGCGGAATCTCAATTTCTATTACGGCAAGAACCAGGCGCTCGTGGACAACTCGATTGACATCGCCGGCAACCAGGTGACGGCGATCATCGGGCCTTCCGGCTGCGGCAAGTCCACGCACATCCGCATCTACAACCGCATCTTCGAGCTCTACCGCGACCAGCGCGCCGAAGGGACGGTGCTCCTCGACGGCGAGAACATCCTCTCGCCCGAGGTGGACGTGATCGAGTTGCGGCGGAAGGTCGGCATGATCTTCCAGAAGCCCACGCCGTTCCCGCTGAGCATCTTCGAGAACGTGGCGTACGGACTGCGAATGCACTACCGCATGAGCCGGAACGAACTGTCCGGGCGCGTCGAGGCCGCGCTCCGCCAGGCAGCGCTCTGGGACGAAGTCAAGGACCTTCTCGACCGCCCCGGCATGGCGCTCTCTGGCGGCCAGCAGCAGCGCCTCTGCATCGCGCGCGCCGTCGCCGTCGAGCCGGAGGTGATCCTGATGGACGAGCCTACCGCCGCCATTGACCCGATCGCGACGTCCAAGATCGAGGATTTGATCGAGGAACTGGAGGAGAAGTATACTATCGTCATCGTCACTCACAACATGCAGCAGGCCGCGCGCATCAGCGATTTCACCGCCTTCTTCTACCAGGGCCGGATCGTGGAGTTCGGGCCGACCGAGCTGATCTTCACGAAGCCTGCGATGAAGCAGACCGAGGACTACGTCACGGGCCGGTTCGGATAGGCGCCGTCTTCAGCCCGCAGGCGCCGTCTTCAACACGGAGGCACGGAGAACACGGAGAGACACGGAGAAAAAGTCAGGATTTTAGAATCTTTGGGAAATTCCTCAGTGCTCCTCCGTGCCCTCAGTGTCTCCGTGTTGAACACAAACTTATAAGGAAAGGGCGAGCGCCATGTCCATTCATTTGCTCCACGAAGTCGAGAAGCTCAAGAAGCGCGTCCTGACGTTGGGCGCGCTCGTCGAGGAGCAGGTCCGCAAATCGGTCGAGGCCGCCTCGAAGCGCGACGAGAAACTCGCCGCCGAGGTCATCGCCGCGGATGCGGAAATTGACCGCATGGAAGTGGACATCGAGGAGGATTGCCTGAAAGTCCTGGCGCTCTACCAGGTCGTCGCCGGCGACCTGCGCTTCATCATCGCCATACTGAAGATGAACAGCGACCTGGAGCGCATCGGCGACCTGGCCGTGAACATCGCCGAGCGCGCACAGTTCCTCTCCAACCTCGAACCCGACGAGATGCCCTTCAACCTGCGCGACATGGCCGCGAAGGCCCAGGCGATGCTCAAGAAGAGCCTCGACGCGCTCGTCAACCGCGATGTCGCGCTCGCCTACCGCGTCTGCGCCGCCGACGAGGAAGTGGACAACGCCAACCGCCAGGCGTATGCGGTGCTCATGGAAGCGGTGCAGAAGAGCCCGCCGCGGCTCAAGACGCTCATCCACCAGTTCACCGCCATGCGCCAGCTCGAGCGCATCGCCGACCACGCTACGAACATCGCCGAGGACGTGATCTACATGCTCCAGGGCGAGATTGTCCGCCATCGCGCGGAAAAATACTCCCGGCTGGAGCCGCCGCGGCCGCAAAAACTATGACGGCCGGAGACCTTGCCGCGAAGACGCCGATGTTCAGGACGTATGGATGGCTTTCACTCTCGACAAAGTGGTTCCGTGGGGCCGGTCGTACGACGAGTACGTCGCGATGTTCGCCCTGTCCGAGAAAGATCTCGGCGGGCGCATCCTCGGCTGCGGCGACGGGCCGGCCGCCTTCAACAGCGTCCTGACGAAACGCGGCGGCCGGGCCGTGTCGGCGGACCCGCTCTATCAATTCTCGGCGGACGAAATCCGGGGGCGCATCGCCGCGACGTATCCGGCGGTGATGGAACAGACGCGCCGCAACCGGCATGAGTTCGTCTGGCGGAACATCGCTTCCGTCGCCGAACTCGGCCGCCTCCGAATGGCGGCGATGGAGGAATTTCTGGCCGATTATCCGGCCGGGCGGCGCGGGCGGCGCTACCTTGCGGCCGGCCTACCCGACTTGCCCTTCGCGGACGGCGAGTTCGACCTCGCGCTCTGCTCGCACTTCCTCTTTCTCTACAGCGGGCGTCTATCGGAGGACTTCCACGTCCGCTCCATCCTGGAGCTTTGCCGCGTGGCGCGCGAGGCGAGGATCTTCCCCCTGCTGGAACTGGGCGCCGTGAAGTCGCGGCACCTCGATTCCATCCTGGCCCGGCTGGCCTCGGAGGGATTCGGCGCGCGGATCGAGACCGTGCCGTATGAATTCCAGCGCGGCGGCGACCGCATGCTGAGAGTTTCACGGAAGTGAGCAGGGCCGGAAGCGTTTGCCTCCGGCCCTGGCGAGTCGTTGCGGTTGCAGCCGGTCGTGAACGGGTGCGCCGGTTCGCGCGGCGCCGCCTCATTTGGCCGGCGTCTGCGGCGATTCAGTTTGCGGCTCTTGAGTCGTCTGCGGCGACTGAGTCTCCGATGACTGCGTTTGCGGCGATTGAGTCTGCGGCGCCGGCTGGGACGACTGAGTCTGCGGCGAATCCGTCTGCGGCGCCTGCGTCTGGGGCGAACCCGTCTGCGGCGGCTGAGTTTGCGGCGCCTGCGACGGCGGCGACGGCGTCGTCGGCGGCACCTGCTGCCGCATGGCCTTGAGGTGCGCGTCGAAGGTGCCCGGCTCGACCGCGTCGCGGAGATCCTGGCCGGCGCCTTCCTCTTCCCCCTTCGACAGCGCTTTCAAGTCCTCCGGAGTCATCGCGACCAGCGGCGTGAGGAAGATCAGCACCTCCGTCTTCTTCTTGTCGGTTACGGTGTGCCGGAACAGATAGCCGAACAGCGGAATGTCGCCGAGGACCGGAATCTTGTTGATCGTATCGGTCTTCTGGTCCTGGATCATGCCGCCGATGACGATAGTCTGCCCGTTGCGGACGGCCACCTGGCTCGTGGCGATGCGCTTGCCCCAGACCTGTTCACTCAATCCGGGCGAGGTCGAGCTGGGGGCCTGGATCACGACGGTCTGTCCGGTGAGCGTGTCAATCTCCGGATTGATGAGCATCGTCACGATGCCGTCGGGGTTGATGTGCGGCGTGACGTTGAGGCTGATGCCCAGCGTCTGCCAGGTGACCGACGTGTCTACGTTTCCGTTGACATCCTCGCGCGAACCGGAGGCCATGGGCCATTGGAAGACATCCTGAAAATTGGCCTTCTGGTTGTCGCTGGCGAGGATATAAGGCCGGGAGAGGACGTCGAGCCTGCTGACCGCTTGGAGGGCGCGGATCGTGGCGCCATAGTCCCTGTTGAGGGTCGTGAAGACCAGGCCGCCCACTGCGGGATTCGGCAACTCGGCTACGTTGCTGGACAACTGGCCGCCGAAAGTGCCCTTAGCCGTTTGGCTCGTCAGGTTGAGAATGGAGAAATCCACGCCGAGGTCCACCGTGTTCTCATGCGTGATCTCGGCGATCAACACGCGGATGAGCACCTGCGGGATGGGCCGGTCGAGAGTCTTGATAATCGCCTTGACATCTTCGAAATACTTGGGCATGGTCATGACCAGGAGCGAGTTGGTGTCCGGGTTGGCCACCACATAGACCTGGCCGTAGAGCCCGTTCTGGCTTGCCAAGACTGCGTTTGCGCCCGCGCCTCCAGGCGTCATCCCGGGCTGGGTGGACCGCGTTCCCGTGCCGGTGGTGCTGGTGCTGGTGCCCATGATGTTGTTCAGCACCGGCGCGATGTCCGCCGCCGTGCCGTTCTTCAGCGCATAGACGAAGACCCCCTGCGGCTGGATGCCGTTGGCCTCGAGGCTCTTGATGATGCCGTCAACGACCACCAGCGATTCCGCCGGACCGGTGACGACAACGGAGTTGGTCCGAGTGTCGGCGGAGGCCTTGACGCTCGGCGGCTGAAACGCCGGGCCCTGGTCGCTGCCCGGCGCGCCGCCGCCGCCTCCTCCTCCCCCTCTGCCGCCCATCATGAACCTGGCCATGCCCCGAAAGAACCCGCCCGGCCCGGTCGTGGTCTGGTCCGGCTTGAAGATATCCGTGATGAGCTTCACCGCGCTGGTCGCGTCGGCGTTCTTCAGCACATAGATCCTCACCTCGGCGGCGCCCGCTGTGTTGACATCCAGGGCCCACACGACCTCCGCGATGCGGTGTACGTTGGCGCTGGTGTCGGTCACGACGAGGGCGTTCCCGGCGGCGTTCGAGGTGATGCTCGCCGAAGCGGAAACGAGCGGCGTCAGGTCCTGCCGGAGCCGGGTCGCGTCAATGTACCGCAGCGGCATCACCTGGGTGATGACCTCGTCGGTCGTGGGAATCAGGTCGGGCTGGGTGCCTTTGTGCACCGGCACGTTGAGCTTCTTGGCATCTTCGAGCGTCACGATCTTCAGGATGCGGCCGTCGGCGCCGGACCGGACGGCGGCGTATCCCTTGACGTTCAGGGCGGAATTGAGCAGCGCGATGGTGTCCTCCACGTAGATCGGCTGCTGGCCGATGATGGTCACCCGCACGTCCGTCATGGGCGTTTGCTTGACTACCTGCAAGCCCACGCTTTCCGCCAGGTACTTCAGGACCAGGTCAATCGGCGCCTCGTTGAAGTTGAGGACATGGCCGTTGGCGGCAGGGGGCGGCCCGCTCGGGAGCGGCGCGGCGGTGGCCGCCGCAGTAGACGCCGTGGACGCCGGCGTTGTGCCCGCGGCCGATGGGCCGGTCGCAACCGGCGTCGCGCCCGCTGCCGATGGCCCGGTCGCGGGCGGCGTCGTCGCGGCCGCCAGTTCTTGAACAGGCGTCCAGGAGGGCGGCAGCGCAGGAGCCGTAGTTGCCGGGGCGGTCCCGGTCGCCGGCGCCTCGGCCGAAGTCGTGGTCGCCGGGGCGGCCGCGGTCGTCGGCGCGGCGGGCGAAGTCGTGGTCGCCGGGGCGGCCGTGGTCGCCGGAGGCGACTGAGCTAAGGCTGCTCCTCCGGCGAAGAGCAGCGTCAGCGCAAACGTAAAATAAGCGGCGGGTCGGAGCTTGCGCATGGACATCAGCCTTTCAATAAGAGGTGTGCGGGACCGATCCACAATGCGGGCCGGCGGAATTGCTTTCATTTCCCCAACTCCTTCAGCCGTTTCAGTCGCATCTGTTCGGCGACTTTTTCTGGAGAGAGCGGCGGCGATGTGGAGGCGGGACTCGCCCCGGCGCCCCGCGTCAACGGCTGCAAGGTCAGGGAGTTGCCGGTGTCGTCCGCCGAGCCCGGACCGTTGCCCGAGTCCGCTTGCGCGGCCGGGGGCGCGGGCAGCACAGCCTCCGCGCCGGTCAGGTTCTCGCCGACCTCGATCCGCTTCGCGACGCCGTTCTTCAGGTAGTCCACGCTGTCGAGCGTCGGGTTGACCAACTTTCCCGCGCAGACCGGATCGCCGACGCGCATCTTCGTCGTCTCGTGCGTCCGTACATCCTCCAGGAAGACAAAGTAAGTGACGTTCGCGCCTTCTCCCTGCCGGACGACCCCGCGCAGCGCGGTGGCCTCCTCCGGGCTGAGCGGCGGCCCGATGGGGCCGGTTCCTTTCGGGGCGTACCTGGCGTGATCGCGCACGAAGATATTGTTCGTCAGGAGCACCTGGTACCTGTCAAACGACTCCTGGGCTGGCGTGTTCGCCACGGCGGGCGCGGTGGCGGGCGCGCCGGCAGCGGGCGCGGCCGGCGAGATCGCAGCCAGCCAGAGGACCGCGGCGCCGAGCATGAGTTTTCGCGGCGTCATTTTGGGGTCCCTCCCGCAGCAAGCGCCGCGCCGGCCGGCGGCGCGGCCTTCCAGCCCTGGGGGAAAAAGAGTCCGGAAATATGCAGCGTGACCGTCAGGTCGTCGGCGGCTTCGCGGCGCGCGCCGATCTCCACGTCCTCCGGCTGGACCGGCAGCTTGCTCGTCTGCGCCTGGTAGAGGAAATGCGCCACGGCGCTCATGCTGCCGGCGCCGACGACGTAGAGCACCACCTCCGGCCGGTCCTTCAGCGCCGTCCGCTCGGGGGTGCAGGATTTCAGGATCAGGCCCGAGTTCTGCGCCCACTCATACACCGCGTGATCGAGCGCGTCCTCCGTATCGGCGGCGTTGGCCTTCAGACCGTCGGCGATCATTTGATCCCACCGGGCCTCGGTCGCCTTCCGGTGCAGGAAGAGCGAACTGGCGTGGGCCAGCTTGTCGGTGTAAAGCTTATCGTCCGCCCGCAACTGATCGAGCCGCGCAAGGACCGGCGAAAGCACAAGCTGGTCGAGCACCAGGATCGCCACCGCGCTCAGCGTCGCCAGGGCGATGGTCCGCTCGCGTTTGGAAAGCACCATAGGCTCACTCCGGCGCGATGTAATTGTAACTGAGGGAGAACCCGACTTCCCGCCCGGTCTTGGCCCCGGTCCGCGAGTTCATCGAGGTCTTCAGATCCGAGACGCCCTTGACCCTGCCGAGGCGGTCGCGCATCTCCAGCAGCGGCTTCTCGTCGGAGGCGACTCCGATCAGCGCCACGTCCAGCACTTTCTTCGGCGGCGCCTTGGCCGGAAGCGATTTGCCCGGCTGCGCCGCGGCCGCGCGGTTCTCGACCACGATGACCGGCTTGATGGTGACCTTGGTGAACCAGACGCGCCCGTCGGCGGGGGTGACCAGCGTCAGTTCGCGCAGGCAGTCGAGCAGCCGGGGCCGGTCCTCGTACCAGTCCCGAGTCAGAGCGATCTTGTCCACCAGCTCCTGCGCCACGTCAATCTGCGGTTTCCGCCGCTCGTACTCCAGCTTCTTGGCGGCCACGCTGGCCTGTTCTCCATGCCAGGCCCACGCCAGCGCGAAGGCCGCCGCGGCGATGGCGGCCGCCGTGCCCAGCGCCAGCAGCGCGCGGCGCCCCAGCAGTTTCTTCGCCGGCGGCTCGAGCCGCGAGTGCAGCAGGTCTATCGCCGGCCGATGCCCGTTGAGCGCGGAGATGCCCAGCGCCGTCGCCGGAACGAACCGGACTAACGCCGCTGCTTCGCCCGTCTGCTCCGGGCGGAGGCTGACCTGGGGCAGTTGGCTCCGGAGCTTGACCTCGAAGCCGAGCTGGGCGGCCATGCCGCGCAAGGCGTCCGCCGGCAGGCCGATCCCGTCCCAGATCGTCAGTTCGGCGGCGCCTTCCTGGGTGTGGCTGCGCGTGACCGTTCCGAGCGCGCGCCGAACCTCCGTCTCGAGCGCGGCGACCAGGACGCCGGGGGCGACTTCGGCGCCGGCCGCTCCCGGCTCCGGGACGAGCACGTGCTGCATGACGCAGAAATGCCGGCCGAGGCACGCAACGAGGTCGGAGTTTCCCGGGCGCAGGACCAGCGTCATCCCGACCGCCGCCGATGAGTCGGTCGCCGCCGACGACACCGCCAGCGCGCTGGAGGTCACCGCCAGCAGTTTGATCCGCGCCGCTTCCGCCACGGCCTGCACCTGGTTGAGCCGCTCGCGCAGCGCCCCGACGAGAAAGACCGGCCGGGTTTCGCGCGCGTCGAGCGCGTCCGCGTAATCCAGGCCCAGCGCCGCCGGGTCCGGCGAGAACTCGCGCTCCGCCTCCAGCCGCACGATATTCGCCGTCGCCGCCGGCGCAGCCGGCGGAACATTCACCTCGCGCGACATGAGCCATTTCGCCGGCAGACCGACCACCGCGCGGTTGGCGCTGAAACGCTGCTGGCGCAGGAACTGGCCGAACGCCTTGCCGAGGCGCTGCGGGTCCTGCCAGCCGGCCTCATCGGGGAACAGGAATTCGCCGGCGCGTTCCACGCGGCGGACGCCGCGCACGAGGCGGACTTCCGAGACGACCGCGTAGCGCTCTTCGAAGGCCACGCCCAGCACTTTGCGGTTTCTCACCTTCATCACAGGGCTCCTCCCGTCGCGGAGGTGGCTGTGCCCGCCAGCCCGGTTCCGCTGCGCAGCGAAGTCAGGATGGTCGGGTCCAGAGGCCAGCCCAGATACGTAAGGTCTTTCCAATACAGCACCGAGGGCGGACTGGTGCTGGCGTCCACGATCGCGCGGTAGCGCCTGAAGGCGCGCCCGTCGCCGCTGACGGCGACGATGTCCGCGGCAAACTGATACGATTGAACGGTGATGAGGCTTGCCAGCGCCGCCGCCTTGGTCCGCCCGATCGCGGTGGAGACCCAGGTGATGCTGCTCAGGTCGGCGCCGGTGCTGTTGCGATAGTTGATCAACGCGGTCACGTCGGCCTGCTCGAGGCCCGGCAGGCACAGCAGTACCGCCGTCTGCGCGGTGTTCATATTGATTAAGCCGGCGGTCCCCGACGCGGTGCCGGATCCCGTCCTGGTCCCGGTCCCTGTGCCCGTGCCGGTTCCGGTTCCCGTGCCCATGCCGGTTCCTGTGCCTGTGCCGGTTCCGGCGCCTGTGCGGCCTCCGGCGCCCGTGCCGGTCCCGGTTCCGCCCGAGCGGCCGCCGGTGGAGGAGGACGGCTGGGAACTATAGACGGTCACGTCGTTGTTCCAACCGCCGTCCACTGCGGTTCCCGTCGAGACGCTCGACCCGGATACGCCCAGCTCCGTATCGAACTCGTTGGGATCCAGTATACCGTTCCGGTTGGTGTCGTCGCCGTAGAGGAACTGCGTCGTGACGCCATCAACCAGGAGAAGTTCCTCGACCGTTTCGAACGGGCTGTGCTTGCAGTTGTACGGCTGGGGCAGGGAGAGATAATAGCTGTCGCTGGCGCCTTCGGCCGAGGCGGCGCTCGCCGCGCTGCGCCAGTTGACGATGGATTCGGCGATGTCCACCGTCATGTTCGGCAGGTTCTCCAGCATGGCCGCGGTCGCCGAATTGACGTTGAGCTTGGAGGCCTCGTCCACCAGGCCGAAGCAATAGCCGGTCTCGGTGTCGCCGGGCCGCCGCAGGATCCAGAAGTATCCGGCGCCGATGCTGACCGCCTGGCAGGGAAAGGTGGTCGGGTCGGGTATGGCGCCGTCGCTGCCGTCGAGCTGCGCGATGACGTACTGCAGCGCCCCCTTGGCCGTCGCGTCGGCCTCCAGGGCGGCCACCTGGTTGGCCGAGGCGAACAGCTCCACCGCCACGGAGCGCGCGGAGATCAGCGCCAGGGCGGAAATGCCCAGGACGATCCACAGCGTGACAATCATCACCGCGCCGCGCGAACCGCCGGAGCGGGCCTTCCGAAGTGCGCCGGCGCAATTTACGTTGTGGCGATGGCTCATGGCTCCTCGGGTCACGGCGACGTGCCTGCGGTTGACGGCAGTCCTTCAATCGGGTTGCCGACCGGCGTCGGGCCGCACGGCGGCTGGAAAATGCGCACGACCACGTAAGGGGTCGGCGGGTTGTTCGGGTTCCGCGGGCCCACGACCGGCGGCTGCAGTTGCAGCGTCACCTGTACGGCCGTCGGGAGCGTGTTGTCCTGCTGGGTCGAGTCCCAGTTCGGCCACCAATTGGTCCCGTCGAAATACTGGAAATTGAGCGCAAGGACGTTCTCGCAGATGTTGTCCAGAACCGGCGGGGGCGCTTCCGGCGCGAGCAGGTTGGTGGTGATGCTCCGCTGGAGCAGGAAGAGCGTGCCGGTCGTGTCGTTCGGTTGCGGCACGAGGGAGTACGTGACCATGCGGATGTCGCAGGCGACCGACGTCGGGCTGGTCAGGTTCGGCGTCTGCCCCGACGCTTGAGCCAGCGCCACGTAGGGGCTCTCCGGCGTCTGCGCGCAGGAGTAGAACGTGAGCGTGTCGCCGTTGGAGCTGGCGGTGGTCGCCGCCGCGCTGCCGATGCCGAGGTTGACGTTCTGGCTTGTGACGGCCGGCGTCTGCCCGGCGGGAGTGCCCTCGAACGGCCCGGCCAGCACGTTGTCCGGCACCATGGCGCAGTCGAGGTCCAGGCGCATCAGTTCCAGCGCGTACAACGCCGTCCGCGCCGGCGCCAGCGCCGCTTCCACGTGGTCCTGGCTCTTGAAGGCAACCCGGTAGGAGACGTAGAGCGAGCTGGTCAGCGTGACCGTCAAAGCCAGCGCCACCAGCAGTTCCAGCAGCGTGAATGAAGATGGTCTCGATCGAAGGCGCATCGTTTTATGAACTCCCGAGCCCCGGATAAACCAGCGTGCTCAGCGTAATCGAGAAAGTGGTGTTGCGCCCCGGCCAGCTCACCGTCACGTCCAACTCCTCCAACGTCACCGCCAGCTGGGTGGTGCTCCCCAGCGTGGATCCCGACGACATGCTCGTGCTCCCCAGTGTGGTTCCCGAACCGCTCTTGCTCGCCGTCGAGGATCCCGAAGCGCTCGTGCTCCCGCCGCCGAGCGTGGTTCCCGACGTGCTCGTGACCGCGGCGGTCGTGGCGGTGGTCGCCTGCTGATATTGCGTCACCGTGGAGGTCCAGGTGTAATCCGGAAAGCTCGTGCTGTAATTGCTGAAATCCCCGGAGGAGTTCCCGTTCTGCCACTGGTTGGTGGCCACCAGTTCGGCCAGTTTCGACGCCGCCAGGTTCGCGGCCTCGAGCTGCCGCCGGGCGCGGGTGGCCACCGAGTTCGACAGGGTGATCGCCTCCATCGCCACCGGCAGCGCGATCAGGACGACCGTCAGGCTGGCGAGCACTTCGACGAGCGTGAAACCGCCCCGCCTGGAGGCGGAACATCGGCGTTTCCTGCACCCAGCAATCGGCAATCGGCATTCGGCATTCGGCAATGAGGTCATCTCGTGGTTCCTCCCGGCAGCGCCGAAGGCGGCGTGACGATGCGGTACGCGTTGGTCAGCGTCGCGTTATAGCCGCTGCAGATTTCCTGTTCGTCGGCCTGGCCCGTGCTCGGGACCACGCCGATCGCGGCGGCCGACGTCGAGCCGTCCGGGTAGAAATCAATGTGATCGGTGATCGTGCAATTCGGGTCGGCCTGCAGGTCGAAGGTGATGCCCTCCGGCAGCGAGTGGGTGATCCCGTACTCCGTGTTGATGTTCACGAAGGACGCGCCGGACTGGATCGTCAGCCAGTACTGGTTCTGGGTCGTGTCGAAATTGAGGCGGTAATTGCACCCGTCGGCGATGGCCTGCGTGCGCGCATACTGGATCAGCGCCACGATCTGGGCGGCGGCGTTGGTCGTCTTCCGCGAGGCGAAAAAGCCGCGCAGCGACGGCGCCGTCGCGCCGAGGATGATGCAGATCAGGACCATCACCAGGAGCAGCTCCACCATAGTGAAAGCGCCGGCGCCTCGGCGGGAAACGCGCAGGACCGGCGAAAGCGCCTGCGCCGCCCGCCGCCGCTCAGCGCGGGGTCCAGTTATCAATGTTGTCTTCCGCGCCATCTTGGCCGCTCGGCCCGAAGGAATGGAGGTCGTAGCCGTCCGGGTTGTGCGTGCCGGGGCAGGCATAAACGTAAGGATTGCCCCACGGGTCATTCACGACGGCGCGCTCGATGTAAGGGCCGTGCCAGTTGGTGAGCCCGCCGGGAGCTATGCTCAGCGCGCCCAGCCCCTCGGCGGAGGTCGGGTAGCGGCCGTTGTCCACCTCGAAAGCGCCGAGCGCGACACCCAGCGACGCGATGTCCGACTGCGCCCGCGCGATCTGGGCCTGTTTTCCGCGCCCGACGAACTTCGGCACCACCACCGCCGCCAGCGCGGTGAGGATCACCAGCACCAGCAGAAGCTCGATCAGCGTAAAGCCCTGCGCCGCGTAACGTCGAATCAGGCGAAGCTTCATCGTTCTTCCTCCCCGGTTACTTAATGAGTTCCTGAAGCGTGAACACCGGCAGCAACATGCTGATCACGATCGTTCCGACGAAGGCCGCCATGATGAACAGCAGCACCGGCTCGACCAGCGAGACGAGCATGCGCAGCCGCCGGTCGAGCAGCACCTCGTACGACGCGGCGAGGCGCACCAGTTCCTTGTCGAGCCTCCCGCTTTCCTCCGCGACAGACACCATTTCCGCGATCGAGGGCGTGAACAACTGCGGACAAGCCGCGAGGCTGCGCGAGAGCGAGGCGCCGCGCTGGACTTCCTCAATGGCCTTGCCGACCGCGTCCTGGAGGGTCTGGTGGCCGATGGCCTCTCGCGCGACGCGCAGCGCCGACACCAGCGGCACGCCCGAGCCGAGCAGCGTGCCGAGCATGCGGCAGAAGCGGACGACGGCGAACATCGAGACAATCCCGCCCAGGCCGGGCGTCTTGAACATCAGCCATTCCGCGGCCCGGCGGCCGGACTCCGAGGCGAGCGCGCGGCGCCCCACCAGGAACAGGAACACCAGCGCCCCGCCGAACACCGGAGCGTAACTCGTGATCCATTGGCTGGCCCCGACGACGACGCGCGTCATGATCGGCAACGCGCTGCCGAACTCCGCGAAGATCTTCGAGAAGCGCGGGATGAAGAAGGTCATCAGGAAGATGAGCACCCCGCAGGCGATGAACGCCAGCACGCACGGGTAGATCAACGCCGCCTTCACCCGGCCCTTCAGCTCCTGGTCGCGCGACTGGAAGTCGGCGATCTGCGAGAGCACCACGTCAATGAAGCCGCCCGTCTCGCCCGCGCGCACCATCGCGACGTACACCGGCGGGAACGAGCGCGGGAACCGGCCCATCGCCTCCGCGAGCGGCATGCCGCCGACCACGTCGTCGTAGATCGCCGCCCACTGCGCCTTGGCCGCCGGCCGGGCGGCCTCGCGGCTGAGGATCTGCAGCGCCCGGCTCAGCGGAACGCCTGCCGCCAGCAGGTTCGAAAGGCCGCGCGTGAAGGTCTCCACGTCGGCCCTCGACACGCGCCCGCCGGCCGTCGGCGGCGCCGCCGCTTTCGCCGGCTCCGCCCGCCCCTCGCGCTCCTCGACGCGCACCGGGTGCAGCCCCATCCGGAAGACCTGGTCCAGCGCCGCGCCGCGGTTCTCCGCCGCGACCGTCCCGAAGGTCTGCTGGCCTTTGTCGTCGAGCGCCGTATAAATAAAAGCCGCCATCGTTCCTCCGTCCGCATCTGCCCGGGCGATCACCCGGCTTCCCGTCACGCGATTCGGGACGTTATGAACCGCCTGCCGCGCGCTGCAGCACCGCGGCCGCTTCGTGCTCCAGACCGTTGCCATTGGGCGGCAAGGACGGCGCCGTCGCCTCGGCTTCGGCGCGTTCGTCCTTCGTCACGCGCAGCACTTCGTCAATCGTCGTATGGCCCTCGATCACGTGGCGCCAGCCGTCGTCGCGCAGGGTCCTCATCCCTTCCCTGCCCGTCTGGCGGCGGATTTCGCCGCCGGAGGCGCGCCGCAGGATCATCGCGCGGACGCCCTCGGTCACCGGCATCAGCTCCATGATGCACGTCCGGCCGCGGTAGCCGGTGCCCTGGCAGTTGCGGCAGCCGGCGCCGCGATAAAACCGGTGCGGGGCAACGTCGCCGAATTCCGCGCGCAGGTCGAGCGTCGGCGGCGGCACGAACTCCTCCTTGCAATGCGGGCAGATGCGCCGCACCAGGCGCTGGGCCAGCACCACTTCGAGCGACGAGGCGACCAGATACGGGTCAATCCCCATGTCAATCAGCCGGACCGGCGCGCTGGGCGCGTCGTTGGTGTGCAGCGTCGAGAAGACCAGGTGCCCGGTCAGCGAGGCTTGGACGGCGATCTCGGCGGTCTCGCCGTCGCGGATCTCGCCGATGAGGACCACGTTCGGGTCGTGCCGCAGGATCGCGCGCAGCCCGCGCGCGAAGGTCAGCCCGGCTTTCTCCGAGACCTGGATCTGGTTGATGCCGCGCAGGTGGTACTCAACCGGGTCCTCGATGGTGATGATCTTCCGCTTGATGTCGTTGATGCGCGAGAGCGCCGCGTAGAGCGTGGTGGTCTTGCCGCTGCCGGTGGGCCCGGTGACGAGCACGATGCCGTGCGGGAGGGCGAGGACCTTCTCGAACGCGGCGCAGTCCCGCGCGGACATGCCGAGCTGCTCGAGGCCGAGCAGCGCGGAGCTTCGGTCCAGCAGGCGCAGCACAACCGCCTCGCCGTGGAGCATCGGGATGACCGAGACGCGCACGTCCACCTCGCGCTCGGCGATCCGGAGTTTGATGCGCCCGTCCTGCGGCAGGCGCTTCTCGGCAATGTCCAGCCGGCTGAGGATCTTCAGGCGCGAGACGATCTCCGCCTGGAAGTTCTTCACCTCCGGCGGGATCGAGGCTTCCACCAGCATGCCGTCAATGCGGTAGCGGACGCGCAGTTCGTTCTCGAACGGCTCGATGTGCACGTCGGTCGCGCGCCGGTCAATCCCCTCGGTCAGCACCTGATTGACGAACTTGATGATCGAGGCATCCTCGGTGCCGCCGGCGAGGTTGAGGCCCTGTTCGTCCTCGTCCTGGACGACCTGGATCCCGGCGTCGGCGGCGTCGGAAACGAGGGTTTGCAGCGTGTCCGCGCCGACGCCGAGGCCGTTCTTGATGCACCGGTCAATCTCGGACGTCGGGGCCAGCGCCAGGCGGAACTCCTGTCCGGAGAACAGGCGCAATTCGTCCACGCCGGTGGTGCCGAACAGGCGGCTCGTCACCGCCCAGACTTCGCCGCCGGGCGCCTCCATCGGCAGCAGGCGGTGCTTGAGCAGAATCCGGGCCGGGAACCGCGCCAGGAATTCCTTGGCCGGCGGCGCTTGCTCCAGGTCCACGTACGGCACCTGGAACTCGGCCGCCAGGTAGCGCAGCACCTTGTCCTCCGGCAGTCCGCTCGCTTCCAGCAGCGCCTCGTCGAGCGGCTTGCCCTCGGTCATGAGCGCCCGAACGCGGTCCGCGACGGCCGCGTCGAACAGCCGGTCATCCAGCATTTTGGAGACGATGTCCTTCATGATCTTCCTTGCAGTCGCGCCCTTCTTTGGAACCGCCACGGAACCCGCGGAGATCACAGAGAGAAGGCGTTCCGGAGAACTCTTTCCGCCGTTTCTCTGTGCCCTCCTCGGGAGGGCGGTTTGCCTTGCCGGTCGAACTGGGCCGGCAGGTGCGCCGTCCCGCCTCGGCGCGGGACGGCGCGTCCCCTTTTCGGCATCCTTAATCGAGCACGCCCATGAGCACCAACCGGGCTTCCTGGCGAGGCGTCAGCACCTCCTTCAGTTCAGCCTGGGCCTTGACCAGCTCGCCCCTCACCCGTTCGCGCGCATCGCGCAGGGCGTTCACTTTCTGGGCGATGTCCTTCGGGTCGGCATCCTTGTTGTCGAGCGTATCGTTGAGCGCTTTGGTCTTTTCCGTGATGTCACTCGGCCCACCGCCGCCACCGCCGCCACCCCC
>Ga0181536_10000705_pt1 | contig 40036 bp, 41 predicted proteins | sample PEATcosm2014_Bin_41_FD_121105 | JGI IMG/M metagenome (GOLD analysis project Ga0181536, IMG submission 121105) | Peatland microbial communities from MTU Mesocosm Facility, Houghton, MI, USA - PEATcosm2014_Bin17_60_metaG | ecosystem: Environmental > Terrestrial > Soil > Wetlands > Peat | place...
CAGCGGCGACGGCGACCGGCGGTGGCGGAGGCGGCGTCACGACCGCGGCGATGGGTTCGGTCACGGGTGCGGCACCCGACGCGTCGTTGTGGTCCAGGATCTGATGGAGCGTCCGGTTCTCGGCGATCAGTGCCCGCCGGTCGAGGGCGGTCTGGACGGTGTGCACGAACGCCGCCGTAGCCAGCGGCTTCACGAGGAAGTTGTCGATCGGTCCGGCCGCCGACATGGCGGCGTCGAGGGTGCTGGGCTCGGTGAGCAACAGCACCACGATGTCGGGGTCGTTGCCCTTCAGTTGCCGGGCCAAAACGACCCCGTCGCCGTCGGGCAGCGTGTGCTCGACGATGGCCACCGGGTTGTGCTCGGACACCTGCACGCCGAGCGCCTCGACGGCCGTGTCCGTCCCGACGACGTCGATGCCGGCGCCGGCCAGGACTGCGCCCAGGCCCTCGCGCGTCCTCGGGTCCCCGGCCACGACCAGGACGGCGCTGCCCGGCCCGCGCTCGGATCCTTCGTCCACCGGCGACTGCTCGAGCCCGCCGTCGCTTCGCTCGCCACCACGTCGACTGCGGTAGAGCTTCACGAGTTTCCTGCCCCCCGGGACTCGGCGTTCGTCGGACGAAATTCCACCGACCGTCAATCTTGAGCCACCCTTGGCGCGAAAGTCAAGAGGTGTGACGCATGGGGTCGATCCCGAACGTGACGCGGTCCAGGGTCTCGAGGACGCGGTCGACCGATGTTTGCAGTGACGAATTGCCAGGGACGACGAGATCAGGGGCCGTCGGTGGCTCGTAGGGGTCGTCCACCCCGGTGAAGGCCACCAGGTTGCCCGCGCTGGCTCGGGCGTAGAGCCCCTTCGGGTCCCGGCGGGCGCATTCCTCGATCGACGTGGCCAGATAGACCTCGACGAAGGGCACGGCCGCCCGCTGGTGGAGTTCGCGGGCCCGGAGGCGAGCCTCGGCGTAGGGGCTGATGAGCGCCACCAGGGCCACCACGCCGGCGTCGGCGAACAACAGCGCCACCTCGGCGGCCCGCCGGATGTTCTCGAGGCGCGCCTCGGCGCTGAAGCCCAGGTCGGCGTTGAGGCCGGTGCGGAGGTTGTCACCGTCGAGGCGATAGGCGCCCCGTCCGCCCTCAACCAGACGCTGTTCGACCGCGGCGGCCAGGGTGGACTTCCCCGCCCCCGACAATCCGGTGAACCACACCGTCGCCCCGCGGGTCCCGAGGGCGGCCCAACGCTCCGGGCGGGTGAGGTGTCCCGCGTGGGGGACGACGTCGGACACGGGTCGCACGGTCAGTCACCCCCGAGGATCATGCCGGCGCCGGCGGTGACGTTCGACTCCTCGGCCGCCAGGATGAACGACCCGGTGGCCCGGTTGCGCCGATAGCTGTCGTAGCACAGCGCCTGGGTCACCCGCAGGCCCACCCGCCCCACCTCATTGAGGGCCAGCTCCACGCTCGCCTCGTTGCGGTGCAGGGTGTTGACGTCGATCCGGTAACGAACGTGACGCACGACGGCGCGCACCCAACGGGTGGCGTGCTTGAGCACCAGCATATCCCCCTCGCGTAAGGGGCGGTCGGTCATCCAGCACACCATGGCCTCGATGTCCTGTCCGACGGTGGGCTGGTTGTGGGGCCGGCAGATGAGGTCGCCGCGCGACACGTCGAGGTCGTCGGCCAGCCGCACCACCACCGACATGGGGGGGAAGGCCTCTTCGACGGGGCCGTCGAAGGTGTCGATGGACCGGAGTGTGGAGGTGAGGCCCGACGGCAGGACCAGGACCTCGTCGCCCGGCCGGAACACACCGCCGGCCACTTGCCCGGCATGACCACGGAAGTCGGAAATGGTCGACGCCGTAGGCCGCACCACCCATTGGACCGGCAGGCGCGGATCGATGAGGTTGCGGTCCGAGGCGATGTAGACCTCCTCGAGATGGTGCAGAAGCGACGCCCCCTCGTACCACCCCATGTTCGGAGACCGCTGCACCACGTTGTCCCCGTGCAGCGCCGAGATCGGGATGAAGGCGAGGTCGCTCACGTCCAGCCTGGTGGCGAAGGCCTTGAACTCTTCGCGGATCTCGTCGAAGACGCCTTGATCGTAGCCGACCAGGTCCATCTTGTTGACGCACACCAGCAGGTGCGGCACCCGCAACAACGACGCCAGAAAGGCGTGGCGGCGGGTCTGCTCGACGATGCCCTTGCGCGCGTCCACCAGGACCAGGGTCAGGTCGGCCGTGGAATTGCCCGTGACCATGTTGCGCGTGTACTGGGTGTGCCCCGGCGTGTCGGCGATGATGAACTTGCGAAGCGGGGTGGCGAAGTAGCGGTAGGCGACGTCGATCGTGATCCCCTGTTCCCGCTCGGCGCGCAAACCGTCGGTCAACAGGGCCAGGTCCGTGTACTCGTCGCCGCGGCGCCGACTCACGCGCTCGACCGCTTCGAGCTGGTCCTCGAAGATGGCCTTGGAGTCGTAGAGCAACCGCCCGATCAAGGTGCTCTTGCCGTCGTCCACCGAGCCGGCGGTGGCAAAGCGGAGGAGCTCCATGCCTAGAAGTAGCCCTCGCGCTTGCGGTCTTCCATGGCCGCCTCGCTGAAGCGGTCATCGGCGCGGGTCGCGCCGCGCTCGGTCACGCGGCAGGCGGCGATCTCCTCGATGATCTCCTCGACGGTGGCGGCGCTGGACTCCACCGCCCCGGTGCACACCATGTCGCCGACCGTCCGATAGCGCACCACCGCCTCGAATGACTCCTCCTCCTCGAGTACCTCGACATGGGCGCCGACGGCCAGCAGCATGCCGTCGCGGCGCACCACCCGGCGCCGGTGGGCGAAGTAGATCGAGGGCGTGGCCAGGCCCTCGGTGGCGATGTACTGCCAGATGTCGAGCTCGGTCCAGTCCGAGAGCGGGAACACCCGGATGTGCTCGCCGGCGTGATGCCGGCCGTTGTAGAGCCCCCACAGCTCGGGGCGCTGGTTCTTCGGGTCCCATTGGCCGAACTCGTCGCGAAAGGAGAACACGCGCTCTTTCGCCCGGGACTTCTCCTCGTCACGGCGGGCGCCGCCGAACACCGCGTCGAAGCCGTGGTCGGCGATGGCATCGAGCAATGTCCGGGTCTGCAGGCGGTTGCGCGACGGGTTGCGCCCGGGCTCCTCGGTCACTCGTCCGGTGTCGATCGACGTCTGCACGGAAGCCACGATCAGCTGCGCGCCGAGCTCCTCGACCCGGCTGTCGCGGAACTCGAGAACCTCGGCGAAGTTGTGCCCCGTGTCGACGTGCATGACGGGAAAAGGTAGGCGCGCCGGCCAGAATGCCTTCTCGGCCAGACGGAGCATCACGATCGAGTCTTTGCCGCCGGAGAAGAGCAGGACGGGCCGTTCGAACTCGGCCGCCACCTCGCGCATGATGTGGATGGACTGCGCCTCGAGCTCCTCAATCTGGGACAGCTGGTACTGCCCCGGCCCGATCGAAGCCCCCCGCTCCATAAGTGACGACTCTACCACGGAAGGTGCGCTTATCCGACGGGTGAGCAGGCCCGTAGACTGCGCCGGCGTGCATCGGGACACGGGGTGACCATGGTCGATCATGATGCCGACCCGGAGGCGACGGCGGCCGTGCGCCTGCGCCCCGGCACCGACGCCGACGCCGAAGCCGCCGCCGCCCTCCACGTCACCGGGATCGACGAGGGCTTTTTGGCCCGGCTCGGCCCCGTGTTCCTCGGTCGCCTGTATCGGCGGGTAGCCCGCTCCCCCGACTCGTTCCTGCTGGTGGCCGAGGCCGATGGGCACGTCGTGGGCTTCCTCGCCGGCTCGCTCGACGTGTCGGCCCTCTACCGACGATTCCTGCGCCGCGACGGCCTCGCCGCCGCCACCGGCTCCATCGGCCCGTTGCTACGCGCCTGGCCCTCGGCGCTCGAGACCCTGCGCCATGGGCGCCGGGACCGGTCCGAGCCCGGCGTCGATGCCCATGCCGTCGCCGACCGCGGCGACGCCGAGCTGCTCGCCATGGCCGTCGACCGCGCCTGGCAAGGTGGTGGCGTGGGTCGGCGCCTGGTCGAAGGGTTCTTGACCGAGGTCGTCCGCCGTGGCGCCGCGTCGGCCGACGTCGTGGTGGGCGCCGACAATGAGCGGGCCCGGTGGGTGTACGGACGGGCCGGCTTCGTCCCGGCCGCGGCGTTCGAGCTCCACCGTGGCCGGCCGTCGCTGCGCCTGCACTGGACGCCGTCCGCCGCCCCCGGCGACGACGGGCCCGGCAGCGCCCCATGACGAGCGCCCCATGAGGACCGTCGTGGTCGTGGCGCTGGTGGCGTTCGCCCTGGCCTTGGTGACGACGCCGGTGGCCATGGCCGTGGCCCGGCGGACGGGCATCGTGGACCGTCCCGGCCCGCTCAAGCGCCATGGCGCCCCCGTGCCCTATCTCGGTGGCGTGGCCGTGTTCGTCGCCGCCGCGTACGGCGTCCTCGTCGGTCAGCCCCTCGTGCTCGCCCCCCTGACCATGGCCCTGGCCCTGGGCGTGGCCGACGACGTCGGCGACCTGCCACCGTGGTTTCGCCTGGCGGGCGCCGTCGTGATCGGCGTCGTCGTGGCCCTCGTCGTCCCCACCCACCTCCCCCGGGCGCTCGGCCCGCTCCTGGTGGTGGCCGTCACCGTCTTGCTCATCAACGGGGTGAACCTCCTCGACGGCCTCGACGGCCTGGCCGGCGGCGTGACGGCGGCCGCCTGCGGGGCCTTCGCGTTGCTCTTGCACGGAGCGGCGCGAGACCTGGCCGTGGGCTTCACCTTCGCCCTGGTCGGCTTCCTGGCCTACAACCGACCGCCGGCGCGCGTGTACCTGGGTGACGGCGGCGCCTACCTGCTCGGTACCGCACTCGCCGTCATGGTCGCCCGGGCCTGGGGCAGCGGTGTGCGGCCCTCGATCGGAGTGGCCGGTCTGCTCCTGGTGGCCATCCCGAGCGCCGAGGTGGCCTTCACGGTGGTGCGCCGGCTCCGGGGAGGACGCGCCCTGGCGGCCGGGGACCGCGGCCACTCCTACGACCGGCTCGCCGCACGCGGGGTGCCCGTCGGCGTGGTGGCCCTGGGCTTTATCGCCGCCCAGGTCGTCCTCGGCGGGTTGGCCCTGGCCGTGTCGCGGCCGAAGTCGATCGTCCCCGGCGTCATGGCCGTGGTCGGCGTGGCCGTCGTGCTCGTCGCCGCCGGTGCCGGTGCCGGCGTGCTCACCCCCGAGGGTGAGGCGGGCCCGTGACCCGCATCTATCTCTCCCCACCCGACGTCGGCGACGACGAACGTCGGTCCCTGCTCGACGCCTTCGACTCCAATTGGATCGCACCGCTCGGGCCTCACGTCGACGCCTTCGAGCGCGAGGTGGCCGAACGCGTCGGCGTCGGCGGCGCCGTCGCCCTGTCGAGTGGGACGGCCGCCTTGCACCTCGCCTTGTTGCTGCTCGGGGTCGGCCCCGGCGACGACGTCCTCGTCCCCACGCTCACCTTCGTGGCCACGGCCAACGTCGTCACCTACCTCGGAGCCCGACCGGTCCTGGTCGACTGCGACGCGGCGACCTGGACGATGGACCCCGACCTGGTGGAGGCCGAGCTGGCGGCCCGGGCCCGGCGGGGCCGTCTTCCGCGGGCCGTGGTCACCGTCGACCTCTATGGGCAGTGCGCCGACTACGACCGGCTGGCGGCGACGTGCGCCGAGTTCGATGTCCCCGTGCTCGAGGACGCCGCCGAAGCCCTCGGGGCCACCTACCACGACCGGGCGGCAGGGTCGTTCGGGGAGGCCGGGGTGTTCTCGTTCAACGGCAACAAGATCATCACCACCAGCGGCGGCGGCATGCTCGTGTCGGACCGTCGTGAGCTCGTCGAGCGCGCCCGGCACCTGGCCTCACAGGCTCGCGAGCCGGTCCCCCACTACGAGCACGTGGACATCGGCTTCAACTACCGGTTGAGCAATCTCCTGGCCGCCATCGGTCGGGCCCAGTTGCGCGGGCTCGACCGGCGCGTGGCCCGGCGCCGACAGATCAACGCCGCCTACCGGGCCGCCCTCGGGGACGTCCCGGGGGTGGAGTTCATGCCCATCGCCCCCTACGGCCAGCCCAACTGCTGGCTGACGTGCATCCTGGTGGACCCCGACCGCTTCGGCTCGACCAGCGAGGACATTCGCCTCGCCCTGGAGGAGCTCGACATCGAGTCGCGCCCGACCTGGAAACCGCTGCACCTGCAACCCGCCTTCGCCGGCGTCGACGTGGCCGGCGGCGACGTGGCCGCCGCCATCTTCGAGCGGGGCTTGTGCCTACCGAGTGGCTCCAACCTGTCCGACGACGACCTCTCGCGCGTCGCCACCACGGTGGCCGGCCTGGCCCGCGCCTAGAACGGTCCCGTCAGAGCCCTCGGTGCACGCCGTAGCCCTGGAGCAGGAAACCGACGACCAACAAGGCGCCCGCGGCGATGACGACGCCGCGCTCGACCTCGCGGCTGGCGTCGCGCAGCCCCAGGGCCGCCGCGACGACGAGCGCGACGCCACCGAGGGCGGCGACGATGAGGCCGATCTCCTGGAAGTGGCGGCTCTGGACGTTCGTGAGAGTCAGTAGGATGGTGGTCACGGCGCAACAGTGTGTCGGACGCGTCGGGGCGGCGCCAGCTGACCGGCCCCACGATCGCGTACGCCCATCGATCTGAGGCTCAGAGCCGCCCGCCTGGTGACGGCGCGGCATCGGAAGGAGTCGGTCCGTGTCCGACCCGCTGACCCCGGGAGCCATGGTGGTGTCGCTCGACTTCGAGTTGCACTGGGGCATGCGGGACCATTCCCCCGCCACCGGCCCGGTCACGGCCGAGCTCGTGACCAGCCGGGCCATGGTCACCGAGCTGGCGTCAATGTTCGTCGAACGCTCCGTCCGCGCCACCTGGGCCACCGTGGGCTTCCTGTTCGCTTCCCGGCGCGACGAGCTCGATCTCTTCCGGCCCGAGCTCCGGCCCCGCTACGAGCGGACGGAGCTCGATCCCTACCTCGAGACCGTCGGCCGTGACGAGGACGACGACCCCGTGCACCTGGCCGGGTCCCTCGTGCGCCATCTGGCCTTGTCGCCGGGCCAGGAGGTGGCGTCGCACACCTTCTCGCACTTCTACTGCCTCGAGGCCGGCCAGGACGAGGCGGCCTGGCGCGCCGACCTGGCCGCGGCGCGGGCCATCGCCGCCGCCGGCGGCATTGAGGTGACAAGCCTCGTGCTGCCGCGCAACCAGTGGAACCCGCGCTACGCGGCGGCGACTCGCGAATGCGGGTTCACCTGCTACCGCGGGCCCCAGCCCTCCCTCGGGCACCGACCCGGCGGCTCGCCCACCACGCTGGCCGCCCGGCGCGCGGCGCGCCTGGCCGACACCTACGTGGGCCTGCGACCCCCACCGACCACCTCCTGGGCCGAGGTGGCCGAGGCCGACGGGCTCTGCAACGTCCCGGCGAGCGCCTTCCTCCGCCCGTACTCCCCCGCCCGGCGCGTCCTCGAGCCCGTGCGACTGGCCCGGCTCGTCGCCGGCCTGCGCGACGCGGCGCGGCGCGGGCGGATCTTCCACCTGTGGTGGCACCCGCACAACTTCGCCGCCCTGCCGCAGCCCAACCTGGACCTGTTGGCTCGCCTGCTCGACGAGTTCGACCGGCTGTCGGCGTCCGACGGCCTGCGGTCCCTGTCCATGCGCGACGTGGCCGACGTGGCCGTGTCACCGGAGCGCGGCCCCGATGCCTGAGCCGACCGGCGACCCCAACGAGGACTACCTGCGACAGCGGGTCGGCCGCCTCGGCCCGGACGCCTGGCTCGGGGGGCCGACCGGCGACTTCGAGCGCATCGGACGGCTGCAGCTCGACGTGCTCGTCCGCGAAGGCCTGGAGCCGACGTCCACCGTCCTCGACGTCGGCTGCGGGGCGCTGCGGGCCGGGTACTGGCTCATGCATTACCTCGACACCGGTCGCTACTACGGCATCGAGCCCAACGCCGAGACCCTCGAACGAGGCATCGAAGGGATCGTCGAAGGCGGGCTCGTCGAGCGCGCCCAGCCGACGTTCTCCACCGTCGACGACTTCAACCTGGCCGTGTTCGACGTGCCCTTCGACTTCGTCCTGGCCCGATCCGTGTGGACGCACGCGTCCAAGCACCAGATCATCCTCATGCTCGACGGCTTCGCCGAGGTGGCGACGGCGAGCGGCGTGCTCTTGGCCTCCTACCTGCCGGCGGGCACGGCCAGCGCGCTCGTGCGGCGCATGCCCACGAACGTCGAGCGCGCGCTGGTGGCCGCCTCGCCGCGCGTGTGGGCGCCCGACGTCGCCCGGCGCCTTCCGGCGCTGGGGGCGACCCGCGGCGACTACCTCGGCCACGCCTGGGTGGGCAAGAGCCACCACTCCGACGTCGCCGGCATGGTGCGCCACCGCTTCGGGTGGGTGGCCGACCGGTGTGCCGAGCGCGGCCTGACGGTGCGCGAACTCAGCTACGGCGTGGCCAACCATCAGCGCTGGCTCCGGGTCGAGCGTCAGCGCACCCCGCGCCGCATCCGCCTCCACACGTAACCCCACACGGTGGGGTGCCACCGCAGGGTCGACTCCCCGGGTTCGGCTTCGCCGGTGCCGGCTTGGCCCGGCGATGCGGCATCGGTGCCGATCAACCGGTCGACGACGCCGGCCAGCAGCGGCAGGCCGCAGGCCAGGTGGAGATAGGGATAGGTGGCGATCGAGTCGGCCGGCCCGGGGTGGAAGAAACCCCGGTCCAGGACGCGCCCGGTGTCGATGCCGGTGTCGACGAGGTGGACCGTGGTGCCCACCAGGTCGGGCCGTCCTTCGGCCAACGCCCAATACCCGCCGTGGACGCCGCGATAGCGCGGGGTGATCCCCGCGTGGACGTTGACCACCGGGCAGGCGATGGCGTTCAAGGTCGCGGCGCCGATGATGCGCGTGCCGTTGACGACCACGACGTCGGGGTGCAACGACCCGAGGAGCGCGGCCGCCTCCGGTGCGTTCACCGACGACACCGACCGAACGGCACCGACCGGGGACGGATCGAGCTGGGACTCGGCCAGCACCGACGCGATGCGGGCGCGTCCGCGCCGGCGCAGCACAGGCATGACCACGGCGACGAAGAGGACTTGGCCGGTCACGGTGACCCAGCCGAGGCGCCGGGCCCGGCGTCGGGCCAGCGTCCAACGCGACTGTGGGCGCTCTTGGACCACCACCACGTCGCCGTAACGGGCTGCCAGGTAGTGGACCACGATGTTGGTGGAGTCGCCCGGGCCGGCCAGGACGACGATCCGAGGCCCGGAGGCGCTATCGACCGGTGCCACGGGCGGCGGGCACCTCCACACTGGAACGCCCGGGCTTGTGGGCCACGATGAACCACCCGGTCTCGTCACGGGCGGCGTCGACCGATATGCCGGCGTCGGTGAACCACCACTCGAGGTCCGACCACACGTACCGGTGCTCCACGGGGGCGCTCAGCCGGTCGAAGGTGTCGAGCACCAGGGCGCGCACGGGCTTGTCGCGGTAGGTGTCCATGGGCAGCCGGGCCAGCGGGGCGATGCCCAGGCGTGCCCCCACGCGCCCGGGGATCACCATCCCGGCGTAGAGCACCCAGGCGATGGGCACGCACAACGACCGCAGCCGGCGCGGCGCCATCTTGACGGTGAGCCGTCGCACCATGGTGGCGGCGCTGAGGGCTACCCGACGCGCGCCGAAGGCGGACGGCCGGCTGTAGAGGTAGAGGAGCAGGCGGCCTCCGGGTGCGAGGTAGCCGAGGAGCCGTTCGAAACCCTGATGGGGGTCGTCGAGGTGGTGGAGGACCCCGAGGCAGGAGATGAAGTCGAAACCACCGGCGGCGACCGGGGCCGATCGCAGGTCCGCCTTCACCACGGTCACGTTGGGGAATTCGGCCAGGTTCCTGGCGGCCGCCTCAACGGCCGCCGACCCGTCGAGCGCCACCACGGCGTCGAGATACGGGGCAACCACGCGCGTGAAGCGACCCTTGCCGCACCCGGCGTCGAGACCCAGACCACCGGCCAGGCTCGGCAGGTCCACGTCGCGGAAGTAGATCTCGGCGAACCGGGCATCCTCCTCGCGCACCTCGTCGAACGCGTTCCACTCGTAGCCGAAGCTGGCCAGCGTTTGCGACGTCGTGTCGTCTCCACCATCGCCCACGGCGTCCGGTGGGACTGCGGCGGTGGCGTCGAGCACGCCCCCCCGCATGGCGGTGTGATGGCCGGCGTCGCACACGATCCCGCCCGTCGCCGCATCGGCCGTGACCCGGCCGGCGCATGTGGGGCACCGGAGGCAGCCGACGATGCGCGCCGGGATCACGACGAGAGCTCGGTGTCGTCGAACTCCCGGTAGAACTCGGGATCCGAGGCCAAGTGGGCGAAGACCTGGTCCGAGAGCGGCTGGGCCTGGTTGGCGTAATGACGCCGGCGGGCCGTGTGCAGCGGCTTGGAGAGGGCCCGACCCAAAGTGGCGACGTGGTGGGGCCGGAGGTGGCGCAGTCGCGTCGGGTCCTGCGCGAGCTCTCGGGCCAGGCTGCCGACTGATCGGGCGGCACGCGGCCTCGCCTTGACCAGGCCCGGCTGGGCCTGCTCGTCGACCTTGCTCACCCGGTCCCGAAAGCCGGCACCGTGGTGATAGACGCGATGGGCGTACACGCCGAACCACAGCGGGTGGAGGTCGTGGGTGTTGGTGCGCAGCATCGGGAGCCAGTCCACCTCGGCGTCGGTGAGCTGGCGCAGCAGAACGCGGCCGTAGTTGCTCCAGTCACCGCCGATCTCGTCCCAGAATCCCGCCGTGGTGGCGCAGAACGAGGCGTGAGGCTCGTGGTCGCCGGGATTCTCGTCCCGGCGCACGGCCACCAGCCGATGCTCGGCCACTTGCGTCGCCACCCACGGGAACAGCGGACGGACCGGGAAAGCGTCCCCGTCGAGGAAGACGACGAGGTCAGCGGGGTCGGCCTGGTCGACCACCATCCTCCCGAGGGCGTTGAGCTTCTCGTAGTGCGTGCCCGGGAGGTCTTCGGCGAAGTGGAACCGACGCCACACCTCGGGGTCGTCGATGCCGTTGAGCGAAGCGAAGACCCGGAAGGGTTGATCGACGTTGCCCTCGAGGTAACCGAGCTGCACGTCCACCCACTTCTGGGTCTGCCAGTGGACGGTGATGACGTTGATCACGTTTGCTCTACCATCGATCTGCCCGTCCCCACCCAGCGCGGCGTGGGACGTTAGCACGAGGACGACGGCCAATGAGCGAGAACGGAGGGCACAACCAGGGGGCAGATCATCCTCCGCGGGTCGCGTACCTCATGCTCAGCCACCAACGACCCGTGCAGGTGGAAGACCTGGTGGCACGCATCCTGGTGCTGAGCCCCGCCGGCGAGGTCGTGGTCCACCACGACGCCGCCGCCACCACCGAACCGTGGGATGGTGACCCACCGAGCCGCGTCCATTGTGTCGATCGGATCGAGGTCTCATGGGGCGACTGGTCCATCGTCGAGGCGTCTTTGCGACTGCTCGCCTACGCAGTGGACCACCTCGACGCGCAGTGGTTCGTCTTTCTTTCCGGTGCCGATCGCCCGATCGTCGATCTCGCCTCCTGGGAGCGGACGTTGGTTGTCCCCGGTTTCGACGGGATCGTCGCCGGGCGGCCCATCACGACCCGAGCCGCCTTCGGCCGGCGACCGACAGGTGACGACCTGAACTACGCCCGCTACGTCTACCGCTGGCGACCGTTGCCCTTCTCGGGATCGGAGGCACTGGACCGAGTGCTGGCGCCGGCGACGAAGGCCAGCCGCTACCTCCAACCACTCTTCGCCATCGAGCGGGCCGGTCGCCGGGGGCGGTGGTTCATCGGAACCCCCCGTCGAGCGGCGTTTCCCCACGGGTGGACCGTCCACACCGGTCCGCAGTGGATCGCCATCGACCGCAAGGCGGCCGACGTGGTCTTGAACACTGATCCAGACGTCATCGACTGGTTCCGCGACACGTGGATCCCGGACCAGGCCTACTTTCACACCATCTTGTACAACCACCCCGAGCTGGTCCTGCGCAACGAGCGCCTCACCTTCGTGGTACCTCAGCGCTACGCCGCCTTGCGACCGGACTGGATGGTGCTCCGGGCCGATGATCTCGACGATGTCTTCGCTTCGGGTACCGCCTTCGCCAGAAAGCTCGACCCCACCGTCGATCCCGACGTCGCCAATTTGATCGACGACGCCGTCGACAACCGGCGGGAGACCACCCCGCCGCGCGGCGCGTCGTGTCCGGCGCTTCCGACGCCGGCCACCGAGGGCCAGGGGTGACGCCGTGACCGGGGCGAGGACGATCAACGTGGTCACCGTCCACTGGCAGACCGACAAGTGGGTGGATGTCCAGCTCGGCTACCTCGAACGCCATGTCGACGCGCCCTATCGAGTCTTTGCCGCCCTGAACGGCATCGACGACCCCGAGGTGTGGCGCCGATTCCACTTCGCCGCCGACCTCTCCGGCAGCCACGGCGAGAAGCTCAACGAGTTGGCCGGCATCGTGGCGGAGCAGTCCGACCCCACGGACATCTTGGTCTTCTTGGACGGCGATGCCTTTCCCGTCGCCGATCTGACGCCGTGGATCGTCGACACGCTGGCCGAGATCCCCCTCGTCGCCGTTCGCCGCGACGAGAACCTCGGTGACCGCCAGCCCCATCCCTCCTTCTGCGCCACCACCGTCGGGTTCTGGCACGAGATCGGCGGCGATTGGCGCGGCGAGCCGTGGACCAACGCTATGGGCCGGGAGGTGGTCGACGCCGGGGGAAAGCTCCTCCACGCGCTGGAGGACAGAGGCGTGGAGTGGCGGCCGCTACTTCGGACGAACACCCGCAACCCGCACCCGCTGTGGTTCGGCATCTACGGCCATCGGATCTACCACCACGGGGCCGGCTTCCAGGCCGCTCGGGCCGAGCGGGTCGACTGGGCCGAGCGCTATCGCCAGAAACCCGACAGTGGGCGGCCACTGCGGCCCACCGTCGAGAGCCCGAGCCTCGGCACCCTCCGGGCCCGCTACGCGACCGGTGAGCTCCACCTCGTCGATCTCCGACCCCGCCACCTGGCCGAGGTCGGTCGCGCCGCGCGCAAGACGTTGAAGCTCCGGCGCGAGCACCGGTACTTCACCCGGCAGCTGTCGTCCGTACGCGGCCGTCGCCTCCAGGAGATGAACGATCGGGTATTCGCCGAATTGTCGACGGACCCTTCGTTCTACCGACAGTTCGACACCGACGTCCCCGAGTGAAGACGCCGGGCTCCGCGCTCGACCGGTGGCGGTGCGGTCGCCGGTTACGAGGGTGTGGGCTTCAGCGTGCCTGGCTCTTGCGTCGGCTGAACCTGGTTGCTCGGTATCGGGTACGGCGGCGTCGTGGGATTCAGCTCGTTGATCTGGCTGGCGTTGCACTCACCCTCGATAGGTGCTTTGTCGATGTTGTCCGACGTCGAGGGCAGCGTCGGTGCCTTCGTGATCGGTGATCCGAGCGTCGGCAGGGTCGCCGTGAGGTCGCCGACGAGGTTCTTTCGCCACGACGAGATGTTCGGGATGGACACGCCGAATCGTTCGGCCAGGAACTTCAGCTGAGACGTGTGGTCGAAGGTGTCCGAGCACACCCACCCGCCGGCGCTGAACGGTGAGACGACCAGCATCGGGACCCGGACCCCGAGGCCGATGGGCCCGTCGAAGCCGGACGCCGAGGACGCGGTGACGTATTCGCCCTCGGTGCCCGCCGGCGCCGTCGGTGGCGGGACGTGGTCGAAAAATCCGTCGTTCTCGTCGTACATGATGAACAAGACGGTGCTCTTCCACACTTTCGGGTTGGACATCAGGGTCTTGAGCACCTGGGACGAGTACCACTCGCCGAGCGCCGCCGGTGCCGGAGGGTGCTCGTCGAAGCCGATCGGCGCAACGATCCAGGACACGGCCGGCAGCTCGTTGGCCTTCACGTCCTTGGCGAAATTGTCTGGGCCCTTGCCCCCGGTGTAGCCCAGTTCGTTCAAAACCCCGGGGCCGTAGTAGCCGAAGGCGTTCTGGTAGAGCGTCGGGTTCACCGACTGCTGGTACTGCTTGAAGTACATCAGCGGGTTCTTGCACAGGTCCATCGACAGCCCACTGCCCGGCTGGTAGTTGATGCCGTAGGGGTTGTACACCTTCCAGGAGACGCCGGCGTCGGTGAGTATCTCCGGCATCGTCGTCCACGAGCAGGTGAACTCCACGTCGGGGTCGGAATTGGTGATGAGGACGGGCCCGCCGGCGACACCGGCGGGATCGAGGGTGCCGGTCATCTGCAACATCCGGTTGGGATGGGTCGGCCCGAGCACCGAGCAGAAATAGGCGTCACAGATGGTGAAATTCTTGGCCAGTGCGTAGTAGAAGGGGAGGTCGGCGCTCTCGTAGTAGCCCATCGTCGTGGTGCCGAGTGTCTTGGCCTCTTTGCCATCGTACGTTGTCGACGTATGGGTGGAGACGAAGCTGTCCATCGCCCCGTTGTTCCACGAGGCATGCTCGGCCTGCCAGGTGTGGTTCAGGTCGTAGGTGCACTCCGCGTCGTTCGTCTTGGGATCGAGTCGGAACGGCAACAAGGTCGAGGCCGCTCCGTTCGGCCAGGCCTGGGCGAAGGCGGTCGAATCCGCGTCGAAACCGTTGACGCCCCCGAGCGAGCCGAAGTAGTGGTCGAACGACCGGTTCTCCTGCATAAGGAACACGACGTGCTCGACTGCTCCGAGGTCTGACCCGGCGGCCCGGGTCGATGCTGCACGCTCCACCAGGTCGTGGGTCCGGCGCCGCATCAGCGGGGACCCGGACAAGCCGACCGCGGCCGCCGCCCCGAGGCCGCCAGCCAAGACCTGCCTCCGGCTATAGCGTGGATCGTCTGCCATCGCCCCTCCCCCTGAGCCAACAATTTCCCACATCGGGTGGTGCGGCGCACGCGTGGCTCGATTGGTGGCACCAAGCGTGGGGCCCGACGACGACGTCGGGGCCGGTGCGGGCTCCCCGGGACGGCCCTCGGCTCAGGAGTAGCGGAACACCCGGAGCAGGTCGCGGCCGGTGCGCTTCACGATCAGCGATGCCGCAGCCGCGTAGGGGGTCTGGCCCTTGCCGACCGATGTCGTGCGCACGTCGGACCCGCCCGGCTCGCGCTCGAGGCGCAACGGCCCCCCCGCCAGAGTGTGCCTGTACTCCTCGAAGCGCAGCACTCGGTCGTCCCAGGGTTCGCCCAACCAGGCAAAGAGCCGGCGCAGCGTCTGTTCGGGGTCGGCGACCAGGTCCTCGTAGCGCACCTCGATGGCCCGGTGTTCGAGCCGGGCCCGGGTGAAGTCGTGGGCGGCACGCACGTAGCGCACCCAGCTCTGTGCGGCCCGGGGGACGCTCTTGGTCCCGTAGAAATGGCGCCACGACTCGATGACGTCGCGCGGGTTGCGCACGATGTGGATGATCTGCGACTCCGGGTACAGCGTGTCGATGTAGTCGAGCATCAACGCGTAGTCGGGGCTCTTGTCCGCCCACCGGGGCTTGCCCTGGCTCTGCGCATAGTGGCGATGGGGAGCTTCGAACAGTGCTCGCACATTGGCGTGCCACTCGTCGATCGACAACCCGAAGCCGGCGAGCGAGGGCCAGTTGCGCTCCTCGATGCCCCGCAATCCCCAGAGGAACCGGGTCTCGGGCCCGCAGCTGATGGCGGGGTGCGAATCGAGGATGTGGCGCAGCATCGTCGTCCCCGAGCGCGGGCAGCCGACGACGAAGATCGGGGGGCGCCCGATCGGAGCGTTCACGTCGGCGCCAGTTTCTTCCATCGATCGAGCCTCTCGGGCAGTGTAGTGGTGGTCGGTCGTCAACCGGCGCCGAGGTGTTCGACACCGTGGAGCACGGTGGGGAGATCCACTTCCCCGTGGCCGGGATCGCCACCAAGGGGCAAGGTCACCGCCGTCGCCCACGGGGACGTCAGCAGCGCGTCGATGCCGACGTCCCCGGCGGTCAGGATGTTGTGACGTTCGTCGGGGTCCTTGTCCAGCTCGAAGAGCTCGAAGGCGAACAAGCCCTCGGGGCGGAGCACCAGCAACGGCGACCCGGCCAAGTCCGCGCCGAGTGCGACCATGGCATGGCGCGATTGCGAAGGCGACTCTTCCCCGAATCGGTGGAACAGGGCGGTCACCGTGAGCTTGGCCGCCTTCGTCCGGTAGGAACGGACCAGCGGCGGCCCGGCCAGCTGTGCGAGCAACCGCCGGTTGCGCTCCTGGTCCTCCGTCGACATGTGCTTGCCGCGGCCCATGTAATTGAGCCGGAACCGATCGTGCAGGTACAGATACCGCCGGTCCTCGCTCATGAGGACGCGCTCGTCCGGCTCGCTGGCGATGGGCCGGCCGTCGACGTCGGGGAGCGACGCCACCCCCACCAGCGAGAACAGGGTCGGGAGCACGTCGGTCACGGCGACGGGGGTCGACGCCAACGCCGCGGCCAGCTCGGCGCGCCGACCCTCGGGAATCGTCGAGGGGAGGTCGAAATACAGCGGGACCCGGAGAAGGTCGTCGTGGACCCGACCTCCGTGATGGAGCCGCCCGTGGTCATAGTCGAAGCCCTCCCCGTGGTCCGAGACCACCGCGCAGACGAAGTCGTCGCGACCGCGAGCCAACTCCAGGATCTCGGTGGCTTCCGACACCGCCTTTCGCGCCGACGCGCCATAGGTCTTGGCCACCGCCGCCCGCTCGTCGGGGGTCGTCCCGTTCCAGCTGATGACCCGCGCGCCGAGCGCGCAGGCGCCACCGACCGCCTCCGGAAACGCCTCGTCGTAGTAGGCGCCCGCTCCCGGGAGGTAGTAGTCGTGGGCGATGTTCGAGTGCAGGAGCACGAACACGGGTCTCCGTGGTCGCGCCCGGCGGACGAGCTTGGCGGCCTGCTCGAAGGGCCGTCGGTGGTCGTCGAAGTACACCCACCGGTCGAAGCCGGCATCGAGTTGGGAGGCGGGCTGAAGGACGGTGTTGTTGACCAGACCCACCGTGCGATAGCCGTCGGGAAGGGCCCCCACGAGGCCACTGGTGGCCAACGAACCGGAGTGCCAGTAATGGTGATGGCGCGTCGCGTCGAGGCCCGTGATGAGCGACGTACACGACGGCAAGGTCCACGGGGCCGAGGCGATGGCCGTCTCGGCTTTGACGCACCGACCGGGCACTTCGAGCGCGGGCACCACGGCGTCCTCTCGGAGAGCGTCGAGCACGATCACCAACAGGTTCGTGCCCGCCGTCACCGCCGACCCCCTCCGAGCCGACGTGACCCACGCAAGGGGCTCCATCCACGCCGTCCGATGAGGCCGATCCTAGACCGCCTCAGGCCGGGCACCGGGGTGAGCACGGCCAACACGGTGGGAGGGGTCGGGGAAGTTAGTGTGAGGCGGTGGTGGCCACGCCTTCCGGTGCACGCGTCAAGCGTCGGTCCTGGCGACCACGCCCACCGCTCATCGTGTCCGAACCCAACCCGCCGCATCCCGACGTGCTCGAGGCGTTCCGGTTCTTCGCCATCGTCAAGACCTGGATGGACGAGGACATCGTCGAGGCCACGGTGAGAAACGCCTTCGCCCAGGGCGTCGAGGCCGTCTACGTCGTCGACAACGCCAGCACCGACGCCACCGTCGAGCGAGCAGTGGCCGCCGGTGCGGTCCTGGCCGAGAGCTACGAGACCGACGTCTTCGAGGGCCGCATCCCCCAGGTGCTCATGAACGCCGTCGTCGCCCGCGTCTCGTTGTCGTCTCGGGCGCCGCATGTGTGGTGGCTGTATCTCGACACGGACGAATTCCCCGAAGGACCCGACGGCATGACGGTGGCCGAGTACCTGGGGACGCTCGACCGGCGATTCCGCCTGGTCGGCAGCACGTACTTCAACCACGTCCCGGCCGGCAAGCCCGAGTACATCGAGGGGTTCCATCCGATCGACTTCCAGCCGCTGTGCGAGGAGTTCATCCCCGCCCGCAACCCGCCGTGCGACGACGGGCACTGGAAGCACCCGCTGCAGCGCTTCGACCGCGACGGGTTGTTCGTGGCGAGCGACGAGGGCTACCACACCGCGACCATCCGCACCCACGTGGCCTTGTTCGAGCCCGTCGGCGGGATCCGTACCCACCACTTCCAGTACCGGGACGAGCAACGCACCCGGGCCAAGCTGGAGATGACCTGCGGACCCTCATCGACCCGGACGGACCTCCATCAATCGCTCGGCAATGCCGGCTTCGCCAAGCGCCGCAAGTCGCTCGACGCCGTCTACGCCCAGCGCTGGGGCGACGTCGTCGGTCTCGCCAATCGCCGATCCCGGGGTGGGCTGGCGCCGGTGCCGTGGCCGGACCCGTCGAGCACCCGGCGCTGGTACGGGCCCGAGGAGCTCGCCCAGGCCCGCAGACGATGGCTCGACGGCCCCGACGCGCCGACACCCCCGCGTTGAGCGCGCCGCTCGGAAGGCTCGGCGCCGAACGGCGCTTCCTGCAGCGAGCGGCCTCCGAGCCGCACCTGGCGCTGCACCGCCTGCGGCGGGTCGCGTCGCCGCAGGTGGCGTTCTTGGATCGCGACCGCGACCCCCGCCACACCTTGTTGATCGCCGGCAGCGCGCGCAGCGGGTCGACGTGGCTGGCCGAGATCGTCGCCGAGGCCCTGCACGGTCGTCTGATCTTCGAGCCCTTGCGCCGCGACGATGCGACGTTGGCCCGCACCGTCGGTTTCGGCCACTACACCGACCCCGATGCCGGCGAGCCGGACGTCGCCGACGCGCTCGCCCGGGTGCTCACGGGCCGGCTCCGCAGCCAGTGGTCGGACCAGTACAACGCCGTGCGTTTCCCGAAACGGCGCGTGGTCAAAGAGATCCGGGCCAACAACCTCCTGCCCTGGATCGCTCGTCACTACCCGCAGACTCCGATCGTCTACCTCCTGCGTCACCCCCTGCCGAGCGCTTCGTCGCTCGTGGACTTGGGCTGGCCCACCCGACTGGACCAGTTCCTCGCCCAGGACCACCTCATGCAGGGCCCGCTGGCTCCGTTCCGGGCGATCATCGGTGACGTCGTCGCCGACGGCGACCCCTTCCTGGAGTTCGTTCTCCGCTGGTGCCTCGAGAACATCGTCCCCATCACGATGCTCGCCCGGCACCAGGCCCACGTAGTCTTCTACGAGCAATTGGTCGACGCGCCCCAGGCCGAGATCGACCGCCTGGCCGGGTATCTCCGACGATTCGGACCCGGTGCGTGGGCTCTCACCCACGAGCCGATCGATGCGGTGACAAGGCCGTCGCACACGAATTACCGCGGCACCGACCTCACGATGGCGGGATCCGGGCACCGCGACCACAGTCCCGACGTCTCGCCCGTTACCGTGGCACGGGCCCGAGAGATCGTGGCCGGCTTCGGACTGGACCGCGTCTACGGCGTGCCGACCCATCCCCTCGTCGGGCCGGAGACTGTCCTGCCCCTCACCGAGCAGCCTGAAGAGGCACCGGGCTGAGGCCAACGGTAAAGCCGAAGCGGCGCACATCGTCAATTGTGACGACGACCAACCGGCCCCATCTCAGCGAAGATGACCTTGGAGGATTGTGGATGGCCACGGGCGGGAATCGGTAATGGTCAAGGTGCTCTCTCAGGTCGCCATCGCGGTCGTGAGCCTGCTTCTGGTCGCCTCCGGTGTGGTCACGCTGGCGGTCAAGGGGGCGGGACCCGGAGCCCAGCAGGGGGCCGCTGATCGGGCCCAGCCGAGTCAGCCCAATGCGAGCAGCCAAGCCAATACGGGCGGCCAATCCAATGGGGGCAGCGTGACCACGGGGACCTCGCCGTCGAGCCCGGGCTGGTCAGACACGGCGAACCAGTCAGCCCCCGGCACGGTCGTCCTCCCGACGCCAGCCTCCCCCCCGACGGTGTCCCTGGCGGGCTCTTCCGGAACGGGCGGGTCCGGCACGGGCGGGTCCGGTACGGGCGGGTCCGGTACGGGCGGGTCCGGTACGGGCGGGTCCGGCACGGGCGGGTCCGGCACGGGCGGGTCCGGCACGGGCGGGTCCGGCACGGGCGGGTCCGGGACGGGCGGGTCCGGGACGGGCGGGTCCGGTACGGGCGGGTCCGGGACGGGCGGGTCCGGGACGGGCGGGTCCGGGACGGGCGGGTCCGGGACGGGCGGGTCCGGTGCCCACTGCTACACGGGGACGTGGCCCAAGGTGACTGAAGGCGGCCCGGTGCACGCCGGAGCCCCCGCCGGCGTCTACCTGAGTGATCACGCCGACACCATCAGGATCGCCGTCACCCACCCCGGGACGTGGTCGTCGCACTTCACCGGTACCGCCACCACCAACGGGACCTTCGACATCACTCCCCTCTGGCTCGAGGTCCATGACGCGTGGACGGTCTCCCCCGACGGGCATACCGTGACGTTCGACCTCGACAACCACGGCCGGCTCGACGGCGTGGACCTCACACCCGAGTGCGGCAGCTACGTCACGATCCAGGCAAACGTGGGGAATCAGCCGTCGCCGCTGCGTGAGGTCTACGTCGGCGGCGTGCGCGAGCACTCGCTGGCCACTCCCCTGACGCTCACCCGCACCAGCTGATCTCGCGGGCTTCAGCCCGAGCACCGATGCTCCCTGGTGCCCGTTGCTAGGGTCCCTCGGGCACTGTGCCTCCCAGTTTCCAGAACGTCCTCGCCACCCGAAAAGCCCGGGAGCGCTGGAGCGACCCATAGGCGATGTGCAGCGCCTCGAGCTCGGCGACCAGATCGAGCACGTCGTCGACCCACTCGGGCTCGGGGCCGACGTCGGGCACCGACCAGGCCCGGTGGGCACCGTGACGGGCTACGAGCACGTCGAAGAGGCGACGGGAGCTGTCGGCCGGCCCCGGCGGGGCCGCCGGTGGCGCGTGATGATGGCGCAGCCCGGCGTCCAGGAACGCCTCGGCGCTGTCCCGACGCCCGGGGTCGACCTCGACGCCCACGTCACCGAGGAAATCCACCAGCCGGCGACTCCAACCCGCGGGATCGGCCAGGGTGTCGCCGTAGTCGACGACCAGGGTCGGCAGTCCTCGGAGATTGGCGGCGGCGGAGCGGACGTGGCGGTCCCACATGGCCAGGGCGTGGACGATCCGCAGCCCGCTGCGAGCGCGCAGGGAATCAGCCACTTCGGTGGGGTCGCGCAAGACGAACACGGCGGCGGACGGCGCCTGTACCACCGTCTGCCAAAAGGGCAAGGTGATGCAGAGCCGGGGGTCCTTGAAGGCGATGGGGCCGCCGGCGAACGCCGTCGCGAAGGCCAGGCGCGCCTGGGCCCGCAAGCCGTCGAGCGCCGGGTCGTCCTGCCACCCCGGGGACAGACGCGGCGGAATGGACCAGGTGCCCCCGAAGTGCCGGACCAGCCGGTTGCTGAGGCGCAGCAGGCTCCGGCTCTCCCAGTGGCCGAGCTCGTTGCTCTCCTCGGCCGGGACGAGGTCGTCGCCCGTCGGCATCCCGAGCCCGAGCTGCGCCAGGAACCCCGCCGTGGCCGACGTCCCGCTGCGGTGCATCCCGACGACGTAGACACACACCGTCCCCGGGGCATCGGCGGTCATCGCCCAGAGTGTAAGCCGAGGCCCGGGACGGCCCGGGACGACCTTGTACGATCACGCGATGCTCGGGCCCATGGAGGACGGCGTCGACCGTCTCTACGCGCGGGTCTTCTACGAAAAGGTGAACGCCGAGGCCAGGCCGTACCTCATGGTGCTCGACCGTATCCACCAGCACCTGGTGCCCCGCACCTATGTGGAGGTCGGCGTGTCAGAGGGCCGGTCGCTGACCCTCGCCTTACCCGGCACCGTCTGCGTGGGCATCGACCCCGTACCCAAGATCCAATTCCCCGTCCCTGCCCGGTCCCGGATCTTCGCCATGGCCAGCGACGACTTCTTCGAGTCGGTCGACGTGCCCGACGCCTTGGGACATCTCCCCTTGGACCTGGCCTTCATCGACGGCATGCACCGGTTCGAGTTCGCGCTGCGGGACTTCATGCACCTCGAGCGCTTCGCCTCGGCGCGCACCACCGTGCTCGTCCACGACTGCATCCCGCCCGACGAACCGTCGGCGTCGCGTGATCGCACCCCCCCGCACTGGACGGGCGACGTCTGGAAGACGATGGCGTGCCTGCGCGAGCTGCGACCCGACCTCGACGTGGCCGTGGCCGACGTCGGCCCGACCGGGCTCGGCATCATCGGCGGGCTGGACCCAACGTCCACCGTGCTCCACGACCGCTACGACGAGATCTGCGAGCGCTACCTGTCCATGGCCTACGCGGAGTTCGCGCTGGCCGACAAAGTCGAGCTGCTCGGTCTGGTCCCGGGGAACTGGGACCACGTCCGGCCGCTGCTGCCGGACCGGCCCTTTCGCGCCGACGACGTCACCGTGCTGAAGGCCAGGCGCCTGCTGCGGGCCGTGCCGCCGACGCTGCGCGGGTGGGCCACGGTGCGGGCCCGTCGCCTGTCCCGGCGACTCGGGATCACCGGCGCCTGACGGCCCGGTCGGGTCGGGTCACTCGGCCGGCCACCGGAACTGCTGCGCCCCGAGGGCCAGGGGGCCGCGGTCGTCGGCGAGGACGAAGCCGCCGGCGACGGCCTCGTCGAGGGCCCGGGCGTGCGCCGCCACATAGCCGGACTCGTCGCCGTAGAGGCGGGTCAACGTGGCTCGGTCGAACGGCGTCGTCTGGCCGAACAAGGAGCACACCACGCTGGCGCCGGGCGGGGCCTCGCCGCTCAGGGCGGAGACGGGGGCATCGACGTCGGGGGTCCGCACCCCGCCGAGGGCGTTGCCCAGCGCGTCCCGCGACACCACCGGCGGATCCGACGACGCCAGGGCCAAGGGCGCGGCGAGCGGTGGCGGCGTGCCGTCGACCACCCAGCGCTGGAGCGCCCGCACGGCGGCCATGGCGACGACGTGGTGCGGGCCGTCGTTGATCAGCCCCACACAGCCGAGCAGGTGGGCCACCGGCCCGACGAGGAAGGCGTCGCCGTGCGCCGTCCCGGCCACCTCCCAGACCCGGAACCGGTCGGTGTCGGGCTGGCGGGCGCGGCCGTAGTCGAGGCGCATGCCGAGGTCGGTCTCGGTCTCGAAGACGAAGACGGGCACCTCCAGGTCGTCACGGATGCGGACGACCCTCGGCGCCCCCTCCCCCACGGGCACCCCGTCCAGGGAAGCGGCACCGCCGCCGCGGCTGTGGACGAAGAACCCGTCGAACACGCCGTGGAGGGGGGCCAGGGCGTTGACGTAGGCGGTGAGGAACATGGCCGACTGCGACTCCCCCACCCCGAGTACGCGCCCCGGACGCAAGGCGCCCAGCACACCCCCACCGGCGCCGTCGCGCAGCGCGGCGGCCACCTGGCCGTAGATGTCGAAGCTGTAGCGGTCCCCGGGATGGTGCAGCGTGTCGTATCGCTCCGGGCGCCGGTGGCGCAGCCCGCTCCCGGGGAACCCGGTGTCGACCAGCCCGGTGCCGCCGTCGATGCCGAGCGCCTGCGCCGACAAGGCGACGTAGGCGTATCCCTGGCGCACCATCTCGTGGCCCACGTACGACCAGTCGGGCGACGCCTCGATCCCACCCGACACGTTGAGCCATTCGACGACCACCGTGCCGTTGAAGGCGGCCTCCTCGGCGGGACGGCGCACGACGAGACGCGTGCGGTACCCGGCGCGGTCATCGGGCGCGACCGACCAGATGCCGTCGGCCCCGAGCCCGCGCTGGGCGCGATACGACGCCGCCGTCCCCGAGGCGAAGAACTCTTCCTCGACGTAGCCGGACGCGGCGAGGTCGATGGCGATGGGCGACACCGGCGCCAGCAAGCGGCCCGTGGTGATCGGCCCCGACAACTCGGCGGTGATCACCGGATCAGAGGTACAGGCCGGTCCCGCCGTCGATGCGCTCGGAGGCCACGGCGTGGATGTCGCGTTCGCGCAGGATCACGTACTCGTCACCGTGGACCTCGACCTCGAAGCGGTCGTCGGGGTTGAACAGGACCTTGTCGCCCACCTTGATGGTGCGGACGTGGGGGCCGACCGCCACCACCTCCGCCCACGACAGCCGCCGCGACACCTGGGCCGTCGCCGGGATCAGGATGCCGGCGCGCGACCGGCGCTCGCCCTCGGCCTGCGGCTGCTGGGCCAGGACGCGGTCGGCCAACATGGTGATCGGCTGCTTCGGTTCCAGCCGGCTCGCCGCGTCCGACGACGCCGCCTTCGCCGCGGCCGAAGCGACCGGGGCCGACGACACCGTGTCCGCTGGTTCCACAGCGGCACGGTACCCCACTCCCGGAGCGGGCTCGCTCACGTGGGCCCGGCCGCGGTCTCCACCGGCCGGACCACGACGCCGCGGGCCGCCAGAAAGGCCTTGGCCTCGGCCACCGTGTGTTCGCGCCGGTGGAAGATCGATGCCGCCAGCACCGCGTCGGCACCCCCCTCGACGGCACCGTCGACGAGGTGTTGCAAGGTGCCCACCCCACCCGACGCCACCACGGGCACGTCGACGGCGTCGACCACGGCGCGGGTGAGCTCGAGATCGAAGCCGTCACGGGTCCCGTCACGGTCCATCGACGTGAGCAGGATCTCCCCCGCGCCCAACACCGCGGCGCGTGTGGCCCACGCCACCACGTCCTCGCCGGTCGCCGCCCGGCCGCCGTGGGTGAAGACCTCCCACCCCGGAACGACCCCGGCGTCGGGTGGGCGGCGACGGGCGTCGATGGCGACGACCACGCACTGGGCGCCGAACTCCTCGGCGATGGCCGACACCAGCGCCGGATCGGCTACGGCCGAGGTGTTGAGGGCGACCTTGTCGGCCCCGGCCCGCAGCAGGCGGCGGGCGTCGTCGGGGCTGCGCACCCCGCCGCCGACGGTGAAGGGGATGAACACCTCTTCGGCCGTCCGGGCCACGACCTCGACCATGGTGTCGCGCCCGTGGGCGGAGGCGGTGATGTCGAGGAAGACGAGCTCGTCGGCCCCCTCGGCGTCGTAGCGGGCGGCCAGCTCCACGGGATCACCGGCGTCGACCAGGTCCACGAACCGGACCCCTTTGACCACGCGCCCGGCGTCGACGTCGAGGCACGGGATCACCCGGATGCTGCGCATGCGCGCACCGCCTCCTCGATCCCGAGCACGCCGTCGACGAGCGCCTTGCCCACGATGGCACCGGCCAGGCCCCGGCCGCCGGCGCGCAGACCGGCCAGGGCGCGCAAGTCCTCGGCGCTGCGGACACCGCCCGACGCCACCACCGGGTGGCGGGTGCGACCGAGCACCTGGACCAGGCCGGCGGTGTCGGGCCCCTGGAGCATCCCGTCACGCTCGATGGCGGTGACCACGACGGCGGCCAGGTCGACCTCCTCGAGCCGGGACAGCACCTCATCGAGCGACACCCCGCCTCCCTCCTCCCACCCGGCCACCGACACCTCGGCGCCGTGTCCCCGGTGGTCGAGCCCGACGGCGACCCGCCCGGGATGGCGGGCGGCCAGCGCCACCAGGAAGGGCGGGTCGGTCACCGCCGCCGTCCCCACCACCACCCGGGCGACGCCGGCGTCGAGCAGCGCGTCGGCGTCGGCCAGCGTGCGTACCCCGCCACCCACCTGCACGGGAACCGCCACCGCCCGCACGATGTCGAGCACCCGGTCCCGATTGCGGGCCACGCCCGAGCGCGCCGCGTCGAGGTCGACGACGTGGACCCATCGGGCACCACCCTCCACGTAGCGTCGGGCCAGCGCCACCGGGTCGCCGTAGTCGTGGCTGCGCCCGAAGTCGCCCTGGACGAGGCGGACGGCGGCCCCGTCTTTGAGGTCGACGGCCGGGAGGAGATCCATGGCTCAGCGACCGGGCCGCGCCGGCGCGCAGGCGGCGACGAAATTGGCCAAGATGGCCAGGCCCCGGGCGCCCGACTTCTCCGGGTGGAATTGGGTGCCCCACACCGGTCCCCGCTCGGCCGCGGCCACCACCTCGCCGCCGTAGTCGCACGTGGCCACCACGTCGTCGGTCACCTCGGGGGCGTAGGAGTGGACGAAGTAGACCCAGGGGGACTCGGGCAGCGACTGGAGCAGGCGGCTGTCGCGCCCGCGCCGGCGCACGAGGCGGTTCCACTGCATCTGCGGGTGCTTGACCCCGGCGCCGAGGGCCCGCACCGTGCCCGCCAACACCCCGAGACCGGCGGCGCCGGGAGCCTCCTCGGACCCCTCGTAGAGGAGCTGGAAGCCCACGCAGATGCCGAGGAAGGGTTTGCCCGCCGCCACCGCGTCGAGGGCCACGACGTCGAGACCGGTCGAGCGCAGGGCCTCGGCGCAGCGGCCGAAGGCCCCGACGCCCGGGAGCACGACACCCGCCGCCGCGGCCGCCTCGTCGGGGTCGGTGACCAGGCGCGCCTCGGCACCGAGGTGCACCAGCGCCTTCTCGGCAGAGCGGAGGTTCCCGATGCCGTAGTCGAGGACGGCGATCAGTCCGGACACGCGTCCGGTGCCCGCCGGGCCACTACAACGAGCCCTTGGTCGACGGCACGCCGCCGCCTTCGACCCGCACGGCGTCGCGCAGGCACCGGGCCACCGCCTTGAACGAGGATTCCAGGATGTGGTGGATGTTCTTGCCGGTCACCAGGCGCACGTGGAGCGTGATGCCCGCCGCGGTGACGAACGCCCGCCAGAACTCCTCGGCCAATTGCGGGTCGAACGCCGGGTCGCCGAGCGCGGGGGTGTCGGGCGCCAGCGGCACCTCGTAGACGAGATACGGCCGCCCCGACAGGTCGAGGGCGACCTCGACCAGCGCCTCGTCGAGGGGCAGGGCGATCGACGCGAAGCGCCGGACACCGGCCTTGTCGCCGAGGGCTTCGGCCAGTGCCTCGCCGAGCACGATGCCGACGTCCTCGACGGTGTGGTGGGCGTCGACGTGCAGGTCGCCGGTGGCCTCGACCACCAGGTCGAAACCACCGTGGCGCCCCAATTGGGACAGCATGTGGTCGAAGAACGGGAGCCCGCTTTGCACCTCGACCGCGCCCGACCCCTCCAGCCCGAGACGCACGGCCACCGTCGTCTCCTTGGTGCGCCGTTCGCGCACCGCCGTCCGCCGGGCCCGGGTCTCGGTCATGGTCCCTCCTCGAGCGCCGCCCCCAGCGCGGCCAGGAATCGGTCGTTCTCCTCCGGGGTCCCGACGGTGACCCGCAGGCACTCGTCGAGGCCCGGCCACGTCGAGCAGTCTCGCACGAGCACCGACGACGCCAGGAGGTGCTCCCACACCTGGCGCGCCGATCGGTGGACCGGGCGGAACAAGATGAAGTTGGCGTCCGAGGGCCACGAATCCACCGCCATCTCCCCCAGCGCGGCCGCGATCCGGCCCCGTTCTTCGGTCAACAAGGCCACGCGTTGCTCCATGGCGGCCACGTGGCCCAGGGCGAGGCGCCCGGCGAGCTGGGTCATGGCGTCGAGATGGTACGGCAGGGCGACCATGGCGCAGGCGGCCACCACGTCGGGATGGGCGACCAGATAGCCGAGGCGGCAGGCGGCCATCGACCACGTCTTGGAGAAGGTCCGCACCACCACCAGACGCGCCGTCTCGGGGCGTTGCTGGCGGGCGAGCTCGAGCGCACTCCAGGACGCGAACTGGCCGTAGGCCTCGTCCACCACCACCAGCCCCCGGGCGCGGGCGAGCACGTGGGCCACGGTGTCGGGCGTCTCGGCGCGCCCGGTGGGGTTGTTGGGCGAGCAGACGAAGGTGATGACCGGGTCCGACTCGGCCAGGACGCGGTCGACCTCGTCGAGATCGAGGCGGTGGTCCGGGCCGCGCCAGGCACTGACCACCTCCGTGGCCGTGATCAAGGCGATGTGGCGGTGCAGGGCATAGGTCGGCTCGAACAGCGCCACCGTGCGCCCGGCCCCGCCGTAGGCCAGCAACAGACACTGGAGCACCTCGTTGGACCCGTTGGCGGCGAAGACCCGAGCGACGTCGACGCCGTGGAACTGCGCCAGCGCCTGGCGCAGGGCGACGGCCTCCCGGTCGGGGTAACGGTTGAAGTCGATGCTCCCCATCTCGTCGCGCACCTCGGCCAGCCACTGCTCGGGTGGGGGCAGGGGCGATTCGTTGGTGTTCAACCGCACGTCCACGTCGACCTGGGGCGAGTGATAGCCGTCGAGCTCGCGCAGGTCCGGGCGCACCGGCACGCCGGGCCCGGTCACCGGTCGCTCTCGGGGTCCCACCGGCCCGGCGCGGCCGGCGTCGACGCCGACGCCGGCGTGACGTAGCGCCCGCGGACACGCACCGACTCGGCGTGCGCGGGCAGGCCCTCGGCCTCGGCGATGGCCACCACGTGCGGCGCCAGGCGGGCCAACGCGTCGGCGTCGAGGGAGACGGCGTGGAGGTGGGTCCGGAAGTCGTCGACGCGCAGCGCCGAAGCGAAGCGCGCCGTGCGCGCCGTGGGCAGCACGTGGTTCGGGCCGGCCAGGTAATCGCCCACGCTGGCCGGGGCGAAGGGACCGAGGAACACGGCCCCGGCCCGGCGCACCCGGGCCAGCAGGGCGTCGGCGTCGTCCACCAACAGCTCGAGGTGCTCGGGAGCGACCACGTTGGCCACGGCCATGGCCTCGGCCGGGCCGTCGACCACGACGGCGTAGCCGCCGCTGGCCAGCGTGGCCTCGAGATCGGCCCGGCGCGAGGAGGCCTCGACCAGGCGCGTCACCTCGGCGGTGACGGCGTCGGCCAGGGCCTCGGACCACGTCACCAGCCAGGCCAGGCCGTCGGGGCCGTGCTCGGCCTGGACCACCAGGTCAATGGCGGCGAAGGCGACCGGGGTGGAGCCGTCGGCCACCACCACCACCTCGGACGGACCGGCGAACGCCGATGGGACGCCGACGCGCCCCGAGACCTGGCGCTTGGCCTCGGCCACGTAGCGGTTCCCGGGCCCGGCGATGACGTCCACGGCGGCGATCGACTCGGTCCCGAAGGCCAAGGCGGCGATGGCCTGCGCCCCGCCGACGGCGTAGACCTCGTCGATCCCGGCGATGGCGGCGGCGGCCAGCGTCTCGTCGGCGACCTTCCCGTCGGCCCCCGGGGGGACGCACAGGGCCAACTGGCCCACGCCCGCCACCGTCGCCGGCGCCGCGCACATGAGGACCGTCGAGGGGTATCGGGCGCGTCCGCCGGGCGCGTAGAGGCCCGCCCGGTCGACCCCGTGGACCCGGTGGCGCACGGTGACCCCGTCGGAGCGGTAGTCGGCCACGGGCGCCGGCTCGTGGCGGTGGTAGCCGAGGATCCGGGCATAGGCCGTCTCGAGCGCGACCCGCAGGTCGGCGCCGATCCGTTCGGGTGCGGTACCGACCTCGTCGACGGGCACCCGCAGGTCGTGGAGCTCGACGCCGTCGAAGCGCTTGGTGAGCGCCCGCAGGGCCTCGTCGCCGCCGACGCGGACCTCCTCGATGATGACGGCGACCTCGGCCGACGGAAAGCTGGCCGCCGCCGGCGGGCGCGGCAGACGGGCCGCCAGGTCGGCGACCGGGACACCACGGAGGTCGAGACGGGTGAGGGACACGGGCACACGATCGTACCTGGGCTTCTGTGTGCCCCATGGCGGTGCTCGGCCGGGCGCGCCATGATCGGGCAGTGCCCGCGCCCAAAGCAGAACTGTCCTCGGTCGTCACCGCGCTCGACGACCTGATCCGCCGGGTGGCGGCCATCGCCGACGAGTCGGCCACCTCCCCCGACGACGACACGGCCACGGAGCTCTTCGCCGTCGAACGCGCCCTGACCGGGGCGCGACGCCGCCTGAGCCGCGTGGTCACCCCACCGACACGGCGCCGTTGAACGCGCCGGCGGGCGTCGGGGCCGATCGCGTGCTGACGCGACAACGGCGCCCGTAGGGGCGCCGTTGTCGCGAGCGGGCTAGGCGGCGGACCCAGACTCCGCTCGGACGGAACCAGGTGGCGGGAACCGGTTCCGGTCCCTCTACAACACCACGCCGGGCCCTTTCCTTCCAATCGTTGCGGCAAAACTTCGGCCCAACTCGGCTATCGGACCGCCGGTGCGCGTCCGGGTGATGGCGAACGACGCCGCCACGACCGGGCGCGGCCCGGTGAGCGACGCACCCCTCAGCGACGCGGCGCGGACTTCCGCGATGGCGGCGCGGACTTCCGCGATGGCGACGCGGCGGCGACGGGCGTGGCCGCTTGCCGGACCGGCAACGAGGACGACGGGCACACATCGGCCAGCACACACTCCTCACAGCGCGGCGACCGCGCGTTGCACACCTGACGGCCGAGGAGGATCAGGCGCAGGCTCAGCCCACCCCGCTCGGGCGGTGGCACCAGCGCGTCGAGCTCGGCTTCGACCTTCACCGGGTCGGTCTGCTCGGTGAGGCCGAGCCGGCGCGCCAGGCGCCCGACGTGGGTGTCCACGGGCAGGCCGGGCAACCCGAAACCCACACTGCGCACGACGTTCGCCGTCTTGCGCCCGACACCGGGCAAGCTGACCAGGTCGTCCATGTCCGAGGGAACGTCCCCGTCGAATCGCTCCACGATATGTTGCGCCATGCCCAGGAGGCTCTGGGTCTTCGCCCGGAAGAAGCCGGTGGACCGGATGATGCCCTCGACGTCATCGGCCGACGCGCCGGCCAGGTCCGCCGGGGTCGGATAGGCGGCGAACAACTCGGGTGTCACCAGGTTCACCCGCTCGTCGGTGCACTGCGCCGACAAGATGGTGGCGACGAGCAATTGGAACGGCCCGTCGTGGCGCAGGGCACAGAGGTCGGCGGCCGAGCCCGGGTACAAGGCCGCGAGGCGCTCGACGACCACGGCGACGGGGGCCGGTCGGCGACGGCGGGCGGACACCGACCCAGGCTATCGAGCGCGCTCGCCGGCGCCCACGGCCGCCCGACCTCGGCCCGCGCCCGGACATCTGAACATCAGGGCCCCCGACGGCCGCCCCGGCAGCGGCGGGTAGCCTCACCCGCGTGCACCACGTCGAGGTCAAACGGCGCATGGGCGAATCCGACATCGCCGAGGTCTCGCAATTGCTCACCGAGGTCACCGAGGCCGACGGACACCGTCCGCTGGGCGAGCACAAATGGCTCGACCTCGTCCACGGCGGGCGGACCGGCTTCGCCGGGTTCGTGGCCCGCGACGGCCGCCGAGGCCCGCTGGTCGGCTACGCCCAATTGAGCCGGGGACACCTCACGTGGGGTGTCGAGGTCGTCGTCCGACCCGACCACCGGGCGCCCGACCACAGCGTGGGCACGGACCTGCTCGACGCAGCCCTCGGCGAGATCGGCCGGCTGGGCGGCGGACACGTCCACCTGTGGGTGCCCAAGCCGACACCGACGACCGACGCCATGGCCGAGACGTGCGGGCTGGCCCGAGGGCGCGACCTGTACCAGATGCGCCGTCCACTGCCCCTCGACGACGACCGGCCCCGGGTCGAGACCCGGTCGTTCGTGCCCGGCGCGGACGAGGCGGCGTGGTTGGCGGTGAACAACCGGGCCTTCGCCTCGCACCCCGAGCAAGGGGGCTGGACGCTCGACACGCTCCTCGAACGGGAGGCCGAACCGTGGTTCGACCCCGACGGCTTCCTGCTCCACGAGCGCGACGGACGCCTGGTGGCATCGTGTTGGACCAAGGTCCACGACGACCACGACCCACCCCTCGGCGAGATCTACGTGATCTCGGTGGACCCCGAGGCCCAGGGCTCGGGGCTCGGGCGCGCCCTGGTCGTGCGCGGGCTCGACCATCTGGCGGCCAAGGGCCTCACGGTCGCCATGTTGTACGTCGACTCGGCCAACGAGCCCGCCGTCGGGCTCTACCGCGCCCTGGGCTTCACCGTCGACCACGTCGACCGGGCCTACACCGGCGACGTCCCCGACGCCTCGCCGCCGGCCTAGCCCACGCCCGATATCCCCACGGCCCGGCCGATCCCGAAGGTCACGACCGCCGCCAGCGCCGAGAAGCCCAATTGGCGAAGCGCCGAGAACCACCACGACCGGCCCGTGAACACCGACAGGGCGACGCCGACGGCGACGGAGGCGACGACGCCGATCACCACGGACGCCACGATGGCGGCGGTGCCTCCGGTGAACAACCACGGCAGCAGCGGGAGCAAGGCACCGAGGGCGAAGGTGGCGAACGAGGACCCGGCGGCCAGCGCCGGTGAGCCCAGGGCGGCGGGGTTGATGCCGAGCTCCTCACGCGCATGGGTCTCCAAGGCGAGCTCGGGCGTGCGCATCATCTCGTCGGCCAGGCGACGCGCCGCCTCGGGCTCGACCCCGCGCCCCTCGTAGATCCTCACCAACTCGCGGCGCTCGCCGTCGGGGCGCCGCTGGATCTCGTGGCGCTCCAAGGCGAGCTCGCGCTCGAAGAGCTCGGTCTGGGCCCGCATCGACACGTACTCCCCGGACGCCATGGAAAAGGCGCCGGCGATCATGCCGGCCAGTCCGGCCAGCCGCACGACGCCGGCCGACGCCCCGGCGCCGGCCATGCCGAGGATGAGCGAGACGTTGGTGACCAGCCCGTCGCTCACCCCGAAGACGGCGGCGCGCGCCCCCCCGCTCCCCACGCTGCGATGGTGGTGGTCGCGTTGGGGCTGGTCGCGTCGGTTCGTCTCGGCACCGCTTCGCCCGAGGGCCCACCGAGGACGGCGTTCCGGCTGCGCCCCGACCTGGTCCGCTGCCTCCACGATGCCAGCCTACCGAGTGGGCGCCCGCCTCGAGCCCACCTCGACCTGCCAGAATGGGGCCGTGGCCGAGCACCGGTTCTTCGACAGCACCCAGCCCCAGACCCTGCAGGGGGCCGTCGTCCTGAGCTACATCACACTGGCGTTCGCCCTGCTCTCCATGCTCGCCTACGGCGCGTATCTCGCCCTGCTCCCCATCGGCATGGGCGTGGGCGCCTATGCCATCGCCAACGAACGGCGGTGGGGCTATTGGCTGGCCGTGGTGGTGGCGCTGTTGTACGTCTTGCAGACGGCGTCCGAACTGCTCGTGTTCCACGGCTTCTCGCTGCTCATCAACCTCCTGTTCGCGGTGGTCCTGGCCGTCATGCTCCTGCACCGCCAGAGCCGTGAGTACCAGCGCATCTGGTTCCATTAGGCGCCGTTGTCGTAGGGTCGGACCATGACCACGACCGTGCACGGCATCGAGGAATTCCACAAGCTGGCGGGCGAGCACCTCGGCTGGTCGGCCTGGCACCTCATCGACCAGGAGCGGGTCAACCTCTTCGCCGACGCCACCGGTGACCACCAGTGGATCCACGTCGACCCCGAAAAAGCGGCCACCGGTCCCTTCGGCGGCGCCATCGCCCACGGTTACCTGACCTTGGCTCTCGCCCCCGTCCTCCTCGGCGAGGTGCTCGTGGTCGAGGGCATGACCTTCGGCGTCAATTACGGGTGCAACAAGGTGCGATTCCCCGCCCCCGTCAAGGTCGGGTCCAAGCTGCGCCTCGGTGCCGCGCTGGCCTCGGTGGAAGACGTCAGCGGCGGGGTCCAGGTGACGCTCGACCTGACCCTGGAGACCGAAGGGGCGGACAAGCCCAGTTGCGTGGCCCAGGTGGTGTACCGCTACTTCGCCTAACGCGGTCGACGGTCCCGGTGGCGGTGGACCTTCGGCACTACAACGCCCAGCCGGCACCGTCCACGGTGGCTCCAGGGAAGGAGCACACCGTGGTCATCGTTCCCGACCACCGCCGACCAGCGCACGGGACGTCGGAAGCGGCGCCGGTTCGCCGACCCACCGCCGAGCAGCGGGGGTGGCGGCGCCACGGGCGACGGGCACAACGGGCGCGACGGCCAGTCGTGATCACCGTGGGCATCGTCGTGGCCCTGGTGGTGGCCGCCATCGCCTACGCCGGCATCCGCTACGAGCTGCGCCCGCACCCCGGGGCCAGGTCGGTGGGCTCGGCCGTCGAGGGCTTCCACGGTGCCGTCCCGGGCGCGGATGACGCCAAGGCCGGCGCCGCCTACGCGCTGCCCCAGGCGGGCGTGTACACGCTGCGGGGCGAGGGGAGCGAGCACATCTCGTTCCCACCGGACTCGCAAGCCGACGGGGCCGTGATGCCGGCCACCGTGACCCAGCTGAGCGGGGGCTGTTGGCGCTGGCACGTCGACTACAACGTGGCCCACTCCGACGAGTACGTGTTCTGCACCGGTCCCGCGGGGCTCCTCCAACCCACCGACACCAACGCCCAGACATGGAACTTCGGCGTGACCGCCATCTCCAACACGGCCCACATCACCTGCCCGGCGTCCACGGTGGCCCTGCCGGCACACCCCACCCCGGGACAGACGTGGCAGTGGTCGTGCCCCGAGACCAACACGGCCATCGGGGGCAAGAGCGTGAGCACCACCGCGGCCCGGATCGTCGGGGTCGGCACCGTCAGCGTCGGTGGCACACCGGTCGCCGCGGTCGACGAGGTGCAACACACCACCGTCACCGGTGTCCAGACCGGTACCGTCACCGAAAGCTGGTGGTTCTCGAAGATGAGCGGCCTGCCGCTGCGCGTGGACCGCACCATCACCATCCACACCGCATCGCCCCTCGGCGTGATCACCTACAGCGAAAGCGGGTCGTGGCGGCTGTCCTCGCTCACCGCCCAGCGCTGACCACGCCCCCGCCCAAGGGGAGGTCGCCCGTGGCCCCGGCGTCCCCGAGGAGCTGACCTGGACCGGGGCGACCCGGACCAACCCTGTGAGCGATCACTCCTAGAGTGTGTGCATGGACCTGCGCGTGGAGGAGGTGGCCAAGCGGGCCGGGGTCACCGTCGACACCGTCCGCTACTACCAGGCCAAAGGGCTCCTGCCGGCCCCCCGGCGCCAGGGCCGGGTGGCCCTGTACGACGAAAGCCACCTGACGCGCATCGAGCGGATCCGGGCCCTCCAAGCCCGCGGCTTCACCCTGGCCACCATCGCCCGGGTCGTCTCCGGCGAGCTCGACGCGGCCGACGAGGCCCTGGTGGCCGCCCTCACCCGCGAGAGCCTCCACGACGAGGACCGGCTGCTCTCCCTGGCCGAGCTGGCGGCGCGCACGGGCATCCCCGAGCCCCTCCTCGTGGCCATCGCCCATGAAGGGCTCCTCGTCCCCCACCGCGTCGGCGAGGAGAGCGGCTACACGGCCGACGACGTCGCCGTGGCCCGCGCCGGCTTGGCCCTGCTCGAACAGGGCATCCCCCTGAGCGACCTCCTGGCGCTGGCCCGCGCTCATCACGAAGCCACCGTCGGCGTGGCCCGGCAGGCCGTGGAGATGTTCGACGCCCACGTACGCCAACCCTTGCGCCGAGGCGCCGTGCCCGACGACGACGAGGCGACCGCCCGGCACCTCGTCGAGGCGTTCCAGACCCTACTCCCGGCGACCACCATGCTCGTCGCCCACCACTTCACCCGGGTGCTCCTCGATTGCGCCCTGGAGCACATCGAGCACGTCGGGACCCCCGGCGAGCTCTCGGCGGTCCGGGCCGAGGCGACACGGTGAGCACAAAGACGATGGTCGGCGGCGCCGGGGCGCAGGCCGGGGTGGACGACCTTCCCGTCGGCCCCGACAAGACGGTGATGGTGCGGGCCATGTTCGACGCCATCGCACCGCGCTACGACCTCGTCAACCGGGTTATGACCTTCGGCCTCGACATCCCCTGGCGGCGACGGGCGGTGCGCGCCCTCGGCCTGCCGGCGCGATCGCGCGTCCTCGACGTCGCCTGCGGGACCGGCGACTTCCTCCGCATCCTCGACGCGGCGGGCCTACAAGCCGTGGGTGTCGACCTGTCGTTGGGCATGCTGCAGGCCGCACCCCGAGGGCGCGCCGTGGCGCAAGCCGACGCCCTCGCCCTGCCGATGCGCGACGGGTCGTTCGACGGTGCCACCTGTGGGTTCGCCCTGCGCAACGTGTCGGACCTCGGGGCCATGCTGGCCGAGGTGGCCCGGGTAGTGCGTCCGGGCGGCCGCATCGCGCTGTTGGAGGTCGACGAGCCCAGCGGGCCGATCATGGGCCTGGGGCACCGGATCTGGTTCCGGCGCGTCGTCCCGCGCATCGGCGCCCTGCTCTCGGATGCGGCCGCCTACCGCTACCTGCCCCGCTCGGTCGCCTATCTGCCGGATGCGCCGCAATTGCGGGCCATGCTGCGCCAGGCCGGGTTCTCGGCTGTCGGCCGCCGGTCCCTCGGCGGCGGCGTGGCCCAGTTGCTGACCGCGACCCGCGCCGGCGTCGAGTCACCGAGGCCGCGATGACGCGCAGCGCGGGCGCCGTGTTCGCCGGACCGCGGGACTGGGCCGATCCCGGCGACCTGCGTTCGACCACCGTGGAGCTGGCCCCGGACGCCGACGTCGACCCGTTCGCGCTGGCCGGCGGGGCCGGCGGCCTCGGGCCGGGCGTGGTCATGGCCTCGCGCCAGCTGGTGCTCGCCGGCCACGGTGTCGCAGCGCGCCTCGATCTCGGACGAGGGATCGCCGGGGCGGTCGACGGCGCCGTGCGGCGATGGCTGGCGGCGGTGCCCGGTGGGGGCGCGGTCGCCTTCGGGGCCCTGCCGTTCTCCCCCGGGGAGGCGACCGCGCTCGTCGTCCCGACCCTCCTCTACGGGCGATCGGCGACGCGCCAGTGGGTGACGGTCGTCGCCGCGGCCACGGCCGCCCCCGACGATCCAACCGCTGGGCTGGCCGCGGCGACGCGCCGGCGCGAGGCCGGTGCCGGGCCGGCGCCGCGATGCACCGATGTGAGCGGATCGCCCGATGCCGTGTTCACCGGCGGCGTTTCGCACATCCTCGACGCCATCGCCGCCGGGCGGGTCACCAAGGTCGTCCTCGCCCGCCAACTGGTCGCCGACTACGACGCCCCCCTCGATGTCGTCGCCGTGCTGCGCCGCCTCCGCGACCTCGAACCGGCAGCCACCGTCTACGGCCTCATCGAGCCGGACGGGGCGTTCGTGGGGGCCAGCCCCGAGCTGCTGGTGGCCCGCCACGGCTCGTCGGTCGAGTCATGCCCCCTGGCCGGGACCGTGGGCCTGACCGGCGAGGCAGGCAATGACGACGACGCCCTCTCCCGCCTGGTGTCGTCCCCCAAGGAGACCGACGAGCACGGCCAGGTGGTCGATGCCATCGTCGACGCCTTGGGGCCGTTGTGCATCGACCGGCCCACCCGCAGCGCACCCACCGTGGCCCGGCTTCGCTCCGTGGCCCACCTGGCCACCCGCGTCGGCGGGACCCTGGCCGGGACCACCGATGCGTTGGCCCTGGTCAGCGCGCTCCACCCGACACCGGCGGTGGCGGGGACACCGACCGCCCCCGCCATGGACCTCCTGCGCGAGCTCGAGCCCGTCGGGCGAGGCCCCTATGCCGGGGCGTTCGGTTGGATGGACGGGCGCGGTGACGGCGAGTTCGTCGTCGCCATCCGGGGGGCCGCCATCCACGGCGGACGGGCGGTCGTCCATGCCGGGGCCGGCATCGTGGCCGGCTCCGACCCCGACCAAGAGCTGGCCGAGACGACGCTCAAGCTCGAGGTCGCGCTGGCGGCGTTGAGCGCGCCCGCTCCCGCCTCAGCCGTCGACGCCCGAGCGGTCCCGACTGAGGCCGCTCCCGCCTGAGCCCGCCCGGCGCAGCCGTCCCGTCTGAGACCGGCCGAGCGGCCTCAGGTGCCGGCGCTCTCGACGCGGGGATCTGGGGCGCGACCCTCGACCCGGCGCACGGCGGCAGCCACCACCCGGGGGGCGTCCCGGGGCACGAAATGCCCGGTGTGCGCCACGGCCACGAGCTCGGCCCCGGCGATGGATGCGGCGATGACGGCCGCGGTGCGGGGCGCGACGACCACATCGCGGGTGCCGGTGATCACCACGGTGGGGACGACGACACGATCGATCGCCTCCTCGACCAGGGCAATCTCACGCAGCAAGAAGCGCTGCTCGGCCACGACGCTCCGCCACACCAGGTACCCCTGCGACAGGGCCACTTCCATGAACCCCTCGTCGGGCATCGCCGACGCGAACCATGACCCGACCTCACCGGGGGCCCGCTCGGCCAACCGGCGGATCCGCGGCAGCAGCCGCCCGAGGGTCACCAGCCCGGCGACGGTCATGAGCTCGCCCACCCCGGGCAGGGCCAGGACCCGGTCGAAGGCGCCGACGCTGTCGGCGCGCCCGATGCTGCCCACCAGCACCAGTCCCGACACCAGCTCCGCATGCCGGTGGGCCAACAACAAGGCCACCCCACCGCCGTAGCTGTGGGCCACGACCGTGGCCGGCCCCGTGCCGAGGCGGCGCAACAGGTCGGCGAGGATCTCGGCGTTCTCCACCATGGAGACCGCCGCGGTGGCGCTCCCGCCGTAGCCGGGTCGGTCCGGGAGCACCACCCGATGGTCACCCGACACCAACGCGGCCACCCCGGAGAAGTCGTGACCCAGTCCCGGTTGTCCGTGGACGAACAGGACCGGCGGGCCCTCGCCCTGATCAGTGACGAAGAGGCTGGGCGAGTCGACCATCGTCCCCGGGTGGGTCGGCCACCGGGGCCGGGGCCTGCCGACCACGGGCACCGTCGGCTCGGGTGTCGGCATCGGTGCGGGCGTCGGCACGGGCGTCGGCACGGGCGTCGGCATCGGTGCGGCCCTGGTCCCCGATGTCGAGGGGCAGCTCCACCACGAAGCACGCCCCCTCGCCCGGTGTCGACTCCACGAACGCCCGCCCACCGTGCGCGACGGCCAGTGCGGAGACGATCGACAGCCCGAGCCCGCTGCCCGATCCGGTGCGGGCTTCGCTGCCCTGATAGAAGCGGTCGAAGACCCGCGCCGCCTGCTCGGCGTCGAGTCCCGCTCCTTCGTCCGACACCGTCACGATGGCGCGCGTCTCGTCGCGGTCGACCCGGACCCGCACGGGCGTGCCCGCCGGGGTGTGCACCAGGGCATTGCGCATCAGGTTGTCGGCCACCTGGCGCAGCCGCACCGCATCGCCGACCACGCGCACGCTCGCATTGCACTCGAAGGAGACGTCGCGTCCGCGGTCGACGGTTCGAGCCGCCTCCACCGCCTCGGCGATCACGGCGCCGAGGTCCACCGGCGAACGCTCGAGTGGGCGTCCTTGATCGAGGCGGGCGAGGAGCAACAAGTCGTCCACCAGTACGCCCATGCGCTGGGCCTCGCCCTCGATACGCAGCGCGGCTCGACGACGACCCTCCTCGTCGTCGAACGCCCCCTTGCGCAACAGCTCGGCGTAACCGCGGATGGACGTGAGCGGCGTCCGCAGCTCGTGCGAGGCATCGGCGACGAAGCGCCGCAGGCGCGCTTCGGAGCGCGACCGCTCGTCGAAGGCGGCCTGGATCTGACTGAGCATCCCGTTGAGCGCTCGGCCGAGTCGGCCGACCTCGCTCTGGTCGTCGTCCGGGCCCACTCGCCGGGTCAGGTCGCCGGCGGCAATGGCCCCGGCGGTGATCGTCATGTCGTCAAGGGGACGAAGCCCGAAGCGGACGACCCCCAAGACGAGCGCGATCAGGGCCAGGATCACGGCGGCGGAGACGAGCAGCTCCACATGGGTGAGCGACGCCAAGGTGGCCAGCGTCGGAACCAACGACTCGGCCGTCACCAAGGTGCCGCCGGGAACGGCGACGGCCTGGGCCCGGTAGACGAAACCCTTCGACCCGTGGGCCGCCACCTCGAACGACGGGCGGTCCGGGACATAGGGCCCGTGTCCCTGTCCGAAGCTGTGCGCCGGGAGCCGGGTCTCGACCGGCAGGTGCTCAGGCAACAGCGGCGCCGGGTCGTGGTCGGTGGGGCTGACCTGTCCCGACGGGTCGTCGAACACCACGACACCGGAGGCGTCGATCACCTCGACGTAGACGTCCGGGCTCAGCCGGTTGGCCAGAAACGTCGAATCGAGCCGCGGCCCGGTACCGGTGGCCGACGGCGGCGTCACGACGCCGTCGGCCGACGGCGGCGTGACGACGCCGTCGGCCGACGCCGTCGGCGGCGTCGCCGCCAGGCCGGCCAGCCAGGCGGCGGGATAGCGCTCGGCCAGGGGATTGTGCGCCTTCAGGTCACGATCGTAGGTGTTACCGATGTAGGCATAGGCCTGTGACTGCGCCACATCGAGCTGCTCATCGAGGCGACCG
>Ga0181536_10000707_pt1 | contig 39992 bp, 28 predicted proteins | sample PEATcosm2014_Bin_41_FD_121105 | JGI IMG/M metagenome (GOLD analysis project Ga0181536, IMG submission 121105) | Peatland microbial communities from MTU Mesocosm Facility, Houghton, MI, USA - PEATcosm2014_Bin17_60_metaG | ecosystem: Environmental > Terrestrial > Soil > Wetlands > Peat | place...
GCGCCTTCTCCCCGCGCCACGGCTTCCACGTCACGGGCGGAAACCCGGCGGCCGTCTTCGTTCCGCAGCAGATTCTCCAGCAGAATCTTGATGGAAAAGGGCAAACGCCCTACATTACCCACGCCCTTCTCTTCGAGACGGGCCAACCGGAAATATTCGTATTCGCTCGATCCGGCGCGCAGCTTCGCCGAAGCACCAAAACTGTTTTTCGACATTAACTTTATTATAGTGGCGCGCCCCGGAGACGTAATCCTTCGGTGAGATACCCTTAAACGCGGAGGCGCGGAGAAGCGGAGAAAACCAAGAAATCAGGTAGCTTTTCCAAGAACAAGTCCTCGTCGAGAATCTCGCTTCTCTCTCGTTCCTCTCTCGTTCTTCTCCGCGTTGAACCCATAATCGATGGATTACGCGAGACGTTTCCTGGGACCGGCTAAAGTTCCGGCACGATTGGCCGATCTAATCAATGTGTCGTCCCTGCCCCAGATCCGGGAACCGCGAAACCGCTCCGCGCTCGAGGCCATGGTGCGGAACTTCAGTTCCGACTCCGTGCGTTACCGGCACTCGATCCGGGAGCTCCTGGACGACGATCGCAATGCATTTCTTACCAATGTCGTCCGCGTTCTAAAATCCGACACCGATTCGCGCGCCGCCCAATACCTGCTGGCCCTCCTGGTCTCCGAGAACCTCTTGTACGACGCGCTTTGCGATCCCGCGCTGAACCTGGAGCAGGCGCTGGCTGTAGCCCGTCTGGCCGCCCGGGTGGATCCCATGGTCGATGTGGGGGTGGCGCGGCGTCTGGCGGAGGCCGCGGTCTCCGACGCCGAAGCATCCAGCCTGGGTGATGCCGGCCGAATCCTGCAGATTCTGGCGGAAATCTCCGACGGAACGCGCATCCTGCCGTCCCTGATGCGCCTGCTGCGCAACGCCAATCCCTATCTGCGCTCCAAAGCCGTGCTGCTGATCGGGCGCGGCAGCCGTAGCGTAAAGTGGGTGCGGCACCGTCTGGGGGAGGCCGACGCGCGCGTCAGAGCCAACGCGGTGGAAGCCCTGTGGGGCGTCGATTCGGCGGAAGCGCGCGAGTTGCTCCGGTTTGCTGCGTCCGACGGCAACAACCGCGTCGCCGGCAATGCGCTCCTCGGCCTGTACTGGCTGGGCGATAGCGCGGTGATTGCCGAACTCGTGAAAATGGCCGGCCATGCTTCGAACTTGTTCCGCCTGTCAGCCGCCTGGGCCATGGGTGAGACCGGCGACCCGCGCTTTAGCGAAGTCTTGGGAAAAATGTTGGCCGATGCGAATGCCGGAGTACGAAAACGGGCCTTTGCGGCGGTATCCCAAGTCAAGCTGGCGGCTGCGCAGCTAGCCCAAAACCGGGAGTGGCTGGTGTCGGCTTTCCTGGTGGGAAAGGATTCGCACAAAACATCGCGCCGAATACGGGTCGCAGTGGTCCCCGATACTGGCGGCGAGAACCTCAAGATCCTGCCCACGCATTTCATCGTCAGCGAAGACAACCAGACCGTCATGTCCTACCAAGTTCTCGAGAGGCCGGCGCGCGAAGCCATGACCGTGATTTTTGTCTTTCCCCGGACCACTACACCGGATGTCGCGCCCTGGAACCAGGGCGCCCTCAGGTGTCTCGATTGGAAGCGCCCGACAGATCTTTGGTGCACCGTTCCCTATTTGGCGGATGACGACTCCGCTCCCGATCCGGGATTGGAGCTGGAGCTGCCTCCCTTCTCCGCCCAACCCCAGCTCGCGGCCGCTGCCCTCACCAACCTCCATAAGCGCACGGACTGTACCGAATTCTGGACCGCGCTGTGGCGTACCGTGCGGGGTGAATCCGGTCCGGTGCGCGGCAAGCGGCACCTGATCGTGTTCGCCCCGGGCGACACTGCAAGAGTCGCCGGACACGGTCTGGTCGCATCGGTGATATCCTCGCGCACTTCCGTGCAGGTCATCTCCACCGGGCCCAATTCCGCGCTGCAGGATTTCTGCCGCATGACGGGCGGAGCCTTCCAGACCGGCGAAACCGATGCGGCACTCGCCGAACTGGTGACGCGGGCCTATCTGAATCTGCTGGCGCGCTGGGACATCACCTACCAGCCGGTCGTTCCCGGCGCCTCGGCCATCAGAGTGCGCGTGAATGCTCCCACCGGTTGGGGGGAAAGCAGCATCTCGATCCCGGGCGCCGAATAGCCCGTGACCAGGCGCGCGCTGCCAGTGTTATATGGGGCGGACATCGCCCGTGCCCACGAAGTAAACCCTCGAGGCCTTGGGGCTAGGCCAGGGTCCGGCCAACTCCTTCACCGCACCTGGGGGGCTGCCCCCAGCTCAATGGCGGAAGTGGCGGACGCCGGTGAAAACCATGGCGACGCCGAGGCGGTCGGCGGCGACGACGACCTCATCGTCGCGTACGGAACCGCCGGGCTGAATGAAGGCGGTGGCGCCATTCTTGACGGCTTCTTCGACGCCATCGGGAAAGGGAAAGAAGGCGTCGGAAGCGACGGCGGTGCCGGGAAGCGGAAGCAGCGCTTTCATGGCGCCGATGCGCACCGAATCGACACGGCTCATCTGGCCCGCGCCCACCGCGGCTACTTGTCCGGGGCGCGCGTAGACGATGGCGTTGGACTTCACGTGCTTGGCCACTTTCCAGCCGAATTCCATGGCGGCCCATTCCTCTTCGGTGGGAGCGCGTTTGGATTTCACGACGGCGGAAGCGCGACTGAGGCGGACGGTGTCGGCGGTCTGCGCGAGGTAGCCGCCGGAAATGGATTTCACCACCAGAAGGCCGACGCCGGGCGAGACCTGCATGAGGCGCAGGTTCTTCTTGGCGCGCAGGATTTCGAGCGCTTCGGGTGAATAGCCGGGAGCGGCGATGGCTTCCACGAAGATCCTGGCGATTTCGCGCGCGGCTTCGGCATCGACGGTGCGATTGACGCCGATGACGCCGCCGAAGGCCGAGACGGGGTCGCATTCGAGGGCTTTGCGCCAGGCTTCGGCGAGCGAGGGCTGCTCGGCGCAGCCGCACGGGTTGGTGTGCTTGATGATGGCGACGGCGGGCGAGTCAAATTCCGCAACGAGCTGGAAGGCGGCGTCCAGGTCGACCAGATTGTTGTAGGAGAGTTCCTTGCCGTGGAGTTGGGCCGCACCGGCAACGCCCGCGCCGCGGATGCCATAGAGCGCGGCGGATTGATGCGGGTTTTCGCCGTAGCGAAGGTCCATGAGCTTGGGCGCGCGGAGGTTGAGATCGGCGGGCAGCGGGCCGGGGGCGTCGATTTGTTCGAGCCGGGTGCTGATGGCGGCATCGTAATCGGCAGTGGTGCGGAAGGCTTTCTTGGCAAGGCGCCAGCGGGTTTCGGGCGAGAGCTTGCCGGCCGAGGCGCGGAGCTCGCCGGCGATGGCGGAGTAATCGTCAGGCGAGACGACGACCGCGACGCCGGCGTAATTCTTGGCGGCGGAGCGGATCATGGCGGGGCCCCCGATATCGATATTCTCGATGAGGTCTTCCATGGTGGCGCCGGGTTTGGCGGCAGCGTCGGCGAAGCGGTAGAGGTTGACTACGACCATATCGATGGGAGCGATGGAATGTTGGGCGAGCGCGAGGGCGTGATCGGCGTTGGCGCGGATGGCGAGAATGCCGCCGTGAATTTTGGGATGGAGGGTCTTCAAGCGGCCGTCGAGCATTTCGGGGAAGCCGGTAATGTCGGAGACGTCGCGGACGGGTAGTCCGGCCTCGCGCAAGAGGCGCGCGGTGCCGCCGGTGGAAATGATTTCTGCGCCAAGCGAAGTGAGCGCGCGGGCAAATTCGACGATTCCGGTTTTATCGGTGACACTGATGAGGACACGCATCTACCGCACGATAGCATGTGGTGGGGCATGCTTTAGCTTGCCCTGAAAAGTCACCGCAAATCTGTGAGACCCTTCAGACGCTCGGCAGACTGTCACATCACAAGCGATTTGCGTTCCTATGGCCGGGTACCGAAGAAGGCTGCCACATTTTCATACAGGTGGGCAAGCTAAGGCATGTCCCACTACGCGGCGCATTCGCCGCGGCCGAGTTTCAGCGAGAAGGCCTCGTTGTCGCCCCAATCCTGGTAGATCTCGGGAAAGAGGTCGGCGGGTTTGGCCAGGTCGGAGGTGAGCGAGCGGAAGGCTTCCACTTTGTGGCGGATGACGTAGTCGCGGAAGGTTTCGCCGGCGAAACGATTGGCGATGAAGTGGTCGAGCACGCGTGAGACGGCCTCGGGCGCGAGACGGGCGGGGATGGATTGGATAGCCAGGCCGAAGCGCATGACGCCTTCGCGGTCGTAGCCGCCGCCGAGGAGCATCTGGTAGTAAGGCAACTCGCGGCCGTCGATCTTGCGGGCGTTGCCGTAGAAGCCGAAATCGGCGATCCAGTGATGACCGCAGGAATTGGGGCAGCCGCTGGCCTTGATGGTGAGGCGGCGCACCTGCGGATCGTGGTAGAGGCGGACGGTTTCGGCCAGGGCGGCGCCGAGTTCCATGGTCTTGGTGAGGCCGAGGTTGCAGGTATAGGCGCCGGGGCAGGTGACGACGTCTTCGATCTGGCGCGCGCCGGAATCGGCCAGGCCGGCCTCTTCGAGGGCCGCGTGGACGCGCGGCAGGCGGGCCAGCGGGATGAAGGCCAACAGGAGATTCTGTTCGATGGTGACGCGCACCAGGCCATCGCCGGCGGTGGAAGAGATGCCGGCGAGCGCGCGCAACTGGTCGCCGGTGAGGTTGCCCTGCGGGACCTTCACGGTAACGGCGGCGTAGCCGGTTTGCTTCTGCAAGGCCACGTTGGTGTCGAGCCAGGCGGTGTCCGCGTGCCGTGTGCCGATGACCGGGAGGAGCGCGCCATCGCCAAGCGGGGGCGGGGCGGATTGGTAGCCGCCGAAACCCTCGGGGACGATTTCCGGCCAGGCAATGCCGCCGTGGGCGAGGATGCGCGAGAACTCGCGCTCGATTTGTTCCTTCAGCCAGGCAAAGCCGCGCTCGCGCATCACGAACTTGAGCCGCGCCATGTTCTTGTTTCCGCGGTTGCCGTACTGGTTGAAGACGCGGACCACGGCTTCGCACTTCTGAAGCAGGCGCTCTTCGGGGACGAAGTCGTCCAGGAGTTGGGCTTCGATGGGGAGCGGACCGAGGCCACCTCCGACGGACATGTGGAAGCCGCGGCGGCCGTCGCGAATGGCGGCGCGGAGGCCGATATCGTTGACGGCGCCGGCCTGGCAATCACGGCCGCGGCAACCATCGAAGGCGATTTTAAATTTGCGCGGGAGGTTGCTGGTGAGGTCCTGGCGGAGGAAAGCGAAGGCCACACGCTGGGCGTAGGGGCGAACATCGAAGACTTCGTCGCGAGCGATGCCGGACAGGGGGCAGGCGGTGACATTGCGGACGGTGTTGTAGCAGGCTTCGCGATTGGTCATGCCGACATCGGCCAGGAGGTGCATGAGGCCAGCGACACGGGCCAGGGGTATGAAGTGATATTGGATGTTCTGGCGGGTGGTGAGGTGGGCTCTGCCGCCGGCGAATTCGTCGGCGATGCGGGCGAGTTGGGCGACCTGGGGGGCGGTAAGAAGGCCGCCGGGGATCTTGCAGCGGACCATCTGGACGCCGGGTTGCCGTTGGCCGTAGATGCCGTGTTTGAGGCGGAAGGGGCGAAATTCGTCCTCGGTGATCTGGTCGGCTAGGAATTGACCGGCGCGGGTACGGAAGGTCTCGATTTCTTCGCGAACTGTGCGATCATGTTGAATCTCAAAGTGTTGGGGGTCGGACGGAATCTCCAAGTGGGCGGTTGCCATAATCACCCTTTAGTCGATTTAGAATAAACTACTGTTACCCTATATAGATTATCTAGATTATCTGGAGGATGCAAGGGAGGGATGGTTTACACCCACAGAACATCAATTGATCGGCATTGGGCTGGAGCATAGAATGGATTTGGCGGGAGGAGACGAACATGAATCGGCGAGCAATACTGATGGCGGCAGTGGCAGTGGTTGTGAGCGCGCCGGTGATGGCGCAACAGGAAACCAAGTCGCCGGCAGTGGAGCAGGCGGCGGCGCAAGATGGCCGCTCTGCAGAAAAGCAACTGATGGTGCTTTACGTGGACCTGACGGCGATGTCGAAAGAGGATCTGGCCGGAGGGGTGCGCGCCGCGAAGAAGTTTCTTGATACGCGCCGCGGCGGGACGCAGCCAGTGGCCCTTATGTCATACGACGGCCGTTCCGTGCGGGTGATGCAGGACTTCACCGGCGACTACAACCTGCTGGAGAGAACCCTCGATCAGGTCCAGTCGTCGGGCGGCAATGCGCTGGCGGCGGACGGCGCGGCTCAAATGGGGGCACTCCAAAATGTGGTCAGGATGCTGGCCGCGCTGAAGGAAAAGAAAGTGGTGGTGTACTTCGCCGCACCTGCCACACGTACGCCGGGAGGCGCCGAGCAACTGGAGGCGACCATCCAGGCAGCCATACAGGCCAACGTGGCGTTTTATCCACTCGACGCGCGCGGGCTGGCGGCGGGGCCGGGGAAATAATACGGGCCGGGCGTTTCAGGTACAATGGACGGCGGCGGCGAAGTCAAAATTTAATGACTCGGAAATGGTTGGTGGGGGGATGCGTGGCCATTTGTCCGGCGGTTGTCCTGGGCCAGGGATTCGGGGCAGCCAAGCAGTCGGTCACGCTGGAGCGCAAGCTGCCAGCCGCGGTCAAGTTGCCGGGCAACAGTTTCAGCGTCAAGGCCACCGCCGAAGCGGCCGCGGCCGCGAATAATTGCAAAGCTCTGGCCGCGGACAAGCTGCAATCCATCGTGGAAACCGACTTGGTCCGCTACAACAACCAGCTCACTCCCAATCCGGGCGCGCCCGACACAGTAATTTCCATCCGGGTGCTGAACTGCTCTGCCGTGTCGACGCCGGAGTATGGCATGCAGTTTGGCAAGAATGCCGGCAGGTCGCAGCAACCCATAGGGTACAAAGTGGCGGCCGACCTTTCGGTCACTTACGAAGCCAGGAGCCGCGCTGGGGGCTTCGTGGACGCCGAGCCGCTGGACGTAAAGTATAACCACGAGTCCAACAACGCCAAGGCGGCCATCACGGGCCTGATGGGAAAGGCGGACCAGGAACCGCATACTGCGGAAGAACTGGTGCAGCTTCTGGCCGACCGGATGGCCGAGCGCATCGCGGCGCGCCTGGTAAACACCAACGAGCGGGTGGAAGTGCTGCTGGGCAAAGGCGGTCCGTTGGACGATGCCAACCGCTACGCCGTTGCCGGACAGTGGACCAAGTACGTAGAAGTGCTCGAGACCATTCCGCCGTTCTCGAAACCCGAGGACGATTCCTACCGGCTCTACAACATCGGCGTAGGAGACGAAGCTCTGGGGTATAAGGCGGAAACTCCCGCGGCGGCCAAGAACTATTTCGAGCAGGCGGTAATTCAGTATCGTAAGGCGGGTGAAGCCAATCCGCGCGAGAAATATTTCATCCAGCCGGTGAACCGTATAGAAGTAGCGCTGGAGCACTACAAGATGCTGGCACAGCCTGCCCGCCCGGCGGTTGAGCCGGTTTCAAGCGGGGGCACGCCGGCGCAGCCACAGGCGCCAGCGCCGACTCCCGCGGCCCGGGCGGCGGCCGGCCCATCGCAGACGCCCTCGAAATGGCGGGTGACTGAGATCATTAACAATGTGCCGGTGATTTGGGATATGGTGGCCAGCGGCGATCTCAGCTTTAGCGCAACGATGGGAGACGCCACGGTTGCCAACGGAACATGGCGTTACGACGCCGCCAAACGGACCTTCGAGTTGACCGGCAACAACCTGGTCTTGCGGGTGCCGTTCACTTGTACGTTCAACCTTGCCGGACCGCAGGCAAGGGCCATGAACGGAGTCTGCCTGGACCAGGTGGGGGTCAAGTACAGGACGGACGCCGTCCGGCAGTAGCCCTTCGCCGGCCTGGCCGAGGCCAGGCTATGCCCGGCTGCACCGATTGACAATCGGTGCGCAGAATACCATCCTGCTCCACGCCTTCGACCCAGGCTACTTGTCCTTGCTGAGTTTCTTAAAGTATTCGGCGGTGGCGCCGCTGTAGCCGGGCGGGACCTTTTCGGTGCCGGGGCTGCGGACCGAGCCGCCGGTTTCCTCCACCTTGCGGCGCAGTTCCATTTCGACCTGCTCGGCGGCAGGGAGAACGGCGGCCTGCATGCGCTGCAAGAGCACCGGGTCGTTGGCGTAGGTGTAGGGGTCGAGTTGGCGGAGTTGCTGAATGAGCTGGCCGATGTCGTGTGCGGTGGCCGGGTCATTGCGATATTGCTGCTGGAGCTGCTGCAGGCTCTGCATGGTGTTGCGGTATTGGGCCTGGTAGTCGGGGACCTGGAGGTCGCCGAGGCGGGCCTGCGGATTGACGACACCGGGACCTCCATAGTTGCCGCCGTAGTTGGCGCCGCCGTTATAGGCGCCGCCATAGCCGCCGCCATTGGATCCAAGGTTGCCGCCGCGCTGGCCGCCTTGCTGTCCGCCAGCTTGTTGACCCTGACCTTGCTGACCTTGACCTTGTCCCTGGCCTTGCTGTCCTTGGCCTTGCTGTCCCTGTTGTCCTTGCCGGCCTTGACCCTGCTGGCCCTGTTGTTGGCCTTGCTGTCCCTGGCCGCGGCCGGCGGCTTGCTGCTGCAACATCTGGCGCAGACCTTCCAGATTGGCTAAGCCCTGCTGGGTGGCTCGATCCTGCTGGGCGTTCTTCGGATCGTTGGCGCCGGCGCCCAGAGCCTGCTGGACCTGTTTCAACTGGTCGCGGACTTCGTTGAGGCCCTGGGTGAAATTGGATTCCGACATGACGGCATATTCGCCGAGACCGCGCCGGATGTAATCGGCGTTGCGCTGCATATCGCGCTCCATCTCAGACTGCTGGATGCCGCTGAGGGCTTCGCGCATTTTGACGGAAGCGGCGCGTTCGGTGGCCTGCAGGTCGCGGGCGGCGGCTTGCATGCCGGAGCTGAGCTTCTTGAGGTCGTTGACTTCCGCGTCCTTCTGGGCAGCCAGTTGGCCGGCTTCCTCACGGGAGAGATCCTTGCCTTGCGGGCCGAAGGCGCGCCGCATCTGACCCTCAAAATCCTGCTGTTTATTGGCGAGCAGGTCGGCCTGGCGGGCGAGATCTTCAATCTGATTCTTGGATTGACCGGCGCGAATGCCGGAGAGCGACTGGGTAGCCTGATTGAGGCGGTCGGCGGCGCGGCGGGCGTCAGCCTGGGCTTGGGGCGTGCCTGCCTGCTGGGAGGACGCGGCGTGGCTCATGTCCTGGAGAGCCTGCTGCAGATTGTTGAGGGTGTCCTGGAGGCGCTGCTGATCGGCGCCGCGGAGGGCGCCCATCTGTCCCTGTTGATTCATCTGGCCGCGCTGCTGTTGCTGTTGGCCTTGCTGGCCGGACTGCTGGCCGCCCTGTTGGGCGCTCTGCTGACCCATCTGACCCGACTGGCCGGATTGGCCCGATTGACCGGATTGGCCCGACTGGCCCTGTTGTCCCTGCTGGCCCTGTTGCCCCTGTTGCCCCTGTTGCCCCTGTTGCCCCTGTTGTCCCTGTTGCCCCTGTTGTCCCTGTTGCCCCTGTTGCCCCTGCTGGCCCTGTTGCGGCGAACCGTTGCGGCTCAAGCCAGTAGCCTGCTGCAACTGCTGGCGAAGCTGTTCGGCTTCGCGGCGCAGCATTTCCTGCTCCCATCGCTGTTGGGAAGTCTGCTGCTGGCCCTGGTGTTGCTGTTCGGCGAGCTCCTGCTGGCGCTTGGCGAGCTGCTTGAGTTTCTCGAGGGCGTCGTCGATGTTCTTCTGCTGCTGATCGGCGCTCTGGCTCTGGTTCTGGCGGGCGCCCTCGTATTGATTCTTCTCGGTATCGAGTTCGAGGTCGAAGAGGCCCTGCAAGTCGCGGGCGGCGCCGTTTCCGCCGCCACCGCCGCCACCACCGCCTCCGCCACGCTGGCCGAAGGCGACCTGGATATCGCGGAAGGTGGCTTCGGCGCGCAGCAGATAGCGGAGGGCTTCCTGTTCCGGCGCGACGGCATCCTGCCACTTGGCGACCTTGAGTTTATCGGCGGCCGGGCCCATGGCCGCGCCGGCCTTTTCCATATCGTCGACGAAGCTCTTGAAAGATTCGCCGGCGTCTTCGAGCTGGCGGCTCTTCATGCGGTTGGCGAGCGAATCGGCCTGTTCGCGCAGCTTGGACTGCACGGAAGCCAGGAAGGCGGCGTTTTCGGCGTCGGTGCCGCGGGCGCCGCGGCCCTTCAACTGGTTCCAGGTGGCGGTGATGATTTCCTTCTGGCGCTGCGAGATCTGGTTCTGCTGGTTGGCATCGTCGCCGCCCCCGCCACCACCACCTCCGCCGCCGTCATCCTGCGACTGGGTGTAGTTGCGCTCGAAGGGCTGGGCTTCGATAAAAAACATGTCGGTGGTGGTGGTCTTGCGGGCGTCCCTGGCGGTGGCGTAGAGGCTGACGATGTCGCCGGGCTCGACCTTGAAATCCTCGAGTGAGAGGACGGTGGAATTGGAAGAAGCCTTGGCGTTTACATTGGGAAGCAGGGCTATGGTTTTTTCGGGAGCGCCATTGACCGAGTAATGGAGGTCGACGGACTTGAGGGCGAAATCGTCCTTGGCGTCGACGGCGACGGTGACTTCCTCGATGGGGCTGGCTTTGAAATCGTGCCCGGGCCGGACGATGCGCACTTCGGGCGGCTGATCTTTCTGCGCCTCGATGAAATAGTCTTCGCTGAGGCGAACGTCTTCGCCGCCTTCGACGGCTGCGACGTGGTAGAGGCCGTCCTTTTCAATCGGCACAATGGCCGCGAGCGTGCCATCGCCGCTCTTGCGGAGCGATATCTTGGTGCCGTCTTCGAGGAGGATGGCGCCGTTCGCGAGGGGCCGATCGGTTTGGATGGCGACTTCGGCGGTGGTGCCTTCGACGGCGCGGAGATCGCCGCCCGGATCCTCCACCTGATTCTTCATTTCCGCCCAGGCGGGGAAGTGGTAAGTGACCTTGATGTTCTTGACATTGGGTAAGTCGACCACATTGAGCTTGTAAGTGGAAGACTTCACGCCGCCGGCCTCGACGTAGTACTCGAGCGTCTCGGGGACGCCGGCGATCAGGAACTGGTAAGACGAGCCGCCGGGGGCGGTGCGCATCTCGGCCTGCTCCCACTGGGAGGCGCTCGCGTACTTGGCGAAGAAGCGGACCTTGGGAGCGGTGAAGCCGCCGAGGATGGCGGAGATCAACTGGTCGGCGCGCTTGCGGACGGTGCGGTTGCCGGGGTCGACCTGGATGGAATAAAAGGGCTTCAGAGTGCCCTTGGGCAGGCCGCCCCAGAGGAGCGAAGTGCCGTAGCCCAGGAAGCCGGGGCCGGAGATGCCGAGCCAGATGAGAACGGCGATGACGAAGACGGCTGCGGAAGAAAAGCTGAAGATCCAGGAGCTGCGGGTGACGCTTTGCGGGGCGGCCTGACCGGCGACGACCAGGGTGTCGTCGGCCAGTAATTCGAGGAATGGATCCGAGGGGTTCTGCTCAACGCGTTCGGTAAAGGTGAGCAGGCGCTCTTCAAATTGGGGGTAGCGGGCTTCGGCGGCGCGGGCGGCGCGGCGGCGGTTGAGACGGATGACGGGAACGATGAGCGCGGCGGCGAGGGCGAGCGCGAGGCCAATGAAGAGCAGGACGCGCGCGCCCAGGACGCTGCCGTTCGAGAAGGAGAAGTGATTGGCCATCAAGACGGCCAGCACGGTGAGCGCCAGCGCGGCCAGAGCGGTGACGGCGGCTCCGCGGGTGAATGCCAGCAAGCGCATGCGCCGCTCAACGGCGCGCAAATAATCAGACAGCCGGTCCAGAGATTTCATGCGGCCTCTTTATCGACAGACAGATGTTGATTCCCCAGCAGCGACTCGGCCACCGTCAGTGCCAGCACCAGGAGCATGACGTACCACCAGAGGGACAAGGGCTTTTGTTCCCCAGCGACGGACCCTCCAGCTTCCGCAGTGCCGTTGGCTGTATTCTGCCACAAAGCGAGGGTCTCCGGCGGAGCGGGGGTGAGATCGGACTCGCGGCGGTCGGCGTTGACAGCCACCAATTCATTGCGGCCGTTGGGCCGGCGGATATCGTAGAAGCCGGCCATGGTGAACTGGATGTTCTGGGCCTTGGTGGCTTCGTCGAGGGAAAGGGCGCGCTCGCCTTTGGGGTCGAGCACGTCCACGGCGGCGCCTTTTTCGCGCGACTCGCGGAGTTCGGCGAAGGAATCGACCAGCACGCTGGGGGGCCCGGCATCGATGCGGGCGAGGTAACGGGCGGTCTGATCGACGAAGGGGACGAAGGATGCATGCAGCGGAAAATCGTTGCTGATGTTATCGAGGGTGGAAGCGAAGACGACCACGTGGCCTTCGCCGATCTGCCGATCGAGCAGCAGCGGGGTCTGATCGGTGAGGCGGGCGACGACGCGGGCGCCGGCGGGCGCGACCTTGATGGCCTGGTAGAACTTGACGTCGTCCCAGCGGTCGTCCTTGAGGATGGAGGGATGCGAGGTGTCGAGCCACGCCGCGGACTGAAACATTTCGCCTTCGCGGCCGGAGTAGCGGGAGCCTTCGATAGTTTCGCCGGAGACGGGGACTTTGCCGCGAGCCACACTGCGGTGGCCGAGAGCCACAAAGACGGAGCCGCCGCCGCGGACGTAATCGCGCAACTGGTTTTCGAAGGCGGCTGGAATGGCGCCGACGTCGGAGAGCACGACAAAGGCGTAATGCGAAGGATTGAGGTTGGTGGACTGGTCGGGCGTGGCGGGATCGATCTCGAAAGCGGCCTGGCCGGCGGCTTCCAGGGCGGTCTTGAAGTAGAGCATGCCGGCATTGGTGTCGGGCTCGTGGACGAAGAGAATGTGGCGGGGGTCGGCGCGCTCGATGGAGAAATAGAAGTCGTCGTCGGCGCGGAGCGAGTCGGCAGAATCGATTTTGACCTCGCCCTTGTTGCGGCCATAGGGGACTTCGAGCGAATTGAACTCGACCGTGGCGCGGCCGCTCTCGGGCACCTCGACGGTCTTGGTTTCGACGGTGCGGCCGTTCAAGAGGAGCGAAACGTTTCGGATGTCTTTGTGGGTGGCGAAGCCGGCAACGGTGGCGAGCACGCGGTTCTTGCGGTTGTCGAAGACGCGGCGCGGGGCCACCACGTTGTCGACGGTGAAATTGGGGGTATCGGGCTTGCCGATGCGGTGGGGTTCCAGCCGCACGTTGGCGTTGAGGCGGAGGTCGTTGAAATTGGAGGGCATGCCGGACTGCTGCATGTCGGAGAAGAGATGCACGGTGAGGGGCAGCTGGAGCGATTGCGAAATGGATCGGGCGGTGCGGGCCAGTTCGGCGAAGGAGGTGCGCTCATCGGAGGGTTCGATGGCGTCGATGGCGGCGTTGAGGGAGGGGTGGTCGTCGGTCACTTCGCTCATCACCTGGACGCGGGCGCCGAAGGCCAGCACCTGGGCTCGTTCGCCGGCGCGGAGACCACCGATGAGAGATTTGGCTTCCTGCCTGGCCTGATCGAGGCGGCCGGCGGCGCGCATGCTGAGCGAATGGTCGATGGCGAGGACGGTGATTTCGTTGGAGCGGGAGCGGGGCGGGATGGCTTGCCGCACGAAGGGGTGGGCGAAGGCCAGAACCAGCAGGAGGACCAGCGCGGTGCGCAGGGCAAATAAGACAAGATAACGCAGGCGGCGGTGCTTGATGGAGCTTTGGGTGCGCTTCTCAAAGAACATCAGGGAGCTGAAAGGCAGGGGCGTGGTTTTGTGTTTGCGGAGCAGGTGCAGCCAGACGGGAAGGCCGACCGCGGCGGCGCCGGCCAGGAACCATGGGGTCAGGAAACCCATTTAGTGTCCTGTCTCCTGGGAGGTTTGTAGCGCCGGCGGTCTTTGCCGCCGGTTCGCGTGTCCCGAAGAGTGGCGACGGTCAAGCGCGCACCGGACACCGGCGGCAAGACCGCCGGCGCTACCAGTCGGTGTTAACGGGCGGAGCGGCAAGCGAGGCGTCGACACGAGTGTCGACGCGGCTCGCAGGAGTGCGTGCGCCACGGAAGGAACGAGATCTTCAATTCGAGCGGGCCGCATACTACAGTCTCCCTTTGCGCACGGAGAGGTATTCGCGAAGGCCTTCATCGAGAGGACGCTCGGTGTTCATCAGGAAGTAATCGAGGCCGTGGCTGCGCGCGGCGGAGCTGAGGGCTTCGATGTGGGAATCGATCTTGCGGCGATACTCGTTGCGGGCGTACTCGGGAGAGACTTCGAGGGAAGTGTGGGCGTCTTCCATGTCTACCAGCATGACTGGCTCGCGGAACTTGGGCTTGATCTCCTGCGGATCGAGGATGTGGAAGAGGATGACCTCATTGCCGCGGAAGCGGAGGGGCTCAACGGTCTTGATGATGGTGGCGGGGTCCTCATAGAAATCGGAGAGGACCACGACGATGCCGCGGCGGTGGAGAAAAGTCTGGAAATGAACGAAGGGTTTGGCGAAATCGGTATGCGTGCCGGGCTCTACCTTCTCGATGGCGTGGAGCAGGCGGAAGAGCTGTCCCTGTCGGGTGGAGGGGGCCACGTAGTTGGAGACGTCCTCATCGAAGACGATGAGGCCGGCGGCGTCGCGCTGCACATTCGCCATGTAGCAGAGAGAAGCGGCGACGAAGCGGGCGTAATCCAGCTTGTGAACGGCGTGGGAGCCGTAGGCCATGGAGGCTGAGGTATCGAGCAGAATGAGCAACTGGGAGTTGGTTTCGCCGCGGTACCTTTTCAGGAAGCACTTGCCGGTGCGGGCGAAGACATTCCAATCGACATGGCGCAAATCGTCGCCCTGGGAGTAAGCGCGGTACTCGGCGAACTCCTGGGAGAATCCGAAGTCGGGCGAGCGGTGGAGACCGGCGACGAAGCCATCCACGACGGTCTTGGCGACCAGGTCGAGGCCGGAGATGGAAGCGAGAGTGGCGGGATCGAGGAAGCGCTGGAGCATGAGCGGGGCCCCTTATTGGCTGGGCGCGGCTTTCCATTCGAGGATGCGCTTGAGGATGTCGTCCTGCTTCAGGCGGTCCGATTCGGCATGGAAATTGAGCAGGATGCGGTGGCGCAGCACGGGAATGTAGAGCGACCGGATGTCTTCGTAGGTGACGTGATAACGGCCCTTCATCAGGGCTTTGGCCTTGGCGGCCAGCACCAGAAATTGGGCGGCGCGGACGCTGGCGCCATAGTTCACATACTTCTTGACGAAGTCGGGGGCGCTTTGGTCACTACTGCGGGAGACGCGCACCAGCTCGACAGCGTGGCGGGCGACACTCTCGCCGATAGGCACCATGCGGACGAGTTGCTGGAAATCGATGATCTCCTGGGCGTCGGTGACGGGGTCGGCCTGGGGGATGGAGGTGACCGTGGTGAGATCGACCACTTTCAACTCTTCGTCGGCGTCGAGGTAATCGAGAACGGTATTGAAGAGGAAGCGGTCGAGCTGGGCTTCGGGGAGCGGGTAGGTGCCTTCGAGCTCGATGGGGTTCTGGGTGGCCAGGACGAAGAAGGGCGCGGGCAGAAGGTAGTTGTTGCCGCGGACGGTGCAGGCGCGTTCCTGCATGGCTTCGAGCAGCGCGCTCTGGGTCTTGGGAGGGGTGCGGTTGATTTCGTCGGCCAGGAGGATGTTGGCGAAGATGGGGCCGGGCACGAAGGTCCAGGTGCGGCGGCCGTTGGCGGGATCCTCTTCGATGATGTCGGTGCCGGTGATGTCGCTGGGCATCAGGTCGGGCGTGAACTGGATGCGTTTGAAGATGAGGCCGAGGGTCTGGGCCATGGTGCGCACGAGGAGGGTCTTGGCGGTGCCGGGCAGGCCGGTGATGAGGCAGTGGCCGCCGACGAACAGGGCGATCATGACCTGTTCGAGGACCTCCTGCTGGCCGACGATGACGCGGCGCACCTGAGTGACCATTTCGCTCTGCACCTGGCGGAAGCGGGCGATGCGGCTTCTGAGGACTTCGGGTTCCAACTGCGGCACGGTGGATGACATTTATACCTATTCTCTTTTCTTGAGAGGTGCGGCGGTAGTTTCATTTTGACCGCCGCTCAGTTCGAGCAGTAGTTTTTGCGCAGCGCGGAAACCGGGCGCTGCTTCGAGCGAAGCGAGCAATTCGTCCATGGCGAGCGAGTCCTGGTGATTGAGGTGGTAGGCGCGGGCCAGGTCGTAGTGGGCCTGGGCGGGGTCGGCGGGGTTGTGGCCGACGACGGCCTGGAACTCGCGGATGGCGCCGGGGGCGTTCTTGAGATCGAGCCAGAGGTTGCCGAGCTTGATGTGGGTGCCGTCGTCCATGGGGTAGATGTAATTAGTGCGGTCCAGGACTGCGGCGGCTTCCTGGCGATTGCCGGCGGCGGTGAGCAGGCTGGCGAGCTGGTTGAGCGAATCGGGATTGCGGCCGCCAATCTTCATGTAGCGTTCGAGCTCGGCGATGGCCGCGGGCTTATCGTTCCTGGCGAGGTAAGCGTTGGCGAGGAACTCATAGGCGTTGCCGTCCTCGACGTAATCGGGGTAGATATCGCGCGCGGCGGAGCCTAGCTTAATGACGGTGTCGTAGTCCTGGGCCTTGTCGGCGGCGGCGATCTGCTTGAGGCTGGTGCGCCACTGGTCGAAGTGTTCGATGGTGTTCTTGTTTTCGGTCTCGATAAGCGAGCGGAGCTGGTTGTCGAAATCGGTGGGCTCGATCTTCAGCTCCTTGCGGATGACGGTCGCGGTGTCGGTCTGCGATGCGAAATCGTGGAGCATGGCCAGAATGGTATCCCAGCCCCATTTTTCGGTTATGTAATCGCAGATGCGTCCGGCCTGGTAATAGCTGACGATGACCTGGACGTTGTTGACGGGATGAACGAAACCGCGGTCGAGATCGGCCACGGGCAGCAACTGGCGCTCCTTGATGGCCATGAGGATTTCGGGGGTGATGCGGTCGCCCCACTCGGGGTTAGCGGCGGTTTCCTCATGCACCGCGATGCCCTCGGTAAACCAGCGTGGCACCAGCGAATTGGTGATGGTGAGCGTGAAGACGTGGCTCATCTCGTGCCAGAGCGTGGAGTCCCAGTGGAAGGCGCCGGGTTTGCGGCCGGAAGGGCTATCCAGGGCGATGGCGGAGCCGTAGGTGCGCGAAGTGAAAGTGACGCCGAGGGCGCCCAAACCGGGCATGCCGAGAGTGCGGACGGCGAAATCCTCGTGGACGGGATAGGCCTCCACCTGCACGGGGCGATCAAGCTTGATCTTATATTTCTTTTCGTAGGTCGAGATGACGCGGTCGATTTCAGCCTGGAAATACGGACGCAGCAGCCCGGCTTCCTTCTTATCGAGTTTGAGAGCGGTGAGGTTGGATTTGGTGGTAACGAAGTTGCCGTAGGTATCGAGCAGCATCAAAGTGTTCTTGACGGTGCTGCTCACCAGGCCATGGTGGAAGCAATCGGCGAGCTGCTGCATGGCCTCATCGTCTTGGCCCAGGCGCATGAGGTTGATGCCGAGCTCAGCGCGCGCGGTCCAGAGTTCGGGATCGAGATCGACGGCTTTGCGGTAATACTGAATGGCCTCGTCATAGCGCCGGTTGAGCATGAAGAAGTGGGCGGCGGTGAAATAGCCGAGGGCGGCGTGCGGATCCCAGGAAGTTTCTTTCTTGCCGGCCAGCCAGTCGATAGCGGCAAGGATGGCCTTGGCGACAACGGAATTGGGGTCGATGGCGAGGGCTTTGCGGGCTTCAGCAGTGGCTTTGGAATCGTTGTTGTCTTCGAGCGCGAGGCGGGCGAGGAGTTCCTGGGCTTCCAGCAGCTTGGGATCGGCTTCGATGGCTGCGCGGGCCAGTTTTTCGGCGCCGCCATCGTATGCGTCGGCGGCCAGAAGAGCCAGGCCGAGCAGGGCGCCGGGGTTGTTCTTGTCAACCTGGAGGACCTCCTTGAAGAGGTCGGAAGCGATTCCGAGTTCGTCGCGGCCGGCATGGTCCATGAACATGCGGCCCCAGAGGACTTTGTATTCCAGGTGTTCGGGATGCTGGGCGACCAGGGCTCTAAAGGTGTTGTTGGCGGAGTCGAATTCGCGGTTATGCCAGAGAGCTTCCGCCTGATCGAGAGTTTGAGCGGAGGCCGCCAGGTGGACGACAAGCGCGAGCAGGCCTAGCCGCGCGGCGAGTTTCACTTGTCGATCTCCTCCTGGGTCTTGGCGAGCTCGAGCAGCAGGCGGGTGAGCTGCTTCTTGTAGTCCTCGGCGTTCATGCTGGCCTTTTCGTATTTCAACTGGTCGATGGCCTGTTCGAGTTCTTCCTTCTTTTCGAAGAGGGCTTTCTTGGCGGGGTCCTTGCTGGCGGCGTTGGCGCCCAGCCTGACGACCGTGAAGGAGGCGGCCAGGCGGCCTTCGGCATTGTCGGCGTCGGGAGCGGCGGCGGCCGCTACGCCGGTGCCCTTGCCGGTGTCTTCGAAGACGCTGTGCTCGGTGGCGAGACGTTTCTGGGTATCGAAGAACTCTTTGGTTTTGCGCTGGGCGTAGCGGAAGGCTTCCAGGGCGGAGATGGACTCGTTCTTATCCACGTCGGCGGAAGGCTCGCGCAGGGCTTCGGCCCAATAGCGGGCGAAGATGGTGGCGTTCTTTTCGGATCCGGTCTTAGTGGCGGCGACGACGATGCGGTTGGGCTTGCGCAGGAACTCGATGGAGCCGCCGGAACTACTGGTGGTGACCACCACCAACTGGCGCGCGGAGGGCACGCGATCGAGCAAAGTGGCCAGCTCGGCGCCGGTGAGATCGGGACCGGGAACATTGAACTTGTAATCGACGCCGTCGAAGGTGCCGTGGCCGATCAGAACGACCACGAGGTTATCGGTGGCTTTGACAGTGGAGGCTAGCGCGGCGAAGTGGGTGCGGATCTGCTCGCGCGTGGGAGCGATCAGGGTGACGATGTTGGGATCGGGCGTGCCGGCTTTTTTGAGGCTGGAATCGATATCCTGGGCCCACATTTTGAAGCGCTGATCGTAATCGGGCTCGCCGCCCAAGCCGGATATGGTGACGTAGAAAGTGGCCGCCGGGGCCGCGAGCGCCGCCAGCAACAGCAGTGCGGGCAGCCGCAAGAAAATGGAGGGCGGACCCCCTGGTCCGCGGCCGGCGCCCTCGCCGGCCTGTTCGTGTTTTGACGGATGTCGATGTCGTGGTTCAGGCCGCGGGACGAAGGCGTCCCGCGCGGACCAGGGGGTCCGCCCCACCAATCGGGATCTCATACCACCCCCCAGCGCCGACGCAGCAGCCATTCGGCGGCACGGATTGCCAGGACCAGCAGAAACAGCGCGGGCATATCCCAAAGGTCGCGGGTTTCACGGGTGGTGATGCCCGCTTCGGAGTACGAGATTTCGTTCGCCAGCTTGGACGTTTCGGATGGCTTATAGTACCGGCCGCCGGTTTCTTCGGAAAGCTTCTCGAGCAGCTCGCGGTTCTGCGAGGTATGGAAATTCTCAGCTACGCCGTCTTCACGGCGGAAGGTCAACATATCGTGGCCAAGCGCTTCCTGCTCGCGCCCGGCGATGATTTCGGCCACGTACGAGCCGGGCTTCTCGGCGGTCCATTCGCCGCTGTAGACGCCCTCTTCGAGCGGTTGCGGGCCGAGTTCGAGGGTAGCCGTTGTGCCATCGGGGCTGATGAAACGGGCCTGCACTTTGGCGTTGGAGACGGGCTGGTATTCCTTGTCGCGGACTTCCACGCGAATGGGGACGCGGGTATCGTCGGAGAGAACCTGTTTGGGCGTGCTGGAGACCACCTGGCCGGGCGTTTCGTTCACCAGGTAGCGGAACATCTGCTGCCAGAACGTGGCGTGAGTCTTGTCGTTGTGGTCGAGCCACATTTTCCAGCGCCAGCTTCCCTGGGTGGCGAACAGGGCGGTGCGGCCGCGGCCGTAGTTTTCGGTGACCAGAAGGGGCTGCCTAGGTTTGCCGGAGGGCAAGGAGTAGAGCAGGGTGCTGGCGCCGGGCTTGGGTTCGCCGACCTCTTGATAATCGGCAACCTGCGGGATGGCCTTCCAGCGGGCGGCGTTCCTGGCCGGGTCGTCATCCAGGCGGCAGATGGTGCTCTGCGCGCCCTGCGGAGAGAGCTCGACGCTGGTGAAAACGCGGTGGAAGGTGCCGTTGTGGGTAGGCAGGCGGGTGGGAACCAGATCGGCGAGGGGCGAGCTGGGATAGCCGCCATCGGAAAGCGTGGCGCGGCCGGCGAGCAAAAGCAGACCGCCGCCGCGGCGATCGACGAAATCGCGGATCAACTGCTGCTGCGTGGGCGTGAAATAGTTGGCTTCCACGCTGCCGATGATGAGCCCCTGAAAGGGGAAAAGCTCTTCGGCTTTGGATGGGAAATCCTCGAGCTCGTGCTCATTCATGCCGGCCGGGAACTGGTGCAGGATGTTGTTCTGGGTGGTGCGCACCATGCTGGCGAGTTCGATGTCGTCGAAATCGTCGAAGGCGCGGCGGATGAATTTATACTCCCAGCGCGGCTCGCCTTCAAAATAAAGGATGCGCGGCTTGCGGTTCTGCACGTCGACCAGGCGCGTGACGGTGTTGTTGAGCGGGTTTTCTTCGCCGGGGAGGGGTTGCGCGGAAATCTCGAGCGACTTGGGTCCGGCGTCGCCGATGTTGAAAGCGATGGTTTCGGTCTGCGGCTGGCCGTCGGATTTGAGGGTGATGTCCTGGGAGGCTAGCACCTTGCCGTTATCTTTGACGGTGAGGCGGGTCTTGCTGCCGCTGAGGCCGTAGCTCTGGAGGGTGACATAGGCGGCGAGACGGGATTTGGGGAGCGCGCGGGCGGGCACGACGGCGTCGGTGATTTCGAGGTCGCGATCGGGATGCTCCTTGCCGAAGCCGACGGTGTGGACGGGAATACGCTGGCGGCGGATGGCGGCGATGGTGGCGAGGTCGATGCCGCCGGAGTTATCGGCGCCGTCGGAGAGCAGCACGATGGCGCCCAAGGGCAGTGAAGAAGATTCCCCCAGGACGCGCTCGAGGGTATCTCCGATGCGGGAAGCAGGCGCGGCGGGTGTGAGGTGGTCGGTATTGGGGATGCGCTCGGGTTCCTTGCCGAACTGGTAGAGGCGGACCTGGAAACGGCCGGCGAGGGACTGGAGGAGTCCGTCGTCGAGGGCGGCTTTGGCGGCGGCTTCGCGGGTCCCGGAGGCATCGTTAATCGACATCGAGCGGGAATCGTCCACCAGTACGGCGACCACATTCTGCTGGGTGCGGAGGGTGGCGACGCTGAGCGCAGGGTGCCAGAGCAGAAAGAGGATCAGCGCGACCATGGCCGTTTCGAGCAACCAGATGGCGATGGGGCGCAAGCCGCTGAGCATGCCGTGATTGCGTCGGACGTGCCAGAAAAGCAGCGCGGCGGCCGCCAGGATGGCAATGAAGAGCAACCACAGCGGCCAGGGGGTCAGGAAGACGAACTTGCCCTTGTGAAAAATGCTGATCGGGTATTTGAAGAGAATTTCAAACATTGAGGCAACGATCCGGGATGTGGGCAATAAAAGAATAGACGCGGAGGTAGGGGCGGGCAGTTACAAATAAACCCGGGATAGCGGGGAAGTGCAGGTGCGGGCGCATACCGAGAAGCCCTCGTATCTGGACAGGATACCACGTAGGGTGAGAGGTGGCCCGTGGAACGGAAATGGCAACCGATGCTGATCCCAGCTCCGGTGGTTTGTGATAGAGTGTCCATGACACCTGGACATCCGAAGTTTGCTTTAGGGAGGGTCACAAGAATGCGCGCACCGGTTTTGCGCCGTCGCTGGTTGACGACATTGACGATTGCTGCCGTTGGCTTGGGCACTGCAAGCATGGCATGGGGACAGGGACGCGGGGGCGGGCAGCCCACCGGTCCGTCGCCCAACATTTCTACCGATCCTTTGTTAAAGGGTTTCGAGTTCCGTTCCATCGGGCCGGCTACCATGATGGGCCGCGTGGATGACATCCAGGGATCCGAACAGGATCCTATGACCATTTACGTCGGGTTCGCCACGGGTGGCTTGTGGAAGTCCACCGATGGCGGGAACTACTGGCGCTCGCTGCTCGACAACATGCCAAACGAGTCGATCGGTTCGATCGCCATAGCGCCGTCGAACAAGGACATCGTCTACGTGGGCATGGGCGAGGGCAACAACCGGCAGAGTTCGTCGATCGGCGATGGCGTTTGGGGCACGACGGATGGCGGCGACCACTGGACCCATCTCGGGCTGGAAGAAACGCAGTCGATCCAGCGCGTCGTGGTGGACCCCAACAACCCCAACATCGTTTACGTCGCGGCGGTGGGACACTTGTTCGGCCCCAATCCCGATCGCGGCTTGTATAAGACCGTAGACGGCGGCAAGACCTGGAAGAAGGCCAAGTTCATCGACAACGACACCGGATTCACCGATGTGGCGATCGATCCCTCCAATCCCAAGATAGTGTACGCGGCCTCCTATTCGCACCGGCGCACCTGGTGGGGCTACAACGGCGGCGGCCCGAACAGCGGCCTGTGGAAGTCAACCGACGGCGGCGACACCTGGACCAAGCTGGAAGGCCCCGGCTGGCCCAAGCCGAAAGACGGCATCTACGGGCGCATCGCGATTTCCATATTCCGCGCCAAGCCTTCGACGATTTATGCCCAGATCGAAGCCGGCGCGGGCGCCGGCACCGGCGGCGGCACTGCCGCTGACGGCGGTCCCGCGCGTGGTGGCGGCCGCGGCGCTGGTGCAACCGCGCCTCCGCCCGAGGGAATGACGGCTGACCAGATCATTTCCGGGTTTGCCGCCGGCACGATCACCCCCGAGCAGCTCCGCGGGGCGGTCACGGCCGGCACCGTAACCGGTGCACAGCTCACTGCTGCGGTTCAAGCCGGCACCGTGACATCCGCGCAGTTGTTAGCGGCGGCCGGCGGCGGTGGCTTCGGCGGCGGCGGTGGCGGCGGTGGTAACGGCTGCACCGCCGGCACCGATCCCGCCTGGACCGGCGGCAGAGGCGGTGGTGGTGGAGGCGGTGGCGGCGGCCGCGGCGGTATCCCTGCGGCGCCCGATCCCAACGGAAACGGCGTGTTTCGCTCCGACGATGGCGGAAAGACCTGGACCCAGATGAGCGGCTGCAACGACCGCCCCATGTACTTCAGCCAGATTCGCGTGGACCCGGTCAACGATCAGAAAATTTACACCGGCGGCAACCCTGGCCGCGTGTCGGTCGATGGCGGAAAAACCTGGTACGGCATGACCGGTTCCCACACCGATTACCACGCCATCTGGATTAATCCCAAAGACGACCGCCAGGTCTGGATCGGCCACGACGGCGGATTCGACAACAGCAACGATGGCGCTAAACCCGGCAGCTGGGATTACCACAACAACATCGCCGTAGGCCAGTTCTACCAGGTCTCGGCGGACATGCGTCGTCCCTATTGGGTCTGCGGCGGTCTCCAGGACAACAACGCCTGGTGCGGCCCCAGCGCGCTCCGTTCCAACACCGGCCCGGCCAACACCGACTGGTACACGGTTGCCGGCGGCGACGGCTTCTATACGCGGCAGGATCCCACCGATTGGGCCATCGTTTATGGCGAGTCGCAGGATGGTGCCATGTCGCGGCATGACCTGCGCAACGGCACGCAGAAAAGCATTCGCCCCACCGCGGGCGGGCGCGGCGGGGTGCCGCAACCAGCCGGTGAAACGCAAGCCACTGGTGCTGCCGCCGGCGCGGGCGGTGCCGCTCCAGCCGGCGGCCAGGCTGAGGCAGCGGCTGCCGGCGGCGGTGGACGCGGCGGCGCTCCCAACGTTCTCAATGCGCCTCCCAACGTCGACCCACTCCGTTTCTATTGGAACGCGCCCATGGAAATCTCGCCCCATAATCCGGCGAAGATTTTCATGGCGGCGCAGTATTTCTTCAAGTCCAACAACCGCGGCGACACGTGGTGGATGAACCCGACCGATCTCAGCAAGAACGTCAACCGCTGGGCGCCGGAACAGGCCATCATGGGCGTCCCCGGCGACAAGCCCATGGCTTCCAAGCACGACGGCTATGCCGCCAGTTCGCTGGCCACGCAGATTCGCGAGTCACCGTCGCGCCCCGGCGTCATCTGGATCGGCACCGACGATGGCAACCTGCAGGTGAGCCAGGACGACGGGGAAACTTTCACCAACGTCTACGGCAACATTCAGGGCGCGCCTCCGGCGCCGCACGGCTGGGTGCAGATTTCGCGCATCGAGCCTTCGCACTTTGACCCGGGCACAGCTTACGTGGCCCTGGACAACCATCGCAACGACGATTGGAAACCGTACCTGTTCAAGACAACCAACTATGGCAAGACATGGACCAACGTCACGGGCGACCTTCCCGCCAAGGGCAACATCAACGCCCTGCGCGAGGACTACGACAATCCGAACCTGCTTTTTGTGGGCACGGAGTTCGGCTTGTTCGTCACGCTGGACCAGGGCAGGACGTTCAAGAAGTTCATGAACAACCTTCCCAGCGTGCGCGTTGACGATATCCTGATCCACCCTCGCGATCGGGACCTCATCGTGGCCACCCACGGGCGGTCGATCTGGATCGCCGACGACATCACGCCACTGGAGCAATACAAAGCGAACCCGAGCTCGGATGTGGTGCTGTTCGAACCGCGGCCTGCCATTCAGTGGAAAAACGATCTATCGGCAACCCGCTCGGTGGCCAGCCGCGATTTTCGCGGCCAGAATCCCCAGGGCGGAACCGCTATCAACATCTGGGCCAAGTCGGACCTGGGCTCGGCCAAGCTGGACTTCCTGACGGGCACTACCGTGGCCAGCACCATGAATGTTAACCTCAAGGCCGGCATGAACCGCTTCCAGTGGCCCATGACCCGGGCGCCGCAAGCCGCTGCTACCACAGCAGGCGATACCGCTGCCGGCGGCGGTGGCCGTGGTGGCCGTCGAGGCGGAGGCGGCCGCGGCGGGCAAGGCGCGCAGGCTGCGCCGGGCGCTGCCGATACCGCCGGTGCGCAGGTTGCCGCAACCCCGTCGGCTGCAACCCCGGCGATCAACGCTCAACAGGTGATTCTCCAAGCCGCGGGCGGCGCGGGTGGCGGCGGCGGTGGTGGTGGCCGCGGCGGCCGTGGCGGCGGTGGTGTACCGTTCGTGAGCGGCGGACGCGGCGGCGGCGGTGGTGGATTCGGCGGCGGCGTTGTTGCCGGCCAGGTTGACCCCGGCGTCTACATGGTCCGTCTCACCGTCGGCGACAAGACGTACACGTCCTCGGTCAATGTACTAGAGGATATCTGGATGCGGCCCCAGTAGATCCGGCTGCATCGTGCGAAGTCCCGCCCGGAGCGCTTCGGCGTTCCGGGCCAGGCGCGATTTGCGGGACTCTTGATAGTCTTCCAGGGCGCGGATGAGGTTCTGCACCGCCTCGCGACGTTCATAAAGGCGATCGAGGGCGTGGTCGCGGATCTGATCCATCGACAGTGGGCGAGTTCTTTCCCCGGTGAAAACCCGGGCGGGGACTGTGGTTGTGGGCGTCATCGCATTTCTCCTGGATCAGATCCGTTCTATTTGTGTTCCGTGCGGCACCGTCGCAGGCGCGGCAGCGGAGGCAGCCAGCGCGTCAGGCCCACCGCCACGAGGCCCAGTCCAATCAGGACCGCCGGTGAAGGCTCCGGCACGGGCGACGACGGTGGCGGATCCACCAGGAAGGCCTGCTCCAGCCCGCTCCCGCCGCTCGCATAGCCCGCGTCCACGATGAGACCATAGTTCGCCATGTTGACCGTCTGCCCCGCGGCCTGTGCCTCGAGCGCCGTCCCGCTGTAAGCCGCGGGATCGAATTGCCCCCAGACTTCGTGTTGCAGGAAAACCGAGGTTGCCTCATTGGCTCCCGCCAAATCGAGAAAGGCCAGGACATCGGCCTGCAGCAATGAAGCATAAAGCGATGGCGAACTGTTCGGAAAGTACGCCGCCAGCACCGCGTTGATGGAGGGGTCGGAGAGCGGAACGTAAATCGCTTCCCAGGTGCTGTTGGGGCTGGCGTCGTGCAAGGCATCCACGCACAGGCCTGTGTAATCGGTGCCGTCGAAGGTGAGCGTGACATAGCCGGTGTAGTAGGAGCCGTCGTTCCACCCTTGTCCGTTGCCCAAGCCGGTCAGCGCTACAGGACCTGGAATGGTGTCCGCGCGGGCGGCCAGAGCGGCAATCGTCAAAGTAAGAATCGCGATTAGTTTACGCATTGTTTTCTCTATTCCATGGTGCGGCAAGCCGTCGCGAAAACATAGGTACGGCTGTACTTGTTTGAGTAATGGACCATTTGTCCCAGGCCTGGAGTTCTAAACTTAGACTTCCCGATATAAGGCGCTTATCTTAGAGGATGAGTCGCGTTACTAACCTTAGTGAACGTTTGCCGCCGCAAAGGCCCATGATAGAGTCACGCTTTGGAGGTAGGTGTGAGCATTCGAGACTTCCTGATCAAGCAGCTCATCGATGTCATTCAATGGACCGAAACGGACGAAACACTGCTGGCGTACCGCTATCCCATGCAGGACATGGAGATTCAGAACGGCGGCCAACTCACCGTCCGCGAATCGCAGATGGCGCTATTCGTCAATGAAGGCCGTGTTGCCGACGTCTTCGGACCCGGCCTCTACACGCTGACGACCCGCAACCTGCCGGTGCTGACGGACCTGATGAACTGGGACAAGGGCTTCGAATCGCCGTTCAAATCCGATGTCTATTTCTATTCCTTGCGTCTGCGGCTGGACCAGAAGTGGGGCACAGCTACTCCCATCACGATCCGCGATAAGGAATTCGGCGTCGTGCGGCTGCGCGGCTATGGAATCTATTCCTACCGCATCTCCGATCCCAAGGCCTTTTACACCAATGTGAGCGGCACGCGCGACAGTTACTACGTCTCGGACCTGGAGGGGCAGCTTCGCAATACGATTGTGGCGAAGATGACCGATGTCTTTGCGCCCAGCGAAGTGGCCTTTGTGGATATGGCCGCGAACCAGGCCAAGCTGGCGGATAAGATCGCCGCGGGATTGAAGCCGGCGTTCGCCGGCCTTGGCCTCGATCTCTGCCAGTTCGTAGTGGAGAACCTGTCGCTGCCGGACGAGCTGCAGAAGGTGCTGGACCAGCGCATCGGAATGAACATGGCCGGCGACCCGGCGCGGTACGCTCAATTCCAGGCGGCGCAATCCATGCCCATCGCGGCGGCAAACCCAGGTGGTGCGGCCGGCGCGGGCGTAGGGCTGGGCGCCGGGCTGGCCATGGCGCAGAGCATGATGGGCGCCCTCAAAGCTCCGGCGGCTGAACCGGCAGCGGCGGCCGCGGCCGATTCCAAGTTCTGCATGGACTGCGGAGGGACCATGCCGAAGCGGGCCAAGTTCTGCCCGGATTGCGGCAAGCCACAACCATGAACTGCCCGTCCTGCGGGGCTCCGCTGAGCCTGGAAGGCGACCAGGAGAGCCTGACCTGTGATTACTGCAAGTCCATTTACCTGCCCGGGCAGGATGACGAAGGCGTGCGCCTGCTGGGCGAGGCGGACGGCGCCTCCTGCCCCATCTGCGCGGTCCCGCTGATGCACGCCACGCTCGGCCGGCAGCGCATCCGTACGTGCACGCACTGCCGCGGCATGCTGATTCCGATGGGCAATTTCCTGGCGCTGATTGAGGAGTTGAGGGCCGGCCACACCGGCCACGGCGTACCGCACGCGCCCGACCGCAAGGAACTGGACCGCCGGATCGCATGCCCGCAGTGCCATCAACACATGGACACGCACTATTACGGCGGGCCCGGCAATGTGGTCATCGACGATTGCTCGCGCTGCTTCCTGAACTGGCTGGATCACGGCGAGCTGATGCGGATTGTGGAAGCCCCCGACCGCACGTACGGCGAGGAGTATGGCGACGAGCGCGCGGCCTGCCGCGAGGGGTAGCCAACGTATTACTGGCCGGGCTTCAAACGCAGGCGCAGAAACACGTTGAAGCCGCGCGGATGGCTCCCGTAATACGGTTGGATCGCCGCGGGCAGGCTGTATAGGCTGGCGTTGGCGCCGATTCCCGTTTCAACACCGCGGATAAGATGGGCGAAATCGTGAGTCGCCCCGATAGTGTAAGCGCCGATCCGGAAAGTCGAACCGGCCGTGCGATCCAGCTGCGCTTCCAGATCGGGCGTGTCGCTGAACAGCTCGTCTTTATCCACCAGTTCAACCCGCCCAGTCAGAAAATTCCCGCCGCGGATTGGCAGCAGCGATTCCACCAGATAGGAATTCAGATTGTGATGCGTAAAGGTGTCGTGGTCGCGCCCCCAGATCAAGCTCGATGACCAGCTCTCTTCGCTGAGCATGGGCCGCGTGTAATGGAGCGACGCCGTGGAGCGAACCACGTCGCCGGGTTCCAGGCTCTCTGGATGTGACAGCCGGCCGGCTGACACCTGCGCCATCCAGTTGCCGGAAGGCAGTAGCGACAGCCGCCCGCTCCAGGAATCAATGGCCCCTTGCTGGATGGTCCAACGATTCTCGCCCGGTTCCGCGCCGTGAAACCCGCTGGCCTCCAGGCGGAGCCACCGATGCTTCAGCGCGAGCGTCACCACGTCGTCGGCGATGTGCGTGGAATCCTGCCAGTGGTGGCTGATTGTTGCCTGCGGGATTTCGAACGCGGAAGCGCGATGCGGAAAGGCCACCGGCCCCAGCGCCGGGTCGCCCACAGGCGCTATGTAAACTTCCAGAATGGTATCGCTGCCGAGCGGCCGCGCATAGTGCAAACCCAGTCCCATGATGAAATTGTGCGGGTGTTGTCCGTCGACGATCGGCCGGCCGAATGCCGTTTCCCCGGTCTGGAAAAGCTCCGGGTAGAAGCGTCCGGTGATGGTGGCCGGGTCCAGGCTCAACATCACTTGGACCATGACGCTTCCCCTGCCCACGCTGTGTTCGGCCGTCCCCATGAACCAGTTGGACGAGTAAAACTTATCCCCGCCGCGCGGTCCGGATTGCTGGGTGTCCACCAGGAAGGCCTGCCCCATGAGCATCAGGTTCCAGCTTCCGAGTTGCGGCATGAACATCGGCCCCGGCCACGACGCGGGATTCATGCTGGTGCCGGATGACAGATTCATTAAGTACATTCCGCCTTGATTCATTCCCTGCGCCGCACAGGCGCAGGGCAAGAGAACCGTTGTGAAAAAGATCCATCGATAGCGCACGCACTTTTCCTCGTCGAGTCTTCAAAACAGCAGGCAGCGATCAGAGAGGACGCGGTTAGACCCTGAAAATGGCGGATGTGACTGGCTGGCCGGCAAGCGGCGGACCGGTGTTTACCGGGCTTCGGGCGGGAACTGGCGCCACGCCAGCGTACCATTCGGGCGCTTCCGCCGGTACCGCGCCCATGTACTGTGAGACCGGCGCCGCAGCCGGCTGAATGGAGCTTGTGGCAAGGTACGCCGACGGGTGCGTACAGCACGGCGGATTGGCTTGCTGACGATGGTGGCACGGCGCTGGAGCATCGCCCCGTACCGGTGCACACAGCCCCATTGAGCACAGCGTCACGCACTGCGCGCCAGCCGCTATGCAAGCGATCATGAGGAGCGCAAATACGCGGAACCCAGTCTGGTGCACGTTACTTCGATTATCTCACGGGCGGAAGCCGATGCCCTTCAGGACAATCCCCAGCTCGCGTACGTCCGGGGACGCCGTGAACGTGCGGTCCACTTCAATCTCCACCAGCACTTCGGGCGTTGCCGGCAGCAGCGGCGGCGATTCCAGCGTGTAGTCGCCCGGCGCCGCATAGACCTGCGAGGCCACTTCTTTGCCGTCGATGCGCAAGGTCACGCGGCGCGCCGGCGATTGCGCCGGAATCTGGAAACTCACCGCGAGCGCCGCTGCGGTCCCGGGGCTCTTTAGCGCCACCGTGGCCAGACGCGACATCCAGCGGAAGGAATGATCTTCCAGATCGTAGATGCCGCCGGCAATCTGCGTGGCGGCTTCCGGCGCCGTCATGGGCAGATAGGATAGCGTCGGATGGCGCTCCACCACTTCGACCGCGCGCAGGCGGTCGATCACTCCCGTCGATATGCCGAAGGGAAAGAGGTGGTCGAATGAAGCGCTCGAATAGCCGGAGCGCGTTTCCAAACCGATGATGCGCAGCGGGATGCCCGGGCGGATCTCCACCGGCGGGACGACCGGGGCGGTAGGCGCGCTGATCTTCACCGCGCGGCTGAGTTCACCCGAAACAATGATGTCGCCGGCCCGTAACCGCTCGGATTGGCGCAACGGCAGCGCGCCCTGTTGCTCCATATAGTGGCGCAGACCCCATTCGTCGTCCACCCACACGCGGTGATTCTCAATCGATGGCGCGAGCCCGGCGGCGTAGGCGCGCACCGCGCCCCAATGCTGGTAGTTCATGGCGGCCAGCCCGAGGCTCAGCGTCATCTGGATGGCGAAGCCCGCCGCCAGCCAGCGCCGGGGCAAACGCGAAGCCAGCAGCGCCACCGGCGCGGCCATCGGCAGCAGGTAGCGCGCCGATCCGGCGAACAACACCGCCACCGATCCTCCGAAGAAGAGCACGATCCACGCGAGCAGAAAGATGGTCTCCGGCTCGCGCCTGCGCCGCCAGGCCAGCGGCAACGCGGCCGCCGCCAGGGCTGGGAAAACCATGAACCACGAATGGATGAACAGCGCCAGGGCGTTCGAGATCTTCGCTTCGAGCGCCTGGAAACCATAGCTGCGGAAGTAACCGGCCAGCACCGCGGCAGGCATGGCGCCGGTGGTCGAGCGTTCGTAGAGCTGCCACGCCGCAATAGCCGCCGGCGCCGTCCAGATGGTGAGCCAGCGCGCTACGCTCCGGCGGTGAAAGAGCCAGACGTACACCGCCAGGATGGGAGTGAGGAAGACGCCTTGATAGGCCGTCAAGGCCGCCAGAATCATGGCGAGCGCCGCGGGCAGCAATTTGCCGGCGCAGAACAGCGCGACGGCGGCCATCCAGAACGCCAGGAATGGCAGGTCGGTTTCGAGCGAGTTGCCGTTCACCACGAATGTGGGAACGGCCAGAAACAGCAGCGCGGCCCACAACGGCTGCGGCGAGAAGCGGCGCCCGAGCCACCACATGGCCCACGCCGCCATCAGCGAAAACAAAATGTACGCCGCGTGGAACGGCACTTCTTTCACGTCGCCGAAAATCGCCAGCAGCCCGGCCAGAATCCACGCATCCATCGGCGGATGCGAAAGGCCGCGTTGATCCACCGTCTCGCCGCGGAATACGTACGTGGAGTTGTCGGGATGCAGCGGATCGACGAGCGCGTGGGACGCCTCGGCGAGATAAACCGGGTCGTCGCCCTGGATCGCCTGGTTGAGAAACGGAACGCGCAGGAGCAGAACCAGAGCCAGGATCAGCAGCAACGCGGAGCGGCCGGTGGGGGCTTGGTCTCCGGCTGTGATGGCGCTTGTGGGGCAGCCAATCATGGCTGCCGCCGGCTTTCAGCCGGCGTCTGGCTGCGCGCGGGAGTCCTCAGTGTGACCGGCAAGCCGCCTGAAAGGCGGCTGCGGGCAGAATTGCCCGCCCCACGGTGGTGGGCAGCGGAGTTTCTCTGACAAGCGAATGCTACGCCGGCTTCCATCGCAATACCGGCTTGCGCGCGGCGGCCACTTCATCCACGCGGCTGGTGCGCGTGCCGTGGGGCGCCGTTTTGACCAGTTGCGGGTCGGTTTCAATCTCCTGGGCGATCGAGATCATGGCTTCGATGAACTGGTCGATCTCGTGTTTGCCTTCGGTCTCGGTGGGCTCTATCATGAGCGCCCCGTGCACAATCAGCGGAAAGCTCACCGTGTAGGGATGAAAACCGTAGTCGATCAGCCGCTTGGCGATGTCTCCGGTGTGCACGCCCAGCTTGGCCTGGCGGTGGTCGCTGAAGACCACTTCGTGCATGTTGGCCTGGGAGTACGGCAGATCGTAATGCCCTTCCAGCCGCTTGCGGATGTAGACCGCGTTGAGCACCGCGTCCAGCGTGGCATTGCGCAACCCAGGGCCGCCGTGGGCCAGGATGTAAGCCAGCGCGCGCACCAGCACGCCGAAGTTTCCATAGTAAGCCTTCACCCGGCCGATGGATCGCTTGCGGTTGTAATCCCAGGCCCACTTCTTGCCGGTTCGTTTGAGGCGCGGCGCCGGCAGAAATGGCTCCAGCACCTTCTTGACGGCCACCGGACCCGCGCCCGGACCGCCGCCGCCGTGCGGCGTGGAAAATGTCTTGTGCAGGTTGAGGTGCATCACGTCCACGCCGAAATCGCCCGGCCGCGCGATCCCCACCAGCGCGTTCATGTTGGCGCCATCCATGTACAGCATGGCGCCTTTCTTGTGCAGAATCTCGGCAGCCTGGATGATGTTCTCTTCGAAGACCCCCAGCGTATTCGGGTTGGTCACCATCAGCGCCGCCACGTCCTTATCCACGATCTGCGCGAGCGCGCTCACATCCAGCACGCCCGTCGCGCTCGACGGAATGTTCTCGACGGCGTATCCGGCAATCGCCGCCGTAGCCGGATTGGTGCCGTGCGCCGAATCGGGGATCAGGATCTTCTTCCGCGGGTTGCCGCGCTTTTCGAGCAATGCGCGAATCAGCAGAATGCCGGTCAACTCGCCGTGTGCTCCGGCGGCCGGCTGCAGCGTCACCGCGTCCATGCCGGTGATTTCGGCCAGCGCCGCTTCCAGTTGCGCCATCACGGCCATGGAACCTTGCGCCAGCGCCTCCGGCTGATACGGATGCGCCCAGGCCAGGGCTTCCGTGCGGGCCACCAATTCGTTGATCCGCGGGTTGTACTTCATGGTGCACGACCCCAGCGGATACATGCCGTAATCGATGGCATAGTTCCAGGTGGAAAGCCTGGTGAAGTGGCGGATGGCCTCCACTTCGCTGATCTCCGGGAAGCCTTCGATTTCGGCGCGCACGTTGCCGGCGCCCAGGGCCTCGGCCGCGTCGACCGCCGGAACGTCGAGCTCGGGAAGCTGATAGGCCTTCTTGCCGGGCGAGCTCCGCTCGAACACCAGCCGTTCGTTTTGCGAGAGGTGCGGCCTGACTTTCCGGATCATGCCGTCACCCCCGCGGTCCGCAGGATGGCGTCCGCCACTACGTCCATGTCCGCCCGCTTCGTCATCTCGGTCGCGCACAGCAGGACGCTGTCGGAAAGCTCGGGGTAGAAGCGGCCCAACGGCAGGCCGCCGATGATCTTTTTCTTCAGCAACCCTTTGTTCAAGTCGTTTACCGCCTGGCCTGCCAGCTTCACCACGAATTCGTTGAAGAACGGGCCGCTGAAGCGCGGTTTCACTTTCGCCGCCAGGTAGTGCGCCTTGGCCAGGTTTTGCGCCGCCAGTTCGCGCAGCCCCTGCTTGCCGTAGACCGTCATGAACACGGTAGCCATCAGGGCGATGAGCGCCTGGTTGGTGCAGATGTTGGAGGTGGCCTTTTCCCGCCGGATGTGCTGCTCGCGCGTCGCCAGCGTCAGGCAGAAGGCCCGGTTGCCGCGCGAATCCACGCTCTGGCCCACCAGCCGGCCGGGCATCTGGCGCATGTATTTTTCGCGCGTGGCGATGATGCCGGCGAAGGGTCCGCCATAGCTCGGGGAAATCGCGAAGCTCTGCAATTCGCCCGCCACGATATCGGCTTCCGCCGGCGGCTCCAGAATCCCCAGCGATACCGCTTCCGTGAAGACCACCACCAGCAGCGCGCCGCGCGCATGAGCGATCCTCGCGGCCTCCTTCACCTGGTCGGCGATGCCGAAGAAGTTGGGCGTCTGCACAATCACGGCCGCCGTGAAGTCGTCCACCATGCGTTCCAGATCTTCCAGGTCGAGCGTGCCCGTCTCCGGATCGTACCCGAATTCCTTCACCGGCATGCCCTGGTTCTTGGCGTAGGTGAGCAGCACTTCGCGGTATTCCGGATGCACGCTCCGCGCCACCAGCACGCGGCCTTTACCCGTGGCGCGCGCGGCCATCATGGCGGCCTCCGGCACGGCGGTCGAACCGTCGTACATGGAAGCGTTGGCCACGTCCATGCCGGTGAGCTGGCAGATCATGGTCTGGAATTCGAAGATGGTGGTCAGCGTTCCCTGCGCGATTTCGGCCTGGTAGGGCGTATACGACGTGAGGAATTCGCCGCGCGAGACCACCGTATCCACCAGCACCGGCCGGTAGTGATAGTAAACGCCCGCTCCCAGAAACGACGCGTACCCGTTGCCGTTTTCCGCCGCGCGATCCCGGAAATACTGGACGATCTCGTATTCGGAAATACCCGGCGCGAGATGGAGCGGCCGCCCCAGCCTCGCCGGTTCCGGCAGGTGCGCGAACAGCTCTTCGGCTTGCGACACGCCGCAAGCGTCCAGCATCTCGCGGCGCTCGGAATCGGATTTCGGAAGGTAGCGCAACTACTTTTCGGCTCCTATATATGCTTCGTACTCGGCGGCGCTCATCAGGCCCGCCAGTTCCGCCGGCGCGCTCAGCTTGATTTTCACCAGCCACGCCGCGCCATGCGGATCGCTATTGAGAGTTTCCGGCTTTTCCGCCAGCGTCTGGTTGATTTCCGTAACCTCGCCCGAAACCGGCGAGTATACGTCGGAGACAGCCTTCACCGACTCCACCGAGCCGAGCGATTTCCCCTGCTCGATGTGCGTCCCGACTTTCGGCAAGTCGACGTACACGATGTCGCCGAGTTCCTGCTGGGCGTGATCCGTGATGCCGACGGTGCCCGCGTCTCCAACGGCCGCCACCCACTCGTGCTCTTTGGTGTATCGGAAGTTTTCTGGATACATTTCTTATCTCGCTCGCTTGTAAAAGGGAGTTTCCACCGTCACCGCATCCACCGGCTGGTTGCGGATCATGATCTGAATGGATTTGCCGGGCTGCGCGTGTTCCGTGGGAAGGTAGCACAGACCGATGTTCTTATTGAGGGAGGGCGAAGGCGAGCCGCTGGTCACCCAACCGGCCGGCGCGCCATCGATAAAGACTTCGTAGCCCTCGCGGCCAATGCCGCGGCCGCGCATTTCAAAGCCAACCAGCTTGCGTTTAATGCCGCTTTCCTTTTGTTTGAGCAGGGCGGCGCGGCCCACGAAGTCGCCCTTGTCCAGCTTCACGATCCAGGCGAGATCGGCTTCGAGCGGCGAAATGGACGCGTCGATCTCATGGCCGTAGAGCGCCATCTTGGCCTCCAGGCGCAGCGTATTCCGCGCCCCCAGGCCGCAGGGCTTGATGCCGAATTCCTCGCCCGCGCGCAGCACTTCATTCCACAGGCGGGCCGCTTCGGAGGGCGGCACGTAGATTTCGAATCCGTCTTCTCCGGTGTAGCCGGTGTGCGCGATGCGCGCCGCGGCGCCGGAGACTTCGCCGTCCGTGAACCAGTAATACTTGATGGAGCCCAAGTCCACCGGCGTCAGCTTTTGCAGCGTGGCTTGCGCCTTGGGACCCTGGATGGCAAGCTGCGAATACCGGTCGCTCGAGAACTCCACCTCCGCGTAGAAGCGGTTCTGCGAGCGGATGTGCGCAAAGTCTTTCCCCTGGTTGGAAGCGTTCACGCACAGGAAGAAATGGTCCTCCGCCACCTTATGCACCAGGATGTCGTCCACGAAGCCGCCGTGGCCGTAGAGCAGGCCGGAGTAATGGGCCTGGCCCGGTTTCAGCTTGTGGACGCTGTTGGTGGTGACGAAATCCGTCAGATCTGCAGCCTCGCGCCCGCGGATTTCGATCTCGCCCATGTGGCTGACGTCGAACAGGCCCACGCTGCGGCGGACGGCCAGGTGCTCCTCGATGATGCCCGAATACTGCACGGGCATATCCCAGCCGCCGAAGCCCATCATCTTAGCGCGCAGGGCGCAATGGACGGAGTGTAACGGCGTGGCGCGAAGCGGCTGGTCTGCTGGCATGAAGATTCAGGCTAACAGCACCGAAATCGGGGTGTCAAACGATGGTCGCCGGAGTATCGTAGAGAATGAGCGCGCGAAAGTCGATGGGTAAGCGGATCATGGTGGCCGTGGTGGGAGCCGGAATCGGGTCGCTGGTCGGCCTGGCGGTCTCGTTTCTCGGCGCCGGAAATTGGGCGCTGATTGTGGGAGCCGTACTGGGCGCCGTGGTTCCGCTCCTGGTTCTGGGTCCGCCGTCACCATAAGGACTTGCAAACGGCGCAACATGCGAGTACAGTTCCCTAGGAGGATTCATGCCATTCTGTGCGAGTTGCGGTAGTCCCGTAGAGGGAAAGTTCTGTCCCAAATGTGGTGCGGCGATCGATGCGGCCGCTCAGCCGGCGGCCGGGGCGCCGCCTCCCGGCGCTCAGCCCGTGGCGGCCGCTCCGATGGCTGACAACGTGGCGTCGGCGCTGTGCTACGTGCTGGGCTTGATCACCGGCATCGTGTTCCTGGTGATGGAGCCTTACAGCAAGAGCCGCGCAGTCCGGTTCCACGCCTTCCAGTCGATTTTCATGAACGTGGCGGTCATTGCCGTGGATATCGTGTTCACCATTATCTTCAGCATTATCGTGCGGATCTTCTGGACCGTCGGCGTCGGAGGCCTCGGAGGCTTCGGCCTGTTTGCCTCGCTGATGTCGCTGGTATGGTGGGTGTTCGGGCTAGCCTGCCTCGGACTCTGGCTTTACCTGATCATTTCGGCTTACCAGGGCAAAACCGTGGTGTTGCCAATCATCGGGCCGTTCGCTCAAAAACAGGCGGGGGCCTGAATTTCGGGCAACAATCGCGGGGTCACGCGCGTCTTACGAATGTGACCCGAACCCTGCTCGTGATGGCCTTGGCGTGTGCCGCTTCGGCACAGGCGCCGCATATCGCCAACATCAATTTCTACGGCCTCCACCGGGTCACGGCCGAGAAAATCCGGCAGGCCGGACGCATCGAGCCGGGCGGCGGCCTTCCGCCCTCCAAGGGTGAACTCGAAGACCAGCTCGCAACCATCCCCGGAGTGGTGGCAGTGCGCGTGGAAGCGGTCTGCTGCGACGGCAATGCCACGGACCTGTTCATCGGCATCGAAGAGCAGGGCGCCCCGCATGCCGCGTTCCGCTCCCCGCCCTCGGGAACCACTTCCATGCCGCAGGACCTGCTGGACCTGTACCAGGAATTTCTCGGCGCCGTGCAGCGGGCAGCCGTCAAAGGCGCCGCGGATGAAGACATGACCGCCGGCCACGCCATCATGGCGGACCCGGCCGTGAGCGCCATCCAGCAGAAGTTCATCGATTTTGCGGCCGTCCACCTGGATTTGCTCCGCGACGAATTGCGGACCGGCTCGGTGCCCGAAGAGCGGGCCGTGGCGGCCATGGTGATCGGCTACGCGCCCCGCAAGCTGGACGTCGTCAATGACCTGCAATTCGCCATCGACGATCCCGATGAAGCCGTCCGCGCCAACGCCATGAAGTCGCTCGCCGCCATTGCTGTGATGGCGCATCAGCAGCCCGGCTTCGGAATCAAGATCGCGCCCACCTGGCTCGTCGAGATGCTGAACTCAGTGGTGCTGAGCGATCGCGTGGAAGCCACCAGGGCGCTGCTCACTCTCACCGACGGAGGCAACCCCGCCGCGCTGGACCTGGTGCGCGAGCGCGCCCTTGCCTCGCTGGTCGAAATGGCCCGGTGGAAAACGCTGCGCTATGCCCTTCCCCCGTTCCTGCTGCTCGGACGCGTGGCCGGAATCAGCGACGCCCAGACGCGCCAGGACTGGGAAAAGGGCGACCGCGAAGCGGTGATCGAGAAAGCCGGGAGCGCGCCCAGGAACCGCAAACGCTGACTTATGCCTCTCACCCGGCGCCAGGCGATGAGAGCCATGACCGCGATGGCAGCGATGCCAGCCGGCGCGGCCCGCCTTGCGGCCCAGTCGCGCGGCCCCGGCGCCATGCTTCCGCGCGTCACTCCGGCGGTCTGCCTGTACTCGCGCGTGCTGATCGAGATCGGCCAGGTCGATTTGCCCATGGTGATCGGCGGCCTGGGGTTTGACGGCGTCGATCTTTCCGTCGAGCCCGGCGGCCACGTGCCGCCGGAAAAAACCGGAAACTACCTGATGCCGGCTCTCGAAGGCTTCACCGGCCGGGGCATCGACGTGCCCATGATCACCACCGCGCTTACTTCGCTCGAAGACAAAGACGCGGAAAACATCCTCGGCCTCGCCAGCTATATCAAGGTGCCTTTCTTCCGGTCGGGCCATTGGAAGTTCTCGGGCTCCCCTGCCATCGAAATGCAGCTTGGTCTGGTGCAGAGGCAAATCGCCGGCCTGGCGCAGTTGGCGCGCGCCACCAATATGGCGATGGGCATTCACAATTTCGTGGACTTCGACCATAGCCCCGAAGGCGCCGCTGTCGCCGACATCGCCCGCGTCATCCGCCCCATCGACCCCCATCTGGTGGGTTATTGTTTCGATCCCGGCTATGCCACCGCGCAGGGTGGGTCGAACGGGTTCGCAGCGGCTCTCGAATTGGCGCTGCCGCGTCTGAAGATGGTCGCGGTTCGCGATTTCAAATGGGACCGCGAAACCGGCAGTGTGCCCCGCATCCTGCCTTGCCCCCTTGGCGAAGGCGTCGTCGACTGGCCCAAATTCTTCGCCGCGCTGGCCAAAGCGCACTTCGCGGGCCCGGTGTCATTGCACATCGATTACCAGCCGAAGTCCAAGACCGCTGCCATCAGGAAAGATCTGGCCTTCCTCCGCCAGCAGATCGACACGGCCTACAGCATCGGCAAGTAGCTTTCAGTGGGACAGACCATCGGGTTTCGTGGTCTGTCTTTCCTCGCTAACGAACTGACTCAGCTCAACGTAGATTTTCGGCAAGTGTGTAGCTGGTGCTCCGCCCGCCTTTCGGATTGCGGGCCAAAATTCCGCGCTCGACGAGTTGCAGAATGTCGCGGAGGGCTGTGTCCTGCGAGCACTTGGCGAGCTTGGCGTACTTCGATGTCGCGAGCTTACCCTCGAGGCCATCGAGGAGACGGTTGAGTACCAGGCGCTGCCGGTCATTGATCGCGATGCCGGCTATAACATTCCAAAAGCGGGCCTTCGCGAGGACAGCGCTGAGAGTGGTTTGCGCACCATCGATGGCGCGCCCCAGACAGCCGAGGAACCATTCCATCCAGGGCGTGATATCCAATGTCCCCTTCTGCGTTTTCTCCAGAATCTCGTAATAGGCGGAGCGCTCTTGCCGGATCTGCGACGACATGCTGTAGAAGCGTTGCGGGCTCTTTTCAGAACGCGCCAGAGCCATGTCGGCAATCGCGCGCGCAATGCGGCCGTTGCCGTCATCCAACGGATGGATGGTCACGAACCAGAGATGGGCCAGCCCGGCTTCGAGGACCGGATCTATGCCGGCGTCTGCGTTGAACCAGTCGAGGAACGCCTGCATTTCGCCATCGAGCCGTTTCGCCGGTGGCGCCTGGAAATGAACGTGCTCTTTGCCAATCGCGCCGGAGATAACCTCCATCGGGCCGGTGCCGTCGTCACGCCAGCCCCCTGCCCTGATTTTGGTCATGCCGCTGCGGCCCGTGGGAAACAGGGAGGCATGCCACGAAAAGAGTCTCTCGGCAGTGAGCGGCTGGTCGTACTGGCGCGTGGCGTCGAGCATCATTTCAACGATGCCCTCGACATTGCGGTCCGCGGGCTTGAGTGCGCCGATGTCCAAGCCGAGACGCCGCGCAATCGAGGACCGGACCTGTTCGACATCCAATTTCTCGCCCTCGATCTCGCTGCTCGTGACCACGTCGGAGGTCAGGGTTTGCAGCACCGCCTCCTGGCGGAGTTGGAAGCCGAGGGCCTCCATATGGCCGATCAGCCGGCCCTGCTGGTGACGAACGGCGGCGAGACGGTCCCCGAGCTGGTCGCGGCTCCAGGAAAACCTGGGCCAGTCCTTAAGCTCATGGATATACATTCTCCGTACCTTCTGCGGAGATTATAACTTGGAATCACTGTGAAGGGCAAGTATTCGCCGCAAGAGATGCGGAGAATAGGCCGTGCAAACGCCGCAAGGGCCAATACCGTTCCCATAGCGGGGTGGGCATCCGGTTTGATGCCACTTCTCC
>Ga0181536_10000709_pt1 | contig 39975 bp, 30 predicted proteins | sample PEATcosm2014_Bin_41_FD_121105 | JGI IMG/M metagenome (GOLD analysis project Ga0181536, IMG submission 121105) | Peatland microbial communities from MTU Mesocosm Facility, Houghton, MI, USA - PEATcosm2014_Bin17_60_metaG | ecosystem: Environmental > Terrestrial > Soil > Wetlands > Peat | place...
ACCAAAGATGATGAAGACGCGCCTTTGTGGGGCGGGCGCCCTCGCCCGCGGACCGGCGCCCTCGCCGGTCCACCGGACGCAGGCCGGCGGGCTCGAGGTGCGTCTTCAACGGAGCGGTTTCCCCAAAACGGTTAAGCACCCGGAGGGGCTTGGACGCTGCGTCCCGGTTCGCCGTCGACGCTCCTGAGCTGCCTCCAGAACCCAATCTGGGAAGTTCGAAAATGCGGGACTGAAGGCCCGCGCCACGTCCCCAAGTAGTCTGCGTTGCACGGTTAGGCACGTTTGGTGGAGAATCGTGGAACGTCTCGGAGTCCGGCAGCGCCTGCGGAGCGACGTCGTTCGCGCCGGCGGCCACTCGCGCATTGTTGGTACGACTGCCATGCTCTGAGATTCGGCCTGCCAGCACCGTGGGCTGAAGCCCACGGCGTCACGCTTTCCAGAGAACCACTGCGCAAGTCACTGATCTAGCGGGACTAACGTCCCGCAGGGCGAACTGAAGTTCGCCCTGCACGCTAAAGCGCGCGCCACGTACCGGAGTCAAGTTCTCCGACATTGGTGACGGCCCGCAGGGTCGTTCGCGCCGAAGCGTGCGCCACTTAGCCAAACTAGTTGGATTTCTCCACCAGCGCCCGCACGGGGATACGGTTTTCGAGAATCAGCCGGCGGATTTGCGCGGGTGTCAACTTGGCTATGCGCCGCACTTCACGGCGCCTCCGGAGCATGCGCGGCAGGAGGCGCAGAGCCGCCAGATCCGCGCGCAGGATCGTCCATGCCAGCCGCAGCTTGTTGGCGAGTCCCGGGAAGCGCGCCATCTCGCCTTTCCCGCCGGCCGCCGCCACGAGGCCGCTCGCGAGGCGTAGCGCGAAGTAATACGGGTTCAACACCAACAGGCTCCAGGGGAATAACTTCGCAGCCAGCAGCACGCGGTTGCGCTCGATCAGGAAGATGCGTTCGGTGGACCCCGCATCGAGGCTGGCGCCGCGATGATGCCGCACCACCGCGTCCGGCACGTACAGGCAGCGCCAGCCGGCGATGCGCCCGCGCAGGCCGAGTTCCGCGTCGTCGGCGAACATGAAGAAGTCTTCGTCGAACCCGCCGATCGACTCCAGCATGGCTTTGCGGTACATGCCGGCGCAGCCATCCGGCCACAGGCAATCTTCCACGCGGTCGTACTGACCCCGATCGATCTCGCCGGTGCCGCGGCCGCGATTCTGGCCATCGGGATAAATCAGGTGCCCGGCTTTATCAATGCGGTCGATGCGGTCCATGCGGTCGACGCCGCGGGGATCTTCCCAGACCAGCACCTTCGCGGCGGCCATACCGATATCGGGCGACACGTCGAAGGCGCGCCGCAGGTTGGCGAGAAAGTCCGGCGCGGCCTCCGCATCGTTGTTCAGCAGCGCGATGAACTGGCCGCGCGCCGCGGCGAAAGCCTGGTTGTTGGCCGCGCAGAAGCCCTTATTGGCCGCGTTGGCGATGACGCGCACGCCGAATTCCGAGCGCGCCATTTCGGCTGAGCCATCGCTCGAGCCGTTGTCCACCACGATCGTTTCGAAGCTGGCGCCGCGCTGTGCGGCGAGCGACGCGAGGCAGGCACGCAGATACTCGCGCCGGTTCCAATTGACGACGGCCACCGAGATATCGGGCGGATTAACGCACACTGCCGGAGAGCGTCCGCAGCGGACGCGCAGACCTGGAAATCTGCCCCACCAGCGGATTCGGCAAGTGATGCGCCGCGTAATACCCCGGCCGCACGCGCTCCACGATCTGCGCCACCGGCCGCTCCAGCACGCCGAAGTAAGGCTGCGGATTCAGGCCGATCCAGAAGGCCCAGATCAGCAGCGGCGCGAAGACGGCGATCTCGCGCCACGACAGGTCGCGCAGCTTGAGGTTCTTCTCCGAAACATCGCCCAGCATGGTGCGCTGGAACAGCCAGATCAGGTAAGCGGCGCCCAGCGCGATTCCCACCACGCCCCAGAAGGCCCAATTGATGGACATCTGGTAGGCGCCTTGCAAGATGGTGATCTCGCCTACGAAGCCGTTGAGCGCCGGCATGCCCAGCGAGCTGAGCGCGGCGATCAGGAAGACGATGGTGAACACCGGCATCACCTTCATCAACCCGCCGTATGCGGAGATCTCGCGCGTGTGCCGCCGCTCGTAGACCACTCCGACAATCAGGAAGAGCATGCCGGTGGAGATGCCGTGGTTGACCTGCTGGATGATGGAGCCGGCGATGCCCGCGGGATTCAGCGCGAAGATGCCCAGCGTACAGAAGCCCAGGTGGCTGACCGAGGAGTAGGCGATCAACTTCTTCCAATCCTTCTGCATCAGGCAGACCGCCGCGCCATAGACAATAGCGATGATGGAGAGCAGCGCCATGATGTTCACGATGGTGGGATTCTTGGCCGACTCCGGCAGCAGCGGGAGGGAGAAGCGCAGGAATCCGTATGTCCCCATTTTCAGCAGGACGCTGGCCAGCATTACCGAGCCGGCCGTGGGGGCCTCGGTGTGCGCGTCCGGCAGCCAGGTGTGGAACGGGAACATGGGAACCTTGACGGCGAAGCCCGCGAAGAACGCCCAGAAGACCCACCATTGCATGCCCGGCGACAGGCTGGTGCGCATCAGATCGGCCAGGTCGAAGGAATACGTTTGGAATTGCGCGTAGTGCTGGGTGTAGAGCGTCAGGATGCCGAGGAACATCAGCACCGAGCCGATCAATGTATAAATGATGAACTTGATGGCCGCGTAGACGCGCCGCTGGCCGCCCCAGATGGCGATGATGAAGTACATCGGCACCAGCACGGTTTCCCAGAAAACGAAGAACAGCAGCAGGTCGAGCGACATGAACACGCCCAGCATGGCGGTCTGCAGCACCAGGAAGGAGGCGTAGTATTCCTTGAGCCGGATCTCGATGGCGCTCCAACTCGACAGGATGGAGAGGAAGCCCAGCACGGTGGTGAGCATCACCAGCAGGAGGCCCAGCCCGTCGATGCCGAGGTGGTAGGAAGCGCCGATGCTGGGAATCCAGGAGGCCTGCTCCTCGAACGCCCAGGTCCGGCTGCGATCGAACTGGAAGACCAGCGGCAGCGACACCAGGAATCCGATGAACGATGCGATATTGGCCCAGAGCTTGATCAGGCGCGGGTTGGACGAGGGCAGGAACAGCAGCACCAGGAGGCCGGCCAATGGCGTAAACAGGACGATCGAGAGAATGTGGTCCATAGGGCGGATTGGAGAGATTATATTAGCACCAAGCTTTCAGCGGTCGGCTTTCAGCTTCGCCCGGGGGTGCTTAACCGTTTTGGGGATTGCTGACTGATGAAAACCGCTCCCTGACGGTCGTGGCTCAGTAATCCTTGCGAAATCAACGCGACTGCTACCGAGCCGCGACCGTCAGGGAGACTGGTCGAGCGGATTGCCGAGGCGCAAAGGCGGAAACTGGAGCACCGCAAAACCGAATCGCGAACCAGGGCGAATCGGCGGCCTGAAAAACGAAAGGGATGGACAGGCCAGGAGGCCTGTCCTACAAATTGCCGCGGCGCGCCTGTTCCCGCTCCAGAGCTTCGAACAGCGCCTTGAAGTTCCCCTTGCCGAAGCTGCGGCTGCCCTTGCGCTGGATCACTTCATAAAACAACGTCGGCCGGTCTTCCACGGGCTTAGTGAAGATCTGCAGCATATAACCCTCGTCATCGCGATCCACCAAAATGCCCAACTCCCGCAAGCGATCGATGGGTTCGTCGATCGGTCCCGTGCGCGCGGTCAGATCCTCATAGTAAGCCGCAGGCACCCGCAGAAACTCGACGCCCTGATCGCGCAGCCTGGTCACCGTGTCGATGATGTAATCCGTGGCCATGGCGATATGCTGCACGCCCGGCCCACGATGGAAATCCAGATACTCTTCGATCTGAGACTTGCGTTTTCCTTCCGCTGGCTCGTTAATCGGAAACTTGACCCTGTCGTTGCCGTTTGCCATCACCTTGGACATCAGCGCCGAATACTCCGTGCTGATGTCTTTGTCGTCGAAGTGCTGATATAACCGAAAGCCCATAATGTCGCGATAGAAATCCACCCAGGTATTCATCTCCCCCCAGCCGACGTTGCCCACCATATGATCGATGTATCTCAGGCCTACCGGCCGCGCCACCGAATCGGCGCCCTCCACCGGCACGAAGCCGGGCAGGAACACGCCGCGATAATTGCGCCGCTCTACGAAGGAGTGAATGGTGTCGCCGTAGGTGGCGATGGCCGATATGCGCACTTCGCCATAGTCGTCGCGCAGCGTCTCCGGCTGTCGCACCTCCCCGGCGCCGCGCCCCGTCGTTTCGCGGAAAGCCGCATCCGCGTCGTCCACCCACAGTGCAATATCCCGCACGCTGTCGCCGTGCCACCGCACATGCTCGGCGACAGGATGATCGGGCACGAGCGCGGTGGTGAACACCAGCCGGATCTTGCCCTGCTCCACCAGCCACGACGCGCAATCGCGCGTGCCCGTCTCCGGGCCGCGATAAGCCGTCAGCCGCATCCCGAACGCAGACCTGTAGAAGTAGGCCGCCTGCCGGGCGTTGCCCACATAGAGTTCCACATAGTCGGTGCCATTCAGAGGCAGAAAATCCTTCTGCGCCTGGGCTTGCGCTTCGGTTAATGTTTGCATAATCGCTCCCCCACCGCCTCCACGCATCGCGCATTGTCCCGATCCGTTCCCGTCGATATGCGAATGCATTGCGGCAACCCAAAAGCCTCCAGCGGCCGCACGATCACGCCCTCGCGCAGCAGCGCTTCCGTCAAGCCGCGCGCTTCCTCCGCGCTCTCGAACGGCAGCATCACGAAGTTGGCGTCGGAAGGAACCACGGCGATCCCCATGCCGCGGAACGAATCCGTCAGCAGCCGCAGCCCGCGCGCGTTCAGCTCCAGCGAGCGATGCAGGAATTCTTTGTCCGTCAGCGCGCCGATGCCCGCGGCCTGCGCCAGTGTGTTGGGCTCGAACGGCAGCTTCACCTTCAGCAGATTGGCGATCAGATCCTCGTGCGCGAATCCGTACCCGATGCGAATGCCCGCCAGTCCATAAATCTTCGAAAAAGTCCGCAGCGTGATCACGTTGTCGTAGCGGTAGTGCATCGAATCCGGATACCGCGGGTTGTCCTTCGCGTATTCGAAATAAGCTTCATCCAGAATGATCAGCACGCGCTCCGGCACGTGCTGGTAGAAGCTGTCGAACTCGTGCCTGGTAAAAATGGTTCCAGTCGGATTATTGGGATTCGCCAGGTAGATGATTTTGGTGTTTTCCGTGATCTGCCCGGCCAGCGCCGGCAGATCGTAGTGCCAGTCGCGATAGGGCACGGTCCGGTACTGCACGCCGCGGGAACGCGCCAGCACCTGGAAGCCGATGAAAGCCGCGTCTGTGGTCAGCACCTCGTCATCGTCGCAAAGGAACGTCCTGATGATGCCGGACATGATGCCCTCCGATCCGCTGCCCGCAATCACGTTTGCCGGTTTCAAATCGAAGTTTTCTGCCAGCGTGCGGCGCAGCTCCAGGCCGCCGTTGGGGTAAAGATTCAGTCCGCCCAATTGCCGCCGGATGGCTTCCAATGCCAAGGGCGATGGTCCCAGGGGATTTTCGTTGGAGGCCAGCTTCGAGACATCGGTCAACCCGTATTGGCGGCGCACTTCGTCGATGGAGCGGCCCGCCTCGTACGGCTGCAGGGACTCGATATATGGCGGAACCAAAGGCATCGGGCTGTCATTTACCATAGTAATTCCGATGACACACGAAGGGGCTGCGGCAAATTGACGCTTCCTGCCACGCTGCGCGCGCTCGGTTATCGCAATTTCCAACTGTTCTTCGGCGGCCAGTTGATCTCGCTGACCGGCACCTGGATGCAGAACATCGCGCAGGCATGGCTGGTCTACCGGCTCACCGGGTCGTCGGTGCTGCTGGGCCTCGTCAGCTTTTCGGGCCAGATTCCGGTATTCCTGCTGGCGCCGGTGGGCGGAATTGTGGCCGACCGTTTCCCGCGCCGGCGCGTAGTGATCGGCACGCAGACCGCCGCCATGCTGCTGGCGTTCATCCTGGCGGCCCTCACTCTCACCGGCGCCGTGCGGATCTGGCATATCTTCGTTCTGTCGGCGCTGCTCGGAGTCGTGAACGCTTTCGATATCCCCTCGCGGCAGGCGTTCTTCGTGGAGATGGTGGGACGCGAAGACCTGATCAACGCCATCGCCCTGAACTCCTCGATGTTCAACGCCTCGCGCATCATCGGCCCGGCGGTCGCCGGCATCCTGGTGGCTAGCATCGGCGAAGGCTGGTGTTTCTTCGCCAACGGCGTGAGCTACATCGCGGTGATCGCCGGGCTGCTACTCATGACGGTGGAACCCCACCGGCCGGCCAAGAAGCCGGGATCGCCGCTGGCGCAGGTGATCGAAGGATTCCGGTTCGTCATCGCCAGCGCGCCGATTCACCACTTGATGATCATGTTGGGCATCCTGAGCGTGACGGGCATGCCCTACGCGGTGCTGATGCCGATCTTCGCCGGCCAGATCCTGCACGGCGGCGCCAAGGGGATGGGCATCCTGATGGGCGCTTCAGGCGTGGGTGCGCTGGGAGGCGCTTTGCTGCTGGCCACGCGAGAATCCGTGAAGGGCCTGGGGCGCTGGGTGGCGATTTCGGCAGGCACGTTCGGCGCGTTTCTGATTGCGTTCGCGGTTTCGCGTTCGTTCTGGCTCTCGTGCGCGCTGCTGCTGCCGGTGGGCTTCGCCATGATGGTGCAGATGGGATCGTCCAACACGCTGATCCAAACCATGTCGCCGGATCGCCTGCGCGGGCGCGTGATGTCGGTCTATTCGATGATGTTCATGGGCATGGCGCCATTCGGCGCGGTATTGAGCGGCGTGATCGCCGCGCGCTGGGGCGCGCCCGCGACCGTGGCCGGCGGCGGCGTCATCTGCATGGTGGCGGCCGCGGCCTTCGGCTGGCGCTGGCCGGGCTTGTGGCCTGAAGCGCGCCGCCTGATCGCCGCCGCACAGATGGCCGGCGGCGTGCCTCCCCAGAGTGCTACCGGCGGCAGCGTGGCCCTAAAGACGGGCGGTGAAGCAGGATGATCCTCCGCCGCGGCTTTTACGCGCGTCACACCGTCGAAGTTGCGCGCGGCCTGCTCGGCAAGATCCTGGTGCACGGCGAAACGTCCGGCAAGATCGTGGAGACCGAAGCCTACCTCGGCGGCGACGATCTGGCCGCGCACTCCGCGCGCGGGCTCACCGATCGCACGCGCGTTATCTTCGGACCGCCGGGTCACGCTTACGTGTACTTCATCTATGGCATGTACGAGTGCCTGAACTTGGTTGCGGAACCGGATGGCCAGCCCGGATGCGTGCTCATTCGCGCCCTGGAACCCGTGGCGGGCATTGAGACGATGCAGCGCCGCCGTCCTGCCGCGCACACCCTCCACGATCTGGCGTCCGGACCGGGGCGTCTCACCCTGGCGCTGGGCATCACTCGCGCGCAGAATGGGGTGGATGTGACGCGCGGCGCGCTCACCGTGCGCACTCCGGCAGACGAGGAGCCGTTCGAGATCGAGGTCACGCCGCGCATCGGCATCCGCCAGTGCGCCGACTGGCCGTTGCGGTTCGCGATCAAGGGGAATCCGTTCGTCAGCCGATAGCTACTGGCGCTCCCACGGATTGAATAGCGGCACGCCCGTAGGCTCGAAATCCGCGGTGTTCCGGGTCATGATATACAGGCCGTGCCGACGGGCGGTCGCCGCGATCAGTCCGTCGTTGGGCTGTATCGTACTACCCGCTTTCTGTGCCGCGGCTGTGAGTTCGCCCCAAATGCGGCAGATCTCCAGATCGATGGGAAGGATCCGGTCGCCATAGTGCCGTTCCAGGGTTTGCAACCAGCTTTGCATGAGGCGCTTCCTCCGGCCGTCTGGCAGGAGCGCCACGTCTTTGGCGATCTTGCCGATCGAGATCGCGCTGACGAACAAATCGTCGCTGTCGAGGTCTCGGATGGCGCGCGCAACGCCCGCGTCCGGTTTCGGGAGACGCAGTTCGGACAGCACGCACGTGTCCAGCAACACTCTCACAATTTCACGCCCCGCATGGGAGCGCGGTCGCGGGTAAGGTCCACTCCTTCCAGGCTGGGACCCTTGGCTGTGAGAAACTCCTTGAACCCCCGGCGCTTTCCGGTCAGCTTCTCGTATTCCCGCTGGGCCACGATGACCACCACATCGCCGCGCCTGCGCACGAACTGGGGGCCTTTGGCTAGAGCTTTGTTCACGACCTCGCTAAACCGATTCTTGGCGTCCGCAAGTTGCCATTCCATAAAGGGCATCCTCCTATCTAGCTAATCTAGCTAGATTATGGCACAGAGCGCACCGCAATGCAAGCTATTCCTGCCGCAGCGCCACCGCCGGGTCGATGCGCGTCGACCGGCGCGCCGGCACGTAGCACGCAAGCAGCGCCAGACCGGCCAACAGCAGCGGCGCGCCCACCAGTAGCACCGGGTCCTCGTGCTGCACCGACGCCACCGAAAAGAACATCCCCGCGAGGGCGCGCATTCCCGCCCAGGCGACCACCAACCCGATGAGCGCGCCTGCCGTCACCAACACGGCGCCTTCCTTCATCACCAGTCCCAGCACGTCGCGCTTCTGCGCGCCCAGCGCCAGGCGAATGCCGATCTCATGCCCGCGCTGGGTCACGGAGTAAGCGGTAACGCCCGCCAACCCGACCGATGCCAGGATCAGGCCGAACGCCCCGATCAAGCCGTACGTCCATGAAGCCGCTTTCAACGCCGACATGAACTGCGCGATCTGTTCCACCATGCTGCGTGCGTTGAACGGTGTGATGGTGGAGTCCATGGCCGATATTACGCGGCGTACCGCGGCGATAGCGTCCACACCGGGTTTGGCGCGCAACATTAGCGTTACGCCGCGTAGCGAGGGCTGCGCGTAGTCGGCCGCGCGCAGCGGGAAGTACACGGCCGGATGCTTCTTGTTAACCACCAGGTCTTCCGTCACGTCATGCACTACGCCCACGATTTGATACACCTGGCGGTCCCCCCCGATCACCTTGGCGCGAAAGTCAACCGTGCCGGGCATGGCCCCGATACCGCCACCGGGCTGGTCGTTGCCAATTTCGAGCCGCTGCCCCAATGCGTCCTGCCCCTTCCACAAAACGCGCACGAGTTCCTGGCTGACGACCACGTTCCGGGCGCCGCCGGCTTCATCTTCCCTGCGGAAGCCCCGCCCGGCGAGAATCGAAATCCCGGCCGTTTCGAAGTAGTGGCGGCCCACAATGTGCCGGGGCGCCCAGTGCATCTCATGCGAATCGCCGGTCCCTTCGCCGGGCGTGGAGAAGGTCACGTCCGGACTCCCATCGATCGCCACCGGAAGCGTGTCGGTCAGGCAGGCGGCGGCGATGGAGGGTAGCCTCTCGACGCGTTCCAACAACTTCTCGAAAAAGGCCGCCGCGCGCTCCGCGGAGTATCCATCGCGCACAGGATCGAGGGAGATCAGATACATATTCCGTGGATCAAAGCCTTCCTGAACCCCCAGGGTGCTCTGTATGCCGAGTCCCATATATCCGGTCAGCAATAACAGAGTGAGCGAAGCCGCCATCTGGCACAGCACCAGCGCGTTGCGCAGGCTCAAGCGGCGGTACTTGCGCAACTGGATGTTGCCGCCTTCCTTCAGCGCCGGGACCAGGCTGGGGCGCGTGGCTTCGAACGCCGGGGCGAGCCCGAAAGCTATCCCGGTCGCCCCGGTTAAAGCTAGCGTGAATAGCATGGCGCGCCAGTCAGGGCTAAGATCGAAGGCGACCGGGATGGGAAACGGCATCCGCACTTGCGAAAGCGCGTGCATGCACCACTCACACAGAAGGAAGCCGGGGATGGCTGCGCCAATGGCTACCAGCATGCTTTCGGTCAGCAATTGGCGAACGAGGCGGGCACGTCCGGCGCCCAGCGCCAGACGCACCGCGATCTCCTTTCGCCGGTCGGCCGCGCGCGCCAGCATCATGTTGGCAACATTCGCGCAGGCGATCAGCAGGACCAAACCGCCCATCACCAGGAAGAACTCCCGGAAGAAAGGCAGGTCCTGTTTGCGGATCGGTATCACCTTGCCCGCGCCGAGCAGCAGCACTCGGCGTCCCTTTTTGTCCCTGCCTTCGTCGCCGTAAGACTGCTGCATCTGCTGCGCAACGGCATCCAACTGCCCCTCCGCGGCCGCCTCGGTGACGCCGGGCCGCAGGCGTCCGGCTATGTGAAACATGGTCAGGTCGCGACGTTCCAGCGCATTGCCTGCCAGTTCCGGCGCCAGGCGGGGGTCCACCGTCACCGGCAGCCACACATCCGCCGCGAACAGCGCAGGCGACGCGCCCAGAAACTCCTTCGGTCCCACGCCCACGATGGCCGACGGATATCCGTTGATGCGCAGCGACTTGCCAATGATAGCCGGATCTGAGCCCAGGTGCTCCCGCCAGAAGCGATCGCTGATCACGACGGCCGGCGCGCGGCCCGGCTGTTCATCCGCCTGGTCGAAGAACCGGCCTAACGACGGACGCACGCCCAGCGTGGAGAAGTACGAGCGAGTGACGAGTTGCCCCCAGGTCCGCTCCCAATTGTGCTGATTGCCCCCGCCACTCGAAACCCCGAACGGCACCGGCGCGACGTAAGCGAACGTGGACGAAAACAGTCCTCCCAACTCGCGGTAGCGCTCGTACGCGGGATACGACGACGGCACCTGCAGGGAAACCAACTGATCGGGATTCGGCACGCCCGGCAGATCGCGCAGCATTCCGTTCAGCTCGCTGTAGGCGCAAGTGGCGATGCAGATGCCCAGGCTGAGCGAGATCAGCGCGACGGCTGTGAACCCCGGCGATCGGGCCAGCATGCGCAACCCATAGCGGACATCCTGCCGCAACTCGGCCAGATGTTCGGCGGGCACGCACAGGGCGATATCCAACAGAAGGCGCAGCAACCCGAGCACGCCGTGACGCCGCCAGATTTCGTCGATCGCCTCTTCGGTCACCTGCGCCAGTTCGTCGCCGTATGCGTTCTTGAATTCGTAGGGAAACGCTCCGGCCAGGGCGCGGTAGAGCCGCAGGGCGATCTCGGCCGGGCGGTCCGATGGATACGTCATGATTCAGCTCTCCTTTCCCGCGCTCCACGCTTGGCGTGGATCACGCGGACCAGGTCTTCGAGTCTTTCGCTTTCGGCCGCCAGCACGCGCCGGCCGAGCCGGGTGAGCCGGTAATAGCGGCGGCGTGCATCGTCTTCTCCGGGCGCCGGGCGCGCGGCGGATTCTTCGATGAGATCCTCATCCATCAGCCGCTTGAGTGTGCCGTACAGCGTCGCCGGCCAGAGCCGCACCTTGCCGCCGGTGCGCTCCAGGACCTCCTGCATGATGCCGTAGCCGTGCTGCTCCTGGCCGTCGAGCGACAGCAGGACGTGGAACCAGTGCGGCTTGAGGGGGAGAAAGTCTTTGGGATTGGCAGGCATGGATCTATATCAATCGATATATATACTGCCGAGGACCGAAAGTCAAGCGAGGCACCGTCGAAATAAACACTGTGGGGCGGCCAATCGTGGCCTGGGGTCCCCTCTGGGGACGCCTCTCAGGCGGCCAGCGCCGGTTGAAAGCCGTCCCCAAAGGGGACCCCGGGCAGAATTGCCCGCCCTACGGCCGCGTTGTGCGACGCGGTAAGCCAAAGCACAGGCGCGCGGACCGCCGCGGACGATGTGGGGCGGACTCTGAAGCCCGCGCGGAGCTCTTAGCTCCACATTGCCGGGGCGAGTAACGTCGGGGCGGGACTGGGAACCACCCGCCGACTCACACCAACCCCAGCCAGCCCAACGCCCCGCGCGTAGCGCCGCGCGAGAGCGGCTGATCCACCGCCGGATCCCAAGGCCGCTCGCTCAGCACCATGCGGCCCGTGAAGGTCGCGCCGCGATCGTACGATACCGCCATGGCCAAATCCACCAGCGGTTCCCCGCCGGGAGTCTTGGGACCGTATTCATAGAACGCACAGCAGATCTCGCCGCCCGCGGTGACGATCAGATGCGGCTGGAACTCATGCTGGCCGGAGCCTGCACCGCGAACCAAAGGCTCCCCGGCCGGTGGACCTTGCCACGTCCGGCCGCCGTCCAGCGAGTGCCGATGGTAAAGCCGGGCGCGCCCTTCGCGGTCGTCCGCCCATACGCAAAGCGCCACGCCATCCTGCGCGATGTAGGTGACCGGCGCCGTTTCCGGAAACCCGTCCTGCACGCCGACGATCCCTTCGGCGACGGTCACTGGCGCACAAAACGTTTGCCCTCCGTCCGCGGATTCGACCGTCAGAATACTGCCGCCGGATGGACCGGTCATCCACGCCACATGTACCGCGCCGCCCGCATCCACCAGCACTTCGGGATTGAAACACAGCCCGGGGAGTAGCGGCCCGGGCCGGCCATGCCCTCTGCCGCTCCAGGACTGTCCATCGCCGGAACGTGCGAAGCACAGCGTATTGCCCGTATCGGCGGCCAGATAAACGCTGCCCCGGAACGGGCTCGCCGGGTTGAGATCCGCGGCGATCGAGTAGACGCACTCGGCGGCTCCCTGCAGCACCACCGCCGGGACGCGCCAGTGGATGCCACCGTCTTCGGAACGGTAGACCACCAACGAAGCGCGCGAGCGGTCCCGGTCCGGAGCCAGCGCCGCGAGGTTCAGGGTACCGCGCGCGTCCATCGCCAGCACCGGTCCCACTACGCCCGCCCATTCCTTTTCCACGGGCAACGGCCAGGATTCCCGCCAGGAGGCGCCGCCATCGAAGCTCACGCGCGCGGAAATAACCGGCACCCCGTCCGGTAGCCTGACCTCTTCGACGCCCACAATATGCTGGGAATCGAGCGGGTTGACCAGCAGCGCGGATGCGTTCCGCGCGGCGCCGGGGCCTTTGCGCTTGGGGCCGCGTTTGCTTGCCGGCTTCACGGTTTCGGTCATTATGCCCGGCCAATTCTTATTATATTCTCGCGCAGAGTCGGCATATTGTTTCCTATATTGTGTGCGCAACCGGGCTGGTTCGCGCCATTAGTGTCTCGCTTATTGCGAATTCAGGAGATGCTGGAAGCCGGGCGGCCCGATTGTTAACCTTTTCGGATTTGTCTGACAACGCTCAGCCATCGCCTGAGTCCAGCCTGCCAGCCCGCGCCGGCCGCAAATGTTATGATGACCCCTGACTGCCATGCAACCAACGCGTCCCCTGGCCCTGATTACCGGCGCTTCGAGCGGTATCGGCGCCACTTTCGCCCGCCAACTGGCCGCGCGCGGCTACGACCTGGTGCTGGTTGCGCGCCGCCGGGACCGGCTGGAACAGGAGGCCGGCGCGATCCAAGCCGGCCATTCCGTGCAGGCTGAAATCCTGCCGGCCGACCTCACCCGCGATGCGGATTTGAAGGCCGTCGAAGATCGCATCGCCGCCGCCCCGAATCTTGAATTCCTGGTCAATGACGCCGGATTCGGCATCGCTGGGCGCTTCTTTTCCGCTCCCTTGGACGGTCAGGACCAGATGCACCGGCTGCACGTTCTGGCGCCCATGCGCCTGATGCATGCCGCGCTCCAGGGCATGGTCGCCCGCGCGCGGGGCAACATTATCAATGTGTCCTCGGTTTCGGGCTTCGGACAGAACCCCGGCAGCGTCAGCTATTCCGCGACCAAAACCTGGATGAGCAGTTTCACCGAGGGCATCTACATGGAGCTGAAGAGCATCGGCTCGCCCGTGCGGGTGCAGGCGTTGTGCCCCGGCTTCACGCTCTCCGAGTTCCACGACACCATGCATTTGGACCGCACCTCGATTCCCGCCTGGATGTGGATGTCCGCCGATGAGGTGGTGGACACTTCCCTGCGCGCTCTCGACCGCGGCCAGTTGTTCGTGATTCCCGGCTGGCGCTATCGCCTGCTGGTCTTCGTCATGCGCGCTTTGCCGCGGCCGCTGTATCGCTCGCTGGCCATCAAGTACGCGCGAAAAACGGGGCGGGACAGGTAACGGCGGCCACTACTGGTGATTCGGTAGTTTATTGACCCGGCTGGCGTTTCGCGGCACAAATGTGGGTGCCGTGAACGGCTGGGATTATAATCGCATTTGGTCCACCGCCGATAAGCAATATGTGGATACGCACCCCAAGCAGATGGGCTTCTCATTCGAGGATGCTGTGACGAAGCCCGCAAACATGCGATTCCGTCTGGAAACCGAGAGCGAGGTGGTTGCCGCCGCGGTTGCGCTCGGAGCTCTCCGCTCGACCGATCTCTCACCGGCGGAAATGGCGCTCGTCCGCCGGGCTGGCGACCTTCCGGCCTCGACAGCAGAGCAACTGAAGCGCGACATTGGCCGGAAACGCGATCCGCTCGGCGACGCCTTCGCGGTGCTGCGGACGCCCGCGAAACGCCGCGAACAGGGCGCTACGTATACTCCTTCCGCGATTGTGGAAGCTATGGTGAATTGGGCGGCGGCTCAGGCCGGCGCCGCTTCCGAGCCGGAACGCGTCGTCGACCCCGGCGTGGGTTCCGGACGATTTCTCCTCGCGGCCGGCCGCAAGTTTCCCAAAGCTGAGTTGATCGGCATCGACATCGACCCCGTGGCCACATTGATCGCCCGTGGCAATCTGGCGGCGGCCGGATTTGAGAACAGATCGCGGATCCTGGTTGCCGACTACCGCGACGTAAAGCTGCCCCTCGTGACGGGAAGGACTCTCTACCTGGGCAACCCGCCATATGTACGGCATCACCTCCTCCCGGCTAAATGGAAACGGTGGCTCACCACGGAAGCGCGCGGCCTGGGGTACCGCGCCAGCCAACTTGCGGGGCTGCATGTACACTTCTTTCTGGCCACCGTGCTCGAAGCCAAAGCAGGCGATTTCGGGTCGTTCATCACGGCAGCCGAATGGCTCGATGTCAACTACGGCCGACTCATGCGCGCGATGTTCTTGAACGAACTGGGCGGGCAAAGTCTCACCGTAGTGGAACCTACGGCCCGGCCGTTTGCCGATGCCGCCGCGACCGCCGTCATCAGCACCTTTCAAATCGGGTCGAAGCCCAAGAGCATTCATATCCGGCGGGTCGATCATGCCAGCCAGATAGAGCCGCTCCAAGGTGGACTGGTGTTGCCTCGGGACCGGTTGGAAAGCCAGGCCCGCTGGTCGCACCTGACACGGCGCACCAAAGCTGCTCCGCCCGGCTTTGTGCAACTTGGCGAGCTCTGCCGGGTTCATCGCGGCCAGGTAACCGGAGCGAACCGGGTGTGGATCGCGGGAAAGCATAGCTTGGGATTGCCCGCCGGCGTCCTGTTCCGCAGCGTAACGAAGGCCCGCGAACTATTCCAGGCAGGGCGCGCCCTAGCCGATCGATCCTGCCTCCGCGACGTCATCGACATTCCCGTCGATCTCGCGGTGTTCGATCTTGAGGAGCGCAAAGCGATCGACCGCTTCCTGAGACTCGCAAAGTCAGCCGGCGCGTCTGAAGGCTACGTAGCGGAAAACAGGAAGGCCTGGTGGTCGGTCGGGCTCAAAGCGCCGGCGCCGATTCTCGCTACCTATATGGCGCGCCGGCCGCCCGCATTCGTCCGCAACCTGATCGATGCGCGGCACATCAACATCGCCCACGGACTTTACCCTCGCGAGCCGCTGGCATCGGAGGTCCTGGACCGGCTGGCTGCATATCTCGCCAATGCCACCGATGTACGCCACGGGCGGACCTACGCGGGCGGGTTGACGAAGTTCGAACCCCGCGAGATGGAGCGCCTTCTGGTTCCCGGACCTGAACTGCTCTTGCAGGCGGAAGGATGATCGCTCCGCCCAGATGGACCGACGAACAACTTGAGGCCGGAATACGAGTCGCGACCGGCATCTTCCGCCGCCAGCGCATGCACGAGCCGTTGGAATCGTATCTTCAGGCTTTCGCACATTACGAGGCCTTCGTCGGCAAGCTTCTCGCAACCAGCGCCGATTTGACGGAAATGGATCGCCGCGCAACCGAAGTTTTGACGAATCCGAACCTTCTGGAAGCCTTCCGGTATTTCGCGGGCCCGCCGTTGTCCGCGGACGATCTCAAGACCTTGAGCGAAAGTGTCCTGAGCCCGGCCCGTCTGCGCAAAGATCCAGCCATGGTGCGTCGTATTGTTGACATCGTGCGCATGGGACTCGATCGCCGCCGCTTCCCTTGGATCTCTGAAAACCGCGAACCCACCGGGGAGGAGCGCGCGGCGGCCGTATTGGCATCCGCCGCGCTGATGGCTGCTCGAAGCGTGGGAACGGCCCGGCGCCATGAGGGCAAGGAGGCACAGGAACTCATGGTCGCGAGCGCACTCAGCGGCGCCGGTCTGAAAAGAGTCGATACCAGAGCGATACCGACACTCAACCTCGCCCCCAACGCCGGCGAGTTCTGCAGGGAAAGCGTGTTGGGCTCGCGCAAAGCGGACATCGTCGTGCGCCTCTGGGATCACCGCATCATGCCGATCGAGTGCAAAGTGTCGAACTCCGCCCTGAACTCGATTAAACGCCTCAATAACGATGCTGCCGTGAAGGCCGAGACCTGGACCAAAGATTTCGGCACGCGCAACATCGTGCCCGCCGCGGTGCTCAGCGGGGTTTACAAGCTACGGCATCTCTCGGATGCCCAGCAGCGTGGCTTGGCGCTCTTCTGGGCGCACGACCTTCAGGCGCTCGTGTCCTGGATCGCACAGACGCACTAAACCCGTGCTTACGCCGCATACCGGATGACCTCGAGTTCCGTGGATCCATCCACGGAAGCGAGAAGTTCGTCGACGCGCAACATCGTTGCCTGCTCCAACTCCGTGTCACCGCACTGGTCGCACTGAAGTACCGGGAGCGATTTGAGGATCACAATCGACGAATCGCCGATCTTGAAAGGCAGATCTGTGACTCGCCGTTCCAGCAGTCCCCCGCAAATTCGGCATCTCATCTTGTCCTCCTAACGCGTAACCCATTGTCCCACTCGCCAGGGCGGGGAACGTACATCGTAACGATCCGGATATTCTCGCCCTCTACATCCGTGGCAATCTGGGCATGGAAAACAACCCCACCCGACTCGCCCCTCACGAGAAAACTGGGCAAGTATTTGTCCTCCGTGTACGTTTCGATGACCTCCAGCGTCGCAACTGCGCTGCGAACGATTTCGGCCGTCAGTCCGCGTTGTTGAAGGCGCATCGTCACGTGGTACGTCCAGCGGACGCGTCCACTGAAAATGCACTGCTTGATGAACGCAAGTGGCGCATCCGGTTGAGCCCTTGACAAATCCAATTATAGAACGTCGCGCCGCCGAATCAGCAGCCGTTCAACCCGCACAACCGCCCCCGCCACCGCTACAATAAAAAAGTGACAGGTCACGACATCCAACAGCGCTTCCTCGACTTCTTCGCCGCGCGCGGCCACCGCGTGGTGCGCAGTTCCTCGTTGGTCCCCGCGAACGATCCCACCTTGCTGTTCACCAACGCCGGCATGAACCAGTTCAAGGACGTCTTCCTGGGCCTCGAAAAGCGCGACTACTCCCGCGCCACCACCTCGCAGAAATGCGTGCGCGCGGGCGGCAAGCACAACGACCTGGAGAATGTCGGCTACACCCGCCGCCATCACACCTTCTTCGAAATGCTGGGCAATTTTTCGTTCGGCGATTACTTCAAGGCCGAAGCCATCGAATACGCCTGGGACCTGGTCACCAAGGACTATGGCATGCCCAAGGATCGCCTCTACGTCACCGTCTTCCGCGAGGATGACGATGCCGAGCGGCTCTGGCAGAAGGTCGCCGGCGTGCCCCAGGAGCGCATCTTCCGCTGCGATGAGAAGGACAATTTCTGGCAAATGGGCGACACCGGTCCCTGCGGCCCGTGTTCCGAGATTCACTACGACATGGGTCCCGCCGCCTCCGAACCGGGCCACGAACACGAAGCCTTTCCCAGCGACGCCGGCGGCCGCTTCGTCGAAATCTGGAACCTGGTCTTCATGCAGTTCAACCGCGATTCGAGCGGCGTCCTCACGCCCTTGCCGCGGCCGTCCATCGATACCGGCATGGGGCTCGAGCGCGTGGCGGCGGTGCTGCAAGGCAAGCTGTCAAATTACGATACGGACCTGATCTATCCCATCATCGCCCGTGCCGCCGACATGTTTGGCGTATCTTACGGCGCGGATGCGCGCGTCGATACGGCGCTGCGCATCGCGGCCGACCATTGCCGCGCGACCACTTTCCTGATTCACGACGGCGTGCTGCCCTCCAACGATGGCCGCGGCTATGTGCTGCGCAAAATCATGCGCCGCGCCATGCGGCACGTCCGCATGATCGGCGTCGAAGAGCCCTTCCTCTTCAAGCTGACCGGCACTGTAGCCGAGTTGATGAAGCCCGCCTACCCCGAGCTGATGGAGAGCGTGCAGCGCATCGCCCGCATCGTGAAGGACGAAGAGCACCGCTACGCGACCACGTTCCTGGTGGCCGAGCGCGTCTTCAACGATGAAGTGAAATCGCTGGCCGGGCATGTGATTCCCGGCGCGGTCTCCTTCAAGCTGTACGACACCTTCGGCCTGGCGCTCGACGAGCAGGAAGACATGGCGCGCGAGCGCGGGCTGGCCATCGACCGCGAAGGCTTCGACCGCGAGATGGAGCGCCAGCGCGAGCGCGCCCGCGCAAGCTGGAAGGGTGCGGAGAAGGGCGCCATCGCCCCCGCCTATCAGGAGCTTGTCGAGCAGGGCCGCACCAAGTTCCTGGGCTACGAAGAGCTGGCCGCCGCCTCGCGGGTCGAGGGCCTGCTGGTAGAGCGCGAGCTGCGCGACGAGATCGGCCCGGGCGTGGAAGCCGAACTGGTACTCGATCGCACGCCATTCTATGCAGAGACCGGCGGGCAGGTGGGCGACTGCGGCAGCCTGTTCGCCCTGAACGGCGATAAAGTCGCCGACGTGCAGACGGCTTATCCGCCGGTGCCGGGCCTCACCGTACATCGCATCGTAGCCACCGCGCCCATCCGCGTGGGCGACGAGTTGCGCGCGGAAGTGGCCCGGCCGCTGCGCCTCTCCACCATGCGCAACCATACCGCCACGCATCTGCTCCACGCCGCGTTGCGCCAGGTGCTGGGCACGCATGTCAAGCAGGCGGGCAGCGTCGTCGAGCCGCCCCGGCTGCGTTTCGATTTCACCCACTACGCCGCCATGGATAAGGCCGAAATCGAGGAAGTCGAGCGGCTGGTGAACGGGCAGATCCTGCGCAACAGCGGCGTCGAAACCAAAGTGCTGCCGCTCGAACAGGCCGTGGCCACCGGCGCTATGGCCTTGTTCGGCGAGAAGTACGGCGACCAGGTGCGCGTGGTTTCCGTGCCCGGCTTCAGCAAGGAGCTTTGCGGCGGCACGCACGTCGAACGCACCGGCGATATCGGCGTCTTCAAAATCGTTTACGAAGGCAGCATCTCGGCGGGCGTCCGCCGCATCGAGGCGGTAACGGGCGAGGGCGCCGTTCGCCAGTATCAGGAACTTACCGGAACCCTGCACCGGCTCTCCGAATTGTTGAAAGCCTCCGAGCCGGAACTGGTCGAGCACGTGGAAAAAATGCTGGCCCGCGAGAAAGCCCTCGAACACGAGAAGCGCGATCTTCGCAGCCAACTGGCGCATGCGGCGGCGGGCGGCCTGGAGAGCCAGGCGCACACCGTAAACGGCTCCCGGGTGCTCGCGGCCCAGGCGGATGCGCTGGATCGCCACCAGATGCGTGAGTTAGTAGACGCCTTGCGCAACAAGTGGGGCAGCGCCGTGGTGGTGTTGGCCTCGGTCGAAGATTCCACCGTGTCCATCGTCTCCGCCGTGACCAAAGATCTCACCTCCAAAGTGCACGCCGGCAAGCTCGCCGCCGCGCTGGCGCAAGCCGTCGGTGGCAAGGGCGGCGGCCGCCCCGATATGGCGGAGGGCGGCGGCAAAGATCCCGCGGCTTTGCCCGCCGCGCTCGAGCGCATTTCCGCCGAAATCGAGAGCAAACTGTGACCGGGACCGTGTGGGACGGGCAGTGGGACAGGCCTCCTGGCCAGTGGGATAGGCCTCCTGGCCTGTCCTTCGACGCAGTCGTAGTCGGCGCGGGCCCCACCGGCCTGGCTTGCGGCATTGAGCTGCAGCAGCGCGGCATCCAAACCGCGTTGATCGAAAAGGGTTGTGTGGTGAATTCCATCTATCACTACCCGACCAACATGGTCTTCTTCACCACACCCGAACTGCTCGAAATCGGCAACATTCCCATGACCAGCCTCAACGAGAAGCCCAACCGGCATGAGGCGCTCAAGTACTATCGCCGCGTGGCGGATCATTTCAAGCTGAATATTCACGATTACGAACGCGTTACGGATATCGCCGGGCAGGATGGCGCGTTCCAGGTGTTCACTACCGACCGCCTGGATTGTCATCATACTTATACCGCGCGCAAAGTAGTCCTGGCGACCGGGTACTATGACGTGCCTAACTTATTGCACGTTCCCGGTGAGAATCTCAGTAAGGTTCTTCACTATTACAAGGAGCCACACCCGTACTATAACCACGACGTGGCGGTGGTCGGCGCCAAGAACTCTGCCGCAATCGCTGCATTGGAACTGCTTTGGACCGGCGCCCGGGTTACACTGATCCACCGTGGTGCTGCGATCTCCGAAAAAGTGAAGTACTGGATCAAGCCCAATATTGAAAACCGTATTAAGAGCGGAGAGATCCAGGCGTATTTTAATTCACAGGTTGTGAGAATCTGGCCCGACTCCATGGTCCTCTCCACGCCGCAGGGCGAAGTTGTTCTCAAAAACGATTTCGTATTTGCGTTGACGGGCTACAGTCCCGATCTCAACTTCTTGAATTCCATAGGCATTACGCTCGATCCCGAGACGCAGAGGCCGCGCAGCGATCCGCAAACGCTGGAAAGCGAGCGTCCCGGAATCTACCTGGCGGGCGTCATCGTGGCGGGCATGCACACCAACGAGATCTTCATCGAGAATGGACGCTTCCACGGCAAGCAGATCGCCGAATCCGTCGCGGCCAAACTCTTCGCCTGAAACATTTGCGCCGCAAGTCTCACTATCCTACGTGCGCACTCGGATCGGCGCAGGTTTTTACCTCACTGGATAGTTTGAAACCAGGAGGCATGTTTTTGTATCTAACCAAACTGAGGGGTTGCGGCTATGTTAAATAATCTGATGAATGTTTTATTTGGATGCTCTCACCGCAGGACCACGTTCCCCATCACTCCCGCGCGGAGATCTGGTTTCTCACCGGCGCCCGGTCTGCGCCACTCTACCTATGTCGTCTGTCTGGATTGCGGCAAAGAGTTTGGTTACAACTGGACCGAGATGCGTGTCGGCGAGCCAGTTCCTGCTGCCGCAACCGCCGAAGCTGCATTTTCCACGGCGCAGCGCTAGTAGGACAGGCCTCCTGGCCTGTCCCTTTGGCCTGTGGTTCTAACTCGGCTCACGCATCTGCAGCGAAAAAAACTCCGCTATATTTTCGCCTGCAAGCTGCGTGAAGCTCTTGTCCAGGTAAGAGCGGATGGATACGTAGCACTCGCCGCAAGTGTTGTGCGCCGTGAATTCGCGCACCATGCGCTCCCGCGCCTCGAGCGGGAATTGCTGGAACTGCATGGAGCACGGCTGCAGCATGCCGTCGCTCCGCACCACCAGAAATCGCAGGCCCGCCTTGCAGCCCGGCGCGCCGCCCTCCGCGAAGTACCGCCGGGTCGCGTCCAGCGTGCTCCTCGAGTTGACGATCCAGTTGCTCTCATCGCGCATCCGCTCGACCAGGTCCAGACCCTCATTGAGCGACCGCAGTTGCTCAGGCGTCTTCAAACAGTAGTCGCGCGAGCCCGTGCGCCTGGGCGAGTAAGCGCTGTAGCAGAGGTTAACGCCCCACTCGCGCGCCTTGCCGGCGATCGCCGCAATCTCGCCCACGTTCGCGCTGGTGATGCAACTGTTCAGCACGATATCGTCGTGGCCCAGCCGCGCCAGCCGCGGCACAATCTCGCTGAGATGCTTGTACAGCCCCGGATGCATGCGGAAATCGTCGTGCCGCTCGTCGGGAAAATCCAGGCTCACCGAAAACTGATCCACGCCCGCCGCATGCAACTCCAGGTAGCGTTCCTCCGTCATCAGCGACCAGTTCGATACCAGGATGGTATACGGCACCCGGCCGCCGCCCTTGATCTGGCGCACGATTTCGGCCAGATCGTCGCGCATCATCGGCTCGCCGCCCGAAACCTGCACCACGCATGGCCGCAATGCCTCCATGTAGCGCCGGTATTCGTGCGGCCGCAGATTGGCGCTGTCGTCCTTTGGACCGCCGTGATCGCAGTGGTGGCAGTAACAGGTGCAGGAGTCGGTAACCTCGAACGAGACCACGATGGGGCGCTCCGCGATCCAATTCAACGATCCGCGCCCGATGATCTGGCTCGATGCAATCAATGAGACTTTGCGCACGGTAGGCCCACCCAAATGGTATCTAACCAGCGCCATGCGCCGCTACCCCGCGCCACCGCACCCTGCCAACCCATCCGATCCGGAATCCTGATACCATCCGGTCCATGTTGATCCTCGCCGCCATCCTCGCCATCTTCGTCTACGGCATGATTGCCGCCATGCTGGGCACCATCCTGCCCGACCTCTCCGCGCGCTTTCACCTCACCCCCAGCCAGCTTGGCCAAATCGCATTCGCCCAGGCGCTGGGGCTGATCATCGCGTCCATCGGCGTCGGTCCGCTGATCGACAACGAAGGCAAAAAGATCGGCCTTGTGCTGGGCCTGGCGCTGATCACCCTGGCGCTCTTCGCCCTGCCCCAATCCAAAGGCTTCCGCAGCATCATGGTGTACCTGTTCCTGCTGGGCCTCGGGGGCGGCATCATCGTCACCGCCGCCAACGCCCTGGTGAGCGACATCAGCCAGGACCGCCGCGCCTCGACGCTCAACCTGCTGAATCTCTTCTTCGGCCTCGGCGGTCTGGCCACTCCATTCCTCTCCGCAAACCTCCTGCACCGAAATTCCATCCGGCTCTGCTACACTGTGGCCACCCTCACAGCCGTTACGCTCGTGATCCACATTCTCACGCCCATGCCCCCGCCCAGCGGCGCGCGCAGCTTCGACTTTTCCGATGTTGGCCCCGTTCTGGGCAAGCCGGTGCTTTTCCTGCTGGCGCTGTTTCTGTTCTTGTACGTGGCCTGCGAAGTGGGTGTCTGGAACTGGCTGGCGCAGCACCTGATCGCGCAGGGCATCCCCGAATCGCGCGCGCTGAATATTCTATCGCTCGGTTTTGCGCTCGGCCTTCTGATTGGCCGTGTGGCCGTCTCGCCCATCCTGATCAGCGTGCCCGCGCCCCGCGTCACCCTGGCGGCCGCCATCCTGATGACCGTCACCACATTTCTGATGCTCAAGACCAGCAATCCCACCACCGCCTGGATTCTGGTGTTTTTGGCGGGTATTTCTATGGCCCCGGTCTTCCCCACCACGCTCGCCATGGTCGGCGACGCATTCCCGCGCATGACGGGCACCGCCATGGGCGTGGTCATCACCATGGGCTGGTGCGGCTTGGCTGTGAGTTCGCGCATCATCGGCGCCATCGGCGGCGGCGATCCCAAGCGCCTGAAGAAAGCGCTTCTGTTGATCCCGTCGGCCTCGGCGATCATGGTTGTGGTGGCCGTGGCCATCCGCCCCATGCTCGCCGCCAGGTAGGACAGGCTTCCCAGCCTGTCCGTTGATCCGTCCCATGCGCCTAACCTGGCTCTTCCTCCTGCTGACGCCGCTCGGCGCGCAACAATACGACCTTGTCATCCGCAACGGCCGCGTCATCGATCCCGAAAGCGGCCTCGACGCCATTCGCCATCTGGGCATCTCCGCCGGCAGGATCGAGGCCGTCTCCGCCGCCCCGCTCGACGGCCGCGCCACGATCGACGCCACCGGCCTGGTGGTCGCGCCCGGCTTCATCGATCTCCACTCGCACGGCCAGGACGCCGAGAACTACCGCTACAAAGCCATGGACGGCGTCACCACCGCGCTAGAAATGGAAGTGGGCGTGGCCGATGTGGATGCCTGGTACGACAAGCGCAAGTCCCAGACCTTGATCAACTACGGCGCCTCCATCGGCCACATCCCCGTGCGCATGCGCGTGATGCACGATCCCGGCGCCTTCTTGCCCACCGGCGATGCGGCCCATCGCGCCGCCACCGATGCCGAGATCGCCGAATGCCGCCGCCAGATCGAGCATGGCCTCGCCCGCGGCGCCATAGGCGTCGGCATGGGCCCGCATTACACGCCCGCCGCGTCGCGCTGGGAAATCCTGGAGATGTTCCGCGCCGCCGCGCATTCCGGCGCCGCCTGCTTCGTCCACCTGCGCAACGCCAGCGACGAAAGCGTGGCTGCGCTCGAAGAGGTGATTGCCGCCTCCGCGCTCACCGGCGCTCCCGTGCACGTCGCCCACATCACCAGCAACGGACTGCGCTCCACGCCGCGCCTGCTGCGCATGATCGCCGAAGCCCGCGCCCGCAAGCTCGATATCTCGACCGAGCTTTACCCCTACACCGCGGCCATGAGCGCTATCGAGTCCGCCCTGTTCGATCCCGGCTGGCAAAGCGTTCTGGGCATCGGCTACCACGACCTCCAATGGGCCGAAACCGGCGAGCGCCTCACCGCCGAATCCTTTGCGCGCTATCGCCGCACCGGCGGCGGCGTGATCCTGCACATGATTCCGCCCAGTGCGCTGGATGCCGCCATCGCCAGCCCGTTCGTCATGATCGCCAGCGATGGCGGGCTGCGCAACGGCAAGGGCCACCCGCGCAGCTCCGGCACGTTCGCGCGCGTCCTCGGCCGCTACGTGCGCGAAACCGGCGCGCTCAGCCTGATCGACGCCATCCGCAAGATGAGCCTCATGCCCGCCGAACGCCTCCAGCAGCGCGTGCCCGCCATGCGGAATAAAGGACGCATCCGTGAAGGCGCCGATGCCGACCTCACCCTCTTCGATCCCGCCACCGTGACGGACGCCTCCACCTACGAAGATCCTGCCCGCTATTCGATTGGCATCCGCTACGTGCTGGTCAACGGCGCCCCAGTAGTGAAAGACGGCAAACTCCAAGACGTAACCCCCGGCCGCCCCGTCCGGGCCCCCATTGAATAACAGCATTTACCTGTAACCACTGCAGACTGCACGTGGGGCAGGCTCTCAGCCCGCCTGCCGCTACTGGCCCAACCGCCGCCCCCCAATCTCATCCATAATAGTCAATCAGCCATGTCGCCGCGTATCTTCATCTCCTACGCCCACCGCGACGGAGCCGACCTGGCCGCCCGCTTGTACTCCGACCTGCAAACCCAAGGCTTCGACGCATGGCTCGACCGCCTGCGCCTAAAGGGCGGCGACATCTGGACCAAGGAAATCGAGGACGCCCTCGACCGAGCCGAAGTGGTCCTCGCTCTCCTCTCAGACGGATCCTTCCACTCGGACACCTGCCGCGCCGAGCAAAGCTGGTCGCTCGACAAGGGCAAGTGCGTAATCCCGGTGCGGGTGCAACGCGATTGCCCCGTGCCGCTCCGTCTCTACACCCGCCAATACATCGACTTCACCGACCCAGCCAGCTACGCCCAATCCCTCGACCAGCTCCAGGACAGCATCTCGAAGCGCCGCGGCGTGACCGCGCCCCCAGCCACCCAACCCCACTACAACAACTCGCCCGCCCTCCCCAACAACTACGTTCCCCGCCCCGAAATCCTGACCGCCCTCCGCAACGCCCTCTTCCAGGACGCGCCCAACCGCAACATCGCCCTCACCGCCCTCCAGGGCATGGGAGGCATCGGCAAAACCGTCCTCGCGCAGGCGCTATGCCATGACGAGGTGGTGCGCCACGCCTACCCGGACGGCATCTTCTGGTTCACCATCGGCAAGGAATCCCGCCTCAGCTTCGACCAGCGCATCGAATCCGTCCCCGGACTGAGCCAACTTCTGGGCGCATACAAAGGCGACCAAGCCTGCATCAGCCAATACCGCAACGCCTTCCGCGACAAGGCCGCGCTGATCGTCCTCGACGATGTCTGGCACGCCGTCGACATCGAGCCATTCCGCACCGAATCGCCGCGCTCGCGCCTGCTCGTCACCACGCGCGACACCGGCATCGCCCCCACGTTCGGCGCGCGCGAGTTCACCGCCGACCTCCTCACCAACGCCGAAGCCCGCGAAGTCCTAACCAAATGGAGGGCGGGCTTTAGCCCGCGCGGGGCTTCAGCCCCGCAAACTCTTCCCCCCCAAGCCGAAGCCGTAATAGCCGAATGCGATAACCTCCCTCTCGCCCTAGCCATGATCGGAGCGCAACTCAGGGGCAAACCCGCGGCCCACTGGGATATCGTGCTCAACCACCTCCGCCGTGCGGACCTGGCCAAAATCAAGGCCCGCTTCCCTGAGCCGCACACCACGCTGTTTCGGGCAATCCAAGTCAGCTTCGAGGCGCTCCGCGACGACGACCCCAAAGCCGCGCAGCGCTACCTCGCGCTGGCCGTGATGTTGGAAGACATGGCCGTCGCGCCCGCCGTTCAGCAGACATTGTGGAACGTGGACGAAGCCGAGGCGCTCGAAACCGCCGACCGGTTCATCGGTCTATCGCTCGCGCAGCGCGATGCGTCGGGCGACGGAATCCGCCTGCACGACCTGCAACTGGACTACGCGCGCGCCCAATACCCGAACCCGGAGGCGCTGGAATTGATCCGCGGCGCAGTCCGGCTATCCGCGCACGTGATCGAGAAGGACCCGCGCCAGTTCGCGTCGCAGGTGGTGGGTCGGCTGCTGCCGCATCGGGATGCTCCGGCGATTCAGCAGTTCATTGACGAAATCGCCGCAGGCGCACCGAAGCCATGGCTGCGGCCGCTGTGGCCCGCGCTCCATCCTCCAGGCACGGCGCTGCTCCGCACGCTGGAAGGCCACTCTGCTTATGTCGAGGGCGTAGCCGTGACGCCGGACGGGAAGTGGGCTGTTTCCGCGTCCGAGGACAAAACGCTGAAGGTTTGGGACCTGGAGGCGGGTCGTTCGCTGCGCACGCTGGAAGGCCACTCTGATGCCGTCTATGGCGTGGCGGTGACGCCGGATGGGAAGCGGGCGGTCTCTGCATCCTGGGACCAAACTCTAAAAATGTGGGACCTGGACACCGGCTCCGTCCTGCGCACGCTGGGCGGCCACTCTAATGCTGTATTTGGCGTGGCGGTAACACCGGACGGGAAGCGGGCGGTTTCCGCGTCTTCGGACGGCACGCTGAAGGTGTGGGATCTGGACACAGGCCGCGCCTTGCGCACGCTGAAAGGGCACTCTGCTGACGTCCATGGCGTGGCGGTCACGCCGGACGGCAAGCAGGCGGTCTCCGCGTCTAAGGACAAAACGCTAAAGGTGTGGGACCTCGCGACCGGCCGCGCGCTACGCACGCTGAAAGGCCACTCTGCTGAAGTCTGGGGCGCAGCGGTGACGCCGGACGGAAAGCGGGTGGTTTCTGCATCTTGGGACCATACGCTGAAGCTATGGGACCTGGCGACCGGCCGCGTGCTGCGCACCCTGGAAGGCCACTCTGATTCCGTCGACAGCGTGGTGGTGACGCCGGACGGGAAGCGGGCGGTTTCCGCCTCGGACAAAGCGCTCAAGGTGTGGGACCTGAATACCGGCCGCTTGCTGCACACCCTGGAAGGCCACTCTGCTGTTGTCCATGGCGTGGCGATGACGCCGGACGGAAGATGCGCGGTTTCCGCGTCTGGGGACCGCACGCTAAAGGTGTGGGACCTGGCGGTCGGCCGGGCGCGGCACGAGCCAGAAGGGCACTCGGCTGGTGTCTCTGGCGTGGCGGTAACCCCAGACAGAAAGTGGGCAGTTTCCGCGTGTTTGGACAATACACTGCGCGTGTGGAACCTGGACACGGGCTGCGTCCTGCGCACGCTGCGAGGCCATTCTGACTGCGTCTTCGGCGTGTCGGTAGCCCCGGACGGCAGGCGGGCGGTTTCCGCATCCCGGGACAAGACGCTGAAGCTGTGGGATCTGGTGACTGGCCGCGAGCTAAGCACGCTGGAAGGCCATACTCATTTGGTCAACGGCGTGGCGGTTACCCGGGACGGCAAGCGTGCGGTTTCTGCGTCTAACGACCTCACGCTGAAGGTGTGGGACCTGGACACCGGCTGCGCGCTAAGCACGCTGGAAGGCCACTCTGACGCTGTTCATGGCGTGGCCGTGTCGCCAGATGGGAAGCGGGCAATTTCCGCGTCCTGGGACAAAACGCTCAGGGTATGGGACCTGGGGACGGGCCGCGTGCTGCGCACGCTGCGGGGCCACTCTGACGAAGTCTGGGGGGTGGCGGTGACGCCGAACTGGAAGCGGGCGGTTTCCGCGTCTCGGGACTGCACGCTGAAAGTGTGGAACCTGGCGAGCGGTCGCGCGCTGCGCACACTGGAAGGCCACTCGGCTTGGGTCTGGGGCGTGGCCTTAACACAGGACGGGAAGCGGATGCTCTCCGCCTCAGAGGACAAAACGCTGAATGTGTGGGACCTCGGCACCGGTCTGCTCATCGCCACATTCCATTGCGATGCGCCCGCGCGTGGCTGCGCGTTCGTGGACGAGCGGCTCATCGTGGCCGGCGACTTTCGCGGCTGCATGCATCTCCTCGCGCTCGAGGAATGAACCGCATGCGCCTCTTCCTGAGCCACGGCCACGACGTCCACAACTCCCTCGCCCAACACCTGAAATCCGACCTCGAAGCACACAACCACCAAGCCTGGTTCGACCAAGCCCGCCTCACCCCCGGCGCCGACTGGGAACGCTACACCGAAGAAGGCCTCGACTGGGTCTCCGCCGACCCCGGCAAATTCCTCATGCTGCTGACCCCGCACTCGGTCCACCGAGCCCGCCGATGACCACCGCATCGTCGCTTGCTCGAAGAGAATTTTCCCCCGCCCAGCCACTAACAATCCAGGGGCACCACCGGGGCACCACCCGCCACGTCACACGCACGCGTGACCGAATCACAATCAAATGTCTCCTTCCGAAAATCCGGAACCATCGGTCGAACATGCACCAGCTACCAAACGCCCGAAACGCCCAAACCGCCTCGCGGGTCAAGCAAGTCATTTGTTACCAATATAATGGGCTTCGTTTGCCCAAACCCGCCAACCGCCAGATTCCCGCGACCGATGCACAATCCCGCCCAATCCTGCATAATCCAACCCATGAGAATTACGAAGCGAACCCAAATAGTAGGGGTATCGCCCCACCCCCGCGCCCGCCCACAACCGGACACTGTCCGAATCTGAACAGCAACACCGTGACAAAATTGCTACTACTGCGTCAAACTATTCGAAGGGATGATTGGAAGCTACAGCAGAGCCGGAACTTATGGCGCAGGACGCCCCTGGCGCCGTGGGTGCCAGGTTGAGCCCCAAACTAGATGAGGCCAGCCTGATCCGGGCCGTCCAGCGCGGCGATCAGGACGCTTTCGAGCAGCTCGTCCGCGCCTACGATCAAAGTGTGCTTCGGCTCGCTGTCAATCTGCTGCGTTCCCAGGAAGACGCACGTGACGTTTTCCAGGAGGCTTTCTTGCGCGTGTTCCGCAGCATCGATTCGTTCCGGTTCGATTGCAGCTTCCATACCTGGCTCTACCGGATCGTGACGAACATTTGCCTGGATTACCTGCGCAAGCGCAAGGTGCGCAAGGAAGAGCCGGCCGTGGTGGATACCCCGGAAGGTCCGCTCGACCGCATGAACGATTTTGAAGAAGAAGCCGCGCACGCCAATCCCGAGCGCAACCTCTGGAACGTCCAGATCGGGCAGCGGATCGAGGGCGCCCTCGGCGGGCTCACGCCCCGCGAGCGCATGGTTTTCGAGCTGCGGCATTATCAGGGTCTGCGCCTCCGCAACATCGGCGAGATCCTGGGCACCAGCGAGGAAGCCGCTAAGAATTGTCTGTTCCGCGCCACCCAGAAGATGCGCGCGGTGCTGGGAGATTTTCAATGAACTGCGAATCCGTAACCAAGTTCATACCGCTGTATTTCTATGGCGAACTGCCGCCCGAGGACGAAGACAGCCTCGAACAGCATTTGGATACCTGTGCGGCCTGCGCCCGCCAGGCGGAGTCGCAGCGGGCCTTGTCCGCCGCGCTCGACCGGCGTGCTATGCAGCCATCCGCCGCCCTGCTCGCCAAATGCCGGCATGACCTGATGCGCGCCGTCTATCGCGAGGAGGCACCAGTCCGGAGGGCGGACTTTAGTCCGCGCGGGGCTTTAGCCCCGCATCTTGGCCGCTTCGCCGCCTGGCTTCCCTCCCTTGGCCCCTGGCGCATGCCCCTGGGCGCGAGCGCCCTGCTGGCCCTAGGTTTTATCACTGCGCGGCTGACTGCGCCCGGTGCCGCTGGCCCGTTCAGTCTCGCATCGCTCACACCCGAGAACGTCATCTCCTCCGTGCGTTCCGTGCAGCCCGCCCGTGAAGGTTCCCGGCCCGGCGAAGTGCAGATCGTGCTCGATGAAACCCGCCGCAGGGTAATCTCCGGGCAATTGAACGACAGCAATATTCAGCGTTTGATGCTGGCCGCCGCCCACGATGAGAACAATCCCGGCGTGCGTTGGGAATCGGTCGATCTGCTGAAGAGCCATTCGGATTCTTCGCCGGTCCGCGAGCTGCTGCTCAACCGCGTCGCCGAAGATCCGAATCCCGGCGTGCGTTTGAAGGCGCTGGATGGCCTGAAGACGTACACCGGCGATCCGGAAGTGCGCAAGGTTCTGGCCCAGGTGCTTACGCACGATGACAACCCGGGCGTGCGCATTGCGGCCGTGGATGCGCTCACCGCGCATGCCGGCGACGACATGGTGGGCTTTCTGCAGGGTGTCGTCGAGAAGGAAGACAACACTTACGTGCGCCGCCGTTGCGTAAAGGCTTTGCAGGATATGAATGCCTCGGTCGGAACGTTTTAAGCATGTTTAAAGCAATGACAATCTGCACCACGTTGCGACCCGCCCTACTGGTTTCCGGTTTTCTCAGCATCGCGCTGGCCGCCGAACCGGTTCTCACGCGCGAAGGTAAGTATTGGGTCGAAGTGCGCTCGGGTTCGGAATCCGTGGCCCCCTCGACGCGCCTGCGCATCGTCTCGCGCGGCCCAGTTACAATCAATGGCACGCTCAACGGCGTGTCCGGTCCCGAGCTGTCCTATGCCCTGAAAATACGCGTCAAGGCCGCGAGCGTTGAAGAGGCGCGGCTTTTAGTCAAGCGTTTCAACGTGCGCCTCGCCAAGCAAGGCGGCAACTCGATGTACCTGGTTGTCCAGCGCGGCGATGGCATGGCGGATTTGCAGGTGAAGCTGCCGCGCACCGCGCCCGAAACCACCATCGCCACCACCGAAGGGGCCGTCGCCTTCTACGACCTGGATGGCGCGGTCGAAGCGGAAACCGGCGGCGGAGCCGTTACCGCGGACCGCATCAAAGGCAACATCGTCGTCCGGACAGCCGGCGGCGATATCACGCTCGGCGCCGTGGAGGGCAATGCCAAATGCACCACGGCCGGAGGCAAAATCACCGCCGGCCTGGTGCGCGGCGAAGCCACGTTTGAAACCGGCGGCGGCGATATTTCCGCGCAGGAAGTGCATAGGCTGGTGCACGCCACCACCATGGCGGGAAGCATTCGGATTCACAGCGCCGGCTCCGCGGTGATTGCCTCGACGGGCGGCGGCCCCATCGACGTGGGCCAGGCGCGTGGCGTCGTCACCGCACGGAACTCGGGTGGACCCGTGAAGGTCGGCTCGGCCGAAGGCGTGCGCTGCGAAGACGCCGGCGGCGGAGTCAATCTCGACAACATTTCCGGCAGCGTGCGCGTCTCTACCGCCATCGGCAGCATCATCGCCAGCCTGCTGGCCGGGAAGCCCATGTCCGATTCCTTCCTGTCCACCGGCGGCGGTGACATTACCGTAATCATCCCGTCTAATTTGGGTGTGACGATCCGGGCGCAGAACGAATTGGCGGGCAATATCCGCCGAATCGTATCCGATTTTCCCGGAATTTCGGTGCGTGTCGAAGGCGGGCAAGTAGTCGCCGAAGGGCCGGTCAACGGCGGCGGCCCCATCTTGCGGATCTCCGGCGCCGGCGGCACGATATTCATCAAAAGGCAACGCTAGAGAGGATTTATGAATCGAGCTATCCGCACATCGCTATGCTTCACCGTTTTGGGCGTGACGGCGGCGTCCTGGGCGTCCGCGCAGGACACGCCGCGCGCCCACACCGCCACCATCCAGGGCAGCATCTTCCGCAAAGCGGGAAGCAGTTATCTCGGCATCGGCGTGGCCGAAATCGACTCCGAGCGCGCCAAGGCGCTCAACCTCAAAGAGGTGCGCGGCGTTGAAGTGAAGAGCGTGGACCACGATAGCCCCGCTGCCAAGGCGGGCCTCAAGGAATCCGACGTGGTGCTGGAGTATAACGGCCAGCGCATCGAAGGCACTGAGCAGTTCGTGCGCCTGGTGCATGAGACGCCGGTCGATCGTCAGGTGAACCTGCTCGTCTGGCGCAACGGCGGCGCCCAGACCTTGACCGCCACCATCGGTCACCGGATGGAACATTTCTCGCTCGTAACCGGCGATGGCGACGACAGCGCTCTCACAGTCGAAATCCCGCCCATGCCGCCGATGCCACCCATGCCTGCAATGCCCCCGATGCCCGAGATGGGGACGCTGACGGACGTTCTCCGTGGCCACGACCTCCGCAGCGGCATACTGGGCATCGAGTGCGAGTCGCTGGGCTCGCAACTGGCCGGCTTTTTCGGCGTCAAGGAAGGCGTGCTGGTGCGCTCCGTCACCAAGGATTCCGCCGCCGAAAAAGCAGGTATCCGCGCCGGAGACGTGATCGTGAAAGTAGATGGCGAAGCGGTGACCAGCACGCACGAAATCACCAGCCTGGTGCGCGCCGCGCGCAACAAGCGGACCTTCCCGGTGGTGGTCGTGCGCGACAAGCAGGAAGTGACGCTGAGCGTGACCATCGAGTCCGCCAACCGCGGCATGCGGCCCGTAGCGCTCACCGGCCCCAGTTGCTGAAGTGGGACAGGCCTCCTGGCCTGTCCCCGGCGAGCTTCGCTCGCCGAAGAGCGGGGCTAAAGCCCCGCGCGGGCTCAAGCCCGCCCTCCATTGCCGTGCTCACCGAATGTAGAAACTCGAGGGACAGGACTCCTGGCCTGTCCATGCGCTAAACTAGGAGAACCCTCCCCAATGCACGATGAAGCTTGCGTCTGCACTTTCCGGCCACTTCGATAATGACGTCCGCGCCCGCGGCGCCAGCTACTATCGGCTGGGCGCGGTGCGCATCAAGCGGGGCAACGCAACCGGAGTCGAAGCGGGCGTCCGCGGCTCGCGCGTCTACGACGTGGAGATCACCTGGAACGGCAGCCGCCTGGCCTTGTTCTGCGACTGTCCCTATTACGAAGACGTCGGCGCATGCAAGCACCTCTGGGCCACCATTCTGGCAGCCGACTCCCAGAACTATTTCACCGCCATCACCCGGCTTAACCCCCGGGACATCTCTTTCGACGAGATGCCCGATGAGGACGATCCCGATGAAGAGGCCCCGTACCACTGGCCGCCTCCTCGTCCGGCCCCCGTTTTCAAGCCACAGCTCCAGGTAGCGCCGCCCGCCTGGCGGCAGCGCCTGAATGAAATCGTACCGGCCGGCTCCTTGGCGAGCACGGCTTGGCCCGCGCAGCGCGAGCTGCTTTACATCATCGATGTGGCGGCAAGTATCGCGCGCGGCTCCCTGATCCTGGAGCTGAAGACGCGCGAGCCCAAGCTCAAAGGCGGATGGAAGAAGCCCGCGGTTCCGCAGATCAGCAGGGCGGTGTTGTCCGTGCTGCCGAACCCCGTGGATCGTCACATTCTCGGGCTGCTCTCGGGAAGCGCGATGAATTCCGACTGGATGTCCTACAGCTCCTACGAATCCATCGGGGCGGGCTTCCGCCTGCGGCATCCGTTCGCCTCCACGGTGATGCCGGAGATCGTGCGCACGGGCCGCTGCCTGCTCCAGTTGAATGCGGCCGATCAGGAATGGCTGCCGCTCGCTTGGGATGACGGCGAGCCGTGGCGGCTCGTTCTCCGCCTGCAACGTTTCGAAGGCCGTAAGTGGACACTCGCCGGGTTCTTGCGCCGCGGCGATGAAGAGATGGATCTTGTAGCGCCCTTCCTGATCGCCGAGGGACTGGTCTTCACACGGGAGCGCGTCGCACTGCTGGAGGAAGGCGCGCCGTTCGAATGGATCGCTTCTCTCCGTCGATTGCGCCATATCGACGCGCCCGAAGGCGACATTGGCCAGATGCTCGCGGCGCTGCTCGAACATCCGCTTGCCGCGCGCATCGAGGTTCCGGACGAACTTCGCTACGAGGAAGTGCAGCCCGTGCCCCGGCCGTGCCTGACGTTCCGCTCCGAAAAGCGTTACGAGTGGGAGAAGGAGCATCTGCGCGCCGAGATTTCGTTCGATTACGATGGCCGGCGCGTGCCCGATGCGCTCAAAAGCCGCGGCATGTACGATCTTGAAAAACGGCGGTTCGTGGTGCGCGACCGGCAGGCCGAGGCGGCCGCCAAGGCGTTTGCGTACCAACTCGGCCTGGAGGATCTTCCGCCGGATTACCGGGGCGAGGCAGCCTCCATGCGGTTGGCGCCCAAGAAGCTGCCAGCCGTGGCGCACGCTTGTCTCGCGGCGGGCTGGCACGTGGAGGCCGAAGGCAAGATTTTCCGCCGCCCCGGCGCCATGCACGTGGGCGTGTCCTCGGGAATCGACTGGTTCGAGTTGCATGGCGAGGTGGACTACGGCGGCGCCACCGCCAAGCTCCCCGCGCTGCTGGCCGCGCTGCGCCGCGGCGAGAACATGGTGCGGCTGGACGACGGCACCTACGGGCTGCTGCCGGAGGAGTGGCTGACCCGCTTCGGTCCGATTGCCGGCTTAGGCACGGCCGAGGCCGATCACCTCCGCTTCCGCCGGAACCAGGCGGGCCTGTTGGATGCGCTGCTCGCCACGCAGCCCGAAGTCACTTGCGATGCCACTTTTGCCCGCGTGCGCGACGAATTGCGCAACTTCGCGGGCATCCGCGCGGGCGAGCAGCCCGAGGGCTTCGTGGGACACTTGCGCGATTACCAGCGCGACGGCGTCGGCTGGATGGACTTTCTGCGCCGCTTCAGTTTTGGCGGCTGCCTGGCCGACGACATGGGCGTGGGCAAGACCGCGCAGGTGCTGGCGCTGCTGGAAGCCCGCCGCGCATCGAGCGACGCGCCCGGTCCATCGCTCGTGGTGGTCCCCAAATCGCTGGTGTTTAACTGGAAGCAGGAGGCGGCCCGCTTCACGCCCCGCCTGCGGGTGCTCGACCATACTGGCTTGGCGCGCGACGTGAATGGCTTCGCCAATTACGACGTGGTGCTGACGACGTACGGCACGCTGCGCCGCGACGCCGCGGAGTTCAAGGACATCGAGTTCGATTACGTGGTGCTCGACGAAGCGCAGGCCATCAAAAACCCCAGCACCGAATCGGCCAAGGCCGCGCGTCTCCTCCGGGGACGCAACCGGCTGGCGCTCAGCGGCACGCCCGTGGAAAATCATCTGGGCGAGCTATGGAGCATCTTCGAATTCCTCAACCCCGGCATGCTGGGCGCGGCCAGCGTGTTCAAGCTGGCCGGAGGCGCGGCCCGCAATCCCAGCGAAGAAACGCGCAGCCTGCTGGCCCACGCGTTGCGCCCATTCATTCTGCGGCGCACCAAGGAGCAGGTGGCGCGCGAGCTTCCGCCCAAATCCGAGCAGACCCTCTTCTGCGAGTTGGAGACCGCGCAGCGCAAGCTCTACAACGAACTGCGCGTCCACTACCGCAATTCGCTGCTGCAGACGGTCGCCGCGCAGGGGCTGGCGAAATCCAAGATCCAGGTGCTGGAGGCGCTGTTGCGATTGCGCCAGGCGGCCTGCCATCCGGCCCTGATCGATCCCAAACGCCGCAAAGACTCCAGCGCCAAGCTGGATGTGCTGATCGACCACCTGGAAGAAGTCGTGGCGGAAGGCCACAAGGCGCTGGTGTTCTCGCAATTCACCAGCCTGCTGTCGCTGGTGCGCGAGCGCCTCGATGAATCGGCCATGGTTTACGAGTACCTGGACGGCCAGACGCGCGACCGGCAACAGCGCGTGGAGCGGTTCCAGAACGACCCGGATTGCAGCCTGTTCCTGATCAGCCTGAAAGCCGGAGGTCTGGGCCTGAACCTGACCGCCGCCGAATATGTTTTTCTGCTCGACCCGTGGTGGAATCCGGCGGTGGAAGCGCAAGCCGTCGACCGCGCGCACCGCATCGGCCAGACCCACCAGGTGTTCGCCTACCGGCTGATCGCGCGCGACACCGTCGAAGAGAAAATCCTGCAATTGCAAAGCAGCAAGCGCGACTTGGCCGCCGCCATTATCAGCGAAGACAACAGCCTGATCCGCGACTTAAAGCGGGAGGATCTGGAGTTACTGCTTTCGTGATCCACAGGCTTGGCCGCCTAAAAGGCGGCTGCGGGCATGATTGCCCGCCCTCCTTACTTCGATTCGATGCGCATGCCGTAAAAGCTGCGGTACACGAACGTCACCGAAACCAGGAAGAACAGCACGCCCAGCACGGTCGAGAGCGTATTGCCCTGCTTGTTGTTCAGCGACACCGCCAGTTCCACGGCCAGCAGCCCGAACAGCGTGGTGAACTTGATGATCGGATTCAAAGCTACCGAGCTGGTGTCTTTGAGCGGATCGCCCACCGTGTCGCCCACCACCGTGGCGGCATGCAGTTCGGTGCCCTTCATGTTCAGCTCGGTCTCGACGATTTTCTTGGCGTTGTCCATGGCGCCCCCGGCGTCGGCCATGAAGATGGCCTGGAACAGGCCGAATATGGCGATCGAGATCAGGTAGCCGATAAAATAGAAAGGCTCGAAGAAGGCGAAGGCCAGCGTGGCGCAGAACACGGCGATAAAGATGTTGAGCATGCCCTTCTGCGCGTACTGCGTGCAGATTTCCACCACCTTCTTGGAATCGGATATGGAGGCCTTTTCGGAGCTCTCCAGCTTGATATGCTCCTTGATGAATTTCACCGCGCGATATGCGCCGGTGGTGACCGCCTGCATGGATGCGCCCGTGAACCAATAAATCACCGCGCCGCCCGCAATCAGACCCAACAGGAAGGGCGGGTAGAGGATGGAGAGTTTGTCTTGGTTGGTCGTCAGACCGTTGGTGAGCGCCACAATGATGGAGAAGATCATAGTGGTGGCGCCCACCACGGCGGTGCCAATCAGCACCGGCTTGGAGGTTGCCTTGAAGGTGTTGCCCGCGCCGTCGTTCTCTTCCAGGTTCTCCTTGCCCCTCTCGAAGTTCGGTTTGAATCCGAAATCGCGCTGGATCTCGGCTTCGATGCCCGGCAGAGTCTCGATGGTCGAAAGCTCGAACACGGACTGGGCGTTATCGGTGACCGGACCGTAGCTATCCACCGCGATAGTGACCGGACCCATACCGAGAAAGCCGAAAGCCACCAGTCCGAAGGCAAACACGGCCGGCGCTACCATCAGGCTGGCGAGCCCCAGGGTGCTGACTCCATAGGCGATGCTCATCAGGCCGAGGATGGAGAAGCCCAACCAGTAGGCGCTGAAGTCGCCGGCCACAAGACCGGACAAAATGCACAATGACGCGCCGCCTTCGCGCGCGGAGTTGACGATCTCGCGCACGTGCCTGGAGTTGGTGGAGGTAAATGCCTTCACGCCTTCGGGGATAACCGCGCCGGCCAGCGTGCCGCAGGTGATGACCGTGGAGAGCTTCCACCACAAGCTGGTATCGCCGTTCAAGACCGGAATGATGAAGTAGCTGACCAGGTAAGTAAGTCCCACGGAGATGAGCGAAGTCAGCCACACCAGCGAGGTCAGCGGCGCTTCGAAGTTGAACTTGTCGGCATTGCCGTACTTGGCCTTGGCGACGATGTTGTTGATGAAGTAACTGATCGCGGAGGAGACGATCATCATCACGCGCATGACGAAGATCCAGACCAGCAAGCGCACCTGCATCTCGGGCTGCTTGACCGCCAGCAGGATAAAGGTGATCAAGGCCACGCCGGTGACGCCGTAAGTCTCGAAGCCGTCGGCCGATGGTCCGACCGAGTCGCCCGCGTTATCGCCGGTGCAGTCGGCAATCACGCCGGGGTTGCGCACGTCGTCTTCCTTGATCTTGAAAACGATCTTCATGAGGTCCGCGCCGATATCCGCGATCTTGGTGAAGATGCCGCCCGCCACGCGCAGGGCCGCGGCACCCAGCGACTCGCCGATGGCGAAGCCGATGAAACAGGGGCCGGCCAGATCGCCCGGGATGAACAGCAGGATGATCAGCATCATCATCAATTCGACCGAGATCAGCAGCATGCCGATGCTCATGCCGGCCTGCAAGGGAATGTCGTAACAGGGGTAGGCCTTGCCGCGCAGGCTGGCGAAGGCCGAGCGGGAGTTGGCGAAGGTGTTCACGCGCATGCCGAAGGCCGCCACCGAGTAACTGCCGCCGATACCGATGATGCTGAACAACAGAATGATGGCCACCTGGAGCGCCGGCCTGCCTTGCAGGAAGCCGAAGTAGAAAACGATGATGACGCCGATGAAGCACTCCAGCAGGATCAGGAATTTACCTTGGGTGGCTAGGTAAGTCTTGCAAGTCTCGTAAATGAGCTCGGAGACTTCCAGCATGGATTTATGCACTTCCATGTTCTTGAGCCGCATATAAATGATGAGGCCGAAGATCATACCCAGGGCACAGAATATGAGGCCGAACAGCAACAGGGAGTGGCCGTCGATGCGGTCCCCCAGAAAACGGGCGGTACTCAGGTCCGGCAGGTGCAGGCTGGCTTCACCGCCCTCCTGCGCCATCAGAGGCAGGCCCAAAAGGGCCATCCACAACAGCGGGAGAAACGCGCGGACCGCGCGGAGCTTGGTCGAAGATACAGTTCGCATGAAAAACCTCCTGGAATGGGGCGATAGCCCCGAGGATAGGCCTGCCCCAAAAAGGATATCAGGGTTGCTTTACCTCAGCCTTCCTATTGACATCACAAGGTAGCGCACGGCGGGTTTGAATTCAAGGCGGAAAGGCGTCAGCGAAAAAGCCTGTCAGCGATCAGCGATCAGCTTTCAGCTCGGCACGTCAGGCGCCGCCGTTCAGCTTCGGGGCGGCAGGAGGGGCCGTTTGATCGCCGGAGGGCGGCGGGTCCGGGAAGTCGCCGAGGATCTCCCTGGGAATTTGGCGCCATTTGCCGTCAAGGCCGCGGACCTGTGGGAGGACAAAATAGCTAGGGCTCCCGTTTTCGGTGGCCCAGAGGATGCCTTTGTGATAGATGCCGGTTTGGTCCAGGCCGGCGTCCTTCTGGCGGGCGAGGCGGTTTTTGCGATAGCGTTCCAGATCGGCGATGGTGCTGGAGACGGAGCGTTCCAGGCGAACCTGGGTGAGGTAGACGCGGTGCATGGCCAGGGCGTATTCTTTTCCGGGCACGGCGGGGTCATATATCCTGGCCTCGTTGCGATCAATGCGGGCCAATTTCCACTGAGTGACGGCGATTTGTTCGACCAGGGACTTTTCCATGTCGTCCTGGGGCATCCAGGCGGCAGAGAGCCGCGCCAGGTGTTGGTCGAATTTGGTTTGGTCTTCGCCGGGCATGACGGCGGATTCGGCGCGCAGGCCGTGGACGAGGGCGTTGAAGCGGACGCGGTCCTTACCCTCGGGGGTTTTGGGGCCGGTGGATTTTTGCGCGTTGCGCCGGTTGGCCCGTATCTGATTGATAGTTGACATAGTTACCTTTTTTACCGAACAAAGCCAATTTGGTGCGGGGCGGGGTGCGGAAAAAGGCATTTGGCCGGTAGAGTAGGACGGAGAGCAACAGAGGAATCTGCCGGCTCACCGTCCCCTCGTCGAACCGGACGTGCGGATTTCCCGCATCCGGCTCTCCTGAAAACCTGGGTCACAGGCTCAC